>TBL_comb47_HYPODRAFT_10001363_pt1 | contig 31823 bp, 9 predicted proteins | sample TroBogypolimnion_40_FD_10682 | JGI IMG/M metagenome (IMG submission 10682) | reverse complement strand
TTTGTACAGCTCAAATTATTGGTACTACGCCTGCTTCAATATGTACATCAGGCACAGTAACTTTAAGTGCCACAGCATCTCCAAGTGCAATTATTAACTGGTATGCAGCCTTAACAGGAGGCACATCTTTAGGAACAGGTTCATCGTATACGACACCCAGTATATCAGCAACTAATACATATTATGTAGATGCTACAGACTCTGCAACATTGTTGACATCAACTCCAAGAGTTGCTGTTATAGCTACAGTAAATAACGTGCCTGCAATACCAAGTACTATTACAGGTTCATCAACCCCCAGTACAGGTACCTCAATAACGTATTCAGTAACCAATGTTACAGGAGTTACTTATTTATGGTCGTTCCCATCGGATTGGGTACAAACTGCAGGAGGTACTACCAACTCAGTAACTGTTACTATTGGCTGCCTAAGTGGTACTATAACCGTAACACCATCCAATACTTGTGGCAACGGTACAGTACAAACTCTAAGCGTTACCACTTCGTTAACAGCTAGCAGTGCATCAACCTTTACATGGATTTGTCCGGTAGATGTTACTTCTATTCAAGTTGAAATGTGGGGCGGCGGTGGCGGCGGTGGCGGCGCAGCAAATACTACTAACTATGCCGGTAGCGGCGGCGGCGGCGGTGCTTATACTAAAAACGCTACAGTTGCGGTAACACCCGGAACTTCATACACAATTACGATTGGAGCAGCCGGTACAGCCGGTACTACGTCTGCTAATGGAGGAGCTGGTGGTAACACTACAGCTACTTTTGGGTCAACTACTGTTGTTGCTAATGGTGGTAGTGGAGGTATTCGTGGAACTTCAACAAGTGGAGTAGCGGGCGGTGCTGGTGGTACTGTAAGTACAGGAACTGGGGTTACAAGTTATGCAGGTGGTGCCGGTTATAAATCTACTTCTGGAGTTCCAGGTGGTGGTGGTGGTGGTGCAGGCTCTACAGGTACAGGTAATGCCGGAACAGCAGGCCCAACAGCAGGTGGTGGAGCAGCAAAAGCTAATAACGGAGGTGCTGGTGGTAATGCAGGAGCAGCTGCAACAGTTGGTAGTGCTGGAAGTACTTATGGTGGCGCCGGCGGTGGAGGCGGCAAAAACAAAGCCGGTGGAGCAGGAGCTAAAGGTTATGCTGTTATTACAAGTACTCAAACCCTCAGTTCTGTAATTTCAGCTACTGCATTAACAAGTTTTGGTTCTGTTTGTATGAATGGAACAGTTGGACCAAATTCATTTACAATTAATGGTTTTAATTTATCTACAGCTAATATAATTGTAGGAGCTTTATCAGGCTTTACCTATTCAACAACATCAGGTGGCACCTATACAAGTACTTTATCACTAACTCAAGCTGGTGGCACTTATTCTCAAATAATATTTGTAAAATTTAATCCTACAGCTGTACAGTCATACAATGGTAATATTCCTATTAGTGGTGGAGGTGCATCAGCTATAAATGTAGCTGCTGTAGGAAGTGGTGTTAATACGATATCAACAGTAACAACTCCAACAAGTGCTGCTATAACCCCATTTACAGCGACTTTGGGAGGTAATATTACAGCATTAGGCTGTTCAAATGTTACCGAAAGAGGTATTTATTATAGTATTACTAATGGATTTGCCAATGGAACGGGAACAAAAGTTCCTGAAACTGGCGGGCCATTTTCTACCGGAATTTTTACCGAAGCAGTTACAAGTCTATCTCCTGCTACAACATATTATTACGTGGCATACGCTGTTAATAGTGGAGGAACTGCTTATTCAGCACAGGGTTCATTTGTCACAGGATGTGTCCCTGTAAATGTTCCTTATACACAAGATTTCGAATCTGTCACAGTTCCAGCTCTTCCCATGTGTACTGCTTTACAAAATGCTGGTGCAGGTAACAATTGGATAACAGCAAGCCCTGCTGCTTATGGCTTTAGTACAAAAGTATTAGAATATGCTTACAACGCAACTTATGCTGCAAATGCTTGGTTCTATACAGCAGCATTAAATTTAACAGCAGGAATTTCATACAGACTATCATTTAACTATGGGAATAGTTCTACATCTTATACTGAAAAGTTAAAAGTTTGGTATGGCACAAATGCTATAAATACATCAATGACTAATGCAGTTGTTGATTATCCTACAATTAATCAGGCAGCTGTTCAAACTTCTGCAACTGATTTTACACCTACAACAACTGGTACTTATTATTTTGGTTTTAATTGTTATTCTGCATTAAATCAATTAAACTTATTTGTTGATAATATTTCTGTTAATTATTCTCCTCCTACCGGAGGTTCAATAAGCGGAGCTTCCACATTATGTGCAGGCACTGCAGGAATTAAATATATTTATTCTGGTGGTACACCTATAGCAAGTGGCTGGACTTGGACAGTTCCATCTGGTGCAAGTTTTACTTACGGTATAACAAACGATACTATTTATGTTAACTGGGGTACTACGTCAGGAAATGTATCTTGCACTCCAACTTATTATGGAAACTCAGGAGCCGCAGTATCAAAAGCAGTAACTATTAATCCATTACCAACAGTTGCTTTTACAACGCAACCTGGTGCTAATGCCTGTATTAATACGAATGTAACTTATACTACTCAGTCAGGCATGTCAAATTATGTATGGAGATTTTCAGGAATATTAGGTACTGATTATACTATTATTTCTGGAGATACTACAACAAGTAATAGTGTTACATTAGAATACTTAACTAACATCAGCGATACAGTTACAGTTAATTATACTAATACTTATGGTTGTACAGCAGTATCCCCTACATTTTCGACAGCTTCTAATGTATTATCTCCTACTGCTTTTGATTTTTCAGGAGGAAGCATAACACCTGCTAGTAATCCTGCTTGTGTTAACACTACATTATCATATAGCGCATCTTCTTCTTCTATCTTCTGGGAAACTGCAATGAATGGTACTGCTAATACAAAACCAACTACTTCAACATATCCGGTTTCAACATCTGGCACTTATTATATTAGAAAATTCGATGGCACTTGTTGGAGTACTAACACATTAGCATCAGATCCAATTACAATAAATCCTTTACCTATAGTAGCTCCAATAACTGGAGGAGCTTTATTTGTTTGCCTTAATGGAACAACTCCTGAATTTATTGATTCAACATCTGGAGGCACATGGTCAATAATTCCAGGGACAGGTACGGCAAGTATTTCACTTGATGGTTTCGCAACCGGTTTAACAATAGGGAAAGATACCGTTGTATATACCTATTTTGATGGTAATTGTTCTAATACAGCAAAAACTTTATTAACTGTAAATCCTCCACCATCAGGTGGAACAGCTACTGCTACTTTGGCTAGCTTATGTGCAGGAACAGGCACTACTATCAATTTAACTGGAACTTCAGGTAGTATTCAATGGCAACAATCAACAGATAGTATCACTTGGGTAAATGTAAGCGGAGGAAGTGGAGCTAATTCTACTACATACACAACACCTCTTCTTACATCTACAACTTATTATATGGCTGTTAGCACCAGTGCAGGATGTCCAACTGTATATTCAACAATAACACATGTAACTGTTAATCCACTTCCTTCACCTGTTGTAGTAGATAGTTCTGGTACATATTGTGAATCAACTGCATTATCAGCTACCGGTGGAACAGGAGGAACAATATATTGGGAAAGCACATTAGCAACCGGAACCTATACACAACAGCCTTCTAGTTTTCAGATAATAACTTCATCAGGCACCTACTACTTTAGGGCAAGAACTGCTTTAGGATGTTGGGGGGCATCAAGTGGAGCAATTGTTGTGATAAATACTCCACCTGTTGGAGGTACTGCTACTGCTACAGGAACAAATTTATGCTATGGATCTGGAGACACTATTAAACTTACAGGTAATACCGGTAATAGTATCCAATGGCAACAATCACCTGATGGAGTAAGCGGATGGACAAATGTAACTGGTGGAAGTGGAGCAACTACTATTACTTATACTACACCTAATCCAATAACAGCTACAACCTACTATATGGCTATTAGTTCTAGTCTTGGATGTCCTTCATCCTCATCAACAGTAGCAGCAGTTACTTTTGCTAATAATATTACATCTACTACACCTGCTACAAGGTGCGGAGTTGGTGCTGTATCTCTTAATGCTACTGCGTCTTCAGGAACATTAAAATGGTATGCTGGTGCAATCGGTGGCTTATCTTTAGCAACAGGTTCTCCATATACACCTACAGTAAGCTCAACAACTACTTACTATGTAGATGCTGAAGTAGGTAATTCAGCACCAGGCAGTGTTACAATAGGAACAGGTACTAATTTGAATAGTTCAAGTAATGGTTTCCCAACTTTGTATGCTGATTATTGGTATCAAGATTGGCAACAATTAGTATATACTGCATCAGAATTAACTGCAGCTGGCTTAGGAGCTGGAAATATAACAGCTATTAAATTTAACGTATCTGCTGTAGCTGGTGCTGCACCAACTGGATTCTCAATTAGATTAGGTGTAACTTCAAATTCTATTTTAAGTGCTTGGCAAACGACAGGTTTGACTACCGTTTATGGTCCGGTTACACCTACAATGTCAACAGGATGGAATACATTTACATTAACTACTCCTTATCTTTGGGATGGTGTTTCAAATATCTTAGTTGATATTAGAATGACAGAACAAGATGGTACTGCTAATGCAACATGTTATAACACAACAACAGCAAATAATACTGTACTTTGGGCAAGTTCAGGATCAACAAGTGACCCCAATTTTTGGATAGATAATCCAACTCCTACTGCAACTACTTCTAGGTTAAATGCAATTTTTGCTGGAACTGTTGGAAGTTCATGTAATAGTCCTCGTATTCCTGTTGTAGCAACTGTTACACCTCCTGCGGCATTAACACTAACAGGTAATCAGAATCATTGTCTTAATACTATTACTTCAATGAGTGTAACTTCTAATATACCTGATTTTAATACTTACATTTGGTCACCTATTACTAATTTATATATGGATTCATTAGCTACTACAGTTTATAATGGAACAAGTGCAACTACTGTTTACGTAAAATCAACAGTAATTGATACCATTACCTATACCTGTACAGCAACTAATACAACTTCTATGTGTGCTAATGTTACTACTTCTACAGTTACTGTTACGCCTATACCAACTTCAGTTACAGCAACAGCATCAAGTAGCACAATTTGTCAAGGCAGTTCTGTTAATTTAACATCTTCAGGTGTTTCACATTCTCCTAATATTGGTTCAATTGCATATACTGAAGGTTTTGAAGGAGCTTCATTCCCACCAACAGGATGGACTTTAATAAATGCAGGAACAGGAAACCAATGGGCATCATATACTTCCTATTATCATGGAGGAAGTAAAGCAATGGCTTATACCTATAATGCTACTTACGCATCTAATGCCTGGGCTATTACTCAAGCAATGTCATTAAGTGTTGGAACAACTTATACTATCTCTTTCTGGTATGAAGCTCCTTACGGAACTTCTTATACTGAAAAGCTTAAAGTTTTTGTTGGAACTGCTGCCACTGTTGCAGGGCAAACTACTACACTTTATACTAATGCAGCTATAACAAATACAACTTGGGCGCAAGCTACTTTTACTTATACACCAACTACTTCAGGAACCTATTATTTTGGCTTCCACTGTTATTCCGCATTAAACCAAGATGTATTAGTAATAGATGATATCTCAATTACAGGTTCATCATTAGTTCCACCTATTTACTCTTGGACATCTAACCCTGCTGGTTTCACTTCATCAGTTCAAAATCCAACAGGAATTATTCCAACTGTTAATACACAATATACTGTAACAGCTTCTAATATCTATGGTTGTTCAGCATCAGCTAATACAGCAACAGTAACACTCAATACTCCTTCTGTAGGTGGCACTGCAACAGCAGCAGTTTCAAATGTGTGTACAGGTACTGGAACTTCTGTAACTGTAACAGGTCATACAGGTACTATTCAGTGGCAACAATCAGCAAATGGAACTTCTGGCTGGGCTAATGTAACAGGTGGCAGTGGGGCAACTACTGCTACTTATACAACACCTACACTAACTGCTACTACTTATTACAGAGCTGTTGTTACAAGTGGAGTTTGTACTTCTGCTAATTCAACTACAGCAATGGTTACAGTAAACTCTTTATCAGCAGGAGGAACTGCCACTGCAACTTCTCCTACTATATGCTACAAAGGCAATACTACTATAACTTTAGCTGCTTATAATGGAACTATCCAATGGCAACATTCAACTGATAGTATTATCTGGTCAAATGTTACGGGTGGAAGTGGAGCAACTACTGCTACTTATACAACAGATAGTTTAATCACTAAAACATATTTTATGGCTGTTGTTACTAGTGGAGCTTGCTCTTCGGCAAATTCCACTGCTGTTTTAGTTGCATTTCCTACTCCAACTGCACAACCAACAGATATGCTTTTAGCTTCAGGATCTATTTCTATTAATGGGTCTTTTACTCCATCTTTAAGTGCAGATCATTACTTAATAATTAGAAGTACATTAAATGCTTTAACTGCTACACCAATTAATGGTACTACTTATGACATCTATGACCAATTTGGTGGAGGTACTGTATCAGGATATCAAACAGGAACTTCTATTTCTGATGCTGGTCTTTTATCTAATACTCCTTATTATTACTTTGTCTTTGCTGCTAACAATTTAACTTGTACCAATGGCCCTGTATATTTAGCTGTATCACCTCTTACCGGCACAGCAACAACTACTGCACCTATAGTTCTTAATAAAACATTGATGATAACAGCAATGTTTCAAGAGTATTTTAACAGTTCTACAGGTTTAATGAATCAAACACTTGGTATAAATTGGGATACCGGTGATTTATTTAAAAATTTCTCTGGAACTACAGTTGATACTGTTACGGTTTTGATTAGAAAAACGAATGTTACTGACATTGATGAACCTTGTACGCTTGATACTGCATTTTACGGAGTTAATCTAAATAATAATGGTTTAATTACAATTTCATTATCAGCAGCAATAACCGGATACCATTATTTAGAAATTATTCATAGAAATAGTATACAAACCTGGAGTGATTCAGTTGATTTTTCTACTGATACTGTTAAATATGATTTCTATAATTATATTTCTCAATTTGCTCTAGATAACGGTATGTTACAAGATGGTGCTCATGCATGGATTTGGGGTGGAGATGTTAATCAAAATGGAAATCTTGAATCATCAGATGCAACTATAATTTACGTAGCTGCTAATTCAGAAGACCCAACCGTTAATAATGGCTATGTTATATGCGATATTGATGGAAACGGAAATTTAGATTCTCAAGATTATGGATTGTCTTATAACAATGCAAATCTTGGAGCTAATGTTATCAATCCATTCTCTTATCTAAAGAAAAAGTAGCATAATACGTTTTATCCTTAATCTTTAAATATTATTGCTAAATAGCCTTCATCTTTCATTTGATGAAGGCTATTTTTTTATTTCATTATATTCAAAACTTATTCTGTACATTTGCACTTAAGTTTAACATGAAAGATATTTATAGCATTAATGTTATTTATTTGGCTTATTAAGTTTTACATAACAATAATATCATGCATAATATTATAAAAAGAATTTCTTTTATTGTTGTATTGGTTTTTCTTTCCGGCTTTATTTTGGCTCAACCAAAGATTGACAGCCTTAAGTATCAATTAAAAATCAGTACTAATATTAATAATAAAATTGAGATCTGCTATCAGATAGATACTTCCTATTTTGATAAATCAACCGATTCGTCAATTAAGTATGCTAATTATGGTCTTTCTTTAATTGATGATAATCATGGAACGTATAAAAAGAATGATTTCTTATTTACATTAGGTGTTGCTTATTCTATATCTCATAAACATAAAATTGCTTTAAAATATTATCAACAAGCATATGAAGGTTATAAAAAAGTTAATAACAAACCAAGACTTGTTAATACAATTGTGAATATTGGCACCGTATATGGTCAATCATGTAATTATGATAAAGCACTTTATTATTTTCAGCAATCTTTATTAATAAGTAATGAACTGAAAGACACTATAAAAATATGCAGCTCGTTAACTAATGTTGGTCTTGTTTATACAGCTTTAAAAGAATACAAGTCAGCTTTGAGTAATTTTGAAAAAGTATTGGAAATAGCATCTAAGCTGAAAGATACTTATTATATTGCCAGTTCGTTAAATAAAATATCTAATTTATATACTATTTTGCAGAAGTATAATCTATCCTTAAAATATAATTTGAGAGCTTTAGAAATGTTAAAGAAAACAAAGAATAAGGAATTTTCTGCTTATGTAACATCCGATATAGGAGAAACATTTAAAAAACTTGATAATATGAATATGGCTTTGAAATATTTCGGGGATGCTTATTTAATTTCTAAAAGTTTTGAAGATAAATTTTTAGAATCTCATATTTTATTTAATATAGGTGATATATATATTTATAAAAAGAATTACATTAAAGCTAAAGAATATCTGGATAATGCAGAAAAAATTGCTACTGTAGTTGAGAATAAAGAGACTTTAAAAGATATATATGAATCATTTTCTAAATATTATTCTGAAACAAAAGATTTTCAAAATGCATTGATGTATTACAAACAATTTAAAGATATTACTGACAGTATTTACACTAAAGAAAGCAGCGATAAAATAGCTGAATTGCAGGTTAAATTTGACATACAGGAAAAAGACAACGAAAATGAAATACTTCGTCAGAAAACAGAAATACAACAACTAGCTATTCATAAACAAATATACTTGCGTAATACTTTTATTTACATATCAATTATAATTACTCTTTTAGTTATTTTTATTTTTTATCGTTACTGGCTAAAACATCGAGCTAATAAAGTCCTAACACAGAAAAATGAGTTTATAAATATACAGAAAAATGAACTTCAAGAAGCTTATAATACAAAAGACAGACTCTTTTCAATTATAACTCATGATCTAAAAAATCCATTTGGTTCATTAGTTTCATTATGTGGTTTCTTAGAAGAAAATTATTATACACTTAATGATGATCATAAGTATAGTGCAGTACAGTCGTTAAAAAGATCAATAATAAATGTAAATGAATTGCTGATTAATCTTACCGATTGGTTAAATTCGAAAATAGATAATCTTAAATTAGAAAAAACTGATTTTAATTTGAACGTTATTATCGAATCTGTTTTAAATATTTACAGATCTCAAGCTGAACAAAAGGCAATAGATTTACAGATGCATCTTAATAAGAAATTTTATGTTTTTGGTGATGAACGTATCATAAAAACTGTATTACGTAATTTGATAGATAATGCGTTAAAGTTTACTCCTGTTAATGGTAAAATTGACATTAATGCAACAGAAGACAATGATAAAATTATTGTTGCCATAAAAGATACCGGCGTGGGTATAGATGAGGCAGATAAAGGCAAGTTATTTAATTTAGGAGCAACTTTTAGTACTGAAGGAACTCATTATGAAAAAGGAGGTGGATTAGGGTTAATACTATCAAAAGAATTTATAGAAAAGAATGAGGGGGAGATTTGGTTTGAGAGTGAAATAGGGAAAGGTAGTACATTTTATTTTACATTAATTAAAGGAGGTTTTTATGAAAAAAATTAAAGTGATATTGGTTGACGATCATAATATTGTTAGAGATGGACTTAAGATATTGCTAATGAATTTACCAGATATAGAAGTTATTGGAGAGGTTGCCACCGGTGCTGACCTCTTTGATCTATTAAAATTAAAAATGCCGAATGTGCTTTTGATGGATATTTTATTGCCCAAAATGTCGGGAATTGCTATAACAGAAAAAATAAGACGTGAGTTCCCTGATATAAAAGTAATAATGTTAACTGCTAGTATTAATGATGAATCTATTATTGATTCTTTTAAAGCCGGAGCATTGGGCTATTTATCTAAAAGTATTCAAAGAGAAGAGTTAATAGAAGCTATTAAAGAAGTAAATAACGGCAACGAATACCTTGCTAAAGCTATATCAGAAACAGTTCTGGATAACTATAAAAAAGCAAAAGATCGTACCATTAACCAACATTACGAAATCACGACACGTGAACTTCAGATAATAGAATTGTTTACTGAAGGCTTAAGTTATAAAGAGATTGCCGACAGATTAAATATATCTGTACGTACAGTTGAGTCGCATAAAAACAATATATTTGAAAAATTAGAAATAAACTCGATAGCAGATTTAGTGAAATATGCCATTAGGCATGGTATTATTAACATTTAAGAAATTAAGCTAACAAAAAAACATAGATATCTTTTGACATTAAATAATTTTTTCTTATCCGTAAAATTACTTATATAAAAAACAGTATAATTACTCATTGACTTAATGTTTAATTTACTGTTATTTTGTATTTTTCATAGAAAGTAAGTTTAATTAAACGCCCTGTAATTCTAAGATAGATTTGCAGGGCTTTAATTACTTATATTCTAAAAAATTATATTATAAAGAAATCATAACAATAACAATTAATAAATAAATTAAATTCGCTTAATATGAAAAAAACAAACTTACTCTCAATTCATATTTTCTCTTTAAAGAGAATAAAAAACATTAGCGGCTTAATACCTGCATTAATGTTTGTATTAATGCTTGCTTTTGCAAGTAATGGCAAAACACAAACAGCAAGTGCAACCTGGGCTTTAACATCGAATAATACTGCTGCAACAGTTGGAAACGTTACAACCACAGCAATAACCAAAGGCTCATCAATCGGTACTGTGGCTTATGATGCCACTAACGGCATGTATGCCAGCGGTTGGACAACAGCAAGTACTTATGATGCCAATTGTTATTATCAATATACCATTTCTCCGGCAAGTGGTTATAACCTATCAGTAACATCTATTTCATTAACCGGATATAACAATTCTGCTTATTCTATGTATGCTATTGGTTATTATTCCTTAAATGGTTTTTCAACATCAACTGTACTTGGCACTCAGACAACGTTAAATGCTACTACTGCTACAAGTATTACTTATACTCCAAGTATTACTGTTCCAAATGGCAGTACACTTACAGTTAGAATATATGGATATTTTGATATTGGAACAACATATTATTTTTATAATAAAAATGTTGTTATATCAGGGACAACAACAGCAGCATGTACTACTCCTACATTATATACAGTTACTGGAGGTGGATGTACTAGCAGTAGTCCTATTGGATTGAGTAATTCGCAAACAGGAGTATCTTATCAATTATACAATGGTGCCACTGCTGTGGGTTCACCAGTTGCTGGGACAACAGGCACAGCTATTTCATTTGGAACTCAGAGTACAGCCGGCACTTATACAGTTCAAACTACTACTACAGGAGGTTATTGCGCAACAACTATGACAGGAAGCGCAGTAATAACCACTGCAGTACCTGCACAACCAAGTGCAATTACAGGATCAGCAGCACCAAATGTCGGTTCTTCACAAACATATTCTGTAACAAATGTTACCGGAACAACTTATGCATGGACATTCCCTACTGGATGGACTCAGACAGCAGGAGGAAGTACAAATTCAGTAACAGTTACAGTTGGAAGTGGGGGTGGAACAATATCAGTTACACCATCAAATGTTTGCGGTAGTGGAACGGCACAAACTTTAGCTGTTAGTCCTGGTCAATTGCAAAACATTCCTTGCACAGGATTTAATGCTGATGTAGTTGCTAATGGTGCTTATACTTCAACATCTTCTACAACAAACGATGTTGATGGTCAAAGCTATGTTTTGGTTGATAATACCTTTACTTCAGCTAGTGGTTCAGTTTGTAATACTACCGGTGTATATAGCACCAGTTTAGCGATAACCAATGGCTCAGGGCTTACTTATACTTTGCAGTCTGCAAGTGGGAGTAATTCATTACGAGTCCCCTATAACAGTAATGCTACTTTAACATTAACAACTCAGGTACATGCTTCCACTATCTATTTTCTTGCTATGGGTGGTAATGGGACTCAAACTGCTACTATTACTGTTAATTATTCTGATGGTACAAATCAGGCCTTTTCAAGTGTTGCAATTCCTAACTGGTGTACTCAAAACACTAGTGGTGGCTATAGTGCCAGTATGTATAGAACTTTACGAAGTTCATCTATATCATGTTCGACCGGTATATGTGAATATTTTTGCGAAATGACTTTAAGTGGGATTAATCAATCAAAAGCAATTTCTTCAATTAACTTTGCAGATTTGACAACCGGTACCGTCCTTAATGTATTTGCTGTTGCAGGGGTAGTGATAACTCAACCATGTGCTACGCCTACTGCACCACCAACAGTTTTAAATTTAACTCCCAACGGCACATCTATTTCAGGCTCTTTTACAGCTTCGACAACTGCTGACAGTTATCTAATAGTGAGGAATACTACAGGTACTGCTCCTTCATTGCCTGTTGATGGAACTACCTATTCAAGCGGCACTCCTTTAGGCACTAGTACTTTTGTTGCATTTCAGGCAGGTTTAACATTTAATGATGTTGGTTTGAGTTCAAACACACAATATTATTATTATATATATGCAGCTAATTCTGTCTGTTCAGGCACAGTTCCCAAGTATTATACTACTACAGTTCTTACAAATAACACAACTACTCTTATACCTCCGGTAATTTCAGTACAACCTTCCACAACACCACAAGCACTTTGTTTGAATGCTACACCAACAGCTTTGTCAGTTACAGCATCACCTGCAACATCTTATCAATGGTATAGTAATACAACTAGTACTAATAGCGGAGGCACTTCGCTTGGTTCAGGCAATGGAGCACAAACAAATACTTACACACCGGTAACATCAGTAGCAAGTACATTATATTATTATTGTGTTGTTACTAATAATGGAGCAACACTCACATCTAATGTTTCAGGTTCGTATATCGTAAGTCCTACTTCAGTAGGTGGCACAGCTTCTGCTGCCGCATCTACTATATGCTACGGTGTTGGAACTACAATTACAGTAAGTGCTTATACAGGTACTATACAATGGCAACAATCTCCTGATGGAAGTACAGGATGGACTGCTGTAACAGGAGGAAGTGGAGGCACCACAGCCACCTATACAACACCAAATCCGCTAACGGCAACAACCTATTATATGGCTGTTGTTACAAGTGGAGGATGTTCATCTGCTAATTCATCTACTGCATCAGTTACTTTTACTAATAATATTACTGCTACTACTCCAGGCTCTAGATCCGGTACCGGAACTGTTTCTCTTGCAGCTACTGCTTCATCAGGAACAATAACATGGTATTCTGCTTCAACTGGAGGTACTTCTATCGGTACAGGCTCACCTTTTACTACACCATCAATTAGTTCAACAACTACCTATTATGTGGATGCTGAAACAGCGGGTAGCACTTCTAACGGAGCTCGTTTATCTACAACTGCAACAACAGGTACATCGCTTACTAATTATGGTCTGGTTTTTACTGCCACATCTGCATTTACATTAAATTCAGTTAAAGTTTATAGTGTAGGTGCAGCCGGTACAATGATCATACAACTACAAAACAGCTCAGGAACTGTTTTAAACACTTCAAGTACCTTTACTGTTCCTATAGGTACTACTACAACTCCAACTCAATATACTGCTACATTAGGTGGTTGGTCTGTTGCGGTAGGTACAGGATATCGTTTAATTATAACTACAATGACAGCGACATTGGTCAGAGAATCAGCTTTAGGGGGATTCCCTTATGCATTGAGTACTGTTGGGAGTGTTACAAATGGTTGGACTGGAAGTGCTACAACTACATCTTATTATTGGTTTTATAATTGGAACATTACTACATCATCTTGCGCCAGCCCACGTTCACCTGTTATTGCTACAGTAAGTACACCATGTACTACTCCTACAGCTCCACCAACAGTTTTAACTTTAATTCCAGGCAGCACTTCTATTTCCGGCTCTTTTACTGCTTCGGCAACTGCTGACCATTACCTTATAGTTAGAAATACTACGGGTACTGCTCCATCAGCACCTGCAAATGGAACTACCTATTCAAGTGGCACTCCTTTAGGAACAAGTACTTTTGTAGCATATCAGACAGGAACTACATTTAATGACGTTGGATTGAGTTCAAACACACAGTATTATTATTATATATATGCAGCTAATTCTTCCTGTACAGGCACTCCTCCCATGTATAATACTACTACTCTTCTAAATAATACAACAACTTTATCACCTTTAAACGGCACTTATACTATTAATGGAAGCCTTCCAACTGGTAGTGGTAATTATAAGACATTTGGAGCTGCTGATACAGCATTAATAAATCAGGGTGTAAGCGGTGCTGTTATTTTTAATGTAGCTACAGGTACTTATACTCAGCAAATAGATTTAGTTCCTATTACAGGTGCTTCATCATCAAATACCATTACTTTTCAGGGAGCAAGCGGTGATAGTACCCAATCTATACTTACTTATGCTAATAGTACAACAAGTGCTAATTATGTTGTTAGGTTTAACGGTGCACAATATATTACTTTTAAATCAATGACAATAAGTGCAACAAACGCTACTTATGCTAATGCGATAGTTTTTACTAACAGTACTAATAATGTAAATGTATTAAATTGCATAATAAATGGTAAAAATGCAGGAACTGATGCCACTCCATTTCCATTAGCAGCAATTGTTACAATTACAGGTTATTCATATACAAATATAACACTTGATCACAATGTAATTAATAATGGAAGTTATAGTTTGTATTTTTATCCATCTACAGCTTCTACAAATAATACAGGGATTACTATTACTAACAATACTTTTAACGGAGGAACATCAGGGGTTGCAAAATGTGTTCAACTTGGAGACCTTGCTGCCTTTAATTTTGGCTATAATACAATTACAGTACCATCAGGTAGTACTGCAACTTGCTTATGGATTGATTATTTGAGTGGATTGTGGAAGATCCATGATAATACTATAAAAAATCTTGGTACAGGGATGGCTTTTTCTGCTTATTACAGTTGTGCAGGAGTTGGAACAGGAAGCGAAGCTTTGGTTTATAACAATTATTTCTATTCTGCTGGCAGCACTGCTTGGGGTACTGATCTATGTGGTCAAAGTTATGTAAAATATGTATTTAATACATTTGTCAGTAGTGCAGGTTCTGCGTATGGTACTTTTCATTTTGGATCCTATTATGGAACATGGTCAAATGATATCTTTAATGATAATATAGTATATAATACAGGTAATGGACCGGCAGTGAATATAGCTGGAACCAATGGCTCTTATACTGCTCCTGTAAATTTAACAATGGATTATAATGATCTATACTCAACATATACTACTTTATTAAGTTACACACCAACAACTACAGCTAGTACTTATGCAACAATCTCACTATGGAAAGCTAGTGGTTATGGATATGATGCTCATTCTATCTCAGCAAACCCTAACTTTACTACTACTGGTGATCCACACATTACGAATACAGCATTAAACGTTGGGACTTCGGTTTCAAATGTTACTTTAGATATTTATGGTCAGACAAGATCATTAACTACACCTACTATTGGAGCTGATGAATTTTTAAATCCAGTAATTACAACAAGTGGAAATGCTTTAGCCGTCTGCTCAATTAGTAGTCCACAAACTACAACTTTAGTATATACTGCTACTGTTAATAATCCTATTTCTTATTCAATAGCTTGGAATGCAGCAGCACATACTGCAGGTTTAAGTGATCAAAGTCTAACTACATTTGCTTTCTTATCAGGTGGTGGAACCATGACTGGGATAAATATTCCTGCTTCACTTCCGGCAGCAACCTATAATGGAACTTTGACTGTTACTAATGCAATTGGGTTCTCAAGTACTCATGCAATAAGTGTTGTAGTGAATGCACTGCCAACAGTGACTTTTACAACCCAATCTGGAGCTAATACATGTATTAGTACAAATGCAATTTATACAACTCAAACAGGAATGACAAATTATGTTTGGGGTTATTCAGGAGTGTCGGGTATCGATTATAATATAATATCAGGAGGTACAAGTACAAGTAATACGGTAACCTTACAATATTTAACTAACATCAGCAATACTGTTACTATTAATTATACAAATAGTAATGGTTGTACAGCAGCTACACTAACCTCGTCTAATGCTACAACAGTAATTTCCCCTACTTCCTTTGATTTTACAGGTGGCACTATAACACCTTCGGCAAATCCGGCTTGTGTTAATACAACATTATCATATAGCTCACCATCCTCATCTATTTATTGGGAAACTGCACTTAACGGCACTGCTACTACTGCATCAACAACAGCGTCTTATCCTGTTACTACATCAGGTATTTATTATGCAAGAGAATTCAATGGTGCTTGCTGGAGTACTAATACTGTTGCATCTGATCCTATAATAATAAATCAATTGCCCACAATTGGAGCAATAAGCGGAGGCTCAGCTGGAGTATGTCTTAATGGCACAACACCTGCATTTACAGATGCAACAGCCGGTGGTATATGGTCAATTACTCCCGGCACAGGTACAGCAACTATAATACAAGATGGAATTGTAACAGGTAATACATTAGGGACAGTAACGGTTGTTTACACCTATAATGATGGTAACTGTTCAAATACAGCATCAACACCACTTACAGTTAATGCTCCACCATCAGGTGGTACTGCTATCGCTACTGCTTCAGGTTTCTGTGGAGGAACCGGAACTACTGTCACATTAACCGGAGCTACCGGTAGTATTCAATGGCAACAGTCAACAGATAGTCTTAACTGGGTAAATGTTGTCGGTGGTAATGGGGCAACAACTACGACATACACCACACCAGCTCTAAACATAACAACTTATTATATGGCCGTTAGTACAAGTGCAGGATGTCTTCCGGTATATTCTACAGTTGCAACTGTAAAAATTAATCCTCTTCCTTCACCGGTTACGGTTGCAAGCCCTGGCACCTATTGTAGCTATACTACATTACAAGCAAGTGGTGGAACAGGAGGAACAATATATTGGGAAAGCACATTAGCAACCGGGACTTTAACTACAACACCATCTAGTTCACAAATCATAACACAATCTGGCACTTATTATTTCAGGGCTCAATCAGCAGCCGGATGTTGGGGTACGCCAAGTAGTGCTGCAATTATTATTAACACTCCAACGGTTGGTGGCACAGCTACTGCCACAGCAACAAATTTATGCTACGGTTCAGGAACTACAGTTACATTAAGCGGTTATACCGGAACTATACAATGGCAACAATCGGCTGATGGTAGCACTGGATGGACAAATGTTATCGGTGGAAGTGGAGCAAATACTGCTACCTATTCAACTCCTATCCCACTACCGGCAACAACCTTTTTTATGGCTGTTGTATCCAATAGTGGGTGTACATCAGCTAATTCAAATACTGTAGAAGTTACTTTTACTAACAATATTACTTCGGCATCCTCTACCACCAGATGTGGAACCGGAGTAGATACTTTAAAAGCTTCTGCATCTTCAGGAACAATAAAATGGTATGCTGATTCATTAACGAATACTTCTATAGGCACAGGATCTACATTTATTACTCCTGTTATCAGTTCTACAACTAAATATTTCGTGGATGCTGAAACAGGAAATTTCACTACCTTTAATGTTGGATTAGCAAGTGATTTATCTACTAATTTATCTTCTTTAGGAGCTTATGGAATGTATTTTTCATCTACATCTGCAGCAACAATTAATTCAGTTGATATTTATCCTTCAACAGCTGGCACTTTAACTATTTCATTAAAAAATGCTTCAGGAACTGTTGTTGATACACGCGCTTTTACAATAGTATCCGGTGATATAAGTACTACTGTAAAAAAGGCACTTACTCTTGGTTTTTCTGTACCTGCCGGTTCTACAGGATGGCAACTTTATTATGATATTGCAATATATCGTGGTAGTGTAGGAACTTATACTTACCCATCTACAAGTAATGGATTTTCAATTACAGGTAATACTTTAGATGGGAACAATATAACTTCCGGGTCACGATACTATTTCTACAATTGGTCAGTTACAACTGGAACAACTTGCTCAAGTCCACGTACACCCGTTATTGCTACTATAAGTCCAGCTCCGGCATTAACTATTACAGGTAATCAGAATGTTTGCCAGAATGCAATTGCATCATTAAGCGTAACTTCTACTTTAACAGATTATAATTCGTATATATGGTCTCCTACTACTAGTTTATATACCGATTCATCTGCTACTATACCTTATACAGGCACAAATGCATCAACTGTTTACGTAAAATCTGCAACAACCGGTGTTACTACCTATACTTGTAATGCTAGTAATGCTGCTTTATGTGCCAATATTGCCACATCAACTGTTACAGTTAATCCAATACCAACTTCAGTTACAGCTACTGCATCAAGTAGTACTATCTGTCAAGGCAATTCTATTAATTTAACAGCATCTGCAACATCAAATGTAAGCAATGTTCTTAATTTTACCGAGGGTTTTGAATCAGGTTTACCATCAACATGGACTTTTATTAATGCAGGAAGTGGTAACTCATGGTCAACTGCTACAACTTATCCACATACCGGAACAAACGCTATGACTTATGTTTATAATACTTATGCAGCTAATGCATGGGGTATAACTTCAGGCTTATCTCTAACTGCCGGAACTCAATATACTATCTCTTTCTGGTATAGAGTTTATTCAGCCAGCTATCCTGAAAAGCTAAAAATAACTGTTGGTACTGCTGCTACTGTTGCAGGGCAAACTTCTACATTATGGGATTGCAATGGTGGAGCAAGTCTTACAAATACAACTTATGCACAAGGTACAGCTACATTTACACCTACAACTTCAGGAACTTATTATTTTGGATTTAATTGTTATTCTGCTGCTACAATGTGGGACGTATTTGTTGATGACGTTTCAATTACAGGAGGAACAGCTGTTCCTCCAACCTATGCATGGACATCTACACCAGTCGGATTTACATCATCTATTCAAAATCCAACAGGAGTAACTCCAAATGTAAATACGCAATATACAGTTACAGCAACAAATACTTATGGTTGTAAAGCTTCAAATAATACAACTGTAATAGTTAATAATTCAGTAGGAGGAACAGCCACAGCCACAACACCTATATTATGCTATGGCAGCAATACTACTATAGCTTTAACAGCATATAACGGAACTATTCAATGGCAACTATCTCAGGATGGAAGTACTGCTTGGGCTAATGTTACCGGCGGTAGTGGAGAAACAACTGCTACTTACACTACCCCAAATCTAACAGCTACAACTTATTATAGGGCTGTAGTTACCAGTGGTGCATGTACACCAGCTTACTCATCTATTGCTACAGTAACTTATGCTACACCTACAGCTCAACCTACTGATATACTTTTAGCTCCTGGAACAACTACTATTAATGGTTCTTTCACGCCTTCTATAAGTGCTGATCATTATTTGATAATAAAAAGCACATTAAACACTCTTAGTGCTACTCCTTTTAACGGAACAACATATAATGCCAATGATCCTTTTGGTGGAGGAACTGTTTTGGCATATCAGACAGGAACTACAATTTCCGATGCCGGTCTTCTTTGGAATACACCATATTATTATTATGTATTTGCAGCTAATTCTACATTATGTTCAGGCAGTCCTGTATATTTAACTACATTACCATTAACAGGTAATGCAACTACGCTTCCTCCTCCAGTAACAAATAAAACTTTAAAAGTTATTGCAATGCTTCAGGAATATTACAACACTTCTACTGGATTAATGAATCAAACACTTGGAATAAACTGGGATAGCGGAGATTTATTTAAAAATTTCTCGGGAACTACTGTTGATACTTTAATGGTTTTGATTAGAAAAACGAATATTACTGCTGATGTTGTTTCTTCATTTCCTATTGATACTGTCTTTTATGGAGTTAATTTAAATAATAATGGATTAATTACAATTTCATTATCAGCAGGAATAACCGGATACCATTATATAGAAATTAAACATAGAAATAGTATAGAAACCTGGAGTGATTCAGTTGATTTTTCATCTGATACCGTTAAATATGATTTCTATAATTATATTTCTCAGTTTGCTTTTGATAACGGTATGTTACAAGATGGAACGCATGCATGGATTTGGGGTGGAGATGTTAATCAAAACGGCAATCTTGAATCATCAGATGCAACAATTATTTATGTAGCTGCAAATTCAGATGACCCAACTGTTAATAATGGTTATGTTATTTGTGATATAGATGGAAACGGAAATTTAGATTCTCAAGATTATGGATTGGCTTATAACAATGCAAATCTTGGAGCTAATATCATTAATCCTTTCTCTTATCTAAAGAAAAAGTAGAGAAAGCTTATGATATCTTTCCTGACAGGTTTTTCCGTCCTGTAAGATTTCCGTCCTGACAGGTATAATAGCCTATTAGATTTAAACATGACAGGATAAGAAAACCTGTCAGGATGGATATAAAAAAAAGACCTTCATCATTTAGTTGGTGAAGGTCTTTTGTTTTATTATTGTATAAGTTGTTAATATTAATGATAAAATGGAGTTACAAGCTTAAAAAACGGATGTTTGTCACGAACACGTGGGTGCGTGATACGAACACGTCTGTGTGTGGCACGAACACGTCTGTGTGTGATACGAACACGTCTGTGTGTGACACGAACACGTCTGTGTGTGACACGAACACGTGTGTGCGTGATACGAACACGTGTGTGGATGACACGAACACGCGTGTGTGTGATACGAACACACGTGTTAATGACACGAACACACGTATGTGTTGCACAAACCCATTTATAGCGAATGCCTTGCTATTCATAAGAAATAAGATAGAATTTGTGCAAAAAGCTATCGTAAGAAATGATGTCATTTTACAAAAAAGCAATAACTTATTCCCAATTATATTTTTTCTTCAGGCAACTTTAAGTTAAATAAATTTGTCTTACCAAAGTAGTTTTTTATTATTCTGTATGAAACATTAAAAACTCTTTATCATGAAAAAGACAATTATCTTCTTATTTACATTTTTTATCTTTATTAGATTATCTGGGCAAGGCACTGATTGTAGTACAGCAAAGCCTTTTTGCATAGGTTCAACTAATGTTTATCCCGGTACAACCGATATTCCTGGCCCTGATCCAATGCCGGCATATCCCAATTATGGATGTTTAAGTGGAGTTAATAACCCATCATTTTATTATATGAAGGTTGCTAATCCGGGTAACTTTGTTATACATATTGCAAGTATTCCACAAAGAGATTTGGATTTTATTTGTTGGGGTCCTTTTACTTTGCCTTATTTTGCTTGTGTATATTCATTATTAACAGGTAACTGTACGGGTAACATTTGTGCTGGCGGTACTTGTCCAGATAATGTTGGGGCATGTTCTATTCCACCAAATTTTTATCCTTCCGGCAATATAGTTGATTGTAGTGCAAGTGTTCAAGCTATTGAAGATTGTCATATTAATGGTGCTGTTACAGGGCAATATTATATGTTGTTAATTACAAATTATGATAATATACCAATTAATTTTGTGTTCACCCAAACAAATGCCGGTCAGCCCGGAGCAGGCACAACAGATTGTAATATATTTCATGAACCAGCTTATAGTAATGGTCCATTATGTGTGGGAGATACTTTAAAGTTATTTGCAGATTATGTTATTGGTGGATATTATAGTTGGACAGGCCCCAATGGCTGGACATCCTATCAACAAAACCTTATTATTCCTAATGCAAGTCCTGCAATGTCGGGAAACTATACTTGTTTTATTGTTGAAGGTACTCATATCAGTCCTATATATACAACTGTTGTAACTGTGCATCCAACTATCCCTGGCCCATCTGGTACAATAACAGGAAATATAAATGTTAGTCAAGGTCAACAGAATGTTACTTATACAGTGCCTGTAATAGCTGGTGCAGATTCGTATATATGGGAGCTGCCTTCAGGAGCAATTGGTACGAGTACTACCAACAGTATCACTGTAAACTACTCCAATAATGCACAATCGGGCTTTATCAAAGTTAAAGGTCATAATACTTGTGGAAATAGCAACACTTCAATACTAAAAGTATTCGTTCATTACAATACAGGTACAGGAGTGTTTACAGGTGGTGATATTATTGTATATCCAAGTCCTGCAAGCTTATCTATAACTATTTCTTATTATTTAAAGAAGACTCAAAAGTTTAGTTTAGATGTGTATGATATTACCGGAAGGAAGATAAAAGAACTAGTAAATGCTTATCAACACTCAGGAGAACATCATTTAACTTTAGATACCTCCGAATTTATACGAGGTATTTATTTGCTTAAAGCAACAGGCGATGACAGTTTCCAAACCCTTAAGTTTAGTGTAGTACATTGATCATTAGTATAGCATTATATTTAAAGAAGTTTTAAATATATCATTTTATTCTCTTATTAAAGATGCAAAGTCGGTGCATTAACAACAAGCATATAATAAATATGAATGAATGTGTTGTAGGTATTAAAAAAATTCATAGCTTTGACACCCCAAAACAACACGAATGTATATAACTTAAAGCGCTATGAATAATAACATTAAATTAAACCCGAACCCACTGGTTCAGTACTTGCAGAAGCCTTCGAAGGAGTTTACAAAAGCTGATCTTATCAATTATATTGAGAATAACGGTATCGAAATGCTTAACCTACGCTACGTTGGTGGTGATGGCAGACTAAAAAGTCTGAATTTTGTGATCACTAACCTCGAGCATCTGGATGCCATACTTAGTTGTGGCGAGCGTGTGGATGGCTCCAGCTTATTTAAACATCTGGATGCAGCTTCAAGCGATCTTTATGTTGTACCACGCTATCGTACAGCATTTGTAAATCCTTTTACTGAAATCCCTACCCTAGATATTCTTTGTTCTTATTATGATAAAGATGGGAATCCATTAGAGAGTTCTCCTGAATATATAATGTGTAAGGCACATAATGAGTTGAAAGAAAAGACAGGTTTGAACTTTGAGGTGATGGGCGAACTCGAATACTATGTTATTAGTACCAAAGAAGATTTATTCCTGGCTGATGATCAAAAAGGTTATCATGAATCAAGTCCGTTCTCTAAATTCGAACAACTTCGCACCGAGTCGATGCTTGCAATAGCAACAACCGGAGGAGTTATTAAGTATGGTCACTCCGAAGTGGGAAACTTTACAGCCGATGGTTTGATGTATGAGCAGAATGAGATAGAGTTCAGCCCTGTGCCATTAGAGGAAGCCGCCGACCAGCTACTGATTGCAAAATGGATATTACGTACTTTAGCTTATAAGTATGGTGTTAATATTACATTTGCTCCTAAGATAACTGTGGGCAAAGCCGGTAGTGGTATGCATATCCACACCCGATTGATGAAAGATGGTAAAAACATGATGATTGCCGATGGCAAACTTACCGAGATAGCTAAAAAAGCAATAGCAGGTTACTTAACGTTGGCGCCATCTCTTACTGCTTTTGGCAATACTAATCCTGCTTCTTATTTCCGTTTGGTACCACATCAGGAAGCACCTACAAATATCTGTTGGGGTGATCGCAACCGTTCGGTTCTTGTAAGAGTTCCTCTAGGTTGGACTAAGAAGATCAATCTTGCCAAACATGCTAATCCACTCGAAGAAGATAAAGCTATTGACTTCTCTCACAAACAAACTGTAGAGTTTAGATGTCCTGATGGTTCGGCTGATATCTATTTATTGCTTGCAGGCTTAACTGTTGCTGCCCGTCATGGTTTCGAAATGGAGAATGCATTACAGTTTGCTAAAGATACTTACGTAGATGTAAACATCTTCAACGATGAGCATAAAGACATAGCAGGTAATCTGGATCATCTTCCTGCTTCATGCGTGGAAAGTGCCGATAGATTAGAACAACAACGTGCTATATACGAAAAGTATGGAGTGTTCAGCAAGGCAATGATTGATGGAACAATAAAGAAATTAAAAGACTATAAAGATGGTCACTTACGTGAAGAAATAAGTAGCGACAAAACAAGAATACTTAAGCTTGTAGATAAGTATTTCCATTGTGGTTAGATTGTTATTAGCACACTAATACCTTAACAAATGTCTTTATTATTAATAACAGGTTTGCCCAAATTATCTTTACTTGATTTAGTAGATATATTATTGGTAGCCTACCTGTTTTACGAACTATATAAACTTATAAGAGGCACCGCAGCTATCAATATCTTTGTTGGGATACTAGCCATCTATTTAATATGGAAGTTGGTTAGAGCTTTAGAAATGACTTTGCTCTCCGAAATACTAGGGCAGTTTATAAGTGTAGGTGTTATAGCTTTGATAGTAGTATTTCAGCCTGAGATTAGAAGGTTTCTGTTGCTACTAGGCACACCGGGTTTTATTCGTAAGAAACCTAGACGATTTATGTTCTGGAAGATAAATCTTCTTAATGAAAACATCTTAAGTATTGATCCTATCCTGCAAGCCTGTCAGCGGATGAGTAATAATAAAACAGGAGCACTAATAGTAATTGCCCGTAAAAATGAATTACAAACATTTGTTAACACAGGTATAATGCTTGATGCCTCTATTTCGACACCCTTAATTGAGACTGTCTTTTATAAAAACAATCCCCTTCATGATGGAGCTATGATTATTATTGATAATAAGATTAGAGCTGCTAAATGTATTTTACCTGTATCAGGCAATAGGAATATCTCTAATGATCTTGGGCTACGACATCGGTCGGCTATTGGTATTACTGAACAATCGGATGCTATTACTATAGTTGTATCAGAACAAACAGGGAAGATTTCTTATTGTAAAATGGGTCAGTTAACAAATGATATTCAACCGGCCCAGCTTAAGAATCTATTAGAAGAGGAATTCAACGATATTAATTAAACATATACCACTTTACCGTCATCAGCTGCAATAGTGTCAGGAAAGACACTTCTGGCTTCAGATAATAATTGTACATCATCATCATAACGAGCCGAAAAGTGACCTATTAATAATTGTTTTACTTTAGCTTTTAAAGCAATAGTGGCTGCCTCAATTGATGTAGAATGCATTTTATCTCTTGCTATTGTTGCATATTCATCTGTAAAGGTAGCTTCGTGATATAATAAGTCAACGTTTTCTATATATTTTATGATGTCTTCATCGTAAAGAGTATCCGAACAATAAGCAAAGCTTCTTGGAGTATCAGAAGGTGTAGTTATATCTTCATTTTTAAAGATAACACCATTATCATCCACATAATCTTCACCTAGTTTTATATTCTTAATAGCAGGGATCGTAGGATTTTCAGTCATTAGAAAATCTTTTGATATCTTTCTACCTGTAGATTTCTCTTTAAACAAGAATCCCCAGGTATCAACACTATGTTTTAATGGAAACGAACTAATCTCACAATTATGAATATCATATATAACATCTATTTCTTCTGGTTTTAGAGGATGGAAAACAATAGGGTAGTTCAATACTGACTTCGATGCTTTTAATTGCAAATCCATTATGTCTTTTAACATTTCAGGTGCATATATATGAAGCTCTTTTAACCTCCCGAAAAGATGATTTGTAAACAAAAGACCTATCAAACCAAGATAATGATCGCCATGAAGGTGACTAATAAAGATATTATCTATCCTTTTGTGGCGAATAGAGTACTTACCTAACTGCATCTGGGTGCCTTCACCACAATCTACAAGGAAAGTTTTATCTTTCATAAAAACTACCTGTGAACTTGGATTGCGATCAAAGGTTGGAGTTGCAGAACCACTCCCAAGTATTGTTACCGTAAATGGACTCATTAATTATAGATTACTTTAAATAAAAAATCCCGGGATAAACCCGGGATTTTCTTTATGATTATTCAGCAGTATCTTCTTTCGTTTCTTCTTGCTGAGTTGGTTGTTCAGTTTGTTCAGGCTGTTCCTGTGGTTCAGGAGTCTCTATTGGAGCTTCCTTCGTTCTAGTTCTTTTAGCCATAGCTTCTAGCTTTTCTTTCTCAATATTTTGCATTTCAGTTTTTAAGTTTGATAATGCATCAATATCACCAAAAGTAGCTTTCTCTAGATTATCGTTTGAGTTTCTTCCAGATTTATTCTGATCACGATCTTTTTTCTTAAGTTCGAAATCATTTTTCTGTCTTTCTCCTGCATAGTTAAGATCCTGTTGGATTTTAGTATGTGAAACAACGATTTTCTTGTTATCCTTTGAGAATTCAAGTACTTTGAAATCTAAAGCTTCATCAACCTTAGCATGACTTCCGTCTTCCTTGAACAGTTGACGAGATGGTGCAAAAGCTTCGATACCGTATGGTAAAGCAACCATTGCTCCCTTATCATTCATACTGATAATAGTTCCTTTATGAATAGAATCCTGTGTGAATACTGTTTCAAAGATTTCCCATGGATTTTCTTCCAATTGTTTATGTCCTAAACTTAGTCTTCTGTTTTCAACATCAACTTCAAGAACAACAACGTCTAGGTTTTCACCTATTCTTGTAAATTCAGCTGGATGTTTTATTTTCTTCGACCATGAAAGATCTGAGATATGGATTAAACCATCAACACCTTCTTCTAATTCAACAAAGATACCAAAGTTTGTAAAGTTACGAACTGTTGATTTATGTTGAGATTTCAAAGGATATTTATCTTTAATGTTAATCCATGGATCCGGGATCAATTGTTTAATACCTAGAGACATTTTGCGTTCTTCGCGATCTAAAGTTAAGATAACAGCATCAACTTCATCACCTATTTTTAAGAAATCTTGAGCAGTTCTTAAATGTTGTGACCATGACATTTCTGATACATGAATTAAACCTTCAACACCTGGAACAACTTCAACAAATGCACCATAGTCTGCAATAACAACAACTTTTCCTTTAACCTTGTCACCAATTTTAATATCAGTACTAAGAGCATCCCATGGATGAGGAGTAAGTTGTTTTAATCCTAAAGCAATACGTTTTTTGCTTTCATCAAAATCAAGAATTACTACATTGATTTTTGAATCTAATGTAACAACTTCTTCAGGATGATTTATACGTCCCCATGAAAGATCTGTAATATGGATTAAACCGTCAACACCACCTAAATCAATGAACACGCCATAAGAAGTAATGTTTTTAACAGTTCCTTCTAATACTTGTCCTTTTTCTAATTTAGACATGATCTCAACTTTTTGTTGTTCAATTTCGTCTTCGATTAACGCTTTGTGTGAAACAACAACATTCTTATATTCATGATTGATCTTAACAACTTTAAATTCCATTGTCTTATCAACAAAAATATCATAATCTCTGATAGGTTTAACATCAATCTGTGAACCTGGTAAGAATGCTTCAATTCCGAATACATCAACAATTAAACCACCTTTAGTTCTACATTTAACGTAACCTGTAATAATTTCTTGAGTTTCGAATACTTTGTTAACTCTATCCCATGATTTAAGTATTCTAGCTTTTTTGTGTGATAGTATTAATTGACCACTTGCATCTTCCTGGCTTTCTACATAAACTTCGATAGTATCACCAATCTTAAGATCTGGATTATATCTAATTTCATTTACAGGAATAACTCCATCAGATTTAAATCCGATGTTGATAACAACTTCTCTAGCATTTTTTGCTACGATAATACCATCTACAACTTCCTGTTCAACTATTTGGTTGAATGTTTTGTCATAAATTCCTTCTAATCTAATTCTTTCGTCTTCAGAATAATTTACAACCTTTTTGTTGATAGCATTCCAATCGAAATCTTCAAGACTTACAACCGGGTGTTTGTAGTAAGTTTTTTCGATGATAGGTTCATCTACTTCTTCTTCCTCAACTTTTACTTCTCTTTTTGGAGTTTCAACAAGCTGTGGTGCAACTACCTCTGCAACCGGTTCCACGATAGGCTCAGCAACTTCAGCTACTACTTCTACTACTGGTTCGATTGTTTCTTGAGTTGGTTCAACTTCAGCTGTTGGTTCTTCAGTTACCTGAACTTCTTCTACATGATTTGTAATTTCCTCAGCATTTTCTGCTTCAGCATTGACATTTAATTCGTCTGTCATTTAACGTTTTTGTTATGGTGGCTTTCGCCGACCTGGTTAATAAATATTGATAACTACCCTAATTCCTGAAATCTAAAACATTTACTATAAATATTCCTTTTCAGAAATGGGAGTGCAAAAGTATAAATAATTTTCTGAATATACAATTGATTTTGAATATTATTTTTTGACTTTTTCGTTAAAAGGCTTTTAGGTTGTAGACTTTTAGGCTGAAATATAAATTGATTATTTTAAAAGAATTAAAGTATGCTACATTCAATAAGGTTGTTTATTAGAATAGTTTGCTAAAAATGTTAGTAAGGATTACATACATTTGTAGGAGAATGGTGATATATGTAGATTGTTTAGTAGTTATCTGAATAAAAGTAATAATTATTAGAACGATATTTGTATTTATAGCATTGAGGATTACATTTGTAAGAAAGAAGACTGTGTTTGTGTTTTAGTGAAATGTATTTATGAGTTGGAGAATTGTATTTGTGTGATCGCGGAAGGGACTTGTGCAAGCGAACTCTGTATTTATGTGACTGCGGAAGGGACTTGTGCAAGTAAGATTGTATTTATGCGACCGAGGAAGCCGTTTGTGCAAGTAAGATTGTAATTGTAGCTTTACGACTTCTTTTTAATAACCCCAACCCCTTTATAATTACAACAATCCCAACCCTTTAAAAAGGGGCTATAACTAATATCTTTGATAAAAAAGAATAAATGAGAATAAGACAGCAGCGTAGTTGCGACCTATTTGTAGAAAACGGTTGTAGTTGTGTTTATAGAGCTGCGTAGCTGTGACCTAAGAAAAAAAATAGACGAATATGATGAATAGAACGCTGATAACGCGGATTTTCTAACGTGGATTATCGCAGATTATTTTATCGGTTGTTTTCTTTTTTTAACGGTGGAAAATTTCACGCTAAGAACACAAAGATTTTCGTAAAGGAATTAACCTCACCCCCAGCCCCTCTCACCTTTCGACTTCGCTCAAGGACCGAAAAAGATATGGGAGAAAGACAACAGGTGATTTGATGATTTGATGATTTGGTGATTAAAAAAAACCTTATTTATGTTCATTAACCTTAGTAGCGATGAATACCGAACAAAACAAAAACCTTATTATTTATAATTAAGGGAACAAAAACGATGGACAATGGGGACAATTGTGACAATTATTTTCTCATCCACCAAAGAGTGGTGATATATTTGTAGAAATGATAACAACCAAGAAAAGGTTTGACCCCAGTGTGTCGTATTTATTTTTTTATTCCTTTGTAAAGAAATCTGCCATTAGCTCAGCTTGTTTCAATACTGTATCAATCGCTTTTTGTTGTTTGTCCGGTGGATAACCCCATTTCGTTAAAGTGCGTTTAACTATTACCATTAATTTAGCTCTTGCACTTTCTCTTATAGTCCAGTCGATAGTTGCGTTGGCTTTAACTTTATCAGTAATTTCTCTGGCTATATCTTTTAACTGTTCGTCTCCTAAGACTTGAACGGCACTGTCGTTTACTTCTAAAGCATTATAAAAAGCAACTTCATCTTTTGTTAACCCTAATCGTTCACCCTCTAAATCGGCTTCTTTTATTTCTTTGGCTATATTAATGAGTTCCTGTATTATTTCAGAAGTAGTTATTAAATTATTCTGATAGCGTTTTATTGAATCTTCTAACATCTTCAATAACTTCTGGCTTTTTACCAGATTGGTTATAGCTCTTGTTTTTATTTCATCATTCAATATCTTTTTCAATAATTCTAAAGCAACATTCTTATGTTTCATCCCTTTTACTTCCAATAAAAATTCATCAGAAAGTATTGAAATGTCAGGTTTATCCATCCCGGCTGCTTCAAAAATATCTATAACTTTATCTGAACTCAATGCTTCGTCAACAATCTGCTTTATTGCTGTTTCAACATCTATATCTGTATTACCTGTTGGGTCAGGTCCACTTGTACCTGTAGTAAATTTAACGAGTCTTGCTTTCACAGCTTGAAAAAATGCTACTTCCTGCAAATACTGCTGCACATCATCGCTTGTCACACAAAGTGAAAGTGCCTGACTTAATAAACTTACTTCACGAATAAATCTTTCTTTGCCGTCCTGCAATCCAAAAATATGTTCTTCCGCTTGAAGAATGATTGATAGTTTTTCTTTAGAATCAACAGAAAAGAATCTTCTAAAATTAAATTTATAAGAGTTCTCGTAGTATGCTTCAGGTTCTTCTACTAAAATATCATTTCTAGTATTACTATCTTCATTGAACATTTGATGTACAACTTCCAGCTTCTCCATAAACACCTGGAGTGCTTTTGTAATATTTTCGGCAGGGTTGCCTTTACCACCTGCATTACTGTAAAATGAAAGTGCTTTCTTTAAATCTGTTGCAATTCCAAGATAATCTACAACCAAACCGCCAGATTTATCTTTGAAAACACGATTTACTCTAGCTATTGCCTGCATGAGCGTATGTCCTTTCATTGGCTTGTCGATGTACATTGTGTTTAGACAAGGAGCATCAAAACCTGTAAGCCACATATCACGTACAATTACTATTTTCAATTCATCAGCCGGATCTTTCATTCGTTCCGACAAATCTCTTCTTTGTTGTTTGGTAGTATAATGCCTTGCTATTTCGGGTCCATCCGAACTAATGCTTGTCATTACTACTTTTATTACACCTTTCTTTAAATCATCATTATGCCATTCTGGGCGAAGTGCAATAATTTCTTTATAAATATCAGCTGCTATTCTTCGGCTCATAGCAACAATCATTGCTTTGCCTTCAAAAACGGTCTGACGTTTTTCAAAATGTGTAACAATATCATTTGCCAGATTCTTTATTCTTTTTTTATTGCCTACAATGGCTTCCAATTTAGCCCATTTTGCTTTAGCTTTTTGGGTTTCGCTTACCTCATTATTTTGTTCCAGCTCTTCATCAAATTCTTCAATTAATCGTTTGCCCTCCTCATCAAGATTAACTTTTGCCAAACGACTTTCGTAAAATATTCTTACAGTTGCACCATCAGTTACAGCATCTTTTATGTCGTAACGATCGATATAATTACCAAAAACCTGTGGAGTATTTATATCAGTTCCTTCAATCGGAGTGCCTGTAAAACCAATGTAAGTAGCATTAGGTAACGCATCTCTCATATATTTAGCAAAACCATAAGCTATACGTTTCCCAATTACTTCTTTGGTTTCTTTATCTATTTCATCTACTAATTTTGCTTCAAAACCATATTGTGTTCTGTGAGCTTCATCAGCTATCACTACTACATTTTTTCTATCAGAAAGCTGATCGTAAACAGATTTATTATCTTCGGGCATAAATTTCTGAATGGTTGTAAATACAATACCACCACTCGCCACTTTTAATAATTCTTTTAAATGCTCTCTGTTATCAGCCTGTACAGGCTCTTGTCGAAGCAATTGTACTGAAGCAGCAAAGGTGTCAAACAATTGATCGTCTAAATCGTTTCTGTCGGTTATAACAACAATAGTAGGATTTTGCATTTCAGGCGAAGTAATAAGTTTGCCCGAATAAAAAACCATACTCAAACTCTTGCCACTACCTTGAGTATGCCATATCACACCACCACGTTTATCTCCATTTATCCCCGATGCTGT
>TBL_comb47_HYPODRAFT_10001362_pt1 | contig 31846 bp, 26 predicted proteins | sample TroBogypolimnion_40_FD_10682 | JGI IMG/M metagenome (IMG submission 10682) | reverse complement strand
GGGATATCTTCAATATTGGTCTGAAAATCAATTCGTTTTGAAATCAGGTACAAATCGTAAACATCACGAAAAGAGACAATTCCGTTTAAATTACCTTTGTGGGCAAGTTGGGAGTGGATAAAATTGAGAATAACATTGTGTTGATCGGTCAGGACATAGCAGATATTTTCATTGCTCATTTCGACCTTTCTTTTATCTATTGTCTTGTGATTAAACTTTCTACCGAAATTGGTTTGCACAATTAGTCTGTGTACTTCTACATCAGCAGGGACACCTGATTTGAAAAGACGAGGATAATGTTTTGCGTAACGAATATCTGTAAAATTTAAAAGTTCTTTAAAATAACCTTGGTTCTCCAAAAGTTTGGCAGCCTTCAGATAATCTTTTTCGGGTACAAGAAAATCGATATCACCAATCATCCGTTCACCTTTATCACTGTAAAGTCCATCCAGCAGGTTTCCTGTACCCTTCAAAAATGTAGGATAAATATCGTTATTGTTTAAAATTTCCAGTATATCATTGATTTGTAATAGGATCTGTTCATTCCTGACCAAATTTAAATCATAAATTTCTTTGAGGAAATCAGCTAATTCACCAGGTAAATAGGGTAAAACATCATGTGATTTAAATTTCAGGTAAATAACAGGCAAAATCAGATGGTTGCTGCAAAGGTGGACAAACTGCGGCCAATCAATTTGATCTGAGGAAATTTTATGGATGATCTCTTCACTGAATTCAGGGTGCTCATCGATTGATAAACATTTGCCGGCAAAATAGAACATCTCGAGGTTAGACATGATCAAATAAGTTTGTTATCGCTTCAATCGCTTTGGAATTGCTGGAGTAGGTAAGCTGAAAAAATGACCATTTTGTCAGACAATCAAATAAGTCCTGCGCAGTTCCTGGTTTTGGAGAAACCCACGATTGTTCAAGCAAAAGCTTAATCGCGAAAACCGGGTCAAGTTCCTTCCACTCAAAATCGATTGTTTGATCATAACGAATAAAAACAAACTCCTTTACCGGATAAATCTCTTTTACAAAATCAAGGTCATTATCGGAGTTCATATAACGGACATTTTTTTCAGGAGAAATATAGTTGGCCGGTTTTTGTTCCAGACCGGGATAAATAGTGGATAATAGTTCCACTGACCCTTGTTTCACAGACATGGCAATCGGGAAAGGATAGGCAAATGATGAATGGTCAATCGGAACAAAATCATCGGAGACCAATTTGAATCCACGATCCTGGAGCAAAGCGGCCATGGTTGTTTTACCACTTCCCGGCTCTGCCGGGATTAAGATGGTTTTTCGCCCATTCGTGATGGCCGAAGCATGAACAGTCATTAGCCAAAAGTCGTCTGTTTTATCAAAGATTACATTAATCAGGTTCATAAAAATAAGACCTTTAACAAAATGTGTCTCGTCATAAGTCCACAAACCCTTTATTTCTCCGTTCAGACGGAAAGCGATCTTATCGAAGTAAGCAAACAACTCAAAAACAGCTTTTTTGGTTGAAAACTCGTCACTGACAAGGTGGCTGATCAATGGATGGATGTAATACTCAAAGTTTCGCGTCTCATATGAAAATTCAATCATATTTTCACCGAAACGGTAATTGTAAATCGAATAAGGTTCGAAAATATAAGCTGCTAAATCTTCCGGAAATAGGGATAAATCCAATCCCGGTTCGAAGGATTGGTTCATTTGTCTGATTCCTGAACGGATATCGTTTACATATTTACCACTCTCTTCCAAGGTAAGACCATATCTATCAGCACATTTAGATATAATCGTATCTAATTTGTATCTCTTTACCGTTTTTTGGAAAACATACCATGCCGGTTCCTCCAATTGCAGGTAGTGATTACTGTTTTGCAACCATACAATATGTGAATTCCTGACTTTCTGGCTTAAATATTGGATTCCTGACATTTAACTGAATTAATAATTTCTTTATTCACTGATGATCTCCATTTCCATTTTAAGATCAACCAATGGGCGGTTGTTTTGATCACAGGGTTGAGCGGCAATCTCATCAATGACCGATAGGCCTTCAATCACTTCACCAAAGACAGTGTAATTCCCGTCAAGGTGCGGCGTACCGCCAATGGTCGTATAAACCTGTTTTTGTTCTTCTGTCAGTGTAAATGGGTTTTTGGCCAGCATAGCAAGCGCTTCATTTTGCAATCTTTCCATGAATGAAGCAAACGCAATTTGGTTTCCGGAATTCTGATAAAATTTTAATGAATCTTCGTGTTCACGAACAACCTGCCGGAAGTTGCTCTGTGCCAGTTTTTCGTTCCCTTTTGCTTCCAGGGCCTCAAGATTGTTGGCCGGAAAAACAACACCTTGAACAATATAGAATTGTGAGCCTGATGATTTCCGCTCCGGATTGATGTTGTCCCCTGTCCTTGCTGCTGCTAAAGCACCTTTTTTGTGCAGAAATTTAGGGTTGATCTCACAATCAATCGTATAGGAAGGATCACCACTACCTAACTGCTCCCCGGGTTTAGCGTTGCGCGATCCGGGATCACCTCCCTGAACCATAAATTCCTTGATTACCCGATGAAATAAAAGGCCATTATAAAAACCTTCCCTGACAAGTTTCAGAAAATTATCCCGATGTTTAGGTGTCTCATTGTAAAGCTCAACTTTCATATTGCCGAATTGGGTTTTAATCAATATAACCGGCCGCTTTTCAACTTTATTTTGGGCATGACAACATGAAAACAATAGTATAAAGGCCAATATCCCTCCTGCTGTAAATATCTTCTTCATAGTCAACAATCTTTTTGCCAAAGATAAGAATTGTGTAATGTATAAGACAATAGGCTATTTTTTTTAATTTTGTTTTTTTATGGAAAATATTGAAAGAATGAGTGATTTTATTATTTACAATACGTTAAGCAGGAAGAAAGAAATTTTTAAACCGATAAATCCCGGACATGTTGGAATGTATGTTTGTGGTCCAACAGTTTATGGTGAAGCCCATCTCGGACATTCGCGTCCAGCCATTACTTTTGACCTGCTTTTCCGATATCTTAAATATCTGGGTTATAAAGTGCGATATGTCAGGAATATAACAGATGTCGGTCATCTTGTGAACGACGCTGACGAGGGCGAAGACAAAATTGGTGGTAAAGCCAAAATGGAAGAACTTGAACCCATGGAAATTGTTCAGCGCTATACAAATAGTTACAGACGGAATATGCAGCAGTTGAATGTATTCCCACCCAGCATAGAGCCCACTGCGTCCGGTCACATTATTGAACAGATTTCTGTTGTCAGCCAAATGATCAATTCGGGTTTTGCTTATGAAGTAAATGGCTCGGTTTATTTTGATGTTGAAAAATATGCCTCCATCCATCCCTATGGAAGGTTATCGGGCCGGAAAATTGATGATTTATATGCCAACACACGTGATTTGGATGCCCAAAGCGAAAAAAAATCAAGCCTGGACTTTGCTGTATGGAAAAAGGCAACTCCTGAACATATCATGAGATGGCCCTCTCCCTGGAGTGATGGGTTTCCCGGATGGCATACAGAATGTACCGCGATGAGTACCAAATATCTGGGTGAACCCTTTGACATTCACGGAGGTGGTCTGGATTTACTTTTCCCCCATCATGAAGCTGAAATTGCACAAGGCGTTGCTTGTTTCGGTCACGAACCTGTTAATTATTGGCTTCACAATAACCTGATTACAATTAATGGACAAAAGATGGGGAAATCGCTTGGAAATTTCATCACATTGGATGAACTCTTTTCCGGTTCACACAACTTACTCGAAAAAGCTTATTCACCAATGTGTATCCGGTTTTTTATTTTGCAGGCCCATTATCGTAGTCCACTCGATTTCTCAAATGAAGCATTACAGGCGGCAGAAAAAGGTTTGGACCGATTGTTCAAAGCTGTGGCTTTGCTTGAAGGACTTAAACCTTCTGCTGAATCAACTATAGATGTACAAGGCTTAAAGTTGAAATGCGATAATGCCATGAACGACGATATGAACAGTCCAATCCTGATTGCACATTTATTCGACGGCGTTAAAATGATCAACTCAGTGAATGATGGTAAGGCATCTGTCAGCCATGCCGATCATGACCTTTTGAAAAATCTTTATAATGATTATATTTTCGGAATTCTCGGCCTTCTACCTGAAACCTTAGGTGGGAATTCAGAAAAAAGTGACTTGTTGGGAAAAGTGGTCGATTTATTGCTCAACTTAAGGATCGAAGCTAAAAAAAATAAAGATTGGTCAACCTCTGACAAAATCCGTAATGGTCTGATTGAATTGGGTTTTGTTGTCAAAGATACCAAAGAGGGGTTTGAATGGGAATTGAAACAGTGACCAAAATGGACCAATAAATTTTGGTTTTTGAAGGTCATAAGGAATATATAATTATTTTTACTAAAAAGTAAGTCCATTAAATCAAAACATGATCATGAAAAAAATCTTCTTTCTCCTAGCCCTGCTACTGGCTTTAGGTAATTATCAAACACTCTTTGGAAAAACAGTTCCTAAAGTGTCTGATGAAATTAAAACCAGGAACAGAGAGAAGGACAAAGGAGAGAAATTATTTATCCGACATTCAGATCAGTGCCTTACCATCATTGAAAGGGCGGCGCAAAAAATGTCTATACAAGGGGTCACAATTATTGCCTATATTCCCGGAGAGGTCACATCAACATGGATTTCAAAGATGAAGGTAGTCGGTAGCCTGACCAACAGTGATTCAAATTTATTGGCCATAGCAAGCTGTAAAGCTGCTGAAATGACAGATACTTTCAAGGATAGCGGAAGTGGTATCCGAAAGCCTCTTAAAGGAGAAAATGGATATAAAGGTGGAATCATCAAAAAAGTAAATTCAGGGTATATCCTTGCAGTTTTTTCAGGCGGAAGCGGTGATCAGGACGTGGCAGCGGCTAAGGAAGGTTTAGATTGGTTGTTACAATATTATCCACAAAGTAAATAGGAAATTCATCTATAAATCAACTTGAAAATTTGAATCGTAATTTCAACCAATCATATTAAATTCCATGAAAAAAGTACTGTTGCTTATTGCTTTGTTTATTGTTCTGAAATCAGCTTATTCCCAACCGATGGGTTTTGGGGTTGTAAATTGGATGCCCGACGGTAACAGCTTTTCCTCCGTTGAAAAACTATCAATTGTAAAAACCGAATTACCCTCCCTTTCAAAAACAGTTTTATTCGATCTGGAGAAACTTATTCCTAAGGACGAAGCCCATCCACGCACAATCTCTTCATTTGCAATATCAAAGGATAATCAACAAGTTTTACTGAAAATAAATACAAAAACACAATACCATAAAATAACCGGCGAGGTCTGGGTTTACAATACAGTGAGCGGTAAGATATTCCAACTTGGAAAGTCTTTAAATCCTGAGGTTCTGATGTATCCTAAATTATCACCTGACGGAACGATGGCCGCCTACGTTTTTCAGGACAAATCTCCATTGAAAGTTGTTTATAACCTGTATGTTGAGGAGATAAAATCTGGAAAAACCAAACAACTTACTTTCGATTCGAAAGACCGCAGCATTAACGGGACTTTTGACTGGGTCTATTCTGAGGAACTGTTTTGCACCGACGGGTTCAGGTGGAGCGACGATGGTACCCATATTGCCTTCTGGAACGTGGATGCCTCAAAAGTCCGCAATTACCTGATGCTCAATACAACCGATTCGATCTATCCCTATACTGTAGCCGTTGAATATCCAAAGGCAGGAGAAGATCCGTCACCGGCCAAAATCGGAGTCGTTGACATTTCTACCGCTAAAACAAAATGGATAAATATTGAAGGCGATCCACGGCAAAACTATCTGGTCAAAATGGAATGGTCATCGAAGAATGAATTGATCATTCAACAACTTAACCGCAAACAAAATGTATCGAAAATCTGGACTGCAAATACGACGACCTGCGTTTCAAGAGAGTTGTGGAGTGATACCGATAAAGCATGGGTTGACCTCGAGGCGACATGGAACTCGAACAACAATACAGGCTGGAACTGGATCAATGGTGGAAAGGCGTTTGTTTGGGCAAGCGAAAAAGATGGCTGGAGGCACCTCTACCGCATTGGGATGGATGGCAAGGAGAGCCTGATCACGAATGGAGATTATGATGTTGTTAAAATTTACCTGATCGACGAAGCGGATAACCTGATTTATTTTGCTGCATCTCCCGAAAATGCAACACAACGTTACCTTTATTGCACAAAACTGGATGGTTCAGAAACTCCCAAACGGATCACTCCAAACGATTTTACAGGGACGAATGATTATGTCATTTCACCCAATGGAAAATGGGCAAGACATAACTTCTCAAGTCATCTCTATTCTTCTGCATCAGAATGGATTACCTTGCCGACTCATTCCCCTTGCGATCCGGCAAAAAGTATTGTCAACAATCTGAAGGAAGACCCTATGGCCAAACAGGTCTCTTTCTTCAAAGTAACGACGGAAGATGGAATCACGCTGGATGGCTGGATCGCCAAACCAAAAGACTTCGACCCGGCAAAGAAATATCCGGTTTTCTTCTATGTTTATGGCGAACCATGGGGATGTACTGTTTTTGATAATGCGAGACTCGGCCGTTCAATGCAGTTCGGTGGTAACATACCTGACCAGGGTTATCTTTATGTATCAGTGGATTGCCGGGGCAGTATGGCACCCCGTGGACGTGAGTGGCGCAAATCTGTTTACCGACAGATCGGAAGGTTGAATATACGCGATATGGCCCTGGGCGCAAAAGAAGTTTTGAAATGGAGTTTCTGTGACACTAGTCGTGTGGCGGTACATGGATGGAGCGGTGGTGGTTCCTCAACCTTGAACCTCATGTTCCAATATCCCGAGATCTTCAAAACGGGTATTGCCGTTGCGGCGGTGGCAAACCAACTGGCCTATGACAATGCCTATCAGGAACGGTATATGGGTGTCCCTGCTGAGACAAAGGAGGATTTTATTGCCGGATCACCTTATACTTATGCCAAAAACCTGAAGGGCAATTTGTTATATATTCATGGCACAGGAGACGATAATGTCCATTATGCGAATGCTGAAAAACTGATCAATGAACTGATCCGTTACAACAAACCTTTCCAGATGATGGCTTATCCGATGCGTTCGCATGGCATTTACGAAGGTGAGGGCACAACCCAACATTTGGCAACAACATGTAAAAAGTTTTTGTTGGAGAATTGTCCTCCGGGTGGAAGGTAGTTGGTCTTAGAACGTTTCGTCGATTTTGATCCTTCCCAGATAAATTGATAAAAACCAGTTTGTAAAGAAGTGCCTTTACAAATTGGTTATCACTTCGACATTAAAAATTATTTTATATAACTTTCTGCCGATGTCAGGTCAGTGGGTCAATTTTATTTAAACGCTCCCCTTTTTGGGCCAGGCTCCAATTGATCATCAACTCATCACGATGGATCTCCAACCATTCCAAAATCATCTTTAAAGCCCTCAAAGGCATCTCCCCTTTTGCAATCCCATCGTGAATCGAGACAGTTGCTTTGAAATCTCCGTACCAGACGTGGAAATGAGGCGGAGCCTGGTCCCTAAAGTTCATTAATATAATTAATCCGTAAAATCTTGAAATCTCAGGCATAACTCTTACTTTATACTTTTTATCCATTTTTCAGATATAAGCTTTAATACCCTGTTTTTGTTCTAAAGTTTGTCAAAAAAGGATGGAACTTATCTGACCCGAATTATTTTCTAATGTTTTCCCGTCAAGATCTCCTGGTTACCGACCTTTTCAAAACCAGCAATAGAGGTGCTATCGTTAAAAATGATATTGCCTTTTCTGTCCCTGACTGCTAATCGTAATTTGGCATCAATGCTTTCAGCAATCCTCCGGTCCATTGAACCTTTAACCGGTGCCCTTAATAATCCCGAGTTATTACGTGTTACCGCAATGGAGAGGCTGTGTTTCCGATCATTGATCGTAATTTTTGTTGTATCAGAGATTGATTCATCCAAATGCAGTTTAGCATGTGTATAAGTCGCAAAACGAACCAAAGTGCTGTCATATAAAAAGAATCCCAGAAATCCGGTAAACGGTTTTCCAAGCCATGGTACGTTTGCCACGGAAAGCATAAAGGAGCCATGACTGTGAATGAAATTATTTGATTGTATCCATATCCAGGCAGATGGCATAGACCGACCCCAATCTTTCTCAAGGTATCCAATTCCTCCGTTAAAATCATATATTTTTCCGTCCTTCACGAGGTTTCCTTCCAAGTCATGGGTAAGGCTTACTACCCCGTGATAGCATTGCATAAAAGGTACAAACCTGTACCATCCCATAATTCCGGGGTTTAAAATTTTGGGGGAGGAAAATCCCACCTGTCTGGACATCGTTATTTCACCGCGAACAACAGCACTATCGGTATGAATATCAAGGATGATTTTATCTTTGGAGAAAAAATTATGACCAATCTGAATGGCAAAATCTTTTTTTGAAAATTTAAACTCTTCGATTGGAAACGGGTAATAATTTGTTTTAGCTGATTTCCCGTCTATAATCTGAATAAAGGCATGTTGCTCCTTTCCATTTGGGGATAAGGCAATGCCTGGAATAATACTGAGAATTGAAGTGCCATCTGAAGATACCATTTTAAAGTACCACCCCTCAAAATATTTTTTCCGCTTATTGTTGCCCTGAAATATTTCCGGATGGCTCATTTTTCGAAATCCGTAACCTGGCAATATTTGGTGTTTAGCAAAGACAAATAATTGCTTATTTTCCTGAGCTTGTAGTGAATCTATATTCGCGATACAGATCAGTAGAGGAAGAATTAAAAGTAACAGAGGGGTTCTCATAAATTGCGGTGGTCAGGTTTAGTAAAAATAAATCTTATTGACTAATTATGATATTGAACTCCGGTAAATTATCGAAACCTGTCAAGTGTAGGGACGTAACACCTGACAGGTTTCGATATAAATTTATATTAAATGGATAAACCTAATTAAAAACGAGGTAATATGTATTTTTGAAACAATGGATTTTTGCCCTATGTTTTAAGTCATAGTTTATCTGTCCAAAGTCAAAAATACCTTATAACACCCCGGACTTTTTTGCCAAATGGCTTTTCTTGATGCTATAAGTAAAATAAATCAGGATTCCGATTCCCATCCAGATGATTAATCGTAGCCAGGTATCGAGTGGTAATGAATACATCTGGAGAAGGCAGATGCCAGCACCTAAAATGGGTACCAATGGGACCAAAGGTGTTTTAAATGGCCGTTTTAATTCGGGTCTCTTGTATCTGAGCACAATAATCCCGATACAAACAATAACAAATGCCAGTAAGGTTCCAATTGAAACCAACTCACCAAGAATATTGATCGGTAATATTCCTGCCAGAACAAGGGCTACAGATCCCGTGATAATCGTACTGAAATAGGGAGTTTTAAACCTGGGGTGTATTTTTGAAAACCTTGGAGGCAACAATCCGTCGTTTGACATGGCATAAAAAATGCGAGGCTGACCAAGCATCATCACCAAAATGACTGAACTAAGCCCAGCAATTGCGGCAATTTTGATAATGGGTCGGAGCCAGAATAGTCCTTTCCCCATCGCATTGACACCAACGGCAATCGGGTCAGCAACATTCAGGAAAGTATAGCTCACAATGCCGGTCAGGGCAATAGCAACAAGAATGTAAAGAATCGTTGAAATCCCGAGTGAACCGAGAATACCTATTGGCATGTCGCGCTGTGGATTTTTAGCCTCCTGCGCAGCAGTAGAAACAGCATCAAATCCAATGTAGGCAAAAAAGATGACTGCTGATCCACGAAGGATACCACTCCAACCAAAATGTCCCCAGACACCTGTATTTTCCGGGATAAACGGATGCCAGTTCGATTTATTGACAAAGAAAAATCCGATACCGATAAACAACATGATCACAAATACTTTGATGATCACCATAACGTTGTTGAAACCAGCCGACTCCTTGATTCCGATCACCAGTAAAATTGTAATTACGGCAACAACAAACATGGCAGGCAGGTTGAGTATTGCTGTAATATGAGGTAAATTGGCAACAATTACTCCTGTTGAAGCAAGATTTGCGCTAAGTTGTTCTGTGATTGGTTTCCACCCGATTTCAGGAATATCCACCAGAACGGTGCTCCATGCCGCAGTAAACTGAGGTGGAATGTTGATGCCGAAGTCTTTAAGAAAACTGACGACATATCCCGACCAACCCACAGAAACGGTTGAGGCTGCAAACAGATATTCTAAAATAAGGTCCCATCCGATGATCCATGCGACAAATTCGCCCAAAGTGGAGTAGGCATAGGTATAGGCACTCCCCGAAATCGGGATCATTGATGCAAATTCTGCATAACACAATCCGGCAAACAAACATGCCAGACCAGAGATCAAAAACGAAATGACAATAGCCGGACCTGCATATTGTGCAGCAGCCTGACCTGTTAAAACAAAAATACCGGCACCAATTACGGCACCGATTCCCAATGTTGTGAGATTTGTGGCACTTAATGCCCGCTTCATCCCATTATTATCACTCGCCTGATGCATGAGTTGCTGCATCGGCTTTGTTCTGAAAAGTGGAGAATTCCTCATTAATAAAAAAACTAAATTAAGCTTCGTGTTTGATCCATTTCCCGTTTTTCGACTCTCCTAAAATGATCACTTCCTTGGTCTTCTCATACTCCTTTATTGCAAGGATCATCTCTTCCTCGCTTTTCCGGATAATCTTAATCCCGGTTTGAGATCCTTTATTGCGAACTTCAATATAAAAACCATCTCTATATTCTTTCGCCCTGGTAGGTGGTCTGCCCATATTATTTACAAATTTATTAGTCAATACACAATTTGCCAATTTGCCAAATATAAAAAAATTTCTTGTTAAAAAAATATTTTTATAAAAATTGTCAACTGCCGTAACCGTTCAATTCGGGAAATATACCCTAAAATCATTCGGATTAAGGACTATTATCCTGTTTTATGACAGGACCTTCTCACCACCCGCATCAATATTTATCTGTATATCAGATACATATCAGAATTGAAAATGTATTGCCAACAAGTTGTGATTTTATTTTTATTTATTAAAAATAAAGACAGTTTATTGTCCGGAAAATAGATAAGCGGTAGATTTAATATCCATCAAATTGAGCATAAAACAGATTTTTATATAAATAAAGGACCCCAGGAAGCGATGATCATAACCAATAGTTTCATATTGGGCAGCGAAAGCCGGACCACCCCAATCGCATGGGATCCTTTATTTTGAAATTTCCTAAAGTTCCTTCTCGGTAAATTCACCCAGTTTAAGATACCTCTCGTAAATTTGGGTATATTTTATTGCATTTTCAGAAATTGGATAATACTCTTTCTCGAACCCTTTTCCCATTGCTTTCTGTGCATCTTCTACTTTTGTATAAATGCCTGCGACAACAGAGGCAAACATCGCCGCACCAAAAGCGCAAGTTTGTTCAGTTGTGGCAATCTTGATTGGCATATTCAATACATCGGCAAGAGTCTGCATCACAAAAGGTGATTTTTTAGCGACTCCACCCAGCCCAATGATCTCTTTGATCTCAACCCCTTCGCGTGCAAACCTGTCAACAATCGCTTTGGAACCAAATGCTGTTGCTTCAACAAGTGCCCTGAAAATCCGTGGTGCTGAAGATCCCAATTTTAATCCTGTTATTGAACCGGTTACCTCTTGTGTGGCATCAGGTGTCCGGCGACCGTTCATCCAGTCAACAGCAATAATCGTTGACTCTTCGATCGGGATCAGTACAGCTTCTGCTGACAATTGCGGAATGATCTGGTCCATTGTCTCTGCCAGCAACTTCTCACGTGTGACCTCATCAATCAATGTTGATTTAGAAAGGATCTGTTCCAATGGCCAGGCAACGACTTTTTTAAACCATGCGTAAACATCCCCAAACGCCGATTGACCAGCCTCAAGACCGATGTAACCCGGAATCACCGATCCATCAACCTGACCACAGATTCCTGCAATCAATTTATCCCCAATCTGATCGTAGGAAGCCACCATAATATCGCAGGTGGATGTTCCAATTGCCCTGGCCAATACATTTGGGGTAACCTCACCACCAACTGCACCGAAGTGGCAATCAAAACCTCCCACACCAACTGCAACATTCGTTGACAATCCCAGTCTCTCGGCCCATTCGGCAGTTAAGGTCCCAACCTTTATATCACTGGTATAAGTTTCATCGTAAAGTTTTGCACGATAACCACTTAAAATCGGATCGAGTGCAGTCAGAAATTCTTCCGATGGAAGTCCATTCCAACCTGCATACCACATCGACTTATGTCCGGCAGCACACCGGCTTCTCAATAAAACCTCAGGTTTTGTCACCCCTGTAATCAGAGCTGGCATCCAGTCACAATGTTCGACCCATGAATAAGCTGCTTTCCTAACCGGTTCATCAGCCCTCAGGACATGCAACATTTTTGCCCAGACCCATTCGGAGGAATAAATTCCTCCCTCGTATTGGGTATAATCGGTTCCCCAATTGTAAGCGAGTTGATTGATTTCGGCTGCTTCCTTGATTGCTGTATGGTCTTTCCATAATACAAACATTGCATTTGGATTTTCTTCAAAACCAGGTATTAGTGAAAGTGGCGTTCCATTTTCGTCAACCAATACAGGCGTACTGCCTGTCGTGTCAAAAGAGATTCCGGCAATTTTACCTGTTACTTCAGAACCCGCTTTTTCCAATGCCTCTTTCACCGAGGCTTCCATTGCTTCAACATAATCGAGTGGATGCTGACGATATTGATCTTTTGAAGGATCACAGTATTTCCCTGCTGCCCAACGCTGATATGCTTTTACAGAGGTGGCAACTTCGTCTCCTGTCAGTGCATTGACAATTAGTGCCCTTGCACTGTCGGTACCGTAATCAATTCCAATAACATATTTTTTTTCTTCCATAATATCAAATGTTTATTAATCAAATAGTTAATTGCATGCTATTTTTGGCCGTAATATGCTCCCGGACCATGTTTGCGCAAATAATGTTTGTCGAGCAAAAACTGATCGATCCCAGTCATTTTTCCAGCCACAAGGGCATGATGTGCCATTTTCGCAATCTGCTCCAAAACAACAGCATTGTGGACAGCATCATTTGCATCTTTTCCCCATGCAAAAGGGCCATGGCCTGATACAAGTACAGAAGGAATCGAATTGGGATCGATTGACAAAACCCGGAAAGTTTCGGCAATGACATTTCCTGTCTCCAATTCGTAATCATTTTTCACCTCCTCTTCTGTTAAAGGAGGTGTGCAGGGGATCTCGCCATAAAAATAATCGGCGTGGGTTGTACCTAAAGCTGGAATTGACAAACCCATCTGAGCCCAGGTGGTGGCCCACTCCGAATGTGTATGGACTACACCTCCAATGTTTCCAAATTCATGATAAAGAACAAGGTGTGTCGGGGTATCAGATGATGGCTTGAATTTTGAATCTACGGCCTTTCCTTCCATGTCAACAAGGACCATATCTTGCCATGTCATTGAATCATAGGATAATCCGCTTGGTTTTATAGCGAATATCCCTCTATCCCGGTCAATTCCTGACACATTTCCCCATGTAAAGATGACCAACCCATGTTTGACCAGATCAAGGTTGGCCTCAAAAACCTGCTTTTTTAAATCTGTAAACATTTTCGTACCTGTTACCAGAAAACAATATAGAATGCCACACAAATACCGACAACAACGGCAGAAGTCAGGACGTCCCAGACACTCCAACTGTTACGTGTTTCGGCAATCTGCTCGGGCGACTGTGAAAAATAGGTCAACCCTTGTAATTGCGCCTCCCCTGCCCTCGGTGTAAACATACTCACAACCACCATAACGGCCATTGTAAAGAATAAAAGAAACAAACAGAAATAAAGCCAGTTGATATTCAGCATTAAGAATATGCCATAACGAAGTTCGGGGCTTGTGATCATCTTAGCTGTTATCGGGTCAAAACTTGTCGCCGGATCAAAAATCATCAATCCCAACCTGAACATCCCAACCAGGAAGCCCAATAGTAGTCCCCACTCTCCTGCTTTAGGCGTAATCCTGCGGTTGAAAACACCCATGATAAACACAGCTGCTATAGCAGGGGCAATCAACGACTGTACGTTCTGCAAATATTCATAAAGTACCGATCCTAATCCTTTCATAATTGGTATCCAGACCAATCCCAAAAATACAACAACAATTGTAGCAATACGACCAACCCAAACCAGGCGGTGTTCGGTGGCCTGAGGCCTATAATTCTTGTAAAAATCGATTGTAAACAAAGTTGCGGATGAATTGAAGTGGGCAGCCAGCGAAGTCATCAAAGCAGCGATAAAGCCAACTACAACAATACCTTTGACCCCGATGGGCAATAACGTACTTACCAGACTTCCATATGCCTCATTGTTATCGTTGAACATCACAACGCCTTTTGCCTTTAAAGCTGCTGCAATCATTCCGGGAATCAGGAACATGAAAACAGGAAGTACCTTTAGAAATCCTGCGAGAATAGTCCCTTTACGGGCATTGTTCAAATCTTTGGCAGCCAAAGCCCGTTGAACAATGTGTTGATCGGTACACCAATACCAGAAACCGATAATTGATGCGCCAAAAATTACACCAACTCCGGGGAATTTAGCATACAACGGATCCGATGGATTGGCATGGTAAAGGTGACGGTTTGTTCCGATATGGGTCATAACGGCATCCCATCCACTGATTAACCCGCCATCGCCAACTTTTAACAAACCCAGGATCAGGATTGTTATGGCACCCAGGATCAGGATAGGAGTCTGAATTACAGATACCAACATAATTCCTTTCATCCCACCAAGTACCGTAAATATACCTGTTAGCAAAACCAGTCCGATTGCACCGTACCAAAAGTCGATCCCCATTACCGACTGTAGAAAAATTCCTCCTGTAAAGGCTGTTACAGAAACTTTTGTTAATACATAACTAATTAACGTAATGATAGATAGTGTAGAACTCGTATTCGAATTGAACCTTTTCAACAAAAACTCAGGCATTGTAAAAACTTTGCTATGGGCATAAAATGGGACGAACACCCATCCAAGGACAAGGATCATCCAGCCCTGCATTTCCCAGTGTGCCATGGCCATTCCACTTTCGGCTCCGGCACCGGCCAGTCCGACAAGATGTTCAGAACCAATATTCGCCGCGAAAATCGCTGCACCAACAGCAAGCCAGGTCTCACTGCGTCCGGAAAGAAAATAGTCACTGGTGTTGTCCTTTTTATGTTTTAAGACCCACCAAACCACACCAAGCAAACCAAATAGGAAAAAAACAATAATTGACCAGTCGAGTACTGCCATAATAAAGCTAATTGAGGATTAATTTATAAATAATTGTATTATAATCCTTTGGATAAAAGATAGTACAATTCGTTCCAGCGGATTTCCTTTTTGAAATCCAATATTTTCGTCGAATCGTCAATAAGTAGATACTCAAGACCTGCCATTTCGGCAAAGTCTTCCATCACCTCAGCAGGTATAGCCTGAGAGAAAGAGGTATGGTGCGCACCACCAGCGAGGATCCAGGCACCAGCAGCAACTTCAAGGTTTGGTTTTGGTATCCACAATGCACTTGCAACAGGAAGTTTCGGCATTGGGGCATCTAATTCCACGACTTCAACTTCATTTACAATCAATCGAAAGCGGTTACCCATGTCAATTAATGAAACATTTAGCGCCGCACCGGGAGCAACTGTAAATTTTGAACGGACTGGGTCAGCTTTTCCACCGATTCCTAACTTATGAATTTCGACTCTGGGTTTTTCCTGAGCAATCGATTCGCAAACTTCAAGCATATGGGCTCCCAGAACCTTTGCACCAGATGGGTGCAGATGGTAAGTATAATCCTCCATAAAAGAAGTACCTCCCTTTAACCCGGCTGCCATTACTTTCATGACCCTGACCATGGCAGCAGTTTTCCAGTCCCCTTCGCCGCCAAATCCATAACCGTCGGCCATCAAACGTTGAACAGCAAAACCCGGCAATTGGACCAATCCCTTTAAATCTTCAAAAGTTGTCGTAAAAGCCATGAACCCACCTTTTAAAAGAAAAGCCCGCATCCCCAGCTCAATCCGGGCCGATTCGCGCAAGGATTCATGATCAGCACCACCCTTTTTAAGGTTGTCAACAACTTCATATTGTGATTCAATAACTCCGACTAACTGATCAATGTCAATATCAGCTACAGCGTCAACGAATTTTACAAGGTCACCAACACCAAAACCATTTACGGAAAAGCCCAATTTGATTTGAGCCTCAACTTTATCTCCTTCAGTTACTGCGACTTCACGCATATTATCTCCCCAGCGTGCAACTTTCAGGTTATGCATTTCATTCAATCCGGCAGCAGCCCTTGTCCAAAGGCCAATTTTTTTCTGCACATTTTCATCAGCCCAGTGACCAACGACAACTTTTCTTTGAACACGTAACCGACTGCCTATAAAACCAAATTCGCGGTCGCCATGAGCTGATTGGTTCAGGTTCATAAAGTCCATATCAATTTCACCCCAGGGGAGATCGCGGTTGAATTGTGTATGCAAGTGGACAAATGGCTTCTGTAATGAAAGGAGTCCTCCTATCCACATTTTTGCGGGTGAAAAGGTATGCATCCATGCAATCATACCAATACATTCCGGGGTATTGTTCACCGCCTTACACAAGTCTGTAATTTCTGACGGGGTTGTAACGACAGGTTTAAAAACAATCTTTACCGGAATCTGGTCAGAGCAATTAAATGCTGCTGCAATTGCAGCCGAATTGGAATTAACCTGTTCAAGGGTTTTTGGACCGTACAAATGTTGGCTACCAGTAACAAACCAGACCTCGAACTGTTTTAATAAAGTGCTTGTCATAAATTAATGCTTTTAAATGAGAAATTATAAATAATTGTATTTTGAATAAACAGGACAATGGTTAAAAGTAATACCTACTTTTAAAAATAAAAACTATGGTAATTTTACCATCCTTTCGGTCCGTAATCCCGGTTCAATTTTTTTAAATTGGTAATAGAAAGCCCCCTTTTTTGATTCGGTTGTATTTTTAACGTTCAATCGCTCCAAAAGGTCGATTGAAAGTACTTTCTTTCGAAAATTTCCTGGATCAAATGACTTCTGGAAAATCGCCTCATATAGGTTCCTCAATTGCATCAGCGTAAACATATCAGGAAGTAATTCATTGCCAATCAGACCAATACTTGCCCTTTGCTGTAATAGGGCAAGAGCGCTTTGTATCATAACCTCATGATCAAAAATCAAAGATGGAAGTTTGGTAACTGGCCACCAATGGGCCCCACTTTCGCGGACTAAATCCTTATCATGAATATCGATCCGAATTAACGCGACAAAAGTAATACTGATCACTCGTGCCCCGGGATCACGGTCTGGTTTGGAAAAAGCTGTTACCTGTTCAAGAAAAATATCTTTTAGCCCAGTTGTTTGTAATAAAACTCTCCCGGCAGCCTCCTCAACCGACTCATTTTCCTGAACAAAGCCTCCCATCAGGGACCATTTACCAATTGACGGCTCAAAACCTCGTGGATATAGCAAAAGTTTGAGCTCGCCATCTTCGTAACCGAAAATTGAACAATCCACTGCAATGTAATGCTTGGGATGTTGTTTATAAATTTCACTTAGTTTCAAAATCGAGTTTTCGTGTTCCATAGTTAATCGGTAATTAGTGCAAATTTATAAAAGTAATTATTACTTGTATTCTAAATCTAATATAATTTCGATCAAATGCAATTTATTATTTCAAAAACGGCAACAATGGGTAAATATTGAAGTTAATTGGCAAATTATGGCCAATAATTCTGAAATTAGGTTCAACAAATCATAATTTTCCGTATTTTTGGGTAAATATTTATATTGAATCAAACAATCAAAAATTTCCGCCATGAGTAATGGAAAAATATTGTTGGGGGTTCTGGCAGGCGTTGCTGCCGGTGCCATACTTGGAATTCTTTTTGCACCGGATAAAGGTTCCGAGACCAGAAAAAAAATTGTACAAAAGGGAGAAGAATATGCTGATGACCTAAAAGAAAAACTGAATACCCTTGTATCTGATGTAACTGACAAATTTGAAGCTGCAATTCAGCAAGCAAAAGATTCTGGTGCCAGCAACAGTTGAAAAAAGGGTTTAACAGTTTAAAATTCATTAGGACAGTTTTAAATGGAAGAAACAAAAACTCCAGTAGAGGTTTTATTGGATCAGGTTGGGATCTATGCCAAGACGAGTCTGAAATTATTCAGATTTAAAGCTACCGATAAAGTAGCTGGATTGTTTTCCGATATAGTTTCGGGTACTGTTTTTGGTGTGATCCTTATTTTGATTTTCGTCAATCTGAATATAGGAATAGCATTGCTAGTGGGTGATCTGATTGGTAAAATGTATTGGGGATTTCTTTCAATTTCGGGTTTTTATATTTGTTTGGGGCTCCTGATTTACCTTTTCCGTGACCGATGGATTAAACAACCTGTCAGCAATTTGATTATTAGAAGGTTACTGGATGACGAACAAACCGATGAGCAAAAACTCTGATTGTAACTGAGATTTCCTGTTGCCACGGATTTTATTCGTATAATCCGTCCTCTTTTCAATTAAACTGACAGATTAGATTACCGACCTATGCAAAAAAAGAATAAAAAAGAAGAACTTAAAGAAGCGATCCTGGCACTTGAACAAAGACAAAAGGAAGAAAAAATTGTTTTAAACAATCAGTTTTCCTTAGTCCTGGAGAGCCTGAAGCCTATCAACATCTTAAGAAAGTCGGTTAATGAATTTGCCGCTTCATTCGATTTAAAGAATCAAATTATTCATACCGGAACAGGCTTGCTGGCGGGTTTTCTCACCCGAAAAGTCGTTGTAAGGAGATCAACAAATCCACTGATCCGTCTTTCGGGATTAATTGTCCAATACGGAGTAACCAACTATGTTTCAAAAAATTCACAGCTCTTTGGTAATCTGGCTTTGAATATTATAAAGAACCTGACAGATAGGACTTTAAACAAATAACCCGGGATTTTCTGAATTATTAAACCTAATTCACGCACCCTGCCAGCTGGATTTCAGATGTCCATAAACGCAACTAGTTGGCAGTTGGTTAGGTCTATCTTGGATTCAATGACGATCACTCCCCGATTGTTGCCTTTGCCCAAATCAACGAACTCAATACCCGATATAGACAAATCCTTTCATCGTCCTTTCTGTTCCACCTAGTTTAAGAATATAATAGTAGGTGCCGGTTGGAACCACTTCATGATTGGAAATTTTACTGGTCTGAAATGTCCCATTCCAATCGTTCTGATAATCCTCGCTTTGATAAACAAGTTGGCCTGCACGTGTATAGATATAAAGTTGCGATTTCGGATAGCTCTCAAGCCCAGGAAATACAAGAAGATCATTTAAACCATCCCCATTGGGTGAAAAGCCTTCCGGTGCCGTTACCCCACTGTCATAGATATCAATTGTCACTTTAGCAGTAGAACACAGATTAACTTCATCACAAATTTCATAAATAAACAAGTCGCGTCCGGTACGGTTAATGAGCGGTGTGTAAGTGATTGTTCCATCGGTATTGATTTTGACGGTACCGTGTACTGGCTGTTGTATAACCTGTAGCGTATGTGGCATCAGGTTTACTGTTGAATAGTCATTGGACAACACATGAATAATGGCATCATTTGCCCATGAAGTTCTTACATAATCCGGATTGGCAATAATCAGATTGTTTTCCAGCGGATATTTAAAGCTCTTTGTTGACTTGCATCCGTGTTCGTCGATAACTTCCAGTGTATAAGTCCCTGCACCAAGCAAATTTACTGTCGGATGATCAATCGCCCCGATTACCTTTCCACCAATTGTAAACCATCTGTAGGAAAGCCCGTTTCCTTTCGAAACAGATCCATCAACAATTGTTGTTCCATCTTTTTCCAATGTTCCAGTATAAAAAACATCGGCAATTGGAGGACGGTCAACCTTAATCGTAATTGTATCGGCACTTGTTTCTCCAAGATCATCTGTTATCATCAAACGCACCCTGAAATCTGAAGGTAACAAACCCAGATAATCGGGAGAGACAAGGAATTCAGTGGTCAATCCCGAAGGCTTTGTCAACAGTCCTCCCTTATCAATCAATGACCATTCATATTTAATGATCTTACCTATCGATTTTGATGCGTCAAGCACCACCTGTTCGCATGCACCTGTAACCGTTACACCAGTGATAACTGCCTGGAAAGGAGGTGGTAATACTTTCATAATCCCAACTTTTAAGTTCATGGCACAACCCAATCCGTCACGTGCCGTGACTTTAAAAAAGTAGGTGCCCAGCTCAAGCCATTGCACATCGACACTGGAGCCATAATTACCAGAAACAAACCGGGCCATGGAGGTGGGGCAATTTCCACTTGCGACGGCAAAGTCCACTGTGCCATCGTTATAAAGTTCCCATTCATAAGTATGGCCAGGGAACGAAACAACCGATAAAGTAGTCACCTTATTTTGGTACGCAGTATTCTGAGCCAAGGCAGGAGCCAAAGCCAGGAGAATCGGTAGCAGGGCCACCAATACTCTCCAGAATCTATTGCGCAACAAATCAATCATTTAGCTATATATTAATCACGATATACCTCTCCCACTTGCCCTGTGAATTTGTTTTTTAACTGAAAAATACAGGCACACCTTCCCCTTTTTGTCATTTTCATGCGTTTTTGCAGCATAGGCAGCATTTTAATGACGTTGTTTAAATTCGTTCTATTTCCGATATCTTTTACATGGACAATACGACCTGCAACAACCTTAAGTTGGAAACCTCAGGATCATCTACGATCGCCGCAAATACCCCTATTCCCCGAAGTCACCTGCGTAATTTCCAATTTTTTAATCCATGCCCTAAAATTTTGTTGTCTTTAACATTCTGCTTTCAATTGAAGATTCAGGTATTTATTCTTGCTGAATAGGACATACCTTTCCCCTTCCGTTTAAATGACGGACTATATTGTTAATATATAAATATTTAAAAAAAGAACCACAATTGGGTGGAACCCGGGTTCCTGTTGTGCCAATTGACTTAAATGGTATTGACGGATCGCTCCTTGCCCTGAATTGCATGAAGTGACTACGACTATCAATTAGAGCTCCATGGGGGTTCCCAATCATGATATTTTATTTAAAATATGGGTGGACTTTCAAATCCGTTCAATCAGATTCCTTTCCGGCCAAACCACTGCATCTGTTAATCAACAGATCCATAAGGACGTAAACAACCAGTTCTTTTGCCTTCCCCCATAAACAGAAAAGCCCGACACATACTGTTGCGACAGTTAGGTCAGAACCAATCTGTTAGCCATTCCCTGCCACCAGCCAGGCAATTGCCTGGCCGGAAAGCAGGGGGCTTCATGAAAAAGCAAAAAACTAAGTCAACCCAACGATTAGTTTACATTGTTTCCAGTAACTAAAGTTGTATTGGGAGCAGTTGTTGAAGTTGTTGTAGATGGAACAGTTGGACGGGCCTTGATGTCCTGGCTTGCAAGGTCGTTTGAATCAGCTGCTGCCGTTGCAGTACATGTGGTTGCACTATTTATAATATCCCAGGTTCCAACAGAGTTCTGACCATCAGCAGCAAGGGTTATCGTACGCAATGCTAAACCTTCATAGTTATTGTTGGTTAGTGTTACCCTTATAAACACAGATACACCGCCTGCAGTCGTGGTAACAGTTGGATCAACATTAAAATGTGTTGTACCATTTACAACAGCTGTCCAGGTTGGTGGCGTTGCTGTCCAGGTAGAAGGGTCTGCATAAGTATATTCAACTGCATAAGTTTGCTGGGCATGTTTGCCGGTTAATGTAAAGGTGGGAACCCAGTAGCTTGAAAAATTTGCGGCGACAACTTCATAATAGAGATAATTAATCCCATATTCATAAACCATTGCTTTGTTAACATAGGTCGCTTTGGAAACATTGGCTGGACATTGGTTTACACTTACGCCATAACCTTTTGAACTAAAGTCAGCCGCATCAATATTCTTGATGTCAACAGTAAAAGCATTGATCGGATCAAGTTCGTACACCTTTAGGTTATCGGCGCATTCTGTTCCTCCAGACACATAACGAACAACAACAAATGTTGGGGATGGTGTTGCACCCGGTACCGTCTGGTATTTTGTAGTATTCAAGACCACATCCCCCCAGGTGATTGTAACCTGATCGCTGGTTTGACCAGTCTTTGCATAGTTGGTACTTTGGGTAATCAAATCTGTCCCTGTCACCGTGGTAGTTGGGGATTTCAGGTAAGTGCTCATATTCGTTGTATTCGGTGCAGTAATGAAATTTGCATCTTTTGTGGCCCACCACTCATATGTCCCTGCACTTGGGGTAACTGTTGCTTTATAGACATATGGCACACCTGCGACAGGATGCAATGCATCTGGTACGCAACTGGACGCTTGTGGGGCTGATTTTGTTTTTGCACCTTGACCCCATGCAACTGAAATACTGGCTATAAATGCCATAACGAGAAATAAAATTTGCTTTTTCATGATGTAAAATATTATATAAAAAATTGATAATTAATAGTTTAAAATCTATGGTTTTGCCTTATGATGAGGGTTGGTTATCTGCTATGTCCCGTACAGGATCAGCCTGTCCCGGGACTTTGCTGGCAGCCGGGCGGACTCTTCCCCTTACGTAGTGAAAGCAAGACCATGTTTTTGAATAAGTGATTCTGGACCTGATCCACCTTGAGGCAAAGTGGGTAATCCTGGTCACCATGGGATTGGCTGTTAATCCTGTCTGTTTTGCTAAAATTGAGTTTTGTTCGTTTCATCTGGTGAATATTTAGTTGTTGATTTCAATTGACCTTAGTTATCTGTGGACGTGGTTTAACTGTAATTGTAGTTACCTGAGTGTCGGATACGTTCCCATTGCAGTCCGTTACCCAATAAGTTATGGAATGGTGGACATCTAAAGAACCGGGGTTGTTTCCGGGAAATTGAATGTCTGAATTGTACGTAGATGGCTGCCCTGTTCCTGAAATGCTTGTAGGTGAACCACCATTGAAATCGATGCGCCATTTGATGATTAAGCTGGAAGTGGAGCAACAATTATCAGCCAATCCAGACAAGTCAAGCATTGTATTTCCTTTAGCAAAAAGATAGTAATCGGGCCTGTTGGGATTGATGTCGATGGTGACCGGATTATAAACAGCACTAAACAGGCTCTGCACACAAGCACTTATTGGTAAAGGCTTTGTAAAAGTGGGGGCAATATTTTCAACTGTAACAGTTTTTTGACAGGTTGAGTTACAACCATTTGAATTTGTAACCGTAAGATTAAGGATAAATGGACTACTGTGATTTGAACCAGTAGTTACATTAACCGCCATACCAGATGCTGATCCAGATATTGACCCATTCCCTGAAATTGTCCAGACATACGCTGTCATACCGTTTGGGGCATTGTAAATAGTGTTCATACCCCCAGGGCAAAAGGTATCTGCCCCTGTAATTGAACAAGTTGGCAATGCACTAATAGTTACCGTTGTATTGGCTGTAACTGGATCGCAACCATATCCATCAGTAACCGATAAAAGATAAACACCCGCTTTTGAAATGTTCATATTTGTAACTGATGGATTTAACTGGTTAGATGAAAATCCATTAGGACCTGTCCATGTATAGGTGAAAGGAGCTTTCCCTCCAGTGACGATGGGTGATAAATTTAAAGTACCTCCATCACAAACAGTCATTCCAGGAGGTTGTAAAATATTTACGGGTACTGGTGCCAAAGTTGCAAAGGAAATATCATCAAGTCCAAAATCATTTCCATTTGTTGATGTGTTTAGATTTCTAATCCGCAGGATCGCAGTTGTCGATGAACCCGAATTCCAGTCGGATGTACTATAGAACTGAACCCAGTTTGATAATGCCACATCTGCTTCTGCGACAGGTTTTGGTGCCAAATTCAGATCGGCAGATGTACCAACTAATATACCGTTGACTTCAAATTGCAAATTTGCCGGATTGTTGGGGTTTAAGTTCATACCCCAAGCACTAAAATAGTAATTGGTATTTGGAATAACTGTAACAGTCTGTTGCCAAATGACCTTTTGCTGACCGGCAATTAAAACATTGCTCCCATTAACCATCATAAAGTTTCTGGTGCCGGTTGAATTATTTGTATGGTCCCTACCATGAAAAGAGGGATGATATCCATTTAGTGTCCCGGGAGAATTGTACCATGCACTTGTATTTACTGCGTAATATCCTTCAGGCCATAAACCTGAAGACGTTGTACCGGTATAATAGGATTGCTGTTGTATATATTCTGTAACAAAACTTGGAGACGCCGCATTATAATTGGTAAAACTACCATCGACCACAAGTTCTGTTGAAACGTCATAACTTGTAGTACCCGAACACCCATAACTATTGGTAATTGTTACTGTATAGCGACCTGCAATATTAACATCGATTGAATTTGTCGTTTCCAATGTCCCCCAAAGGTAGGTGTCACCCACTCCGCCTCCATTAGCAGTTAATCGGATAAATCCTGGGATAAGACAATAATTGGCACTTATCGTGGGAGATGGTACCGGACTACCGAAAGCACAAACTGTCCACGAAATTATGACCTGACCCTTACTTCCATTTGCTGAATTTCCATTGTTGTCACCTCTGCCACCTCCACCACCGCCCGGAGAGGTACCCGCTACAGCCTGATTTCCGGAGTGATTGCCGCCATTTCCTCCATCTCCGTTGATACCATTGCCGCCTAAACCACCAGTACTTCCTGTTGCGTCTGAACCAGTAATCCCAATTCCGGAATTGGAAGCAGAACTACCACCACCACCACCGCCACCATTGTTGGATGTATTTCCCTTCCCTCCATTTCCACCAGAATATTTCATGTCGCCTATGCAGGCAGTTGACTGTCCACCCAGTGCTGCACTATTCTCAGTATTGCTAACTCCACCACCTGCTGCGACGACTACACTGCTTCCAAAAATTGTATTTCCTCCGGCAGTTCCTCCTGAACCGGTTGTTCCTCCAGTTCCTCCGGCACCAATTGTTAAAGCATAAATAGTCCCTGGAATAACCGTAATTTGTTTCAATGAATAAGCACCACCACCACCACCATTCATCCCGTTTCCATTGGAACCTCCAAATCCACCGCCACCGCCGCCGCCCCAACATTCAACTTTAATTATTGTAACTCCTGCTGGAACCGTAAATGACCCTGAGGATGTAAAAACCTGAGTGGTTTGAGCTGTAACATAATTGCCAAATATTATTAAAAAGAAGATTATTATCAAGCCACTTGTTTGTTTGGCAATATTCTTCCTGCCCGGAAACAAAATTAAGGGAACAATAATTTTACAGTTTTTTAAATAGATGGTTGCTTTCCCGGTATTTATAAGGCAAGAAGCAGAGAGCGTTCCTTTGAGGAATTCAATCGCCGATAGCAGAAAATCAAGCAATATGATGACAAAAATCCGCACTTTTAATACCTCCTATTTAACTAAATTATATGTTCAACTGTCTCAAATATGACAAAGCGTTTAACGGCTCTGTTCTTTCCTTTCATTTATTAACATTTAATTTTAAAAACACGCTGAATGATAATTTAGAAGAAGATATAAAGGTCTTTGATCCTTGTCGGGAAAAAATGGTAAAAAAATCAAACTAAATATGAATATTTAAAGTAGTCAAATCAATGAACGGCTGAATACCAAAATACACACTACAAATATACACAAATATTTTACTCTAACAACAATAAATGTAAATTAATTGCTATTTCAAGTAAGTTTTATTTACTTTTATCGTTTACGTGTTGGAGAATTCACATCTTTTAATCTGATTTTCAATAATTAACGCCTTGTAAAATAATTTTTGTCACCGAATGTCCCTACTCCAACAATGAAAAGTTTCCTTGTCACTCTGCTTAAATTCTATTTGTTTTTAAGATTAAATGGTTAGTTCAATTGCTTACCTGCATTTTTCCGCTTTGGCAAGAATCCTGTGTAAATAATTATTAATCGGCGTAAATAATTATTTGTTACCCCCGAAAAATAATTTTTTTACATACGAATTCCATCCATCAATTGCAAATCAATAGATTCCAGGAAATTAAACTAAATGTGATTTTCTAATTTAGATTTAAACTGAATTATTCGAGGTAGGTATATCCATATAATCCCGAGCGGTAGTTGGAAAGGAACTCTTTTCCCTCCTCTGCTGTAATAATCCCAGACTTAACTGAAGATGTTACCCATGTCTCAACTGTCCTTACCAATTTTTTGGGATTATATTGGACATATTCGAGCACTTCTGCAACTGTTTCACCATCGATGATCTGATCGATACTATACCCTTTGCTGTCAACCGAAACATGAACTGCATTGGTATCGCCAAAAAGGTTGTGAAGGTCGCCCAGAATTTCCTGGTATGCCCCAACCAAAAATACACCGATGTAGTAGGGTTCCTTTTGCTTCAGGGAGTGGACAGGCAGGTAATAGGAGAGGTTCCTGGTAGAGATAAAATTGTCAATTTTTCCATCCGAATCGCAGGTAATGTCCTGTAATGTTGCTGAACGGTCCGGTTTTTCATCGAGCCGCTGAATGGGGATAATCGGGAAAATCTGGTCGATTGCCCATGAATCAGGAAGAGACTGGAAAAGCGAGAAATTACAGAAATATTTATCAGACAAAAGTTTAGGTAAATTAATCAGTTCTTCGGAAACATGTTTCATTCCATTGGTCATTTGTTGAACTTCCTTTGCAATTGACCAGAACAAACGTTCGATTTTCGCCCTAGTTTGAAGATCCAAAAGGCCCAGGCTAAAACGGTCCAATGCTTCTTCACGAATTTGTTGGGCATCATGCCAGGTTTCATGCATCCTTGTTTGGTTCAGCGTATTCCATAACGAAAACAACTCCTTTAAAAGCTCGTGGTCATTGGCATCAATCACCTCCTCATCTTCCCAAATTGGCAGGGTCGTCGCTTCAAGGACTTCAAAGATCAGGACCGAATGATGGGCAGTAAGCGATCGCCCTGATTCTGTAATAATATTGGGGTGGGGCAGGTTGTTCTTGTCGCTGACATCTACCATTGTCGAGATAACGTCATTCACATATTCCTGTATGCTGTAGTTGACGCTGCTTTCGCTGTTTGACGAACGGGTTCCATCGTAATCGACACCCAATCCTCCGCCGATATCGACGAAGCTGATGTTGTACCCCTTACGATGAAGCTGAACATAAAATTGCGAAGCCTCCCGAATGGCAATTTTAATACGCCTGATCTTATTGACCTGACTACCAATATGAAAATGAACCAGATGGAGACAATCTTTCATTTTATTCCGTTCAAGAATATCAAGGGCTTCCAGCAATTCACTGGAAGTAAGTCCAAATTTACTAACGTCACCCCCTGAATCTTCCCATTTCCCACTTCCGGAACTGGCAAGTTTAATCCTGATCCCAAGGTTGGGTTTTATTTTGAACTGTTTGGCAATCTTGATAATCAATTTGAGTTCACTTAATTTTTCGACAACCAGAAAGATGCGACGGCCCATTTTCTGGGCAAGAAGTGCCAGCTCAATGTAGTCCTCGTCCTTATATCCATTGCATATGATCAACGAATCGTTATCCGTATTAATTGCAATAACAGCGTGTAATTCAGGCTTTGAGCCCGCCTCAAGGCCTATATTGAATTTCTTTCCATGTCCGACAATCTCTTCGACAACCGGGCGCATCTGGTTGACCTTGATCGGATAAATGATGAAATTTTGTGCTTTATATAAATACTCCTCCGAGGCTATTTTAAAACAGCTTGCCATTTTTTCGATCCGGCTATCCAGAATATCGGGAAAGCGGATCAACATTGGAGCTGAAACATCACGCAGTTGAAGTTCTTCGACCAACTCTTTTAAGTCAACCTCAACACCGTCCTTTTTGGGAGTAACCACGACATGCCCCTTGTCACTGATCGAAAAATAATTAATTCCCCAACCATTAATATTATAAAGCTCAGCCGAGTCTTCAATGCGCCATTTTCTCATTAATCTATTTTTTTTACTTTAGGATACTAAAATACTTATTTTTGAATATTAATCAGGATTTTGCGATATATTTTTCAACAACAGATGGTAAATCGATGAATTTATAATCCTGTGCACGCAATTGCGGGTTAAATCCAGCTTCGGCGATTGTTCGCTGCATTTCGAGTGCTGAAAGTTTAAATGATGCCCCCGCTGCTGAAACGACGTTCTCTTCAATCATTATCGACCCCAGATCATTGGCACCGGCATGGAGGCATACTTGCGCAGTTTCCTTTCCGATCGTCAGCCATGAAGCCTGAATATTTGGTATATTGTTCAAAACCATCCGGCATATTGCAATGGTCCTGATGTACTCGACTGGTAAAACATGATTCAATTGGACCATCCTGCCAAGTTCCGTTCCCTCCGACATAATTGGCCAGGGTATGAAAGCCATAAATCCAGGTGAAGCATCAGGCTTCTTCGATTGTAAATCACGCAAGAGGACTAAATGTTCTATCCTTTCGCGCAAAGTTTCAATATGCCCGAACATCATTGTCGCAGAAGTTACCATTCCCAGTTGATGTGCCTCAGCCATCACTTCAAGCCATTCGGAGGTACGCGCCTTTCCCGGCGATATCTCTTTCCGCACCCTGTCGCTTAATATCTCGGCACCTGCCCCAGGTAAGCTTTCAAGACCAGCAGCAATTAGTTTTTCAAGTACCAGCCTGTAAGGCATACGTTCTTTTCGTGCGATGTGGACAATTTCGGGAGGTCCAAGTGCATGAAGTTTGACATTCGGGAAGGCACTCTTTAACTGGGAGAACAAGTCAGTATAAAATTCCAGGCCATATTGAGGGTGCATACCACCCTGGATCAGCAGTTGGTTCCCACCTAATTGCTGCATCACCTCAATTTTTGATTTATACTCCTCAATCGTTGTTGTATAAGTCTTGTCGCTGTTGATCTTACAATGAAAATTGCAAAACTTACATCCTGATATACAAACATTTGTAATGTTGATATTTCTGTCAATCATCCAGGTCGCCGTATAGCCCGGGTGAAATTTTTGACGGATCTGCCAGGCCACAAACATTAATTCAGATGTAGGTGCAACTTGATAAAGCAACTCTGCATCATCTATTGAAAGTGGTTCCAGATCCAGTGCCCGTCTGTATAAATGGTCGAAATTCATTTTTAAAAATTTGCGATAAAGGTACTATTTTTGAACCATTGGCATTTCGCCCTTTTTTTGATGAAATAATAAAGAATTAATTGTTTTACCCTTATGAAAATCCAGTTCACGAAAAACGAAAACCCAGGTCTGTTTGCGAAGATTTACCTGATTTTAAATAAAACCTCCCTCGATGGGTTTTCACTTGATGATTACGAGTCTGCCTATGTGCTCAAAGCGCTGGAGGATAAAAACCTTGCAATTGTAAACAGGTATCATGAAATTCTTTTTATCGCTTTTGCCGATGACTCCAAAAGTAAAAGCTTATTTTTAGAGCAATGCAGAATTTGTGGTAGCGAAATCAGCAGCATATTGCACAAGGAAAAAATAAGCCGTATTGCGATAATGGCAACGATTACCGGATGTGAAGCTTATTTGGCTCTTGCTGAAGGTTGTGCATTAAGCAGTTACCAATTCACCAAATACCAAACCAGTCAAGATAAAAGGTGGGAACTTCAGGAGATCCATTTCTCTTCCTCCGATATTTCAGATCTTCAGGTTAACGAATTGGAGGTAACTGTTGAGTCGGTATTTTTGGCCCGCGACCTGATCAATGAACCGGCATCCCACCTCAATGCGGTCCAGCTAGCAGAAAATTTCGGGGCGATGGGACGCGAAGCAGGTTTTTCAGTGGAGATTTTTGATAAAAAGAAAATTACAGCATTAAAAATGGGCGGTTTACTGGCAGTCAATCAAGGGAGTATCGATCCACCTACTTTTTCTGTTCTTGAATGGAAACCTGAAAATGACCAAAGCTTGAAGCCAATCGTTCTGATTGGGAAAGGGGTTGTTTACGATACCGGGGGGTTAAGCCTTAAACCAACTAAAGATTCAATGGATTATATGAAGTGTGATATGGCAGGGGGCGCTGTTGTAGCTGCTGTAATCTATTTTGCGGCCAGATTCAATTTACCCATCCACCTTATCGCTCTTGTGCCCTCAACCGACAATCGTCCTGATGGTAATGCCGTTGCACCCGGCGACGTAATTTATATGCATGGTGGTCAAACCGTTGAGGTTATGAATACCGATGCCGAAGGACGCTTGCTGTTGGCCGATGCATTGAGTTTTGCCAAACAATATGGTCCCCGGTTGGTGATCGATGTTGCCACGCTTACAGGAGCTGCAGCCGTAGCGATCGGGCAACATGGAATCGTGGGTATGGGAACTGCCGGTGAAGCCATTTTTTCACAATTAAAAGTAGCAGGTGAAGGTGTTCATGAAAGAATTGTTGAGTTTCCACTTTGGGAAGAATATGGAGAATCGATTAAATCGGACATCGCTGATATGAAGAATATCGGCGCAAGGGATGCCGGTGCGATTACTGCCGGGAAATTTCTAGAAAAATTTATTGGTTACCCCTGGATCCATCTTGATATTGCCGGTCCGGCGTTCATTAACAATCAAGATCACTATCGGACTAAAGGGGGAACTGCTGTAGGAGTAAGATTATTGATCAACTTCTTAAGGAACCTGAATCAGGCAAAACACGAATAGGACATCACTTTAACAAAGCGGATATTCAGATTAATCATATAAAAGCTGTTATTGTGTAATACCGAATAAAAGCTTAAATTTGACAAGTGAACTATTTATTAATCCGTTTAACGAAAAACCTTTAAAGGCTAGGAATGGAACAACATAAAATTAAGGTAGGGATTACCCATGGCGATATAAATGGTATTGGTTATGAAGTAATTATAAAAGCATTAACAGACAGCAGGATTTTGGAGATGTGTACACCGATTGTATATGGCTCTCCAAAAGTGGCTGCCTATTATCGGAAAGCAATAGATAGTGAAACTTTCACTTTTAACAATATTACCACTGCTAAAGATGCGAATCCCAAACGTGCCAATATTATCAATTGTGTCAGTGAGGAAGTTAGGGTCGAAATAGGAAAATCGACGAAACAGGCAGGCGAAGCAGCTTTTGCAGCTTTGGAGGCGGCTGTCCGCGACTTAAAGGCCGGGTTAATTGACCTTGTCGTAACAGCCCCGATTAATAAAGAAAACATCCAGTCTGACAAATTTAATTTTCCGGGACACACGGAATATTTTTCAAATGCATTTGGAACTAAAAACTATCTGATGCTAATGGTCAGCGATATCTTAAAGATAGGTGTTGTCACTGGTCATATACCAATTAGCCAGGTAGCTGCGTCGATTTCAAAAGAAAAGGTATTAAACAATTTAAGAGTATTCCATAAAGCATTGCTCGAAGATTTTTCAATCCGTAAGCCACGTATCGCAGTTCTCGGATTAAATCCTCATGCAGGGGATGGCGGTTTGCTCGGCGACGAGGAAGAACGCATTATTTTACCCGCAATCCGGCAGGCTTTCGATGAAGGAATTATCGCCTTGGGGCCATTTCCTGCCGATGGATTTTTCGGTTCCGGAGAGTTCAAGAAATTTGATGCTACCCTGGCCATGTTTCACGATCAGGGCCTGATCCCATTCAAGTCATTTGCTTTTGAGTCAGGTGTAAATT
>TBL_comb47_HYPODRAFT_10001361_pt1 | contig 31854 bp, 30 predicted proteins | sample TroBogypolimnion_40_FD_10682 | JGI IMG/M metagenome (IMG submission 10682) | reverse complement strand
CCGACGCGTACCCGGAACTTCTTGCCATCGGGCGTGTCCGCGATTTGCGCATAGGTTTTGAGGCCGGCCTTTTCGACCTTGAGCCGTGCCTCATGGGCGTGGGCGGAATCGGCGAAGGAACCAAACTGCACCACAAAACGACCGGCGGCGGCCTTGTCGGCGGGCTTGGCTGCAACCTTGACCTCCGCCTTGCTGTCCGTCTTGGCGGAAGCTTTGTCTTCGGCCTTGGCAGGCACCGGGCTGGCAGCGGGCTTGGACGAGGAAATAATCACTTCCTCTTTTTGCACGTCTTTCGGCTGGGGCTCCTGTGGTGCAGGCTTCGCTGCCACGATCGCCGTGGCGGCCTTCACTACCGCCGCCTTGGCGTCACTTGCGGGCGCCACGGCGGCAGCAGCCGGCTGGGTCGCCGTTTCAGCTTGCTTGGTTTCGGCCAACGGGTTGCCCGTTGCCAGCGGTTTGACCTTGGTCTTGTCCGGAATGTCGATGGGAATATCCACCGCAATCGGCCGCGGCTGGTTGTCAAACAACAGCGGGAAGCCGATCACACCGGCCAGCACCAGCAGCGCCGCCCCGGCCAACCGGTAACGCGCCCGCCGGCGCAAGGCGTCCACGCTCTCGGGCGCGGGCGGCGGTGCAGCGGTTTCGCCTGCGGCTTTGCGAAGTTTGAAAAATGCCATGGATGCGCGAAAAGCAGGAGGATTGGTTTATGAGCTGAGGTGAGCGGCATGCAGACGGGGTATGCCCTCTTGCAATATGCCTCCCACCGTGTAGAAGGAACCAAAGACAACGATTCTATCAGCGGGGTCTGCGGCGGCGATGGCCGCCTTGAGCGCCTCGGCCGGTGAGCCAAAGGCCTGGCCGCTGACGTCCTTGCGGGTGTTTTGCGCCTCCCAGGCGGCCTGCAGCGCCACACCAGTGGCCGCGCGCTGCGTCGGCAGATCGGTGAAATACCAGCGGTCCAGCATCGGGCCGACCTTGGCGAGCATGGGCGCCAGGTCCTTGTCGGCCATGGCGCCAAAGATGGCATGCGTGGTCGGGAAGAAACCCATGGCATCCAGATTGGCGGCGAGGGCCGCCACCGAATGCGGGTTGTGCGCCACATCCAGCACCAGCGTGGGTTGGCCCGGAATGATCTGGAAGCGCCCGGCCAGCTCGACAAAGGCCAGGCCATTGCGCACCGCCTGGGCCGTCACCGGCAGCAGTTCGCGCACGGCGGTCAAGGCAGCCAGCACACCGGCGGCATTGACCAGCTGGTTGGCACCGCGCAGGGCCGGATAGGCCAGGCCGCTGTAGCGCCGCCCGCGCCCGGCCCAGCCCCATTGCTGCTTGTCGCCGGAAATATTGAAGTCTTCACCCACGCGCCACAGGTCCGCACCCACTTCCAGTGCGCGATCCAAAACGGATTGCGGTGGCATGGGGTCGCTCACCACCACCGGGCGCCCGGTGCGCATGATGCCGGCCTTTTCATAACCGATGGACTCCCGGTCTTTGCCCAGCAGTTCCGTATGGTCCAGATCGATGCTGGTGATGATGGCGCAGTCGGTGTCAATGATGTTGACGGCGTCCAGGCGCCCGCCCAGACCCACCTCCAAAATCACCACATCCAGCCCATTGTTGCGCATGACATCAAAGATCGCCAGCGTGCTGAATTCAAAATAGGTCAGCGACACCACCTCACCCTGCACACGGGCACGCTCCACGGCGGCAAAACCCGCCACCAGCGCGTCGGCAGTCACCAGCTCGCCGTTTAGCCGCAGCCGCTCCTCAAACTGAACCAGATGCGGCGAGCTGTAGACGCCGGTCTTGTAACCCGCCTGGCCCAGGATGGACTCCAGCATGGCGCAGGTGGAGCCCTTGCCGTTGGTGCCGGCCACGGTGATCACCGGACAGGCAAAGCGCAGACCCATGCGGTCGGCCACGGTGCGCACGCGCTCCAGGCCCATGTCGATGTTCTTGGAATGCAGCTGTTCGCAATAGGCCAGCCACTCAGGCAGCGTCGTGAAGGATGGGGTCATAGCCGGGAATTGTCGCCCAGCCAGGATGCGGTGGCATGATGACGGACATGAAAACCATTCAACTTTTTGGCATACCCAACTGCGACACGGTCAAAAAGGCCCGCGACTGGCTCACCGCGCACGGCTTGGACTACACATTCCATGACTTCAAAAAGCAAGGCGTACCGATGGACCTGTTGCCCGCATGGCTCCAGGCCGTGGGCCGCGACACCCTGATCAACCGCAAAGGCCCGACCTGGCGCAATCTGGGGCCCGAGGTCCATGCCACCGTGGTGGATGACGCCTCGGCAACAGCCGTCATGCTGGCCCACAGCAGCGTCATCAAGCGGCCGGTGGTGATGTGGCTTGACGGCAAGGTGACCGTGGGCTTTAACGCCGACAGCTGGACTTTCAATATACGGCCAATAACCGTATAATTTCGCTATTTCCCATTGCGCAAAGGACACCCTATGGAAACCGCCACCATTGCGTTGCGCCAGGCGCGCATGGAGCTAAAGACCACGCCAGACATGAAAGAGCTGCTGAGCCGAGCCGCTGCATTGGACGGCCTGGACCTCACCTCTTTCGTGCTTGGCCCCGCGATTGAAAAGGCCCGCAGGGTGTTGAGTGAGCACGCCAGCATTTCGCTCACCCGTCAAGGGCAGGCTGCGCTGGCTAAAGTGCTCCAGACAGCCCCACAGCCCACGCAAGCCATGCAAGACCTGATGGCGCTGCCAGACCAGCCCTTGCGCACTGCCAAGGCATGACGTTGGAGCTGTCGCTGTATGACCCTGCCCTGAGCTATTCAGGGCAAAAGCAGTTCGACTGCGGCCATGCAGCCATCAACGCCTTTGTTCACAACAGCCTCAAACCACAGGTCAAGAAAAGCCTGAGCGTGGCCTATGTGCTGACCGACTCCGCCCACGCGGACCGCTTCGCCGGCCTCTACACCATTGCCCAACACCTGATTGACGTGTCCTTGCTGACCAGCCTGCAACTCGGATCCTTGCCTCGCAAAATTACCTGCGCGCGGCTGATCATGTTGGGCATAGACCGGCAGTACAAAGGCCAGCAACTGGGCTCCGGGCTGTTGAAACACGCCTTGCAACTCACACGAACGGTCGCCAAACAAATGGGCAGCTTCGGCCTGTATCTGGACGCCGACCCCTTGGCAGTGGCCTTTTATCAAAGGCTCGGTTTCACACTCCTGTCAGGAGATATGTCACCACAACCTTCGCCCATGTTCCTCCCGGTCAGTGCGATCGGCTGAGTGGCGGGCTTGCCGCAGCCCTAAAATAGCAGGCTCAGTTCAATCACCAACGCATCCCTCTCTCCCATGACCACCACCCAATTCGACAACGTCACCCTCGCCACCAAGGCCAACGTCTATTTCGACGGCAAATGCGTCAGCCACAGCTTCACGCTGGCCGATGGCACCAAGAAATCGGTCGGTGTGGTGCTGGCCTCCAGCCTGAGCTTTGGCACGGGCGCCGCCGAAATCATGGAATGTGTGGGTGGCGGCTGTGAATACAAGCTGGCCGGCACCGACGCCTGGGTGGCACAGACCGAAGGTGACACCTTTAGCGTACCGGCCAACTCCAAGTTTGATATCCGCGTGGCGGAGGCCTATCACTACATCTGCCATTACGCGTAAACATCACGTGTCATAAGCGCACCGGGGCACCTGGCCCCCTGTATTTCGCCCACCGTATCGCGCGGCAAACCCGCGCACGAACCAAAGCACCGCATGTCCAACACGATTCTGCAAAACACCCCCGTCGGCCAAAAGGTCGGCATCGCCTTCTCCGGGGGCCTGGATACCAGCGCCGCCCTGCACTGGATGAAGCTCAAGGGGGCACTGCCCTACGCCTATACGGCCAACCTGGGCCAGCCCGACGAGGCCGACTACGACGAAATCCCGCGCAAGGCCATGGAATACGGCGCCGAGAAGGCACGCCTGGTGGATTGCCGCCCGCAGCTGGCAGCAGAGGGACTGGCTGCGCTGCAAAGCGGCGCCTTCCACATTTCGACTGCCGGTGTCACCTACTTCAACACCACGCCGCTGGGCCGCGCGGTGACCGGCACCATGCTGGTCTCGGCCATGAAGCAGGACGACGTCAACATCTGGGGCGATGGCAGCACCTTCAAGGGCAATGACATCGAGCGTTTTTACCGCTACGGCCTGCTGACCAACCCGGCGCTGAAGATCTACAAGCCCTGGCTGGACCAGGCCTTTATCGACGAGCTGGGCGGCCGGGCCGAAATGTCGGCCTTCATGACGGCACACGGTTTTGGCTACAAGATGTCGGCCGAAAAAGCCTACTCCACCGACTCCAACATGCTGGGCGCCACGCACGAGGCCAAGGACCTGGAAAACCTGAATTCCGGCATGAAGATCGTCAACCCCATCATGGGCGTGCCGTTCTGGAAGGAAGACTGCATCGTCCGGGCCGAGGAAGTGTCGGTGCGCTTTGAAGAAGGCCGCCCTGTCGCACTGAACGGTATCGAGTACCCCGACCTGGTGACCCTGATTCTGGAAGCCAACCGCATTGGCGGACGCCACGGCCTGGGCATGAGCGACCAGATCGAGAACCGCATCATCGAAGCCAAGAGCCGCGGCATTTACGAGGCACCCGGACTGGCCCTGCTGTTTATCGCCTACGAACGGCTGGTCACCGGCATCCACAACGAAGACACCATCGAGCAGTACCGCGACTCCGGCCGCAAGCTGGGCCGCCTGCTCTACCAGGGCCGCTGGTTTGACTCGCAGGCCATCATGCTGCGCGAAACCGCTCAGCGCTGGGTGGCACGCGCCGTGACCGGCACCGTGACGCTGGAACTGCGCCGTGGCAACGACTACTCGCTGTTGGACACCGAGTCCCCCAACCTGACCTACGCGCCCGAGCGTCTGAGCATGGAAAAGGTGGAAGACGCGCCGTTCAGCCCGCTGGACCGCATCGGCCAGCTGACCATGCGCAACCTGGACATCACCGACACCCGCGCCAAGCTGGGCATCTACGCCAAGAGCGGCCTGTTGTCACTGGGCCAGGACGGCGAGTTCCTCAAGCTGGGCGACGAGCGCTAATCAGCGCCAGTGCGAGCGCAGGCGCACACCCAGCAGGTCATGCCAGGGTGAGCCCTGCGACAGGTAGTCGCGGGCCACACCCTGCAGCGCGGCCGGCTGTATACCCAGCGACTCCAGCCCCGGCATGCCGGGCGTGGCTACATTGGCCACCAGCATGGAGGCCAGGTTGTCGCGGCTCATCAAGGGCTCGCCGGGCTTGAGTTCCATCAGACGGGCCTGCAGCGCACCGGCCCAAGCCGGCAAGGCAATCACGGGTCGGCCCTCACCCCGGTTCACACCGGCGAGCTTGGCCGAAATTTCCACCAGTTGTTTGAGCGTGAATACCTCGGGGCCGCAGGCCTCGATGGTCTGCACACCGGCGCCGCTGCGCTCCAGGCTTTTCACGATGGCCGTGGCTACATCTTCCACCCACACCGGCTGAAAGCGCGCGTCGGCACCGGCCAGCGGCATGAATGGGAACACCTTCTGCAGGCTGGCAAACAGATTCAGAAACTTGTCGCCCGCGCCAAAAATCACACTGGGCCGCAGAATGGTCAGCGCCAGCTGGCTGCAACTGGCCAACAACATCGCCTCGCCCAGACTCTTGCTGCGCAGATACATGGAGGGCAACGACCCCGGCTTCTGCGCGTTGGCACCGAGCGCGCTGACATGCACCAGTTGACGCACCGCAGCGCTGGCACAGGCTGCGGCTATTTTTTGAGGCAGCTCCACATGCACCTTGTTGAAAGCCTCCTGGGTGCCATGCAGAATCGCTATCAGATTGATGATGGCATCGTGCCCCTGCGCAGCGCGTGCCAGTGCAGCCGCGTCATGCACATCCAGTTCCTGCACCGTCAGACCTGGCAGATGCTGCACATGGCGAGCGTTGCTGCGCCGGCGCGTCGCCACCGTGACCGACCAGCCGGCGCGGACCAGCTTTTCACAGACATGGGTGCCGACAAAGCCGGCACCGCCCAAAATCAGAACATTTTTCATGGATGCACTGTATTCCATTGCGTGCTCCCTTCACGCCCAAAGGGATATCGGTTACAGCACGACAGGTTCGGGCTCCAGCATCAGGCCGAAGCGTTCGTAGACGCTGGTCTGTATCGCCTTGGCCAGCGTCATCACCTCGCCACCGGTGGCGCCCAGGCCGTTGCTGCCGACACCGCGATTGACCAGCACCAGCGCCTGCTTCTCATAGACACCGGCCTGGCCGACCGATTTGCCGCGCCAGCCGCAGGAGTCGATCAGCCAACCGGCGGCCAGCTTGACCGAGCCATCGGCCAGCAGGTAGTGCACCACCTTGGGGTCGCGCGCGATGATGTCGGCGCACTGCTCGCGGCTGACGGTGGGGTTCTTGAAAAAGCTGCCGGCGTTGCCGATGACGGCCGGGTCCGGCAGCTTGGCGCGGCGAATGGCGCAAATCCAGTCAAAGATCTGCCGCGCATCGGGCTTGCTCACGCCGACGGCAGCCATCTTCTTTTCGATGTCGGCATAGCCCAGCACCGGCTTCCAGACCTTGGGCAGGGCAAAGCGCACGCGCAGAATCAGTGCCCGGTCCTTCAGACCCAAGGCCTGGTGGCCCTCGGCGTTGCTGGCATGCTTGAACACCGAGTCGCGGTAACCAAAGGCGCATTGGGCAGCGTTCAGGCTGAAGATTTCTCCGCTCTGCAGGTCCATAGCGTCCAGCGAATCAAAGCGGTCCTGCAGTTCCACGCCATAGGCGCCCACGTTCTGCACCGGCGAGGCCCCCACGGTGCCCGGAATCATCGCCATGTTTTCCAGGCCCGGATAGCCCTGGTCCAAGGTCCAGGCCACAAGGTCGTGCCAGTTCTCACCGGCACCGGCCTCCACAATGAAGTGGCGATCCGTTTCCCGCAGCAGGCGCTTTCCCGGAATCTCCACCTTGAGCACCAGCGGCTTGACGTCGCCGGTCAGCACGATATTGCTGCCGCCACCCAGTATGAATTTCGGCAGTGCCGCCAAGGCCGGGTCGGCCAGCAGCGCCAGCAGGTCTTGCTCAGCAGCTATGCGCACCAAGGCATGGGCCTTGGCCACGATGTGGAAGGTATTGAAGGGCTGGAGGGGGACGTTTTTCTCGACTAACATGAGAGGATTGTCTCACCGCATTTTTTTGAGTACCCCTATGCCCTCTTTTGATACCGTTTGCGAAGCCAAGATGGTTGACGTAAAACACGCCGTGGAAAACACCGCCAAGGAAATTGGCACCCGTTTTGACTTCAAGGGCACACCCGCCAGCATCGAACTCAAGGACAAGGAAATCACCCTGATCGGCGACGCCGACTTCCAGCTCAGCCAGATCGAGGACATCCTGCGCAACAAACTCACCAAACAGAACATCGATGTGCGTTTTCTGGACAAGGGCGATGCGACCAAGATCGGTGGCGACAAGGTCAAGCAGGTGATCAAGCTGCGCGATGGCATAGAGACCGAACTGGGCAAAAAAATCCAGCGCATCATCAAGGACAGCAAGATGAAGGTCCAGGCCGCGATTCAGGACGGCAAATTGCGCGTCAGCGGTGCCAAGCGCGACGACCTGCAGGGCGCCATGGCCCTGATCAAAAAGGAAGTGCCCGATATGCCGCTGAGTTTTGACAACTTTCGCGACTAGGCCCACAGCCCCAGCGCCATGCACGTCAAGGACGCCAACGAATACGAGGACCTGCTGGCCGAATGGTCAGACCTTGAATCCGGACTCGGCATCATCCTGAGCCACCCGGAGAGCAGCCAGGAGTTTGCCCGCCGCGTGCTGCAATACGACCGTTGGATGCAGAGCCTGATGCAGCGTGACCCGGATGCCGGCTTGTACCTGCTGTTCCAGTTGGCCAGCAATTCCCCCGTGGGTTACAGCGCCTCACACGCGCTGATCTGCGCCGTGCTGTGCCATCTGACCGCCACCCTGATGGATCTGCCGCTCAAGGCACGCGACAGCCTGGTGCGCGCCGCCCTGACCATGAATGTGGCCATGACCGCCATGCAGGACGCGCTGGCCAGCCAGACCGAAAGGCCCTCGCAGGCGCAGCAGGAGATGATCCGCCTGCACCCGGTCAAGGGCGCCATGCTGCTGGGCAATTTGGGCGTACAGGATGAGGACTGGCTGGAAATCGTGGGCAGCCACCACGACAGCCGTGTGGAGCTTGGCGACTTCGCCGGCGTGCCAACGGCAGTGCGTCTGTGCCGCATTTTGAAAATGGTGGACCGCTACGCCGCGATGATCAGCCCGCGCCTGTCCCGGGCCGGCCGCACCGCCACCGAGTCAGCGCTGTCTATCATGGCAAACAGCCCCGCCGACGCCATCGGCCAGGCCCTGATGGGCGTGGTGGGCCTGTGCCCACCCGGAACCTTTGTGCGCATGGACAACGATGAACTCGGCGTGGTGCTGCGCCGCAGCCTGAAGGCCAACCTGCCCTATGTGGCCATCGTCGGCTCGGCCGCGGGGCATCTGCTGCCTGCACCGCGCCTACATGCCACCGCCCAGGGCGCACCGGCCATTCGGGTAGCACTGCCAGCGTCCGGCGTGCGGGCGCAGCTCAACCATTACCAGATCCTGCGCCTGGGCAGCTTTGCCGCCGAACTATTTGTTTAGACATATTGCCTCCACGGTCGCCCGCTGCGCGTGGCTTCCTGGTCGTGCCAATGCCAGATGCAATGGCTCTTCCTTCCGTCCCGGCCTGCGCAGGCAGGCCCGGAGCTGCGATCGTCAGCCCCGAGGGGGCCGCTTTTAGCCTTGGGGCGGCCCGGCGGCTAAACATGGCGCTCAGACGCCTTTCTTCTTGCCCAGCCGCGACTCGGTGCCCTTGAGCAGGCGGTTGATGTTTTCGTAATGGCGCCAGATCAGCAGGCCGGACATCACCGCCATGGACAGCAGCACCCAGTTATCCTCGTACCACGCCATGCCGTCACCAAACACGTAGTACACCGGCGCAAACACGGCCGCCACCATGGAAGCCAGGGAAACATAGCGGGAAAAATACGCCACGATGCCAAAAGAGGCGCCCACGGCCAGGCCCAAAATCGGGTTGATGCCAACGATCACGCCCAGGGCGGTGGCCACGCCCTTGCCGCCGATAAAGCGGAAGAACACCGGATACAAGTGACCCAGGAACGCGGCCAGGGCGACCAGGGCCAGCGTGCCTTCTTCCAGCCCATAGGGCTTGCCAAACCACTTGACCAGCACCACCGGCAACCAGCCCTTGAGGGCATCCAGCAGCAGCGTCACGATGGCCGCAGCCTTGCTGCCGGAGCGCAGCACATTGGTGGCGCCCGGATTTTTGCTGCCATAGCTGCGCGGGTCATCTAGGCCCATGGCGCGGCTGACGATCACCGCAAAGGAAAGGGAACCCAGGGCATAGGCCGCCAGGGTTGCCAAAAGGGGATAGACCACTGCAATCGAATTCAAACCATGTTCTCCTGTGAAATTCAGCCTCGATAACGCCGCTTCTCAGTCGGCCAGCGCGCACTGTACCTTTTTTGCCGCCAGCAGCGCCAAACAGACCTGCGGGTCCAGCCCCACCAGGTAGCCGCGCCGTCCACCGTTGATCAAAATCCGTGGCAGCTCCAGAATTGTCTCTTCGATATATACCGGCATGCTTTTGCGCGTGGCAAAGGGCGAGGTGCCGCCCACCAGATAGCCGCTGTGCCGGTTGGCCACCTCGGGCGCGCAGGGCTCCACCGACTTGGCGCCTATCTGTCGCGCCAGATTCTTGGTGGAAACCTTGCGGTTGCCGTGCATCAGCACCACCAGCGGGCGGGCGTCCTGGTCCTGCATGATCAACGTCTTGACCACCATAAACGGATCAAAGCCCAGCACCTCGGCGCTGTGCTGGGCGCCGCCATGCTCCAGGTATTCGTAAGCGTGCTCGGTGAACACCACCTTGTGGGCCTTGAGCAGCTGGGTGGCCGGGGTTTCGGAAACGTGTTTTGCCATGTCAGCATTCTCGCCGGTGGCGCGGCCCAAGCGGCAGGCGAAGTGTTCTCGAAGCCACCAGCGTGGGGGCTAGAATCCAGCGCCAATATGCACAGAACCATCTTTGATACGCCGGGAGTGAACACCCTGCTGCGCGGCTTTTCCATTGCCTTTCTCAAGCTCACCGGATGGAAGATCGAAGGCAGCCTGCCGCCCGATGGGCAAAAGAGTGTGCTGATTGCCGCGCCCCACACCAGCAATTGGGACCTGCCCTACACCTTGATGGTGGCCTTTGTGCTGCGCCTGAACATCTACTGGATGGGCAAGGAGCAAATCTTCAAGCCTCCGTTTCGTGGCCTGATGATGTGGCTGGGCGGCATTCCGGTGAAGCGTGAAAGTGCCAACAATCTGGTCGCCGCCTCGGTACAAGCCATCCAGGCGGCCGATGGCCCGCTGCAATTGGTGGTGCCACCCGAAGGCACGCGCAGCAAGGTGCGCTATTGGAAGACCGGCTTTTATTACATCGCCACGGGCGCAGGTGTGCCGATTGTGCTGGCCTATATGGACTACGAGCGCAAGCTCAGCGGCCTGGGCCCGGTGTTTCACCCCAGCGGCGATCTGGAGGCCGACATGGCCCGCATCCAGGACTTTTACGCACCCTTCAAGGGCAGGAACGCGGCACAATCCGGCAAGCATTGAAATGCGCGTAACATTCCCCATCTCGGTGCATGCGCACCCGCCAGTAGCCAGTCGCGCCCATACGGCGCAGCCAAAAATAATTGCAGGAGACTTGTATGCAGCACCGACTTAGCCTGATTCAGAAATTCATGATTCTGGGCATTCTTGCCCTGCTCATTTCCGCCTTGCCTGCGCTGCTGTTCTTTGGAAATTCCCTCAAGCAGCAGCAAAAAGCCACGCTGGAAAAACGCGGCAGCGCCCCGTTGATCGCTCTCAACAAGGTGATTCAGCTCAGCCAGACCCACCGCGGCATGTCGGCCGGCATGCTCAATGGCAATGAGACTCTGGAGGCGCGCCGCCCCGCGCTCAAAGACAAGCTGGAGCAGGCGCTGGAAGCGGCCGATGCCCAATTCAAGACCGCCGGCGTGTCAGCCGAGCGCCTGAGCCGCTGGCAGACGCTGCGCCAGAACTGGCGCACATTGGAGCAATCCGTGGCGGCTAAACAGCTCAAGGCCCCGGACAGCACCAGGCTGCACACCCAGCTGATTGCCGGCGAGCTGCTGCTCAGCGAGGAGCTGCTGGGTGACTTTGGCCTGAATCTGGACGCCGACACCGGCACCGCTTACCTGATACGCGCATCCCTGGTCGACATGCCCTGGCTGGCGGAAAACCTGGGCGTGATGCGCGCCATAGGCAGCGGCTTTCTGACCCAGGGTGCGCTGCCACCGGAAGGGCGCGCCACCCTGCTGGCACTGCAAAAGCGGGTGCTGGAACTGCAGGGCCTGATGTTCAGAAACCTCAAGGTCGCCACCAACGCCGATGCAGGCCTGCAGGCCGCGCTGGACAGCAAGGCCCAGGCGCACCGTGCCGAGGTAGACCAGGCACTGGCCCTGGCCAACCAGGCGCTGATGGGCGCCACCGAGATCAACTACCCCGCGCCGCAGTACTTTGACGCATTCACCCGCACCATAGACGGCCTGTTTGCCTTCAATGCCGACGCCATGCAGATGATGGACCAGACCCTGCAAGACCGCGCCGACGCCACACAGCGCGCCATGCTGCTGGTGCTGCTGGTCATGCTGCTGGGGCTGGGTGGCGGTGCCGCGCTGTCGGTGTTTTTTGTGCGCAGCATCACCGGACCGGTGGGCGACGCCGTCAGGGTGGCGCGCGCCGTGGCCGATGGCAATCTGGCGATCGAGGTGCCGGTGCTGGGCACCAATGAGCTGGGTCAACTCATGGCGGCCCTGTCGGACATGCGCGAACACCTGGAGCAGGTGGTCACCGCCGTGATGCATGGCTCCGAGAGCGTGGCCACGGCCAGCGCGGAAATCGCCCAGGGCAATAACGACCTGTCCGACCGCACCGAGCAGCAGGCCAGCGCCCTGGAGCAGACCGCGGCCTCGATGGAACAGTTGGGTTCCACCGTCAACCAGAACGCCGACAGCGCGCGCCAGGCCAACCAACTGGCACAAAGCGCCAGCACGGTGGCGGTGCGCGGTGGCGACGTGGTGGGCCAGGTGGTGAACACCATGCGCGACATCAACGACTCCTCGCGCAAAATAGCCGACATCATCGGCGTGATCGACGGCATTGCCTTTCAGACCAATATCCTGGCGCTCAACGCCGCCGTGGAAGCGGCCCGTGCTGGCGAACAGGGCCGCGGCTTTGCCGTCGTGGCAACTGAGGTGCGCTTGCTGGCCGGTCGCTCGGCCGAGGCCGCCCGGGAAATCAAGGCCTTGATCAACGCCAGCGTAGAACGGGTGGAGCATGGCAGCGCCCTGGTGGACCATGCCGGCGCCACCATGACCGAGGTGGTGAACGCCATCAAGCGCGTCACCGACATCATGGGCGAAATCAGCCTGGCCAGCAGCGAGCAATCGCTTGGCGTGGCCGAGATCGGCGAGGCCGTGGGCCAGATGGACCAGGTGACGCAGCAGAANGCCGCCNTGGTCGAGGANATGGCGGCTGCCGCCAGCAGCCTCAAGTCACAGGCGCANGACCTGTTGGCCACGGTGGCGGTGTTCCATTTGCCCGGCCACGGCGCCATAGGCCACCGGACGGTTCCCCGGCTAAGCTAAATCCGTTTATTCCGCTTCTACATCCAGTGTGAACGCGAAGACCCGCCGCAGACAGTGCGAGACGCACGGCCAGGCGGGCCGACAAAGTGCACGCTTGATTTAGAAATGGAATTAGGCCGCTGGGTCGCGGATGTCCCAACGCACGGCATCAATCTTCTTCAGCAGTTCTTCGGGCAGCGTGGTGCCCCAAGCATTCAGATCTTCATCGAGTTGCGCCAACGAGGTGACACCGATGATGGTGCTCTTCACCTGCCACTTGGTGTAGCAAAAGGCCAGCGCCATCTGCGTAGGCGTGAACCCGTATTCGCGGGCCAGCGCGTTGTAACGGCGCGCGGCTTCCAGTGCCTCGGGCCGGCCCCAGCGCTGCTTGCGCATGGACTCGTACTTGGCAATGCGCCCTTCTGCCGGTGCATCCGGTCCACTTAAGCCCGAGGCATCGTATTTGCCCGTCAGCAGGCCAAAGCCCAGCGGCGAATAGGCCAACAGCGACACATCCAGGCGATGCATGGTTTCGTCCAGCCCATTTTCCAGGGCCCGGCTGACCAGGCAATAGACGTTTTGCACCGTGGCAATGCGCGGCAGTCCATGCTGCTCGGCCAGACGCACAAACTCATGCACGCCATAGGCGGTTTCGTTCGACAGACCAATGGCGCGCACCTTGCCGGCCTTGACCAGCGTCTGCAGCGCTTCGAGTTGCGTGTGCAGGGAAGTCAGCGCCGGATTGTCTTTGGCTGGCTCGTAATACAGGCCGCCAAACATGGGCACGTTGCGGGTCGGCCAATGGATCTGGTACAGGTCGATCACATCGGTCTTCAGGCGCTTCAGGCTGCCTTCGCAGGCGGCAATGATGTCGGCTGCGGTCAGATCCGGGCTGCCGCCACGAATCCAGGGCATGCCGCGCGAGGGGCCGGCTACCTTGGTGGCAAGAACGAGCTTGTCGCGCGCACCGGGATTTTTCTCTAGCCAGTTGCCAACGATTTTTTCGGTGGTCTGGAAGGTCTCGGCCTTGGGCGGCACGGCGTACATTTCGGCCGTGTCGATGAAATTGACGCCGCGCTCCAGCGAGCGGCTCAAGATGGCGTGGCTGTCGGCCTCATTGACCTGCTCGCCAAAGGTCATGGTGCCCAGGCAAATGGGGGTGACGTGCAGGTCGCTTTGACCGAGCTGTACAAGATTCATGGTGTGCATACGGATCGGTGTCCTGGTGTTGGGGTTTTTGCAGCGCTTGTTTTGACAGCCAGTTTAGCGGCGGCAGCAGAACGGTGCAGCAACAGGGTTAACCCCTGCGTACAAACCGCATGCAAAAGCATAGCATTAGTTCGTCGTTGAAACTAATTCCACAACATCTCCAAAAACCGCGAAGGCAGCCCGCCGTGAATCTCTCCCGTTTGAACATCGGTACCAAGCTTGCGCTCGGCTTTTTCAGCGTGCTGGCACTGACCCTTTTGCTGGGCGGACTGGCGTTGTTTCAGCTCGCCAACCTGTCCGTCAAGACCGAACAAATCGCCACCAACAACCTGCCCAGTGTGCAATATGCCGCAGCCCTTAGCGGACTGCTCAACGGCGTGCGGCGCGCCGAGGCGCTGCATCTGCTGGCGTCTGATCCGAAGATCAAGGAAGAGCAGGAGGCCGCAATCACCGACATGCGCAAACAAATGGACGCACTGGATGCCAAGGCGGCCCAGGTCTTCAAATCGGATGTCGAAGCCAAGGCGTTTGCCAGCTACCAGAAGAACCGCAAGGACTGGGCCGAGGCTGGCGCCAAAATGCTGGAGCTGTCCCGTGTGAACAATGCCAGCATGGCCGAAGACATGTACAAGGACCAGGTGGGCAAGCCCTTTGCCGCCACCATGAACGACATGGAATCCATAAGCGCCTTCAACAGCAAGGAAGCCGACAGTGTCTGGGCCGAGACCCAGCAGGTGGTGCGCAACGGCAAGTTCACGGTGGTCGGCGCGCTGGTGGCCGCCCTGGCCATTGGCGCCGCACTGGCCTTGGTGATTTCACGCGCCATCACCCGGCCGATTGCCCAGGCCGTGCGGGTCGCCAAAGAAATGTCCAGCGGCAACATGACGCATGCCCTGCACGCAGAGGGCACGGACGAGGTAGCCGAACTGCTGCAATCGCTAGAATCCATGCGGCAAAGCCTGTCCAGCGTGGTGGCCAACGTGCGCCAGGGCTCGGAAAGTGTGGCCTCGGCCAGCGCCGAAATCGCCCAGGGCAACCACGACCTGAGTGCCCGCACCGAACAGCAGGCCAGCGCGCTGGAACAAACCTCAGCCTCCATGGAAGAGCTCAGCGCACAGGTGAGGATCAATGCCGACAACGCCCGCGAGGCCAATCAGCTGGCGGCCAATGCCTCCCAGGTGGCAGAGCGCGGCGGAGATGTGGTGGGCAAGGTGGTGGACACCATGAAGGAGATCAACACCTCTTCGCGCAAGATTTCCGACATCATTTCGGTGATTGACGGCATCGCCTTTCAAACCAACATCCTGGCGCTCAACGCTGCCGTGGAGGCGGCGCGCGCCGGTGAGCAGGGGCGCGGCTTTGCCGTGGTGGCCAGCGAGGTGCGGTCCCTGGCGGGCCGCAGTGCCGAGGCGGCCAAGGAGATCAAGATGCTGATCAACGCCAGTGTGGAACGGGTCGGCCAGGGCACGGCGCTGGTCGACGAGGCCGGCAGCACCATGAGCGAGGTGGTGGACTCCATCCGCCGGGTGACCGACATGATGGGCAACATCAGCATGGCCAGCAGCGAACAGGCGTCGGGCGTGGCACAGTTGGGTGAGGCGGTCACGCACATGGACCGCACCACGCAGCAGAACGCCGCTTTGGTCGAACAGATTGCCGCCGCCGCCAGCAGCCTGAAGGCGCAGGCCGGGGACCTGGTTCAGGCGGTATCGGTGTTCACATTGGACGCGGCCGTGCAGCGGGTCGGAATGGCCCCGCGCCAGGCCCAAGCGGCGAAGGCGACACTGGGTGCAAACAAGCCCCGCACCATCGCGCCACCGCGGCAGCAGATCGCCGCCAGCAAGCCTGTTCCCGCCAAGGCGCTGCTTAAGCCGGCAACGCCCGCCAAGCAAGCAGTCACCGGCGAATCCGATGACTGGGAAACGTTTTAAAGCGGTCCGCCCTGCGCACTACGGGGTCAGCGTGTAGACCTCGGCGCCAGCGCGCTGCACCGCACTAAAGCCCTGTAGCGCACCATCCCAATCGGAACCCAGCGCGCCCACGCTCGGCGTCAGCCCGGCCGTCATGTTGCTGACTTCGGTGACGGCCGCGTCAAACTCATTGACCAGTTCACGCGTGTCCAAAAACAGCCGCGCCACCATCGCACCGCCCGAATCAATCACCACCAGGTAGCGCACCGGCATGCGGTGCAGCACCGAACTGTGTGCTGCGGGCATGGTGATTCCAAAGTTCTGGCTCATATGTCTCCCTGCTGCCCTGCCTGCGCGGGGCGTTTGTTAGTTCAGTGTTTCTCCAGCTCACGGCTTATCAAGGTGCGCGCGTGGTCGTAAGCGGCCTGCACCGCCAGGGCCTCATTGGGGTAGTCGTTGGGCACGCGCTGGGGCTCCGATGGGTGCACCGCAAGCCTGGCGAAATCACGGTCGCGCTCAAACTGCACCCAGCAGCGCCAGCGCCTGCCGTGCGCCTTCTCGGCGGTCACCCGCACACAGAATCCATCTTGTTCCAGCACCGGATAGCTAGCCATACCAAGCTCCTTTCAGGAAGGGTCTGCTGCAAGCTTAGTCCTTGGGGCGCTGCTTGCAAATGGGTGTGCAATAACCCTGCTGCTGCGGGTGCCATGACTTGAATCGCCGCCGCCAAAGTCATGCGTCCACCTCGCCGCGCGCCCTGGCCTGCTCCTGCAGCCGCAACACGCGGCGCTGCACCTTGCCGGTGGTGGTCATGGGCAGGGCATCTACAAACTCGATTTCCTTGGGGTATTCATAGGGCGCCAGCATGCCCTTCACATGCAGCTGCAACTCCTGGGTAAGCTGGGCATGCAGGGCAGTGCGCGCACTGCTGCTGTTGCCACAGGCGGCCAGGGCGTCGGGCGCCAGCACCACATAGGCCTTGACCACGGCGCCGCGCTCGGCGTCGGGCTTGGGAACCACGGCGGCGTTGGCCACGGCCGGGTGCTTGACCAGGCAGTTCTCGATTTCGCCGGGGCCTATGCGGTAGCCGGCCGACTTGAAGATGTCGTCCGAGCGGCCCTGGTACCAGAGGTAGCCCTCTGCGTCGCGGACTGCCAGATCGCCGGTGCGGCACCAATCGCCGCTGAACTTGTCCTGCGTGGCGGCCTCATTTTTCCAATAGCCCAGAAAGAAGATCGGATCCGGGTCGCCGTGGATGTCAAAACGGTTCAGGGCCACATCGCCCGGCATACCCACCGCGCATTCATTGCCGTCCTCGTCAATTACCGCCACCCGGTGGCCGGGGTAGCCCATGCCCATGCTGCCGGGCTTGGGCTTCCAGTGTTTTGCGCAATTGCCTACGATGTAGTTGATCTCGGTCTGGCCGAACATTTCATTCGGCACCACACCCATTTGCTTTTCGCAATAGCCAAACACGGCGTCGCCCATGGCCTCGCCCGCGCTCATCAGGGCCTGCAATTGCAAGCCGTATTGCGCCTGCACCGTTTTGCGCGGGGTGCCGGGGCAGGCCTTCATCATGGCCTTGATAGCGGTGGGGAATAAAAAAGTGTGCGTGACGCCGCAGCGGCCCATCAGCTCCAGCGCGCCCTGCGGGTCAAAGCGCCCGGCCTGGGCGACGATGGTGCAGCCGAAATACAGCGTGGGCAGCAGCGCGTCCATCAGGCCGCCGGTCCAGGCCCAGTCGGCCGGTGACCAGAACACGGCCTTGGAATCGGTGTTGCCTGCGCCGTCAAAGCCAAACCAGTTCTGGCTGCAGACAAAGCCGCTCAGGTTGCCAATCAGCGCCCGGTGCGGAATCAGCGCGCCCTTGGGATTGCCGGTGGTGCCGCTGGTGTAGATCAGGATGGCCGGGTCTTCTGCAGCAGTAGCCACGGGCGCAAACACCGGCGAGGCCGCGCGCAGCGCTTCGGCGTAATTGATTTCGGCCACCTCCTGTGTCGCATACAGCGGGCCCACGCCGACCACATGCTGCGCCAAGGGGCAGTCGCCGCGCACCAGGCGCAGGCTGGGCAGGGCCACGACATCGGCGATGACCAGCACCGCCTCGCTGTTCTGCAGCCGGTATTCCAGCGCCTCCGGGCCAAACAGCATGGACAGGGGCATGGCCACCGCGCCCAGCTGCAGCACGGCCATATAGGCCACCGCCGTCTCAAAGCGCTGCGGCATCACAATCGCCACCCGGTCGCCCCGCTGCACACCCAGGCCGGCAAGCACGTTGGAGAGGCGGTTGGCCTGCTCCTGCAATTGCGCGTAAGTCCAGACGCCCTGCAAGCCGCCATCGGCATAGGCGCGTATGGCGATGCGCTGTGCCGCATCCGGGCGATCTGCCCAGCGCTGGCTGCAGACCTGTGCGATATTGAATTGCTGCGGCACCTGCCAGTGAAAGTTGCTGTGCAATCGGCGATAGCCCTCGGGCAGGGTTTCCGTGGGGACTTGGGCGGGGACGTTGCTTGCTGCGTTGTCGCGGGCAGGACGAGGGGACACGGCGCTTCTCCTTATGATGGACCGAATGTACCAAGTCAAACGTCCTTTCAAGAGTGAATTTATCCCCGTACGCGGGTTGCAGTACCACGTGCAGGTCTGGGGTGAGCCCGCTGCCGACAAGACACCGCTGGTCATGGTGCATGGCTGGATGGATGTGGCCGCCAGCTACCAGTTTGTGGTGGATGCCCTGGCCGCAGACCATTACGTCATCGCCCCGGACTGGCGCGGCTTTGGCCAGACCGCAGTGACCGATGTGGACCATTTCTGGTTTCCCGACTACCTGGCCGATCTGGATTTTCTGCTGGACCACTACGCTCCCATGCAGGCGGTCAATCTGGTCGGCCACAGCATGGGTGGCAATATCGTCATGCTCTACGCCGGAGTGCGGCCCGAGCGGGTGCGCCGCCTGATCAACCTGGAAGGCTTTGGCATGCCGGCCACCAAGCCGGCCCAGGCTCCGGGCCGCTATGCGCACTGGATGGATGAGCTCAAGGCCCTGCACCAGGGACAGCGCGACATGCGCAGCTATTTCAGCCTGGAGGCCGTGGCCCAACGCCTGATGCGGACCAATCCGCGTCTGGGAGAGGACAAGGCGCATTGGCTGGCCGGCCACTGGTCCCGAGAAACGGCGCCGGGCCAATGGCAAATCCTGGGTCATCCTGCCCACAAACTCACCAACGCCCAGCTCTACCGGGTGGAGGAGGTGCAGGAAATTTTCCGCCGCATCACCGCGCCCACGCTGTGCGTGGAGGCCTCGGACAACAGCATGGACTTCTGGTGGAAGGGCACCTACCAGCTGGCAGAGTTCCATGAACGCATAAAGGCCGTGCCGCAGCTAAAGGTCGAACGCATTGAGGACGCCGGCCATATGCTGCACCACGACCAGCCGCAACAACTGGCGGCGCTGATCGAGCGCTTTGTTGACTGAGCCATACAGCAAGGTTGGCGCGCCCCAAGCGTGAGAAAATGCGGCATTCACCGCATTCCTCAGGAAAAGAACATCATGGAAATCGAACGCAGCAACCTCATCGGCACCACCCTCGCAGACCTGGGCGCCCGTGCCCTCGCGTTACGGGGGTATCTTTGACTACGATGCCAAATCCGAGCGCCTGCGCACCGTCAACGCCTCGCTAGAAGACCCGACCGTCTGGAACGATCCCAAAAAGGCCCAGGAGCTGGGCAAGGAAAAGAAGATGTTGGACGGCGTGGTCCTCACGCTCGACCAACTGGAGAGTGAACTCTCGGACAACACCGAGCTCTATGAAATGAGCAAGGAAGATGGCGACGAAGCCGGCCTGATCACCATCGAGGGCGAGACCGCCAAGCTGGCCAAGATCATCGAAGACCTGGAATTCCGCCGCATGTTCAACAATCCGGCCGACCCCCTGCCCTGCTTTCTGGACATCCAGGCCGGCGCCGGCGGTACCGAGGCCTGCGACTGGGCCAGCATGCTGCTGCGCCAGTACCTGAAATATGCAGAGCGCAAGGGCTTTACCGCCACCGTGGAAGACCTGACCGACGGCGACACGGCAGGCATCAAGGGCGCCACCATCAAGATCGACGGCGAATACGCCTTTGGCCTGCTGCGCACCGAGACCGGCGTGCACCGTCTGGTGCGCAAGTCGCCCTTCGACTCCTCGGGCGGACGCCACACCAGCTTTGCCAGCGTGTTTGTCTATCCCGAGATTGACGACACCATTGAGATCGACATCAACCCGGCCGACGTGCGGGTGGACACCTTCCGCGCCAGCGGCGCCGGTGGCCAGCACATCAACAAGACCGACTCGGCCGTGCGCCTGACCCACATCCCGACCAACATCGTGGTGCAGTGCCAGGACGGACGCAGCCAGCACAGCAACCGCGACGTGGCCTGGAAGCGCCTGCGCAGCCGCCTGTACGACTTCGAAATGCGCAAGCGCCAGGCCGAGCAGCAAAAGCTGGAAGACACCAAGACCGACGTGGGCTGGGGCCACCAGATCCGCAGTTATGTGCTGGACAACAGCCGCATCAAGGACCTGCGCACCAACGTCGAAGTCTCGGCCACGCAAAAGGTGCTGGATGGCGACCTGGATGTGTTCATCGAAGCGTCGCTAAAGCAGGGCGTGTAATGATTCAGGCCTTAATCTTCGACATGGACGGCACCATGGTCGATTCCATGCCGTCCCATGCCGCAAGCTGGGGCGAGCTGGCCAGACGCCATGGCATCGCCGTGGATCTGCCCGAACTGATGCGCCGCACCACCGGCCGCACCGGCCTGGAGTGCATGCGCATCTTGTTCGAGCGCGAGCTGTCCGACGCCCAGGCACTGGCCTATGTGCAGGAAAAGGAAGCGCTGTACCGCGAAATTTTCGCCCCCAAATTTGCCGAAGTTCAGGGCTTTAGCGCCTTTGCCTCCGCCGCACGGGAGCGTGGTTTGCAGATCGGCGTCGGCACGGCCGGAGACCGGCACAACGTCGCCTTTGCCTATGCCCATCTGAAACTGCGGCCCTTGCCCAGCGTGGCGGTGGGTGGCGACGAGGGCCTGCCCGGCAAGCCCGAACCGGCCATCTTTCTGGAAGTGGCGCGCCGCCTGGGCGTGGACCCGGCCCAATGCATTGTGTTTGAAGACGCGCCGCTGGGAATAGAGGCCGCGCGCCGCGCCGGTATGCGGGCCGTGGGCATCTGCACCGGTCACACCGCAGCCGAACTGGCAGGTGAGCATGTGCTGGCCCATGCCGCGCATTTCACCGAACTCATGAACAACCAATTTTTGGAGAAACACCATGTTGCAAAGCCTTAAAGGCGACGCTGCGCCCGGCGCGCCGACCGCAGTCCTGCGCGAGGCCTATAGCGCCCCGGCCTTCTGGATCGACACGGTAGACCTGTGCTTCGACCTCGACCCGGCCAAGACCCGCGTGCTCAACAAGATGACGCTGCGCCGCAACCCGGACGTGCCGCCACAAGCCCTGCGTCTGGACGGCGAAGAGCTGAACCTGGCACGCGTGCTGGTCAATGGCGCCGGCACCTCGTTCAAGATGGACGGCGACAAACTGGTGCTGGAAAACCTGCCAGAGGGAACAGAACCCTTCGCGCTGGAAATCTTCACCACCTGCCTGCCCGCCAAGAACACCAAGCTGATGGGCCTGTACGTCAGCAACGACTCCTTCTTCACCCAGTGCGAGGCCGAAGGTTTCCGCCGCATCACCTACTTCCTGGACCGCCCGGATGTGATGTCCAGCTACACCGTCACGCTGCGCGCTGACAAGGCCAAATTCCCGGTGCTGCTGAGCAATGGCAATCTGGTAGAGCAAGGCGCTTTGGAAGATGGACGCCACTTTGCCAAGTGGGTCGATCCGTTTAAGAAGCCCTGCTATCTGTTTGCCCTGGTGGCCGGCCAGTTGGTCAGCCGCGAGCAGCGCATCACATCGCGCACCGGCACCGACCATTTGCTGCAGGTCTATGTGCGCCCGGGCGATCTGGACAAGACAGAACACGCCATGAACTCCCTGATGGCGTCTGTCGCCTGGGACGAGGCGCGCTTCGGCCTGCCTCTGGACCTGGAGCGCTTCATGATCGTGGCCACCAGCGACTTCAACATGGGCGCCATGGAGAACAAGGGCCTGAACATCTTCAACACCAAGTACGTGTTGGCGAATCAGGCCACCGCCACCGATGTGGACTACTCCAACATCGAGAGCGTGGTCGGCCATGAGTACTTCCACAACTGGACCGGCAACCGCATCACCTGCCGCGACTGGTTCCAGCTCTCGCTCAAGGAAGGCCTGACCGTGTTCCGCGACCAGGAATTCAGCCAGGACCTGTGCGCCGACCCCTCGGCGCGCGCCGTCAAGCGCATCGAGGATGTGCGCGTGCTGCGCACCAATCAATTCCCGGAAGACGCCGGCCCCATGGCCCACCCGGTGCGCCCCGACAGCTACATCGAGATCAACAATTTCTACACCGTCACCATCTACGAAAAAGGTGCGGAAGTGGTGCGCATGATGCAAACCCTGGCCGGCGCGCAAGGACTGTCCGGCCGCAAGGGCTTTGAGCGCGGCATGAAGCTGTACTTCGAGCGTTTTGACGGCCAGGCAGTCACCTGTGATGACTTCGCCTCGTCGATTGCCGAAGCCAACCCCGAGTCACCGCTGGCCAAGCTGCTGCCGCAGTTCAAGCGCTGGTACAGCCAGGCCGGCACACCGCGCGTGGCAGCGCGCGGCGAATACAACGCCTTGTCCAATCGCTACACCCTGCACCTGAGCCAGAGCTGCGCGACCGGCCAGGCCCAGCCCTTTGTGATACCCATCAGCCTGGGCCTGCTGGGTGCGGCCAGCGGTTCCGCCCTGCCCCTGCATCTGGTGGGCGGCGGTGTGGCGCCGGAAACCAGCCATCTGTTCGTAATGACCGGCTCCGATGAATCCATCACCTTCGAGAATGTGACCGAGGAACCCGTACCCTCCATCCTGCGCGGCTTCTCGGCGCCTGTGCTGCTGGACTTTGACTACAGCGATGCCCAATTGCTGACCCTGCTGGCCCACGACCCCGACGCCTTCAACCGCTGGGAAGCCGGCCAGCGTCTGGCCTTGCGCAGCGCCATAGCGGCACTGGCATCGGAGGCCAGCGGCGGCGCGGTGCTGAACGCAGCCTATGTGGACGCCATGCGGGCGGTGTTGCGCCACCCCACGCTGGACGCCGCCTTCAAGGAACTGGTGCTGACCCTGCCCAGCGAAAGCTATATCGCCGAGCAACTGGCGCTGGTCGATCCGCAGCGCATCCACGCCGTGCGCGAAAGCATGCGATTGCAACTGGCCACCAGTCTGTTGGCTGATTGGGAGTGGGCCTTTGCAAGCCACCAGGACAACGGCGCCTATAGCCCCGACCCGCTCTCCAGCGGCCGCCGGGCTCTCTCCGGCATGGCGCTCAACTTCCTGTGCCTGGCAGCCACCCAAAGCGGTGACGCGGTCTGGCCCGGCAAGACGCTGCAGCGCTTCAAGGATGCGGGCAATATGACCGACCGCTTCAACGCACTGCAGGCCCTGGTCAGCAGCGGCCACGAGTTGGCTGCCGGCGCGCTGGCCCGCTTCCACGCCCTGTTCAAGGACGAGGCCCTGGTGCTGGACAAGTGGTTTGCGCTGCAGGCCGGCGCGCCGGACCGCAGTGGACACGTGCTGCCAGCCGTGCGCCAGTTGATGACGCACCCCGACTTCAATCTGCGCAACCCGAACCGGGCACGCAGTGTGATCTTCAGCTACTGCAGTGCCAACCCCGGCGGCTTCCATCGCGCAGACGCGGCAGGTTACGTGTTCTGGAGCGAGCGCGTGATCGAGCTCGACGCCACCAACCCACAAGTCGCTGCCCGCTTGGCGCGCGCCATGGACCGCTGGAAGCGTCTGACTGAGCCCTACCGCAGCGCCGCCTGCGAAGCCCTCAAGCGCGTGGCCGCCAAGACCGATTTGAGCAACGACGTGCGCGAAGTCATTCAACGTGCCTTGGCAGATTGATAAATAAAGGAGTAATCATGTCACCCAAAATTTCACTGACCCGCTATCTGGTCGAAGAACAACGCAGGGACGGCACCATTCCGGCGCAGCTGCGGCTGCTGCTGGAGGTGGTTGCGCGGGCCTGCAAGAGCATCAGCCTGGCCGTCAACAAGGGCGCGCTGGGGGGAGTGCTGGGCGTGGCCGAGGCCGAGAGCGAAAACATCCAGGGCGAGATCCAGAAGAAGCTGGACATCATCGCCAACGATGTGCTGATCGAAGCCAACGAATGGGGCGGCCACCTGGCGGCCATGGCCAGCGAGGAAATGGAAGGCATCCACGTGGTGCCCAACCGCTACCCGCAGGGCGAATACCTGCTGCTGTTTGATCCCCTGGACGGCTCCAGCAACATCGACGTCAATGTCAGCATAGGCACCATCTTCAGCGTGCTCAAAAAGCCCGAGGGCGCGGGCGTATCGGAGCAGGACTTTTTGCAGGCCGGTGTCAAGCAGGTAGCGGCCGGCTATTGCATTTACGGCCCGCAAACCACCCTGGTGCTGACCGTGGGCGACGGTGTTTCCATGTTCACCCTGGACCGCGAGCAGGGCTCGTTTGTGCTGACCCAGAAGGACATGCGCATCCCGGAAGACACCAAGGAATTTGCCATCAACATGAGCAATATGCGGCACTGGGACGAGCCGGTGAAGCGCTACATCGACGAGTGCCTGCAGGGTCAGACCGGCCCACGCGGCAAGGACTTCAACATGCGCTGGATTGCCAGCATGGTGGCCGATGTGCACCGCATCCTGACCCGCGGCGGCGTCTTTCTCTACCCCTGGGACAAGCGCGAACCCAACAAGCCCGGCAAGCTACGCCTGATGTACGAGGCCAATCCCATGGGCTGGATTGTGGAGCAGGCCGGCGGCGCCGCCAGCACCGGCACCCAGCGCATCCTGGACATTGAACCCAGCCAGCTGCACCAGCGCGTCAGTGTGATTCTGGGTTCCAAGAACGAGGTGGAACGCGCCGCCAGCTATTTCACGCCGGTATAATTCAGTCTCTAGTGCCGCTTTAGCTCAGTTGGTAGAGCAGCTCCTTCGTAAGGAGAAGGTCGACAGTTCGATTCCGTCAAGCGGCACCAATGGATATAAGGGCTCACTGCCATGAATTTAGTAGTGAGCCCTTTCATTTTGGTGGCCGTGTAGCCGCCGTCTAGCCTTCGCAAGCAGAAACAAAACTGCCTTATCCAAGTGCACTGCGACCTTGGTGCGATGATGGCGCATGTTCTGGTGAACGCTGAGGCATGCATAGGTGGACACTTTTATATCTGCCGCGAGGCAAACACGGCGCATTGCAGCTTCGCGTTGTTCACCACATAGTTCGCCGGAATGGTGACCACACTCATAGGAGCCTACGGCGTGCTGCGTGCCCGAGAGGTCGGCCTGGACGACCACCTGAACTGGGTTCTGATTCCCTGGGTGGGCCTGAGCGTGGCGGCCTCTTCACTCACCGCGATTGTCTACGGGTTGATGGAGAGGGAGAAATGGAATGCCCGCTTTAACCAGACACAGACCGTGGAATGCACGGCAGGCGCCACAGGCTGGTTGACCATAGGCGGCGTGATCGCCGCCCTGATGCTGGGCGCCACCGTGCTGCTGTCCAGCATTGCCTTCAGCTTTCAGCGCTACTTTGAATACCAAGTGGAAGATGCGCCCGGTATTGCGCAGGCAGCCGGCCTTAAAAAATCTGCAGGCTGATCCAGTAGGCAATTGCCGCCACGAAGGCACTGGCCGGAATCGTCAGCACCCAGGCCCAGACGATATTGCCAGCCACGCCCCAACGCACGGCGCTGGCGCGCTGGGTGGAGCCCACGCCGACAATGGCGCCGGTGATGGTGTGGGTGGTGGAAACCGGCACGCCCAGGGCGGTCGCCAGAAACAGGGTGATGGCACCGCCGGTTTCGGCGCAAAAACCGCCCACGGGTTTGAGCTTGGTGATCCGCTGGCCCATGGTCTTGACGATGCGCCAACCACCAAACATGGTGCCGGCACCAATCGCCATGTAGCAGCAGACAATGGTCCAGGTCGGTGGCGAGGTGTCGGCCGCCGACACATAGCCGGTGGCAATCAACATCATCCAGATAATGCCGATGGTCTTTTGCGCGTCGTTACCGCCATGGCCCAGGCTGTAGGCGCCGGCGGAAATCAGCTGCAGGCGGCGAAACCATTTATCGATCCGCGACGGGCGCATGCGCCTGAAGGTCCAGGCCACGGCCACCATCATCAGCGAGCCCAGCACATAGCCCAGCAGCGGTGAGACAAAAATAAACAGCACCGTCTTCCAGATACCGGCGCCTATCAGCGAACCAGCACCCGATTTCGCAATCACCGACCCCACGATGCCGCCAATCAACGCATGCGAGGAGCTGCTGGGAATGCCGTAATACCAGGTAATCACGTTCCAGCAGATGGCACCGGCCAGGGCACCAAACACCACATGGGTGTCCACCATGCCGGGCTGCACAATGCCCTTGCCCACGGTCGCTGCCACGCTTAAATGAAAGATACCGATGGCCACAAAGTTGAAAAAGGCGGCAAACAAAATCGCCTGGCCTGGTTTTAAAACGCCGGTGGACACCACCGTGGCGATGGAGTTCGCGGCATCATGAAAACCATTCATGAAGTCGAAAACAAAGGCCATCGCGACCAGCAGCATCACTACCCAAAGGGCTGTCTGTACATGTTCCATGTCCGGATTTCCGTCTGAAAATCAGGAGTTTTCGAGGATGATGCCCTCGATCACATTGGCCACATCCTCGCACTTGTCGGTGATGGTTTCCAGCAGCTCGTAGATCGCCTTGAGCTTGATGACCTCGCGCACATCCGGCTCTTGGCGAAACAGCTTGCTCATGGCGGTGCGCAGCACGCGGTCGGCATCCGACTCCAGGCGGTCGATTTCCTCGCAGGTCTTGAGCGCCGCTTCGGCCGTCGCCTGGTCGGCAATATGGGCCAGCAGCTTGACAACATCGCGCAGGCGCTCACAGCACTTCACGCTCAGATCGGTCAGGCGCACGATCTCTTCGGTCATGTGGCGCACGTCGTAGAGCGCCATGGTCTCGGCCGAGTCCTGGATCAGGTCCGCCACGTCGTCCATGGTGTTGATCAGCGCGTGGATCTGTTCCCGGTCGATCGGCGTGATGAAGGTGATGTGGATGGCCTTGTTGCATTCGTGCGTGACACGGTCGGCAGCGCGCTCGGCATCGTCTACTTCCTGGTTGTATTTGGCGCGCAGCTCCAGGTCGTGGTAATTGGCGACCAGCTTGGAAAAGGCGTGGGCGGCTTCAACGATGCGATCAGCGTGCTGGTTGAACATCTCAAAAAAATTGCCCTCTCGGGGCAAAAGCTTGCCAAACAGCATCACGGACTCCTAACGTTGAAATATGTCACAGTCATGACGATGCTGTGACGCCGTGGAGTTTAACCGCGACCGGTAACGGCCCGGTTCGCGCCTCAGTCGCTTCTAAAAATAAAGTAAACCGCGCCCACCATGCACAGGCCGGCCCAGACAAAGTCCCATTTAAAGGCCTGCTTCATAAAGACCATGGCAAAGGGCACGAAGACGGTGAGCGTGATCACCTCCTGCATGATCTTGAGCTGGGCCACGTTAAAACCCGCTTGCTGAAAGCCGATGCGGTTGCCCGGCACCTGCAGCATGTACTCGAACAGAGCAATGCCCCAGCTCACCAAGGCCGCCGTGTACCAGGGCGCGGTCGCCATGTTCTTCAGATGGCCGTACCAGGCAAAGGTCATGAACACATTGCTCCCCACTAACAGCAGGATGGTTTGCATCGAAAGTGGAATGGAGCTCAGTATGTTCATGGCCCGATTATGGGTGGCGTGCCGGCCCCAAAAAAACTGAGGCCCCGCAGCTTGCACCGCGGGGCCTCTGGGCTCAGATGCGTATCGCTTATGCGGCGACGCCGTCCTTCACCGTGGCAGCGGCGTCGGTGTAGTCACTGATCTTGTCAAAGTTCAGGTACTGGTACACCTTGTCGCTGGCAGCCGTCAGCACCGTCATGTCGGCCAGGTACTCTTCCTTGGTCGGGATGCGACCCAGCTTGGAGCAGATGGCAGCCATTTCGGCGGAGCCCAGGTAGACAAAGCTGTTCTTGCCCAGGCGGTTGGGGAAGTTGCGGGTGGAGGTGGAGAACACCACGGCGCCCTCCTTCACCTGCGCCTGGTTGCCCATGCACAGGCTGCAACCCGGCATTTCCATGCGCGCACCGGCTCCGCCCAGAATGCCGTAATGGCCTTCGTCGCTGAGCTGCTTGGCATCCATCTTGGTCGGGGGCGCAATCCACAGCTTGACCGGGATGTCGCGCTTGCCTTCCATCAGTTTGGATGCGGCACGGAAGTGGCCGATATTGGTCATGCAGCTGCCGATAAACACTTCATCAATCTTGGTGCCGGCGACTTCGGCCAATGTCTTCACATCGTCCGGATCGTTCGGGCAGGCCAGGATAGGCTCATGGATGTCGGCCAGGTCGATTTCAATCACGGCGGCATAGTCGGCATCTGCGTCGCCCTTGAGCAACTGGGGATCCTTCAGCCAGGCTTCCTGGGCGGCAATACGGCGGCCCAGGGTGCGGGCATCGGAGTAACCATTGGCAATCATCCACTTCATCATGGTGATGTTGCTGGTGACGTACTCTTGCACCGGCTCCTTGTTCAGGTGCACGGTACAACCGGCGGCAGAGCGCTCTGCCGAGGCGTCGGACAACTCAAAGGCCTGCTCCACCTTCAGATCCGGCAGACCTTCGATTTCCAGAATGCGGCCGGAGAAAATGTTTTGCTTGCCCTTCTTCTCCACGGTCAGCAGACCGGCCTTGATGGCGTACAGGGGAATGGCGTTGACCAGGTCGCGCAGGGTGATGCCGTTTTGCATCTTGCCCTTGAAGCGCACCAACACGCTCTCGGGCATATCCAAAGGCATCACGCCCGTAGCGGCAGCAAAAGCCACCAGACCGGAGCCGGCGGGGAAGCTGATACCGATGGGGAAACGCGTGTGGCTGTCGCCACCGGTGCCCACGGTATCGGGCAACAGCAGGCGGTTCAGCCAGCTGTGGATCACGCCGTCACCGGGGCGCAGGGCCACGCCGCCGCGGGTGCTGATGAAGTCGGGCAGTTCATGGTGCATCTTCACGTCCACGGGCTTGGGGTAAGCGGCCGTGTGGCAGAACGATTGCATCACCAGGTCGGCGCTGAAGCCCAGGCAAGCCAGGTCTTTCAGCTCGTCGCGGGTCATGGGGCCGGTGGTGTCTTGCGAGCCGACCGAGGTCATCTTGGGTTCGCAGTAGGTACCGGGGCGCACGCCCTGGCCTTCGGGCAGACCGCAGGCGCGACCGACCATCTTCTGTGCCAGGCTGAAACCCTTCTTGGTATCCACCGGGTTTTGCGGCAGGCGGAACAAGGTGGAAGGCGCCAGACCCAGGGACTCACGTGCCTTGGCGGTCAGGCCGCGGCCGATGATCAAAGGGATACGGCCACCGGCACGCACTTCGTCAAACAGCACTTCGCTCTTGACCTGGAAGGATGCAATCTCTTTGCCATCCTTGAAGGCCTTGCCTTCGTAGGGACGCAGTTCGACCACATCGCCCATGTTCATCTGGGTCACATCCAGTTCGATCGGCAAAGCGCCCGCATCTTCCATGGTGTTGTAGAAAATTGGGGCAATCTTGGTGCCCAGGCAGACGCCACCAAAGCGCTTGTTGGGTACAAAGGGAATGTCTTCGCCGGTGAACCACAGCACCGAATTGGTAGCCGACTTGCGACTCGACCCGGTGCCAACCACGTCGCCCACATAGGCCACCAGATTGCCTTGGGCGCGCAGGTCTTCAATGAATTTGATGGGGCCGCGCTTGCCGTCGTCTTCGGGCGTGATGCCGTCGCGCTTGTTCTTCAGCATGGCCAAAGCGTGCAATGGAATGTCGGGGCGGCTCCAGGCGTCGGGCGCGGGCGACAGGTCGTCGGTATTGGTTTCGCCGGTGACCTTGAGGATGGACACGGTGATGGACTGGGGCACTTCGGGACGGCTGGTGAACCACTCGGCATCGGCCCAGCTTTGCAGCACGGCCTTGGCGAACGTGTTGCCCTTGTCGGCCTTTTCCTTGACATCATGGAACTGGTCAAACATCAGCAGGGTCTTCTTCAGCGCCTCGGCGGCCTGGGAAGCCACCACGGCGTCGTCCAGCAGGTCGACCAGGGGGCTGATGTTGTAGCCGCCCAGCATGGTGCCCAGCAGTTCGGTGGCGCGTTCGCGGCTGATCAGTGCACATTTTTCGGTGCCATGGGCCACGGCGGCCAGGTAGCTGGCCTTGACCTTGGCGGCGTCATCTACGCCGGCGGGCACGCGATGCGTGATCAGGTCCACCAGGGTGGCTTCTTCGCCTGCGGGCGGAGCCTTCAGGAGTTCAATCAGCTCGCCCGTTTGCTTGGCCGACAGCGGCAGCGGGGGAATACCCAGGGCGGCACGTTCGGCCACATGGTCACGGTAAGACTTCAACATAGATCACTCCTTCATTGGTAACTAAAACGATTCGGTCAAACTACTTCTGCTTCTCACGGTGCGCTCAATCGCCACCGGCGGAAAAAAATCCCAGCACTTCCCGGGGCAAGATACACCCGGTCTGGTGCGCACGCTCCAGCACCTGCCAGAAATACCTGTAGCTGGCGCGGTCATGCAACTTCCCTGCCAGCGAGATCGGCGCCCATTCCTGGCGCGCCGCTTCCAGCACCACCGTGCAAGCCAGTTCCACCTCGGCCTCGGTCGGCGAGAAGGCCTTGAGAATGGGGCGGATCTGGTCGGGGTGGATGCTCCACATCCGCGTATAGCCCAGAGCGCTGGCCGCGGTGCGGGCCGCCTGCTCCAGCGCCTGCGCATCGCGAAATTCGGTCACCACGCAATGCGAAGGCACCTTGCCCGCTGCGTGGCAGGCCGAGGCAATTTCCAGCTTGGCGCGCAGCACCAGCGGGTGATGAAATTGATCCAGGGTCTGGCTGTCCTGTGCAGCACGCACGCCCATGGCCGAGGACGGAATGGCGCCGCCATGGGCGGAGACAAAGTCCATCAAACCAAAGCTGACGGACTCCACCCGGGGATGCCGGGCGATGTCGAAAGCCTGATGCACCGCCGCTGGCGACTCGATCAACACATGCAGCGGCATGGGCGACTGTCGCTTGCCCGCAGCATCCAGCGCTGTCACGGCCAGCTCCACATCGGCCAGGGATTCCACCTTGGGAACCATGATGTAGGACAGCGCAGAGGCCGCTTGGCCCAGCACGATCTCTACATCCGAGAAAAAAAATGGGTGGTCAACCGGGTGCAAGCGTGCACCAATCCGGCGCGTAATGCTGCCTGGATGGGCAAGTGCTGCCGCCCACTCTGCATTGGCAAGGCCTACCACGCGGTGGGCCTGCTCCACTTCGGCGCCTGCGGGGGCGCCGTCTTCGCAGTCCAGCGTCACGTCAAAGACGCAGGCGCCGAACTCTTCTGTCATGTCAGCCTGCAGCTGCAGGCTTTTCTTCATCCGCGCTTCCACGCCGCTGTAGTGGTCGCAGACCGGCAAAAAGCCGGCTGCGCCCTGCGCTCCAAGCAGCACTTCACGCGGATGAATCATGCTCTTACAGCAGGTGCTTGACGCCGTCTTGCTCGCCGGTCAACTCGGCAAGGGTCTTGTCGATGCAGGTCTGGCTGAAGGCGTCGATAGGCAGGCCTTCGACGATCTTGTATTCGCCGCCTTCGCAGGTGACGGGGAAGCCGAACATCACATCCTTGGGGATGCCATATTGGCCGTCCGACGGAATACCCATGGTGACCCACTTGCCGTTGGTGCCCAGGGCCCAATCGCGCATGTGGTCGATGGCTGCGTTGGCAGCCGAGGCAGCCGACGACAGACCACGGGCCTCAATGATGGCAGCGCCGCGCTTGCCGACGGTTGGCAGGAAGGTGTTGGC
>TBL_comb47_HYPODRAFT_10001359_pt1 | contig 31874 bp, 29 predicted proteins | sample TroBogypolimnion_40_FD_10682 | JGI IMG/M metagenome (IMG submission 10682) | reverse complement strand
TGCTAGCAAGCGAAGCTGTTTGGCTCCACTTTTTTGAAAAGTGGATAATATATATTATTTTGGAATATGACTTAAAAAATAACTCATATTCTATATAACGAACGATGTCTATGTCTATGTCTACTTCCACAAATAAAGAAATGCATGTAACAAAAAGAAATGGAACTAGAGAGGAAATATCATTTGATAAAATTTTAAACAGAATTAAAAAAATAGGACAAGAAGTAGAAATACAAATCAATTATTCTGCTTTAGCTATGAAGGTTATCGATCAACTTTATGATGGTATCCTTACTACAAAAATAGATGAATTAACCGCAGAACAATGCGCTTCTCTCGCAACCCAGCATTATGACTATGGAACTTTAGCAGGAAGAATTTTTGTAAGCAATCATCATAAAAATACCAATAAATCATTTCATAAGACAATATCTGCTCTATATCACTACAAAGATTTTGCGGGAAAACCGGCACCTCTAATCCATTATAATACTTGGGCTGCGGTTAATGAAAATAAAAAAATATTCGACGAGATGATCGATTATAGTCGCGATTATTTAATTGATTATTTTGGACTTAAAACTCTTGAAAAATCTTATTTATTTAAAATTAATAAAGTTGTTGTTGAACGACCTCAACATATGTGGATGCGTGTTGCTATAGGAATTCACGGAAAAAATATTGAGCTCGTTAAGGAAACGTATGATTTAATGTCACAAAAATATTTTACTCACGCCACACCAACTTTATTTAATGCCGGATCACTTCGACCACAATTAAGCTCGTGTTTTTTAATTGGGATGGAAGAAGATAGTCTAGATGGTATTTTCAATACATTACACGAATGTGCCAGTATTTCAAAATGGGCTGGTGGAATCGGACTACATATTCATAACATACGGGCAAACAATTCTCCTATTGTTGGAACTAATGGAACTTCTACTGGAATTGTACCCATGTTGAAAGTATTTAATGATACTGCTCGCTTCATAAATCAGGGTTCACGTCGAAATGGTTCTTTCGCAATTTATTTGGAACCTTGGCATCCGGATATTGAGGACTTTTTAGAAATGAAGAAGAATCATGGTGATGAAGAAATGAGAGCCAGAGATTTGTTTTATGCTTTATGGGTTCCAGATCTATTTATGGAAAGAATAAAGGATAATGCCAAATGGTCTTATTTTTGTCCTACAGAATGTCATTATTTAGCGGATAAAGTCGGTGAAGAATTTAAAGTTTTATATGAAAGTTATGAAGCACAAGGAAAGGCGAGAAAGATTGTAAATGCTCGATTTGTGGTTTAAAATTTTAGATTCTCAGATGGAAACAGGAACTCCATATATTTTATATAAAGATGCTTGTAATTTAAAATCAAATCAGAAAAATATTGGAACCATTAAAAGTTCAAATTTATGCGCAGAAATAGTACAGTACTCCGACGATAAACAATCTGGTGTATGTAATCTAGCTTCTATCGCTCTTCCATCTTTTGTAAATAAAGAGACTAAAACATTTGATTATGAGAAACTGCATTCTGTAGCAAAAGTAATTACATTCAATTTAGATAAAGTAATTGATATTAATTTCTATCCCACTCCAAAGGCAAGAAGAGGTAATTTGTTACATCGTCCAATTGGTGTAGGAGTTCAAGGATTAGCTGATGTTTTTATTATGATGGATCTACCATTCTGTAGCGATGAAGCAAAAGAAATGAATAAATTAATATTTGAAACTATTTATCATGCTGCTTTAGAGAGAAGTAATGAAATTGCTATATCTAGACAAAAAGATATGTTATCCGTAATAAATCACGCGACAATAGCATTAAAGAAAAAATATAATATCGATGATGATAGTTATATTGAACATTATATACCGCAAAATTTAAAATATTTGTTACCGATTGTAGCAGAAACCAGAATATTAAACCATAAATATTCCGGAGCTTATAGTTCTTTCAATGGTTCACCTTTGTCAAAAGGTATATTTCAATTTGATATGTGGAATGTAACTCCTTCTTCTAGATATGATTGGACAAAACTAAAAGATAGTATTATGGAACACGGAATAAGAAATTCTCTATTGACTGCTATGATGCCAACCGCAAGCACCTCACAAATTCTTGGATTTAATGAATGTTTTGAACCTTTAACTAGTAATATTTATAGCAGACGAACATTAGCAGGTGAATTTATAATGACAAATAAGTATTTGATGAAGGATTTAATGGATCTTGGATTATGGGATGAAAAAATAAAAAATAATATTATTTTGAACAAGGGGAGTGTTCAACACTTGACAAATATACCAGAACATATCCGGAATAAATATAAAATTGTATGGGAAATGCCTATGAAACATTTAATTGATATGTCGGCAGATCGAGGAGCATATGTATGTCAAAGTCAAAGTTTAAATTTGTGGTTGGAAGATCCAAATTATAATTCTTTAACATCTATGCATTTCTATTCGTGGAAAAAAGGATTAAAAACTGGAATTTATTATTTAAGACGAAAGGGAAAACATCAAGCACAACAATTTACAGTTGAACCGGAACAAGATACATCAAATACCAATATAATTGATGATGGAGGAGACCAAATTTGCGAATCTTGTTCAGCCTAATATAATCTATTACAAACTCATCATTAAATTTCCTGTTGCAAGAAAGGCGTCATAAAAATCTGATGACATAACAGAATATGTATCCGTATCAGTATCAGTATCAGTATCAGTATCTGTATCTTCTTCTATATTTAACATTAAATTTCCTGTTGCAAGAAATGCTTCATAAAAATCTGATGACATATCTTCATATTCATATTCCTTCTCTCGTATATCTACTTCATTAGTCATCTCTTCATATATTGATTCAGATTTTAATTCATCTTCATCTTCATATTCTTCAGGAATTATAAATTCTCTTAGTATTGTATAAATATATATCATAAATTCAGGATTTGACATCTTTTAATATTTGTATTATATTAAATATAATACATTTTAATTATAAATGAAAAAACATTTTATTAATTACAAAATTAAATAATACAATACAATAGAATAAATGAAATGACACAAACAACCTATAACATTAATATTCATATCCAATTCCGGGAAATTCTTTATGATCATCCTTCGCCAATTCTGCTTGATAGAATTCAAAAGCAGCGTCAACAGCTTTGTCATATTCTGTTTCTTCAAGAACATTATTTGCAAATTCCGCTTGATAGTGTTTAAAGGCACTATCAATAGCTTTACTATAATCAAAATTTGGGTTATAGTATTCCTTCCCGGCTGATTCTTTGTCGTATCTTTCTTTTTCCATCATATAGTCGACGTATTCTTTAGCCATATCCATAGCAGCTTTGTCATAGTCTTCCGTTGTTAATACTTTTTTTACACCATATCCATAATTCCCATCTTCGGAATATAATATTCTAAATTCTTCATCATATTCCAGTTTTTCTACCCGGCTATCGTTGAAATCTTTATCCCCAATATCATTCAACTTGATATCCTTCAGATAAGTATCGGCAGCCGATACAAATTCCACACCTTCCAGTAGTAAATAGCGTCTACCTATGACTATTTTTTTTCCTTCTTTAAGATCGCTATCTAAAAATTCATCCCCATAAACAAAACCAAGACCTCGTTTATATTCATATTCCACCGCACAATTCGTACAATACCCGATGAAAACACCATTCCAAGACCCATATCGGGCGCATTCCTTACAATCTCGGGGTCCTGTCCCAGATTTACAATTTTCTACCCATTCCCGGGGGAATGTTTCCGTATATAACTCACCATCATACGAATAATACTGGAGACGATCTCCACAAACTACGAATTCTCTGGGATTAAATTGAGCCATTATTGATTGAATCAAAGAGCGAACACCGGTAACAGAAATTAGTATTTGAAAAACAACTTCAATTTTTTTTAAAATAGCCTCTTATTAATAGGTTAATTAGCATACTAAAAATTGAATATTTAAATACTTTATTTAAAAGTATTTAAATTATTTAAAGTATGTAATTATAATATGTCCATAAGATTATGCGGAAACCCGTCTTGTAATCAACCCGGGCATACTATTCGTAATTGTAATCATGAATCAGTTCAAATACTTAGAAGTAAATTAAATGATATTTCTAATTTTTGTATTGGATTTAACTATCGAAATTTTCTAAAATTATGGCTAAAACGCTTATCGGATATAGATATTAAAATACTATCTTATAGTGACGGTATTTCCAATTTTAGTAGAAATGATAACGAGGTAATTCTTTTTAATATATATTATTTATACCCTATCCAAAGTTTTATACCTTTTGGTATGAATATTGAAAATTTATATTATTTTAAAGAGTCTGCTAGAAGATCTGTATCTCATCATTTGTATATACAGCTTATTGATGAAATGGTTGCGTTAGAATTACCCGTTGAAATGTATAATAAAAAAAGATTTATGATTTCAACTGATATTGTTTTAAAAACGGAACTAGAAATAGAACTAGAAATCGAGTGTCCTATATGTTATGATATTATTAAACAACATGGCGTTCATCTTAATTGTAGTCATATATTTTGTACTAATTGTTTAACTAAATATTTTGAAACTATACAAAATAATCCTATTTGTGCTCTTTGCAGAACAACTATAACACATATGAATTTTAATTCTATACAAGATCTTGGCACAATAAATATTATATATTTAATTAATGATTTACTATCTTGAATACTTTACAACCGGATTTTTAATACATCTATATGATCTTCTGTTTTCAACTAATACATCTTTTTTTACTTTTTGTACTATTTCTTCTTCTTCTTCTTCTTGTACTTGTACTACTTCTTCTTGTACTACTTTTTCTAATACTTCTACTCGTTCCTCTTCTTGTTCCTCTACATATTGACGACATCCTCCTATATCCATATGCGATCGCTGATCCGTGCAAAATATAGGGTAACACCCCGAACATTTTGACGGTGTTAAATATTTTATATGTTCTCTCATCTTTAAATCAATATTTTTATCATTTAAAATATTTATCCCATATCGCAATTTGTAAAAACAACAGAAACATACAATTACATCTATTAACGCATTATGTAACTTCCTCGTATCCAATTCGTAATTGAATAAATGCTGAAACAATACATTTAATTTCGGCATCTTATAATATGGTTTTCCTACTTTACTTATCGCCTGTATCTTACATTCATCTCCACCATAATCACATGTACAATATTCCTTTTTATTTGAATAATAATCCGACATATATTTTTCAAATCTAAATTTATACGAACTACTATTTTTAAATCTATTACATAATCTATGCATCTCTGATAATACGATATTTCTATCAAACCGCATATTATGTGCTATAACTATATCCGCCTTGTAAAAATCTCCCATAAATTCGTCTATTACTTCAGCTATAGACGGGTTATAACTCCCATCTGAATGCTGACCTTGAGTTTGTTCCAAAGAAATATGATGAATTTCTTGACTTCCTGGAGTTATTACAACCCCTTCTTCTAACCTAACAAGTTCATTAAACATCTTAATTATCTTATTTTGTCTACGATCGTATAACACATAACTAAATTGAACTACGTGTGGAAACATATCCGGATTTGAAGCCAAAATGGGCTTATTTACATAATTATATGTCGGCTTTCCATACATATCCATTACAGGAAGCCTTGTCGTTTCATCCCGAATCATTGACATTCTAGTAAACTTTAAATTTCCATCCTTCCATCTCTCAGTTGTATCATATGGCTCATAATCATCCCAACTTTTTTCTGGAAGACCTGTTGTTTCTGTATCAAATATTAATACTATATTTTCTTCGTCTGGATCAGACAATATTGACGAACCTGATTTTGTCGATAATGGAAAATGTAATTGAGATTGAGATTGTGTTGTCATCGTTGATGTCATTATAGAGTTCTTTTTATATCATTTTATACTGATAATATATTTAGTTCAATTTTTTTTAATAATTTTTACAAATCCCGAACGTCTTACGATGCCAATCTGTTATCCCATATTCCATTATTCCTTCTCGATGAACCTTGGCCGCGTAACCCTTATTTGAACTTAATTTATATCGTTCTTCCAAATATGGATATTCAATGCATAAATCTTTTATATATTGATCTCTCGCATCTTTAGCAAGAATTGAAGCTGCAGCAATAGCACAATATTTATTATCACCCTGTTCTATCGTAACGTGTTCTATCTCTTCCATTTTGTTTGTTTTATTACTCATTGTAATAAATGGTTTGAAATAATTGCCATCAATTAATAATCGTATTGCTTTTGGTTCATCTTTATATCTTTGAACTATCTCATTTATGGATTTATGCATTGCCATCTGTGATGCCTGTAAAATATTATATTGATCGATTGTTTTTTCATCTTCAAAATCTATGGAAAAAGCAAACGCATTCTCTTTTATATAGTCTGCTACTTCTTTAAGTTTCTTTGGACTATTGAATTTTTTACTATCTTTCATTAATGAATAATTAAAAGTATCGCTATTTTTAGGTAAAATTACCGCAGCCGCATACACAGCACCGAATAGACAACCTCTCCCAACTTCATCCGATCCAATCTCATACGAATAATCATCATTATAACATTTCAATAAACAAGTCATTTTTGACATTTAGACGACTATAATATATTTAATTCAATATATTATATTTATATCAATTATTTTTATTTATCCGCTTGTAAAAAGTGGAAGATCTAATCAAAACAGCTTCGCTTGCTAGAAATAGCTTTTCTTTCTTTTAATTGAAACCACATATCTATAGAAGAATAAAGTGGATATAATTATTTGAATTTAGTAATTCTAATAAAGTGAAGCTATTTTGCTCCATTTTATTAAAAATGGATATAATTATATTTATTTATATTTATATTTATATGATGTTCTCAAATAAAGCTGGATTTTTATTAATGATTTTATTATTAAGTTTAGTGCTTTGTTCGTTTCTTGGAGGAAATTGTATGCAAGAGGGTTTTGTTACAGGATCCAACGCTTTAGTTAATACAGGAATATTAGGAAATACATCAGCAATTGCCACAGGTCCTAACGGAAATACTGTTTCTGGAACTACTGCGGATTTAGATACAGTTTCAAACAAAACCTTTTATGGTGTAAACGGAGGGTCTGCACAAGTCGTTAATAATAATGGAAATTATTTAATTCAAATTACAGATGCAAATGGAAATACAAATACTTACACTTATAATAATAATACGAATACAACTAGTGGAACTAGTGGAACTGTTAGTGCGGACAATACTATTGTTGGAATGACTTTTACAGGACCTCTATCGGGAAAAGCAACCGTCATAAAAGATAGCAATAATAATTATACAATAGTTATTACTTATCCATCAGGAGAGAAAATTGTTTATCATCCTGACGACTCAACGACATCAACGAATTCAACTTCAAATACTAATACTACTTATAACCCAAACACTTATTATCCTGCAACAGCAACAGTTGCTTCAGTAACAGGACCTCAAGGAAATACTTGGGGTTATGCACAAGGTCCTATGGGTAATAGCATTTCAGGAGTTACAACGACAGCGAATAATAGTAATGGAGATTATAACTCTTCTTTGCCGGCAGGTATACCTGCATCCAATATTCCCTATGGATCGGAAGATTTGTATATATTAAAGTCAAGTGTAGTACCGCCTGTATGTCCAGTAGCACCACCATGTCCTCAAAATTGTAATAAAAATAAAGATACACCACCTCCTTGTCCTGCTTGTGCTCGTTGTCCTGAACCATCAATAACTTGTAAAGCAGTGCCTAATTATAGCGAAGGAAGCCAAAATTATTATCTTCCTGTTCCGGTTTTATCAAATTTTAGTTCATTTGGAATGTAATTCAATTCAAATTCAATTAATTTCATTTCACTTTATATATTTTCTATGTAAAAAATTGGTTAATTACAAATACAAATACAAATACAAATACAAATACAAATACAAATACAAATACAAATACAAATAAAATTGTTTTATGGAACTTGTTATGGAATTTGTTTTATAATTCTCTAATATTAACAATAGTTACCTTACAAGTTGGGCATTTTTTCTTGCAACATTCAGTACGTAATCTTAACATTTGTGTATTACAATCGTGACTTGGATTATCACACTCATCATTATCAGTACTATTACAATATTCACAGAAATCTGTTTCTTTTATTGTCACCAAACATTTATAACATAATGAATGACTGCAATATGGTATTTTTGTTATACATGTAGTAGCACAAACCACACAATCACCATCGTTTCTGGGTTTTAATTCTGTATTTAACCCTGTGAAAAGTTCCCGGATAGTATCATATGGAACTAGGGTTGGAATTGAAATCATAAACATACTTACTGGGTTGTGAAATTTGAGTCTGGATAAAATGTCCTGTGATTCACATATAACATCAACGTAATTTTGATGTTCTGCGATGCGAAATTTTTTTTCATAAAGAACTTTGTAATAAAGTATCGGATTAAAATCATTCATAAATCCGATTACTCCTGTAATTTTTATGGAAATTTTTGTTGGTCTACACGAAAAACATAATGATACAGAACAATCGATCTCATCCACTTTTTTAATCGGTAATACGATTTCGGTATCATGAATTGTTTCCAGACATCCAGGTACTTTACACTTATGTAAATCAAAAATTCTAGCCTTTTCTCTTTGAAGATATGTCGCAAAATCCTGTTGTTGAGTTAATTGAGAAGCCATTATTGAGAGTAATTTAATTACTAATTGATCGCAAGATGAATTCAAATACTAATGTTTATTTTACTTCAATTTTTTTCTCATTCATTATCATTTATATATCTTTGTTATTCATCATCATAATCATTTATACATTTACTAATAAAAGTGGTTGCGATTAAATATATTGAACTTATTTTATTAATAATATTTCCAGAAGTTTTAACTAATATATTAGATTTATAACCATTTTCTAAATTTGAATAAAATTCGTTATTATTATAAATTGGTTTAATATATTGTATGCTATATTTTTTAGTAACAATCTGACTAACTATTTTTGGATATGGTTGATAAATTTCATCATAACCATTTTCGATATCAGTAAATTGGTCATAATCAGATTGATCCATTTCTTAATAAGTATTTGTTATTAATTAAGAAATATTATTTTATTTCAATTTTTATTTAAATTAATTTCGTTAAGGGTTGTATTGGTTTGGTTTCAGGTTTTGATTTTGGTTTTGGTTTTGTAAGTTTTTTCGGTATTTTATTTATAAATAATGAATAATATTGAACCAATACAGAAATAAAAAAGTATCCAATAAAATAAATACTAATATATGTAATAGCATCAGAACTATATTTTACAAAAATTAAAGCTAATAATAAACAACTTACACCAATAATCCTATGTAATAATTTATAAATACTTATTTCTTTTTGTATTAAAAAAGGTTCCACAAACCCCATATTACATAAGGAAGCAAATAATAAAATATCAGTTATATTAAATGTCCATTTAATTTTAGTATAATCTATCAATAAAAATATTATTGATAATGAATAAAATAAAGAATTTTCATATGGTTTTAAAAATGAACTACTATTAGATATGTAATGTAATACATTAATTATAACATTTAAATAAAAAAATATGGGTTCTTTAATACTTACTATCGTAAATGTAATAAAATGTAATCCTTTTAATGTTTCTAATAAAACTTTATTATTTTTATAATTACGAAACCTTTTATTATCATATATATCATCATATAATTTACAAACAATTCCAGCTATTAATGAAATTAATTCGTAATACATATATTATCTTTATTTTTATTAAAATTTTATTAAACTCAATTATTGTGATCCAATCTTCGATTGATTTGTATTTTTAATAAAAAAAATTGAAGTTAAAAAAATCCAAGAAACATAATTTATACTGCGACACATAATGAATCAATCAATCACAACCGAATCTGAAATTATTAATAATTCTCTTGTTAGTAAGAAGAGTAAAAAGACAAAGGTTGAAAAGAAGGAAAATATTGTAATGGAAAATAATGTAATAGAAAATTCCTCATCATCGTCGTCGTCATCGTCATCATCCGCCTCAGTAGTATCGGAAAATATTGTAGCTGATACTATGATAGATAAAGCTATGAATATTCTTGGAGTAGAAAAGAGTGTAAAAGCAAAAATGACAAAGGAAGAAAAAGAACAAGAAAAGATTTTGAAGGATCAAGAAAAGGCGAATAAATTAGCTTTAAAGTTAGCTGAAAAGACGGCGTCACTAGAATCTAAAAATGCAGAAAAACTTGCCAAAAAAGAGGCATTAGCAGTAGCCAAACAATCTAAAAAAGATGCGATTATTATGGAAAATGAACTTGAAGAACCTGATGCAGCTGATGACGATTTGTCTCCAGAAGTAAAGCCGATATTAGAAGATGTTTTAGCATTTGCACATTCATTACTCGTCGAAATGTATGAAAAGGGAAAAGAGTTGACTGGAACTCCGTTAAAGGCATTTTCAGGTGAAGCTTTAGAGACATTTTCCAGACAAATTATAGAGCGTTGTTTTACCGTTATAGGGATTGAAAATGGTAAAGTGAATCAGAATTATTTATCAGATCCGGAAAATATTCTAGACGACCAGCGTTTGGATCAACACGTTTATATTGGCGACAAAATTGTTCTGATGCAAGAGGATCGTGCTTGGGTTGATAAACCGTTCTATACGTTGAAGCGTGGAGTTATCGAGGACATTATGAAGTTACCATTTTGCTTGGAAAAAATGCATCCATCAATCAAATTCATAATATTGTCCTATACAGTTGATGTTACGCAAAAGACCAAGATTACACAAGACCAGACAAAGGGTTATGGAAATATTGTTACAGATTTTAGTATTAATAGTTGTCGGCGAGGATTATTTAAAAATTGGTACGAAGGAGGCTACAGCAAAAAGAATGTAAAACAATATATTAAGTTCGTTGTAACACACCTTCATAGTCTAAAATAAACATTTAATATTATGTTGACTATGTTTCATTTGATTTGTTTATGATTTGTTTATGATTTGTTATGATAATTGTTGTAATTAATAAATTATTTTTTATCAAATAACTTTACACTATCAAATTATTGATTATGATATAAATATAATATTATATTATATTTATTAATATATTTATTATGGAATTAGTCGTAGAAGCAGATAAATATTCTCCTAGTACCGATGAAAATGGTAATTATATTGATAAAATCCCATCTTTTTCTTTAATTAAAAACGGGTTGTTATGTCCTTGCGGATCAAGAAAAGATAAATATTATCATAGTCATACCAGTTTTTCATCACATACAAAAACAAAAGTTCATCAAAATTGGTTATCAAATATAAATCTTAATAAGGTAAATTATTATATTGAAAATGAAAAAATGTTGGAAATAATACAAAATCAAAGATTAATAATTGCTCGAATTGAAAAAGAAGTAAATAATAAAAATATAACTATAACTTATTTAACTGACCAATTGACTAAACAAAATTGTAAAACTGTAAATAATTTATTGGATATGGATTTTTAAACATTTTCTTCTGATACAGCAGCATTTGATACTGATAATGGTATTGACGTTGGATTTATTCTTTCACTCGCCAAATCAAAATATTTTTTCTCTAATTCAATCCCAATAAAGGAACGATTTGTATTTTTACAAGCAATACCGGTTGATCCAGAACCCATCGTGTTATCTAATACCATACCACCTTCATTAGAATATGTTTTTATTAAATATTCTAATAATTTTATAGGTTTTTGAGTTTCGTGAACCGTTGTCGACTCAACATCAAACTCAATAAAATCGGATGGTTCTATAAAATCCGTATCATTTTGAAGAACGTCACAAGGATATCCTGTAAATTTTTGTTGATAGGGTTGTTCACTTATTAATTTATTATTTGGACCGAGATGATGGGCTTGATCTAACATCTTTCCTATTCTCTTCTTTGAATTCTTTTTATCAACGACTTTTGGAATTAAATTTTGTGGATTATAAACCATATTACCTTTATGTTTTGACGCTGAAGCAGCTCCGCCTGGCGAAAATAGTATTATGTCTTCGGTGCAACGCATCGGTTGATAGTTGGCAAGAAGGAAATTTGTTGTTTTATTCTTCTTCCAAGTGATTACGTATTTAAACCATTCGTAATTACCTGATATTAGACGCGATGTAAATGGTTGGGCTCCAAACAAACATATAACTCCGTGAGGTTTTTTAATAATTCTACGATATTCGGTCCATAATTTTTCAATATTTATAACAGAATCCCATTTACATTTTGTCACACCATACGGAAGATCGCAAAGAATTAAATTTATACTATCTTCTGGTATATTTTTCATTTCTTCCAAACAATTACCATGAACTAATTGAATTGTAGTAGAGATAGCAGTAGACATATTTGAATTAATTTCTTCCATTTTGATAATTGTATATAATATTGTATATACAATTATTTTAAATCAATTTTTTTATATAATATTTATTATCGTTTCATACATTTTTTATTTATTTGTACTGAATCACATTTGATCTCACGAGGTATTATTTTAATGATACATTTAGATTTAACAGTATGAATTGGTTGAGAACACCCTTCCTCTTTTATTTTTGATTCGATATTTCCAGTTGAGCGAAAATTTTCAAATCTTTCTCGAACATCTTCATATGTAAGGTTAGAATTTTTCTTTAACATTTTATTGATAACCTCGTGAAGATTATAAATATAACGAGAGAAACTTTCCCGATTTTTCATATTAGCATCAGTTAATGGTAATATTTTTAGATTCTTCTTCAAATTAGTTCTACATATTCCACAAGGAAGAATATATTGAAGGCTTAAAATAAATTCTTTATAATGTTTTTTATTTTCTACTGAAGGTAAAATAGGATAATTGAAAGACATTAAATGAAGATTAAACCATAATGATGGTCCCCAAACAAATGTTGAAAACCCATTACCACTATTATAATCTTCTTCTGTAAATACTCTTTTTTTTATCGTTTTATTTTTCTTGATTTTATTTTTACGCGTACTCCTCATACTATTTAAATAGAATTTAATTTTTTACACCAGATACAACTTCTTTAATCCGTTTATAATAAAGCTCATCATTCACAAAATCATAACGATTTATTTCGATTAGGGTTCCATCATTTGTTCTAAAAAACATATATTATACATATTAAGATGTATTTAAATTGGTTTTTCAAATCGTTTTCAAATCGTTTAAAACTATTATAATTTAGTAATATAAATATATAATGTCTAGTTCTGGATTACGAGTATCAAAAGCTTCATCTTCGTTAATGTCAAGGGTAAAGGAATATATTCCTCAAGGAAATGCTCTTCGCGGAGCATTAGTCGTTACTGCTATATTATTTATTATTATTGCTGGATATACAACATATTATTATTTTAAGAATAGAAATAGGGTTGCTTATAAGGAAAATAATGATATTTCTGATTATAATAGCGGAACAGGTGGTGGTAGTGGTTCGGGAAAAGATGTTGAATTAATGAGGTTTTCGGCTACTTGGTGCCCTGCTTGTAAACGCTCTAATCCAGATTGGGAAAAAACCAAAGTAGAGTATAAAGGAAAAACAGTTAATGGATATAACATCGTTTTTACTGAAATAGATTGTACTCATGAAACCCCTGAAACAGATAAATTAATGAATCAATACAAGATCGAAGGTTACCCCACGATTAAATTGTTAAAAGATGGAAAAGTATACGACTTTGACGCTAACCCAACACAAACGAATTTAGAGAAGTTTATCACTACAGTTGTTGGATAAACTCAACCTTCTCAACCTTCTCAACCTTCTCAACCTTTAAAAAAGGTTGATCCAAACAACTTCGTTCTTTTTGCAGTTGCTAAATTCAAATACTTTTTCTCTCCGCAAATTATTTTGAAGAGTCTAAAAAGTTTGAGAATATTATAATATTTATAATATTTTCTTTAAGAAATAAAGATCATAGAAAATTCGTGGAGAGAAAAAGTATTTGAATTTAGCAACTGCAAAAAGAACGAAGTTGTTTGGATCAACCTTTTTTAAAGGTTGAGAAGGTTGAGAAGGTTGAGTTGGGTTAAATATGTATTAGCTTTAGCAATCCCATCGTCAAGCATTTCTTGCCGACATTCTTTCGAATATAGAGCAGTTTTGAAGAAGTCAATACTAAATGATTCATTATCGCATACAATTTCATTTTCAATTACATCATTTCTCAATAAATTAGCTGAATCGATGAGTTTCCCAATAAAATAAGTGATATATTCTAATAATGTCGTATCTTTATTTATTTTAATTTTATTTTCAATTATATTTTTATTTCTTATTCCAAATACTTCTTCTTTTTTAGGATGATCTTGCAAACAGTATTTTAAAGGATAATTACACATAATAGCACCATCAATATAAGTTTTATCTTCGAGATAAACGGGACAGAATAACAACGGAATTGAAGACGACATTAATACAGCCTTTAATACAGGTAAATCCGGAAATGTTTTATAATTAATATCAACTACTTCAAAAGTATTCATCTCGATTGAGAAAAAATGTAATTCTATTTTAGTAAGTTCATAAAATTCCGCCATAGTGATTGTTAAAGGAATATCTTTTGAATTAAATAATGGTTTGAAAAATATTTCCACTACTTTTTCATCAAATAACCCTTTATTAGAATATGAGCTAAATATCATTTCGGCTGTTATTTTGTAAGCATCTTGCCATGGTCTATTTATAAGATAATTATTAATTGTATCCCATTCGAAACGTAAAGCTAGAATAATTGATAAAATTGAACCAGCAGATGTTGCATAAATAGTTTCAATATTATCAATATTAATGTAATCTTGTCTCATTAATTCTTGGATAATACCTGTATACTTTAGACCGTTCGGACCACCTCCGCTTATAATAAGATGATTTATCGTAACGGGAAGGATATCATATTCTTTTGATTCTTTTGATTCTTTTGATTCTTTTGATTCTTTTGATTCTTTTGATTCTTTTGATTCTTTTGATTCTTCTAACAATTCATTATTCACATTCACTTCTTTAACTTCTTCCGTATTTATCATTATATTTATTATATTCAACATTTAAATTTAGAAATTATAAAGAACGAAGTTGTATATATCACATTTTTTTAAAAAGTAAATATAATTATGTCCGATATTTTTACCCTTGAAAATGTAACAGATTTCTCGGAAAAATTGAATATAGACGAATTATATGAGCGTAAGCAAAAATACGATTTAAGTAAATTAGAGCTTTATAACAAATTATTAAACAGGATCCATGTTAGAATTAAAACCACAGCGAAACAAAAAAAAGACGAACAATTTTGCTGGTTCATCGTTCCGGAAGTTATATTAGGTGTTCCAAGTTATGACCAAGCTGGATGCATAGCATATCTTCTAGATAAATTAAAAGATAACGGGTTTAATGTTAAATATATACACCCAAACACCTTATTAATTGTTTGGTCACATTTTGTACCTAGTTACATAAGATCCGAATTAAAAAAGAAGACTGGAATAGTGGTTGATGAATATGGGCGGGTTAAAAAAGACAAAGATAATGAATCTAAAGTAGAACCTGATAATTTAGACGAATTAATGTTTAAAGTTCCGTCCGAATCTGCTTCTATTTATTCCAATAAAAGTGTTTCGCAAAAGAAATACACACCAATTAATTCTTATAAACCAGAAGGGAAGCTCTAGCTCTCAACCTTTAAAAAAGGTTGATCCAAACAACTTCGTTCTTTTGTGGTTACTAATTCAAATACTTATTATTTGGTATTCTCTCCGTTAATTCTGAAGGATCTTTATTTCTCGAAGAAAATATTATTTATAAAATAATATTATCAATCATTTTATACTCTTCAAAGGAAATCACTGAGAGAATACCAAATAATAAGTATTTGAATCAAGCAACTGCAAAAGAACGAAGTTGTTTGGATCAACCTTTTTAAAGGTTGAGTTTGGATCAACCTTTTTTAAAGGTTGAGTTGAGTAGGTTAAACTTCTCATCTTCTAAAGTTTTCATCTGATTTTTAGATGTTTCTATTATTTGAGATAATACAATCGCTTCATATAATTTAGTACTTTTGAAATAATATTCATCATAATTTAAATAAAATTCAAAAATAATATTTCTAGTTTTATCTAATAATTGTTGTAATATGCTTTCATTTAATATTGAATTTATACAGATTTGAGATTGATCATTATCAATCGATTCAAATAAAACATTTAAAATTTCTAATAATTTTTTATGAGTATTTTCAATTAATAATAATATTTTTTTAAGATTATTGGCATATTCAATTATAACTGAAGGATTTTGTTGTTCCTCTTCTTGATATTCAAACGGTTGATACAACGGGATATCTGAAAATTTTGTTATTGAATCAGGTATTTCTTTATTTTGAGTAAATGCTATATAAAAATCCTTTAAATCGTTGTTAAATTTTATTTTTGAATCTGGAGTCATAGATAAAAAATTACCTGTATTTAAATCATAACCAGAATCATTATATAAATCAATTAATTCAGGTATTCTATTTTCACCACATCCTCCTGTTTGATCTTTATTTAATGTTTGATTGAAATTTTTATTTTCATTTATTGTTGTTAAAATAACTGAAAATAGATGTCCTATTTTCACATAAAACTTGGAAATCTCCAAACTATATTCACTCGTTATTGAAGGGTTTATTATTTTTATTATTTCTTTCAATTCGTGATTTGAATATCGTTGATTTAATATTTTTGAAATTAACATAACTAATTTATTACAATATTCCAAATCTAACATCATTATCAAATTTTCAATATCCATATCCATTATATAAGAAGCGATTGTACAATTCATATTTTTAAATATATTTCCATTTCCGTTTCCGTTTCCGTTTCCTTTTATTCCTCCAAATTGTTTATTACCCATTAATATATTACTCAACATTTAATAATAAATGTCAAATAAAATAGTGTAAATATTGATCCAAACAACTTCGTTCTTTTTGTGGTTGCTAGATTCAAATACTTATTATTATGTCTTCTCTCCGTGAATTCTTTTGAAGAGTCTAAAATGTCTAAAAATATTATTTTATAATTAATATTTTCTTCGAGAAATAAAGATCCTTCAGAATTAACGGAGAGAAGACATAATAATAAGTATTTGAATCTAGCAACCACAAAAAGAACGAAGTTGTTTGGATCAACCTTTCTTAAAGGTTGAGTTGAGTTGAGATGAAAATGTGTGAAAAAAATTGAATTAAAATAATAGAATTATTATGATATTAATAATAAGGTATTAAATGAACACTAAAGATCGAAGTAAAAAACATAAACAATCATTAATAAATAAAGCCGAATTATGGAATGTATTTGATTCGGAAATTGTTACAGAACAAAGTAAAAATAATCCATTAGAATGCATGTATAGAAGTGGTGGGAATAGAGAAAAATGTGATGCTTGTGAGACTATATTAGTATTTTCAGAAGAAGGATTTCTCACTTGTACTAATACAAAATGCGGCATTATTTATAAAGATATCGTAGATCAGAGCGCCGAATGGAGATATTATGGAGCCGACGATAATCAAAATGGCGATCCTACACGTTGTGGTATGCCTATTAATCCTTTATTGAAAGAATCTTCTTTTGGTTGTAAAGTCTTATGTTATGGTTCGGTTAGTTATGAAATGCGAAAAATAAGAAGATATACAGAATGGCAAAGCATGCCTTACAAAGAAAAATCACAATATGACGAGTTTCAAAGAATTAATTTAATGTCTCAAAATGCAGGAATTCCTAAATTGATAATCGACGATGCTATTAATTATCATAAAAAAATATCAGAATATGAATTAACATTTAGAGGTGATAATCGTGATGGTATATTAGCAGCATCCATTTATATCGCTTGTAGAATTAATAACTATCCCAGAACATCTAAAGAAATATCCACTATATTTCATCTAGATCCTGCGAGCGCGACAAAAGGCTGTAAAAACGCTTTATCAATCATTAATAATTTAGAAAAGGATATGGAAAATAAAGAAAAAACTAACTTTAGCAAAACTACTCCAGAATCATTTATTGATAGATATTGTAGTAAATTAAATATTAATTCAGAACTCACGCGATTATGTAAATTTATTGCTATGAAAATTGAAGCTATTAATTATATGCCAGAAAATACTCCTCATTCTATTGCTGCTGGAATAGTATATTTTATTTCACAATTATGTGCTCTAAACATTAGCAAGAAAGAAGTCAAAATTGTTAGTGAAATTAGCGAAGTTACTATAAATAAATGTTACAAGAAAATAGAAAAAATAAAAGATCAATTGGTTCCTTTAGTTATGTTAACAAAATATGCGTAGATCTAAATCATCATTTATAGATTGATATATTATGCCGGTTCCAAAACGTGTATTTATTATTCCTTACAGAAATAGATTAGAACAAAAATTTTTTTATAGTAATCAAATGAATTTTATTCTTGAAGATGAATCCGATTATGAAATATATTTTTCACATCAATGTGATAACAGACAATTTAATAGAGGTGCTACAAAAAATATCGGATTTTTAGCAATGAAAGATAAATATCCTAATGATTATGGAAATATTACATTCATATTTAATGATGTAGATACATTACCGTTTCATAAAATATTTGATTATCAAACAAAATTTGGAACAGTTAAACATTACTATGGGTTTGAACATGCATTAGGTGGTATAGTTGTTATTAAGGGACTTGATTTTGAAAAAATAAACGGGTATCCAAATTTTTGGGGATGGGGTAATGAAGACGCAGTTCTTCAAGAGAGATGTATGTATTCACAACTTAACATAGATAGAAGTCAATTCTATAAAATAGGTAGTGCTGAAATATTACAATTATTTGATGGTGTTACCAGATTAGTTTCTCCTAATGAATATCATATGGGTAAAAATGATGATGGTAATGATGGTCTTTCAACCATACATCGTTTAAATTATTCAATTGATAAAAAATCATTAAATCCAAATGATAATAAATATGTTGTTGATAGTGAATATTTATTTGTAATAAATATATTATCATTTTTAACTGCAAATTCTTTTATAAATAATGAATATTATGACTATGACTTGAGAGAGAAAATAGATAAGATTATTAATCCAGATCAAGAAAAATTACAAACGAAACGTGTTATAAGTACTAACGATTGGAAAGATATACCAGAATTAAATACTAAGAACGTAAACGTTCATTATCAATTACAACAAAAACAATTACAACAAAAAAAACAACCAATAAAAGTACCACAATTTCAACAAGCGATTATGGAAACACCACAACCACAACCACAACCACAACCACAACCACAACCACAACCACAACCACAACCACAACCACAACAAAATCAAGAATCGATAAGACAAAATTATAATCACGCAATAAATAATTATATAAAAAATCAGTTACGTATCCATTCATTAAAAATAAATCAACAACAACCACCACCTCACATATATTCAAAAGAATACGCTGGTTTTATTGGAGCAAAAAATAGAGCTAGTACCAGTACAAATATTCGTTTAGGTGGTAGTCATCGGTAAATAAAATAATAAATATATAGCATAATAAATCATTATGCTATTCGCAACCCAACACCACATAGAACCTGTAGACTTATCATTACTATAATTATATAAAGTTACTAAAAATGTTCCTAATCCTATCATTAATCCAACATAATTTTTTTCATAAAATAAACTAAATAAAAAGAAAAATAACCATAATAAATTTACAACATATTGTAGATATATATTATCATTATGTATATAATTCCAATCCAAATGTCCTTTTTTTGAAATAACTGTATTAAGCGGATTAGAATAATTTGATGAAAATATATAACTTATATATGAAATTGTAAATATAATATATGAAATTATCATATAAAATCTTAAATTATAGTTTTTTATTATCATAAGACTTACTAACGGTTGAATAATTGTTATAAATAAAAGTATAGCTGAAAAAAATGTATTATACCACTTATTTTTTAAATTTATCCATACAAAATATTCAACAAATTGAACAGAAATAAATATCATAAAAAATAAAACTAACCAAAAATCATCAAATGCTTTAATCTTATATCGTGTATAGTTATTATTGTATAATATTAAACCTAATACAAAGCTACTAAATAAAAACGTATTTAACGATATATCTTTATTCCAACACATTATACTTTATTTATATTTAGAGACAAATTAATATATTTAATGAATGTCTAGATTGCATGTACTACTCTAATTATACAGAACAAGAAGAAATTGATATTTCAAAACAACTCAAAGATTTGTCTTACGAATCCGCCATAAAAGATTATGAAAAATTTAGACTCGCTGTTCAGACTAATATTGATTCAATTAAACCTCTCTCTCCTATTGGTTCAAAATTCATCGATTTTTTTATACATATTGAAATTCTAAAGACAAGAAATAAACATAATATTTCGTTCTACGACTTCTGGTATAATCGCGAATTTTATATGAACCGTGATCCATCAACCATTAAATTAATTAATTCTATAAAGACAAATAAACCTCATTTAACTGATGTTAAAATAGGAAAGCAAGTATATAATCTTTATTATGGTTCCATATCCATTTTTCGTCCAACAATTGCAGCTAAATTGTATTCACAATTTAAACCTAATTGCATACTCGACCCGACGATGGGGTGGTCTGGGAGATTAATTGGAGCTTCTGCTTTAAATATTTCGAAGTATATTGGAATTGATAACAATATACGGTTGGAGAAACCATATGAAGAAATAAAAAAGTATTTGAATACTATTTCAACAACAGAAATAGAATTACATTTTAAGGATTGTTTAACAGTTGATTATTCGACGATGGATTATGATATGGTTTTCACATCACCTCCATACTATTCAACTGAAATTTACGGAGAGAAAATAGTATATAAAACAAAAGAAGAATGGAACAAGAATTTTTATATTCCTTTGATTGAAAAAACGTGGAAGAATTTGAAGATAGGAGGACATTTTTGTTTGAATGTTCCTGTTTGCATATACAATAATGTTTGTATTCCTTTATTGGGAGAATGTAATGAAAAAATAGAGTTGAAGAAATATCAACGAATATTGCCAAAGAAAGAAGATGTAAAGATTAAAAATGTAGGACAGAAATACGGTGAATTTATTTATATTTGGATACGAAATTGAAGTAATATATTATGAAGTAATATATTATGATTATTTTGGATAAATTACTCCATAATAAAATAAAATTATGAATACGTATATGTATTCATAATTAAAATAATCTAAAATATGCTTTTTTACTCCTTTTTATAATTTGCGAGGGAGATACTTTATTATTTCAAAAGAAATTTTTAAAAAAGACATTATTGGACAAATATTTGTCTATTTTCTTATATAAGAGTATTCTATATAAGAACCTGTATCTCCCTCGCAAATTATAAAAAGGAGTAAAAAGGCATATTTTAGATTATTTTAATTATGAATACATATACGTATTCATAATTTTAGATTTATAAAGCATAATTATTATGAATTATGCTTAAATAAATATTATATTGATTTAGTATTTAAATATATAACTATATTAGTAGTAATGCCTATACATAAATGCGATTTATGCTGCAAAGAATTTACTAAAAAAAGTCTTTACTCTCAACACATACAACGACTAACACCTTGTTATATAAACCCTAAAGAAGTAATAGATATTGTCAACGATACTAATTTTGATGAAGAAACTACTTGTCTATGTTGCTTCAAAGTATTTTCTTCCAGTATTAATAGAATACGACATCAAACAAGTGATAAATGTTTTCAACGAAAATTAATTATAGAAAATAAACAAATAAAATTAATTAAGGATCAAGAAAAACGGATCAAAGAATTATAAGAAGAAAATAGGTTATTGCAAATAGAAAATTCAAAGAATATTGTAAACAATACTATAAATAATAATACAAATACAAATAGTAATAATACGACTAATATAAATAATACATATAACATAGTATTAAATAAACATAACTGTGAAAATATGGATTATATAAATGATACAATAAAAATACGAATTATAGAAAGCTCTCTAGGTTCTATTCTAAAACTAATAGAAGAAAAACATTTCAATAAAGAACGTCCGGAAAATTCTAATGTATATATATATATATATATATATATATATCAAATCTTCGTAGCGGAGAAGCTAATAAATATGACGGTACTTCCTGGATTACCGAAAAAAGTATTGATCTGATCAAAGATTTATACGAAAATTCTTCTGAAGAAGTAACCGAGATGTATGATGATCTAAATGAAAAAATAAAATAACTATTAAAACTAAAAAAAAATTATGATAACTTTATAGAGAAGAAAGATATTAATGGTAATGATGATTTTACAAAACAAAAAATCAAATTACTGCTATATAACAAACGAGACGAAGTCATAAAAATTAAAAAAAATATGAAGAAATGTGAAATAAAACAAAAATAATTAAATAAAATAGTTAAAACCCAATATAAATATTACTTATATAATCAATACAAGTAATGTTAAATAATATATCCGATATTAAAAATGTTTTTTATATAAATTTAGAGAGTAGAACTGATAGGAAAAAATTAGTTGAAAAAGAATTAGATAATTTAGATCTCGTAGGAACAAGATTTAATGCTATTAAATTATCAAAATATAATCGTAACGCAGGTGCTATGGGATGCAGTCTAAGTCATTTGAAATGTTTGTCATTAGCTAAAGAAAATAATTGGGATCATGTTATGATTGTTGAAGATGATATAGAATTTCTAGATCCAAAGTTATTTAAAACCAATTTAAATTCTTTTTTATCAAAAAAAGAAAACAATTTTGATATGTTACTTTTAGCTGGAAATAATATGTTGCCATTTTTACCGGTAAATAATAACTGTATTCAAGTATTAAATTGTCAAACGACGACAGGATATTTAGTATTAAAACATTATTATGATATATTAATTGAAAATATTAAAGATGGAATATCTAAATTAATTAAGCACCCATCCGAAATAACATTATATACAATTGATAAATATTGGCTGAGATTGCAAAGAAAACATTCATGGTTCTTATTAATTCCTTTATCAGTAGTTCAACGAAAAAATTATAGCGATATTCAATTATCTATAACAGATTTTAGAAAATATATGCTTGATTATAATAAAGCAATCAAATGTTAATCCTTTGCCACCCTTCAGGAAATAAATCATCCATAATATAATTTTTTAACGCGGGTCCAAACCAAACATCTGGATAACATACTATTTTGGTTTCATTAGTATTGAAATAAGCAGAAAACCAACTAAATGTTGAATTGGCGATTATATTATGCTTACATAAACTCATCATAAGCATTTGTTCATAATCAGCTGCACTATCCTCTCCTTTAGTAAAGAGTAAAAAAGGGAAATCAACCTTCAATAATTCAATAATTGAATTAACTTCTTTGTTATTTTCAATTTCGCAAAAATACAAGACTTCTAATATAGACCATGTAGTTTCATTATCCATAATGTATTGTAATGCGTTTTTATAATATTGATAAGGCATTATAGGATGATATGCTGGAGATTTTTTATAATCACCTATTCTGAAATGCATACTAATCATATTTAAATATTCTTTTGGATATTTATAAAAAACTTTATTTTTACTTTCATCTAATTTCAATAAATTATATATTTTATCGTAATATTTATCGAAATACTTATATGATTGATAATATCCAACTATATAAATATTTTGGGTTTGATCAATTGCGGGAATTGTCTGATAATGAAAACCGGTTTCATTATATCTTATATTTAATAAAGGATTCGATCCAATAGTATAATTTATTAATGGTTTTAAAAAAGTATTCCAATATGTTATTCTATTTCCCAATACTTTTGAATCTGGGAATGAAAATATATGATTATGTTCAAAAGCATAAGCAATTGTCGCGAAAATTTGAAATAATTGGTTTCCTAATCCACCCATTAACTGGCAATAAATCATTATTATACTATAATGATTTATCTTTAAATTATAATACGTTTATATTTAGATATTTCTTATTTAATTAGAAAACTTATATAATGTTCCATCTATTCCGCCAACATATGTTGTTCCGTCAAAACCAATTGATGGACTAGATATGGATATTTTATTACTTCTTGATGTAGTCGTAGAATTCCACAGTTCAATTCCCGATGAATTATATGAATATATTATATTTTGGCTTAAAGCATTAACGGAATTTAAATATATATTATTATACGAATCTATTGTTGGAGATGATTGACTTGTATCTGTAGAATTAATAAAAATATATCCAGGTCCAAAATTAGTATTATACAAACCGTCTGAAGTAATTGAAAATAATGTGCTGTTTCCACGTTCATCAACTGTACTAAAATAAATATTTTCATTAGAATCTAACGCTGTAGATGACTGACAAGTTCCATTCGAAACTTTAAATGGAACCCCATTATTAAAATTAGAATTAAATGAACCATTAGAAGTAACTGAATATAAATAACTATTATGGTTTGACATGTCACTAGTAACATAATAAATATTTCTATTAGAATCTATGGATACTGATGAATATGATCCAAAAGAACAATCATATGTATTTCCACCATTAAAATTGGAATTAAATGAACCATCTGACCCAATTGAATATAATGATATACCTGCTAGGGGGTTCATTCCTATAAAATAGGTATTTCCACTAGAATCTATTGCAGGTGATGAAAATGAAAAAGTGTGATAATCATAACTCCAATTTATATTACCATATGCTGATATAGAATATAAATAAGATTGTATACTTGTAGACTGATTAATTGTTCCAATATAAATATTTCCACAAGAATCTAATGATGGTGATGCATAAATAATATTATTTATAAACCGATGTTCTTGTATTACAACATGTGTATTAGGATTTATATTATATAAAACACCGGTACCATCAATATTACAACTACAAATATAAATATTTCCTTCATAATTTATAATAGGAGTTGATAATATAAGTTGATTTGCAAACTCATATATTAAGTCATTATTTTTATATAAAATTGATGATATGATAAATCCACTAGAATCAACTACACAATAATAAACATTACCCGATACATCGATAACAGGTGAGGATGTAATAGTTCCTTTACCCGGACCATATTTCGTATAATTATTACCACTACTATCTCCAGAATAAATACTTCTTCTTGTATTAAAATTATTTAATCCTCCAAAATGCGGCCAGGGACTACCTACTTGATATCCGCCAGGAATTATTATAGGATCCGTATTATTATACGCATACAAATTTCCATTATTTGAACCGACAAAAACAGTTCCATCATATCCGATCGAAGGTGATGATGTAAATACGGTTGAATTTAACGTATTAGTTCCTATCACACTACTCCATAATAAAACATTAGAAGAAGATAATGCATACAAAGTAGTTAAATCGCTGAAATAAACATTACCTAATGAATCTATTGAAGGTGATGAATATATTTGAATTGGGTCGTTATACCAAACTAATAAACCAACATCATTTGTAGAATTTGCTTCAATACAATATAATGTTCCTTTAGATCCATCTGCAGTACCAAAATAAACTCGGTTTAATGAATCGATTGCCGGAGATGAAAAAATTTGACCAGTTACACTATAAGTCCAATTATAATCTCCATTGACATTTAACGAATATAAATAACTGATCGGATCATTAGCAGTTCCAAAATAAATATTATTTGATGAGTCTATGGCAGGCGATGAATATATTTGACCAGAAATATCATGTCTCCAATTTATTTTTCCACAAGTATTTATAGAATAAAGTGATCCTACATTATATTCAATATCAGCGGTACCAAAATAAATATTTCCAAAATTATCTAACGTAGGTGATGTATATACCTGTTTCATATAACAACGTCTATGAGTATTACTATTACAATAACAACCATCAATTTTCCAATTTAGTACTCCTTGTAAATTAATTGAATAAAAAAATCCTATATTATTTTCTGTATCAGCACTACCAAAATAAATATTTCCTCTTGAATCCAGCGAAGGAGATGAATATATTTGTTCATCGATATCATATCTCCATTTCTGAATACCCGTTTTACTAAATAAATATATTGATCCTATAATTGATATAAGATCCGCAGTACAAAAATAAACATTACTATTAACATCAATCATCGGAGAAGATATACTAATTCCGGTAATATTTTGGATTTTCCAATTTGTTTGTCCAATTGAATTTACAGACATAAATGTTGAAGTATTTCCGGAATAGTAACTGAAATAAATATTACCAGATGAATCTATCACAGGAGTTGAAGTAATTTGTTGCCCTGATCCTGATGTGAAAGTCCAAGCTAAATTTCCTGTTTGAGATCCTATATAAGTAGATAAACGAATGTTATTATTATATAAACCACCAAAATGAGGCCAAGGTCCATTATACCCATAAGAAGAACTTTTTACGGTTTCCTTTTGAAGACTATATTCCGTGTAATTATTAATATTACAAATAGTATTTCCATTTATATTATATTGTTCGTAAATCGGTTTACAAGGACATACCGGAAGATTTGGATTTGTAAGTTCTATTACATTTACTCCTTCTAGATTTTCCTTAGTATATAAATTATTAATTAAATTGGCATTATTTACGTTTAATGATGTATTACATTTTTTAGTTTTTTTAAATTTTGTATGATCGCTAGCATATAAACTCTCCTTTAAGATCCCAAATGATTTGTTTGCCATATATTCAACATTTAAAAAATGTTAATCCAAACAGCTTCGCTCTTTTAGTATTGCTAAATTAAAATAATTATAATAATTGTTTGTTTTGTATTTGTATTTGTATTTGTATTTGTATTTGTATTTGTATTTGTATTTGTAATTGAACGATTATGAATATGCGTGTATAACTCTTATAAAATGATTAATTATATGTCATATACTGTTTGTAAATTCAAACAAAAAGAGTAGTCCATATTATTTAAATCTATTACTTGACCAAATTCATTTATAAGTTGAATGTGTAATTTTTGAATGTCTACAGGCCCGAAGTATTCTCGTTTAGTAGTAATTAATGTCAAATTATTTTGAATAAGTGTATTAAAACTTGCGGTTTGTAAAGAAATGCGAGCTAATATATTCTTGTTTAACACAGAACTATTAAAAGCGGATACAAAATTATTATTGACGCTGTTATTATAATCATCGATTACTAAATACATATAATTAGGTCCACTGGTATCACAAATACCCTCGCTAATATAGTTCAGATTATTTTCATAATATCCTTCACGAAATCCTAAAATCCATCCAAGTTTTAACGGTAACGGTACTCCATATTCAGGATCGCCATTTAAATTTGCCTGAAAATTAAGAGAATAACTGAATATTATTGTATTATTCCCAGATACTCCGACTATAATTTTTCCGGATCCGTTCGATGTACCTGAAATATTTAAAGCAAATACTAATTGACTTAATAACACATATTTTGAAAAAGTAGTATTTATATAATTATTTATACAACTAATTAATTCTTGGGGGCTATAATTACCATCTTGAATAACGACGACATCATTTTCTATAATAGATTCGTCTGAAGTATTTGAATTTATCCAAAAAAAATTATTACCAGATGCTTTAGAAATAATATAATAAGTTGCTGTAAATTCAAAAGCAGATAACTGAATAGATAATACATTTGAAAATTTTATAGGTAAATCTAAATGAAAGTTGGTTGATGAAGAATTATAATAATTTTCTCTAAACCTAGTGTCAATATTCAAATTCTTTGTTAATACTCGTTTTTTTAAAGGGTTAATAGTTCCTTGATAATATTCGCTAGGAAATGATTGAGCATAAGCTGTAACCGCTTTTTCTATTATAGGATGATTCGAATTATTTTCTTCTATATAAGAGGGTTTTAAATCATAATTAAGGTTATAAATATCGGCAGATGCGATTTGTTCAAATTTTGATAATATATTCAGTTCCTTTGTTAATTTGTCTTTTGCAGAATTTATAAAAAATATAGTACTATCTCGTGTTAAAGCAGGAATTGTTTGATCATTAAGTATATTTTCCTTTAATCTTAAAGAATTTTTTTCAATTAATTGTAATGTATAATTAGGAGGAAGTCCTAATAATTCTTCTAATTCTTCTTTTTTATAATTTGAAATATTTAAATCAAAATTACCTTTATTCATATTATATTTAAAGTATTATATTTAATTTAAGGTATTTAATTGTATTTAAATGTATTTATTGTAATATATTTTATATTAAATTATATAATATAATGCCAGTTCCTATATATTCAAATAATGGAAAATGTTGTAATAATAATGATTATAATATTGATTATAATAAACCTGGAGGAGGAGGAAGAGCTGGTCGAATGGGATCAACGGGATCGACTGGTGGTACAGGATCTACAGGATCTACAGGATCTACAGGATCAACGGGGCCAACTGGATCCACTATATCTGTTGGTCTTACTAGTGACATAAATCCATATTCTAATATAAATACTATTTTATTTGATACTGATTCTGGTTTTGATGTTTCTAATAATTCATCTGGAATAGTTACAGTTTCTATGAATAGTACATTTAAATATTGGAATGTTAATGATGCTTCTGGATTAGCTGCTTCTGGTGTTGATACTGTTAATTTTATAGCAGGAACTGATATTGATATTAGTTTTAATAATACTACAGGTTCCAAATCATTAACAATTAGTTATACTGGAATTGGTACTACTGGATATACAGGAGTAACTGGTTCAACAGGCGATACAGGATCAACAGGAGTAACTGGAATTATGGGTCCGACTGGGTCTGTAGGAGTATCGGGAACAACTGGACCGACTGGTAATTTTGGAGGAATATTAACAGAGGATATTATTCCAAATGAAACAGACACTTTAAATTTGGGTAAAACTGGTATGCGGTTTAATGAGATTCATGCGAAATATATTTATACAAATACTCTTAAGGTAGGTATTGCTACAATTCATTTTATTGATGATTCTGGTGTTATAGTTTCATCACTTAGTGCAAGTGAATCAACTGGAGGGATTACAATGCCGTTGGGATCAACTATAGGTGGAGTAAATCCAGGAACAATAAAAATATTAGGTGTAGTTACAAGTACAGACCAATTAGTTACTTATAACAATTCAATTATAGGTGACGGATATATATATAATTCTATTGATGTATCAAATTCAGTATTAATGGTATGTAATACTGATGTAAGTGGTATGGGAACATCTTGGTTAGATGTAAGTGGGTTCTGGACAAATTGTGGAAATATAACAGGACCAAAAGGAGATATTGGAATTCAAGGATCTATTGGAATTCAAGGACCAATTGGAATTCAAGGATATACTGGAGATACTGGATCTACTGGTTATACTGGAGTAACTGGATCTACAGGCTATACTGGAGTAACTGGTTATACCGGTTATACTGGTTATACTGGTTATACTGGTCCTATTGGAAACCCAGGTGATGCAGCTAATACTGGGGCAACAGGTCCTACTGGTTCTACTGGTTATACTGGTCCTATTGGAATTCCAGGAGTTGCAACTAATACTGGGGGAACAGGCTCTACGGGTCCTACTGGTTATACCGGTCCTATAGGAACACCAGGAGTTGCAGCTAATACTGGATCTACTGGTTCTACTGGTTATACAGGAGTAACTGGCGATACTGGATCTACAGGAGTAACTGGATCTACTGGATCTACTGGATCAACAGGATCAACAGGATCAACTGGATCAACAGGATCTACTGGATCTACAGGATCTACAGGAGTTACTGGATCTACAGGATCTACAGGAGTTACTGGATCTACAGGATCTACAGGAGTTACTGGATCTACAGGATCTACAGGAGTTACTGGATCTACAGGATCTACAGGAGTTACTGGATCTACTGGATCAACTGGATCTACTGGATCTACAGGAGTTACTGGATCTACTGGTGATACTGGATCTACAGGAGTTACTGGATTTACAGGAGTTACTGGTGATACTGGATCTACAGGAGTTACTGGTGATACTGGATCTACAGGATCTACAGGAGTTACAGGATCTACAGGAGTTACTGGATCTACAGGAGTTACTGGATCTACAGGAGTTACTGGATCTACTGGATCTACAGGAGTTACTGGTGATACTGGATCTACAGGATCTACAGGAGTTACTGGATCTACAGGATCTACAGGTGATACTGGATCTACAGGATCTACAGGAGTTACTGGATCTACAGGATCTACAGGAGTTACAGGATCTACAGGATCTACAGGATCTACAGGATCTACAGGAGTTACTGGATCTACAGGATCTACAGGATCTACAGGAGTTACTGGATCTACAGGAGTTACAGGATCTACAGGAGTTACTGGATCAACTGGATCTACAGGAGTAACTGGATCTACAGGATCTACAGGAGTTACTGGATCTACAGGAGTAACTGGATCTACAGGAGTAACTGGATCTACAGGAGTAACTGGATCTACAGGATCTACAGGAGTTACTGGATCTACAGGAGTAACTGGATCTACAGGATCTACAGGAGTTACTGGATCTACAGGATCTACAGGAGTTACTGGTGATACTGGATCTACAGGAGTAACAGGATCTACAGGAGTTACTGGATCTACAGGAGTTACTGGATCTACAGGATCTACAGGATCTACAGGATCTACAGGAGTTACTGGAGTTACTGGTGATACTGGATCTACTGGATCTACAGGAGTTACTGGATCTACAGGAGTTACTGGTGATACTGGATCTACAGGAGTAACAGGATCTACAGGAGTTACTGGATCTACAGGAGTTACTGGATCTACAGGAGTTACTGGTGATACTGGATCTACAGGAGTAACAGGATCTACAGGAGTTACTGGATCTACAGGAGTTACTGGATCTACAGGAGTAACAGGATCTACAGGAGTTACTGGATCTACAGGAGTTACTGGATCTACAGGAGTTACTGGATCTACTGGATCTACAGGAGTTACTGGATCTACTGGATCTACAGGAGTTACTGGTGATACTGGATCTACAGGATCTACAGGATTTACTGGATCTACAGGATCTACAGGATCTACAGGATCTACAGGATCTACAGGAGTTACTGGATCAACTGGATCTACAGGAGTAACTGGATCTACAGGATCTACAGGAGTTACTGGATCTACAGGAGTAACTGGATCTACAGGAGTTACTGGATCTACAGGAGTAACTGGATCTACAGGATCTACAGGAGTTACTGGATCTACAGGAGTTACTGGATCTACAGGATCTACAGGAGTTACTGGATCTACAGGAGTTACTGGATCTACAGGATCTACAGGAGTTACTGGATCTACAGGAGTTACTGGATCTACAGGAGTTACTGGATCTACTGGATCTACAGGAGTTACTGGATCTACAGGAGTTACTGGATCTACTGGATCTACAGGAGTTACTGGTGATACTGGATCTACTGGATCAACTGGATCTACAGGAGTAACTGGATCTACAGGAGTAACTGGATCTACAGGAGTAACTGGATCTACAGGAGTAA
>TBL_comb47_HYPODRAFT_10001356_pt1 | contig 31905 bp, 27 predicted proteins | sample TroBogypolimnion_40_FD_10682 | JGI IMG/M metagenome (IMG submission 10682) | reverse complement strand
CACATCTTATGTTGCAACGCAATATAAGTGCAACATCTTGAAACAAAGGGAGTACATTAGATAAAAATAAAAGTTGGAATAAAAATTTAGTTAAAAGAAAAGAGAGATAAATGAACTTAACTCCAGAACAACTTGCCGCAGCACAAAAAGCAAACTTAGAGACCTTGAGTGGATTAACCAATCAAGCATTGCAAAGCATTGAAAAATTGGTAGAACTCAACATGCATATTGCTAAGCAAAGTTTGAGTGACAGCATGAATAGCGCTAAAAAAGCATTGGAAGTAAAAGATATTCAGCAATTGCTCGCTCATCAAGCAGAAGCAGTGCAACCAATGGCTGAAAAAATTATGGCTTACAGCCGTCATTTGTATGAATTAGCGCATGAAACACAAAACAGTTTTACTCAGTCTGCTGAAAAAGAATTTCAAGCCGGTCAAAAGAAGATCAACTCTTTAGTAGAAGAGTGGACTAAGAATGCCCCAGCAGGATCTGATGCTGCCGTTCAAGCCATGAAGCAAGCGATTGCTTCTGCAAATACCGTGTTTGAGACCAGTCAAAAAGCTGTGAAGCATGCGGTAGAGGTTGCGCAAACGAATATGACTAGCGCTACCGAAACTGTTTTGAAGGCAACTGACACAGCGAGCAAAGCTGGCAAAAGGAAGTAATGCAGAGCCAGGCGCATATGGGTGCCTGGCAATGAAAGCCTCGCTACCTTGGGACCCCTTCCTGATTAGGACGCTCTACTCGATCGGAATAAATACCTCACTCCTTCTAGGCTGAGGCAAGCCGTTTTTTAAGGCTAAGACCTCAAGTCTCTCACTGAATTCAGGTTTCTCGGTAGCTTCACCATGATAAATCTCCATCCAGGTCTCTTTGCCGTCTTGGTCAGGGACTGGTCTTTTGAGCAAATCACAAACTAAACCTGGGAATTCAAGTGCTAACTGATCATGCATTTCCCTAATGCGCTTTAAGACTAGCGGATGATCTTTTACGATGAATTTAAAGTAAACATATAAATTCATTTTCCACCATCCATTCCATTCCAGCGATTTACCAATGGATTATCTAGATCAAAAAGATCTAAACATCTTCCAACAGTATGATTCACCATATCATCCATAGACTCTGGCTTGGCATAAAAAGCAGGTACTGGAGGCATTACAATTGCACCGCACTCAGTTACCTGAGACATTGATCGCAAGTGGCCCGCATGCAAAGGGGTTTCCCTTACTAGCAACACCAAGCGACGCCGCTCTTTTAACACTACATCAGCAGCCCTAGAAACCAAACTACTAGTCACCCCAGTAGCAATCTCTGACAAGGTTCGAATTGAGCAAGGAGCAATAATCATGCCAAGACTCTTAAATGAGCCCGAAGAGATCGATGCACCAACATTTTTCGCCGAATGAACCACATCAGCCATAGCCTCAACTTGGGCTGGCTTGTAATCAGTTTCGGCTGCCATAGTCAACTTCGCGGAATCGCTCATTACTAGATGAGATTCAACGCCAAGATTCTTCAGGGTCTCAAGAATACGAATTCCATAGATCGTTCCTGATGCACCCGTAATCGCAACAATTAAACGTTTATTCAAAGTGAGTCCTGGTAATTATTTTGGTTTAAGGCAGGCGGATATTGGAAACTGAGCATCAAGTACAGCATCTAAATTTACCTCATCCTCCCCTGGAATTTTGACCTTAGTAAATACATGCCCCTCATAAGCGAGCGGCTTCGTTGCATCCAATCCCATTTTTGAGCTCATCCCTTGGAATTGGGCTGGTATCACGCCATCCTCATCGACCGGCAATCCAACTGTTGTCGAAGGATCCAAAACAGATCCTTGAGCATCATGAATCACCACTAAACCACGCTTAGCCTGAAATCTAGTGGCAATAGCCCACTCAACCTGAGATGGATCATGAACATCAACATCCTCATCCACAACTACAACATGCTTAACATCATAGTGAGAGCTAAATGCTCCCGAAATCACATTCTTAGGCAGGCCCTCATGAGTCTTTTTAATCTGGATATAAAGATGATATCGCCCTACGCCGCCAAGCGATAAATGCACATTCAATACCCCGGGGAAACTTCTACGAAGATGCGACAAGATTGTCGCCTCTCGTGGAATTGAACCAAGCAATAGGTGTTCGAGTTCTGCCGGAACAATGGTGTGAAAAATTGGATCCCTTCTATGAGTTACCCTATCAACCACGATAACTTGGCGCTTCTCTTGGGAGCTATAGTATTTTGGATACTCACCGAAAGGTCCCTCAAGTTCCCGCACCTTGGGAGGAATATGGCCCTCAATCACTATTTCCGCATTTGCTGGCACCAATACATCATTACTTAGGCATTTCACTACATCCAGAGGTACCCCATGTAAAGCACCAGCAATTTCAAGCTCATCCGAATCAATCGGAGCGATCGCCTGAGAAGCCAAAAGTGTCAGAGGGTCTACGCCAATTACTATTGCAACAGGCAACGGTTGATTTAATTCTTCCGCAGCCTGTTGAAAGGCATGGAGATGTCTAGGCAAAATCAATACTGCCATTCGATCTTTTGAATTTACTTGAATACGATTGATTGATACGTTTTGAACACCAGTCTTAGGATTTTTCGCAATCACCAAACCAGCAGTAATGTATGGCCCGCTATCATGCTCACTGTGGGTGGGGACCGGAAATAGGGTCCTCATATCAAATTCCTGATGAGCAATCTCTTGACATTGCGCCTCTTGAACTAAATTGCAAGGTAGTGGATTGTCGGCTGCCAAACGATAGGTATTTAATAAATCGGCTTCACTAACACCCATTGCTTCAGCAATCCAGGATCGAGAAGACATGAAACCAGAAACTACCGGCATCGCATGACCATCTGGACTAGGAAAAAAGATGGCACTTTTTCCATCCAGCTTTTTAGCAATAGCCGCTAGCTCATGCTTAAGCAGAAGATTCTTTTGGGTGGCAACAAGGCGATTGGTATCGGCAAGATGGGCTAACCATGGCCGAAGTTGGGTAAATTTTTTCATTAATACTGCCTCAAAGTTTAGAAAAAGTCATTATTCGGCAGTGACGCCCGCATTTGAAACCACTTTTTTCCAAATATCCATTTGCTTTCCGATAAAGATCCCAAATTGTGAAGGGGTACCGCCATCCGGAACAACGCCCTGCTCATTAAATATTTTTCTAATATCTTCCTGCTTAAGAATCAAATTAATTTGTTTATTCAGCTTATCAACGATGGGGCGTGGTGTGCCTGCTGGCACCACAAAACCATGCCATGAAGAGGCCTCGTAACCCTTTACACCAGATTCATTAACTGTTGGAATGTCTGGCATTAGAGGTGACCTAACCTCTGTTGCTATAGCTACTGGCCTAATTTTTCCAGACTGAAGAAACGGTCGCACATGAGGATAGGCGTCAAATGCAACCTCAACTTGCCCACCTGCCAAATCGGTTAATAGCGGTGTACTACCCTTATAAGGAACCTGATTCAAACTTACGCCAGCCATCATTTCAAATAAAACCATAGCCAAATGATTTGAGGAGCCGGGACCTGATGAACCGTAATTTACAGTGCCCGGCTTTGATTTAGCGAGAGCCAAAAATTCACTCGTAGTCTTAATAGGCGAATTTGAATTTACAACTAGCACCATTGGGGACCTTCCGGCCAAAACTACTGGACTAAATGCTTTTAAAGTATCGTAAGGCAATGACTTATAAAGATAGGGGTTAGCTGCGAATGGAAACTGGGCAACCAAGATTGTGTAACCATCTGGGGAGGAGCGCGCTACAAAGTTAGTACCGATAGTCGTCCCAGCCCCAGGCTTATTATCAATGACCACATTGACACCCCAAGCATCAGCTAGTTTTTTACCAACTATTCTGCCTAGCGTATCGTTAAACCCACCTGGTGGATAAGGGACGATGATGGTAATTGGTTTTTCTGGATACGCATTAGAGCCCTGTGCAAATAATTGGCTTGAGGTAAAGCCAAGTATAGCAAGCGCACATGCAAGAAAATAAGCCGCCGTTTTAATTCTCATACGTATCTCCAATTTGTTCTAAACACTAACGCGCCTAATTAATTCTTTACGCTCTTCTAGGTCTTGAGAGTTGCCTTCAAGCACAACTCTGCCCCGCTCAATCACATAATGTCTATCGCATAAATGAATGGCCTTATGAATATTTTGCTCAATCAATAGAATTGAAATGCCTTGAGACTTAAGCTCTTCCATTAAGCGAAAGATATCGGCAACCACCATTGGCGCAAGACCTTCTGTAGGCTCATCAATTAAGAGTAATTTTGGATTACCCACTAATACACGTGCCATTGCCAACATTTGTTGCTCGCCGCCAGATAAGGTGGTACCTGATTGATTCTGCCTTTCCTTTAGGCGTGGAAATCTTTCAAAGACTATTTGGATACGCTTCTCGGCAGCTTTACGCTCACTTGCTTGGACTTGCATCAATCCAAGTTTAAGATTGCCCTCAACGCTCAAACCTGGAAATATTCTGCGATCTTCAGGAACTAAGCCCATACCCAAACGGGTAATCTCATTCGGAGGCAAAGATTCAATGGGTTGATTTTGGAATAATATTTTTCCTTGGGAAGGCTTATGCCAACCTGCAATAGTTTTGACAATGGTTGTCTTTCCAACGCCATTTCTACCAAACAAGCCCACAGTCTCACCAGGGCGAATAGATAAATTGACGCCCTGTAAAACATGGGATAAGCCCAAGTTGACATGTACATCATGCATTTCCAAAATCATGCCAACTCCTCACCAAAATACGCCGTTTGAACAAGTGGATTAGCGCGTACATCACTAGGCATACCCTCTGCTAATTTCTTGCCTTGTGCCATGACGATCACCATTTTGGATAAATCCATCACCAGATCTACATCATGTTCAATCAATAAAACCGTAATCTTTGACCCAAGGCGCTTAATGAGCTCAGCAGTATCCTGGGTGTCCCCCTGCGACATTCCCTGGGTTGGCTCATCCAATAACAGTAATTTTGGTCGAGTTGCCAATGTCACTGCAATCTCCAGCCGTCTTTGCTGACCATGTGATAAAGCTCCTGCAAATTGATCACGACACTCTAGCAATCCAAATTCTTCTAACAATTCATTAGCTCTATTGATTGCAACAGTGCTTTTTCTTAAAGGCAAGAACAAATTAGAACGCGGCTCTAAAGCTTGAGTTGCAATTCTTAAGTTATCAATTACTGAGAGGTCGAAAAAGAGATTGGTAATCTGAAATGACCGAGCCATTCCAGACGAGAGTCGTCCTTCGGGACTCATTCGGGTTATATTTTGACCGTCAAGCTCCACTAATCCCGAATCAGCCATAAAAGTGCCGCTGAGCAAGTTAAAGAGAGTACTCTTCCCTGCGCCATTAGGGCCAATAATGGAAGTAACACCCAAACGCGTTACTTCAAAACTAACGTCATCGACTGCCGTGAGACCACCAAATCGCTTGCTAAGGCTCTTTGCCTTCAGAAGGATTTCGCTATCGCTCATCATTCCCCCCCTTTGCCAGAGTTAGTTTTTCCGAAATATTTGGCCAGCAGCCCCGCTATTCCTTTTGGCGCAGATACAACTACCACCACAAAGATAAGTCCTATAACAATATGGTGATGTACCGTCCAAGTGCCAATAATGGATTTAAAGGAAGTGAGAAGAACACTGCCCAGTATGGGTCCGATCAAAGTACCCACTCCGCCCAAAACGACTGTTACAACAGCATTACCAGAAACACTAAAAAACATCAGCTCTGGTGAAACAAAACCCCTTAGCATTGGATAGAGGGCGCCAGACACAGCCGCAACTACAGCAGCCAAAATAAATGCCACCTGTTTTGGTCCTTTAGCCTTATATCCAACGTAAGCCAAACGATTCTCATTAGAGCGAATCGCATGCCAAATTGAACCCATAGGGGTGGTCAAAAAATATTTTAAGACTGCATACAAAGCACCAATGGTAAGCATAGTGATTAAAAAAAATGCGCCCGGTTGACCAGCATCAACAAAACCAAATGGCGTCCATATTTGTAATACGGGAACACCCATCATTCCGTCAGAGGCTCCAAGACTGCGCGTGTTGTAGACGACCTTGGCTGCAACTTGTGCCAATCCAAAGGTAATCAATGCAAAGTAGACACCTTTTGACCTGAGTGCTATAAAGCTTGCAACCCACCCCAATACGATTGAGGACAGAGTTACAACGCCTATAGCTAAGAAAAATGATGGTGAAATTTCTTTTAAAACTAATGCGGACAGATAAGCACCAAAACCAAAATATAGCGCCTGACCAAGAGAAAGCAGCCCAACTATTCCAAGCAATAAATCAACGGACATCGCTAAGCCGCCAAAAATTAAGGACTCCGTTGCTAATCTTAAAAAGAAGGTGTCTCCTAAGAAGCTACCAATTACAAATAATGCAAGTGCAGAAAATAATAAAAATATCTCGATCAATCGAATGGCCTTGACCTGTGGATTATGCATTTTTCATGCCCCCATACAAACCTGTAGGCTTAAGCATCAGTACCAAAACCATCACTGTAAATACCAAAGGATCTGACCAAACTGGGGAAATAAATAAAGAAGATATTGATTGCAATTGTGTTAGGAGAATTCCAGCAATCACAGCACCCTTGATGCTTCCTAGTCCGCCAACAATAACAACACTAAAGGCCATCAAAATAAAATCTCTGCCCATAGTCGGAAAAACTGAATAGATTGGGGCAAGCAATACTCCGGCCAGACCAGCCAAGGCAACTCCAAATGCAAAAGTCAGCGCATACACTCGCATAACCGGAATACCTAATGAGGAGCTCATATCTTTGTCATATGCTGAAGCCCTTACAATCGCGCCTAGTTGGGTTTTATAAATCAGCGCCCAGACAGAAAAAATAATTAAAGCACCGAACACCATCAAAAATAGTCGGTAATTTGGGAACATCACTCCTAGCAACTCGCTAGCACCTGAAATTGGAGCGCTAGGCTTGATTGGGTTCGCACCCCAAACAATCTTGTAGCCATCTTCCAAAACCATCGCGACACCAAATGTCAGTAGCAGCGTGAGAATATGTCGGTCTTTATAGTGAAAAACTTTTTGAATCAAAAGTCTCTCCATTGCGAAGCCAATTGGAATTAATAACAATGGAACCAACAATAGGCATAACCAGAATGAAACGCCCATTGCCATCAAACTTACGCTGATAAAAGCCCCAGCTGCGTAGAATTCTCCATGCGACATATTTATGACATCCAGCAAGCCAAAAATAATAGTCAAACCTAAGGCCATGAGGACCACGGCAACACCAATAGAAAGTCCATTGACTATTTGCGGTGCATAAATATATTGCAAGCTCTCTAGCATTGACAACCCAATCCCATAGTGAAATTCATAAGCCAAAAGCTCCACATCCGCACAGAATGGATGTGGAGCGGTCTACCAATTGATTAAAAACGATTACATGTATCAGGACCAATTGCCTGATCAGATGGCACTCTTCCAACAATATTGAACTCACCATTCTCTACGCGAACCGCAAACATATCTTGCATAGCCTGGTGATCACCAGCGCGCATTTTCTTAGTACCCTGCGGGGTTTGCCAGCTTAAATCATTCATAGCAGTCCGAACCTTATCGGTTTCTGTAGACTTCGCCTTTTCAACTGCGGCCTTGTAAAAATACAAAAGGCCATAGGAGTCAGCCCCATAAAGATCTGGGAGCTTGTTGTAGGCTTTTTGGAAATCAGCTACGAATTTTTTATTAGCTGGGTTATCTAGCTTAGGCGAGTAGCCAACACCAGTCACAAATCCATTTGCAGATTTTCCAATCGCACCCATATTTTGGGATGTGACTGTTCCAGAGGCGCCTACAATAGTTATCCCTTTATTTACTCCGTACTCATCCATTTGAGTAAATAAGCGCACTGTGTCGTTACCGGCGACGGAGGTATAAATAACGTTGGGCTTAGCTGCTCTTACTTGACCGAAATATGGTGAGTAATCTTTGTTGTCAAGGGGGGCAAAAACTTCACCAACATCTTTAGAACCTTTATCGGTGGATGCTTTCTTAAATGCTGAAACTGTACTACGACCCATCTCATAATCAGGGCCAATAAAAAAGATATTAGCCTTAGGAATCTCTTTATCAACCCATGCAGCCAATGCAGCTGACTGCATTCCAGCGCGAGCATTAACACGGAATACGTTTGGTGAACATTTATCAGCTGTAATTGAATCAGCGAATGAAACCGTTGTCGCTATCAGCTTATTATTCCTCTCGGCTAATTGGCCAACAGCTAAAGTAGAGCCCGAATTAACCGTCCCAGTTAGAAAATCTACTTTTTCTACCTGAAATAGTTTCTCAGCTTTTTGAGTAGCAACGGCTGGGTTTGCCTCTTCATCTTCATAAATTAAGTCGATTTTTCGTCCATTAATACCGCCGGCTGCGTTAATTTCTTTTGCAGCGAGATCCAGACCCATTTTTACCTGCTCACCAATTGGCGTATAAGTACCAGATAAAGGCGTCACAACACCAATCTTAATTGGCCCTGATTGTGCAACAACCAATGACGCACCAAGACTTAAGGCAACAGCAAGAGCTATTTTTTTTGTTTTAAATTGCTTTTTCATTATGTACGTCTCCTTTAATAAATTAACGACCAACAAAATTAGGTTGGCGCTTTCCATGGAATGCCTCAACCCCTTCTTTAAAATCTTCAGAATTACGTAAACGGCTATAACAGTGGCCTTCGACTTCTATTGCCGTAGTTAGTAAACAATCTTCCGTTTCATTCAGCATCTTTTTGGCAGTTCTTTGGGCCATTGGTGAGAATGCGCGCAATTCATCAACCAATTTTGATACGGCACTCGCAAGCTCTGAGTCTGGAACGCATTCAGTTGCAACACCCCAATCGTATGCTTGCTGCCCCTTAATACGCTTAGAGCGCATCACAATATCCTTGGTTCGGGTGATACCTACCATCTTTTGTAAACGTGCCGATCCACCTGAACCAGGAATTTGACCTAACTTTTGCTCTGGCAAAGCATATAAAGTTGATTCAGCGGCGATACGGAAATCACATGCTAGAGAAATTTCAAACCCTACACCAAAGCAGTAGCCATGATTTGCAGCGATGACTGGCTTAGTACAACGTGTAGGCGCAGCAATATTCCATGCAAGTTTAGACACGTGCTCTGGTGTTGCCTCTAAAAAGCCTTTAATGTCTCCACCGCTGGAGAAATGCTCACCTTCCGCCCTCAATACAATAATACGGACACGCTCATCTGCATCTAAAGCCTCAAATGTAGCTCGCAATTGATCACGTTGAGGCATCTGTATGACATTAAATGGAGGCCTCTTTAAAACAATGTCTGCCCTTTGGTGGGTTTCATCAATTTCTACATAAAAACCATCAAGGTTATCGAGGATATTACTAAAAGGATGTTTCAAAATAATAGTCATAAGGTCTTTCTAATAAAAAAATTAAGCTCTTTCGTATTCGCCGGCAACTAACATACGTCGCAGTACCTTTCCCACGGGCGACTTGGGAATCTCTTTAACAAACACATATTCACGAGGACGTTTAAAATTGATCAAATCTGATGCGCGGCAATATTCATCAAGGGCGTCTGAATCAACACCGCCTGATGCCCTAATAAAGGCAACCACTTTTTGTCCAAGGCGGTCATCTTTCAAGCCAGCGACAGCCACCTCGCTTACCGATGGATGCAGAGATAAAACGGATTCAATTTCGACAGGGGAAATATTTTCTCCGCCCGAAATAATCATGTCATCAACTCGTCCAGTAACAAATAAATCACCAGATTCGTCAAAGTAACCCATGTCTCCAGTGAAATACCAGCCATCTCTAATAGACTTTTGATCAGCATCAGGTCGCTTCCAGTAACCCTCAAACGCCTCATCCCCTGAGAGATCGCAAATGATCTGCCCCTCTTCATGACATGCGGCCAATTGATTTGGCGATGTTTGTATAGAGCCTTGATCGAGCTTTACCACCCTGATACGTGCATTCAATCCTGCTTTTCCAGCGCAGCCTGGCTTTAATACGGCATTTTGATTGATAGTGTATGTGTAAATCTCGCTTGAACCGTAATGGTTCACAAATAATTCAGGGGAAAAGGCCGCGTTTAATTTAAGCAATAAAGCATCATGCATGGGTGCGCCTGCAAACCCAAGCTTCTTCACAGTCTTCACTCGACTAGAATTGAAATTACTCGACGCAATCATGTCGTGATATAGGGTTGGAACCAAATAAAGGTGAGTCACAGCCTCTCTCTCAATTGCTTCTATTGCCTTATTTACATCCCAACGGGGTACTGCAACATAGGTTCCGTTCACAATACATAGTGAAAGCAATGTTCGTACGCCCATAGTGTGATAAAGCGGCATTACCCCTAAAGTCACCTCACCCATTGCATACTGGTTTTGGGCCACGTGCGCGATACCTGCTGCCCGCTCTGCACGCTGCTTTCTAGGAACGCCTTTTGGCTTACCCGTTGTTCCAGATGTAAATAGCATGACAGATATATCTTCAACATGGCCAAGTGCCTCAGGCTCGCTACCCTTCTGAATTAATTCATCAAAATATCGATATCCATCTAAAGATGCCTTCTCCATACATAGGATTACCGAGATTGACTTACTTGTTTCTGATTCCAAGTAGTTATTGAGTGATATCTCTTCAACAAAAGCCAATTTCACATCAGCATTTTGTGCGCAGTAATCGATTTCATCTGGTTTAGAGCGCCAATTTAATGGAACGATAGCTATACCTGACATCTGGCAAGCCCAATGAATTGTTGCCGCCTCATAGCGATTTTGTAAAACCGTTAAGATTCGATCGCCACGCGTGAGGCCCCGCTTGTTAAAAAATTGCTGAATAGCGCCAATATTGAGCGCCCACTCTGCATAGGTATGACGCCTAACTCCATCAACAATCGCCAACTTATCCGGCTCACGTTCAACAGCCTGTAAAAAAGTTCGACCTAAATCAAGCATGCTCTCCTCCGCTTTGACGGGCTCTGGCTGCAGCGACTTCTAATACCGCCTCCACAATTCCAACATATCCAGTGCAACGACATAAATTTCCAGACAATCCCCCTCGCACCTCTAACTCAGTTGGATAAGGATTCTTTTTAAGCAAATCCTCGGCTGATAATAAAAATCCGGGAGTACAAAATCCACATTGCAATGCGTGGTGTTTTTTAAAAGCACTTTGCAAATCAGATAGTTTGCCAGACTGTGCAAGGCCCTCTACAGTATTTACTTTTGCCCCATCAGCCTGGCAAGCAAACATGAGGCATGAGCGTATGATTTGTCCATCAACTTCCACAGTGCATGCCCCGCAAACCCCATGCTCACAACCCGCATGGGTGCCAGTTGACCCTAAATCATGACGAATAAAGTCCAGCAATGTCGTACGTGATTCACAAGACTCTTCACGCTCAAACCCGTTTAAAGTTAGCCTAATTTGGTAGCTCTTCATCTTATTTCATCGCTTTTAAATTCGGCTGCCTGCTGGCAAGCGCGAGCGCCTAATGTACGCATCAAATGTCTACGCAATCCAGAGGTAGCCGTAGGATCCTCCCTCACCTCAACCTTTGCAGCTAATTCATCGATAAATTGATTTGCCTCATCAAGAGATTTCGCATTGCACTGATACACCTTTACAACATCATCAATGCCACCAAACCCTATAGTCCAAAGATCACCTTCCTTAATCACAGCAACGGCCACCACTGCAAAATCACCATGGCGATATCCATATTCAGAAAATCCAAATCCAGCAAGAGGTCCGCGTATAGGAAACTGGACCGCTTCAATAAACTCATTTGACTGACGGCTAGTTTGAAGAGCGCCCCTAAAAAAATCTTTAGCCTGAGCTACTCGCTTCTTTTTCTTACTTACCAGGGTGACGGAGCCATCTAAAACGGCCAAGGCTAAAACTAATTCAGCACTGGGATCTGCGTGCGCAATTGACCCACAAACCGTTCCACGATTTCGAATAGGAGTATGTGCAATCCATGGAAACATCATGCTTAAAAGTGGCTGAGTTTTGCGCAATCCACTCCAATTCTCTAATTCAGACTGTCTTACTCCGGCTCCGACCTGAAGCACCCCACCAGAGACGCCAAAATTTTTCAGCTCTTCGACCTTATTAATATCGATTAAATGGTCGGGGCTGGCTACCCTCATTGCCAAAACAGGAATCAAAGTTTGGCCGCCAGCAATAATACGAGCGTCTTCACCATACTTATCCAGCAAATCCAAAATATTTGACTGGGATTGGGCTTGGTGCATTATGAATGGCGCAGATTTCATTTGCTCATCCCCAATAAACCAAACAATCTAGTAACTAGAGCCTTAAAAAAGTTCTCCTGTTTTGCGCCCGCCTCTTTTGCAAGAGCTCTAAATAATTGATCTAACACTAATCGGATTGCACCCTCTAATAAGCGGCTGCCGATTGCTGCGAGCTTACCCGATACTTGAGCTTGATAGTCGTAAGTCAAAACAGTTGTGCTGCCATCTTTTTTAAGGCTGACTTGACCCATTCCAAGCGCCATACCTAAAGGCCCACGCCCCTCCCCACCCAAATCAAAACTATCCGGACTTTGAACGTTAGTTAAATCAACTTGAGCGGCAAATCGTGCTTTTGCGATACCAATACGGACAACCGCAATACAGTCATAGCGAATACCATTTACTATAGATTTTTTGTGAATAGACTCGCAGCCTGGTATGACATTCTTCAATCTTTCTGGATCCATCAATACGGCAAAAATATCCTCTGGAAGGACTTCCAACTTAACCTCACCTTGCGCTTTTAAAGGATAGTCTGCATTTGCAGTCATTAACGAAACCTGAATCGAAGGCTTATCAAGTTTTAGCGCACCTTTTTCGACAAGTAACGCATGTATGCGACTGGGAGTTGCAGGCAACACGATATCCTCTATATCCAAAGCATCTGCAATAGCATTAGCAATACAAACGGGGGTACTCATACTGTTTCCCTCACCTATACCTTTTGCGCCCAAAGGCGTAAAGGGGCTCGGAGACTCTTGATGATAAATTTTTGGCACTCCAATATCACTTGCAGTGGGTAAGCGATAGTCCGCGAAAGTGCCGGAGAGAAAGTTGCCATCACTGCTGTAGACAAACTCTTCAAAAAGTGCTGCGCCCACAGCCTGCGCATATGCGCCATAAATCTGGCCATCTGCTAGGGCAGGGTTTAATATTCTCCCGGCATCATGCACAGTAATGTACTGATCAATCTTTGCAGAGCAGGTTTCGGGATCTATTTCGATGCCACAAGCATCAAGAGCAAAACCGTATGCTGCTGATGTATTAATTCGATCATTCTCATCGGGCGCCTCTAAAACATGTGCGCTCCAAAATTGTGTTTCTTGTAGAGCAAGAGTGGTATCACGCCCTAAAGCCTCTTGAATCAATCCGGGAGACCAATGAAAGTTTCCGCAAACTCTTGAAAATGGAATGCCACTACCCTCAACTCCAGCAACAGAAATATTGCCGTTTGCAAAAATTAATTGATCGGGCTTTACCTTGAGTATATGGGCAGCATAATCCGCAATCCGAGCCTTTAACTTTTCAGCCGCTAAAAATACCGTCCCGGCAACTGCGCCAGCAAAACGACTTGAATAATTTCCTGCAGCAATAGACCATGCATCTTTTGCAGTATCAAAATCAACGTTCACCTGGATCTGGGATGGCAAGACACCAAAAACGTCTGCCAATAACTGACTAATAACAGTTTGATGGCCCTGTCCAGCCGGCGCTGATGCGATATTTGCAGCAATGTTTCCAGATGGATCTATGCTGACTGTCGCTGAAGTGATGGCGCCGTTTTTAGGGCCTGCTTTTGCCCTTTGCTCCTTTGTAAGAACAGTCGTGATGTAACCCATATTGGATACTGAAGGTTCAACAATCGATGCAATACCAATACCATAGTAGCGACCTTCTTTTTTCGCTTGTTCTCTACGTTCTAATATCTTTTTAAATTCAGGTGAACTCTCAAGCGTTTTTAAAGCCTGTTGGTAATCACCCGAATCTAGTAACGCACCTGCTGCTGCTCGATAGGGAAACTTTTCTTTTTGAACATAATTTATTGCAGCTATTTCTTGATGGGTTTTACCTAAAGATTTTGCAATTTTCTGAATCAAGCGCTCAAGTGCGTAATAAACCTGAGGGCCACCAAAGCCCCTTACGAGCCCAGTAGGCGTTTTGTTAATGAGCACAACACGGTTACGAATATTTAAATTCTGAATTTGATAGGGACCAGTCACGCAGCCATGCATGCGATAAAGCGTTGCTGGCTCAGGCGCTCTTAGATATGCTCCGCAATCTTCAATTTGATCGTAATCTAAAGCCAGAATTTTTCCATCGCGATCCACTGCAGCACGAAGATGGGTATGACGGGATGTCGCTGAAGTGGCTGCCTGAAGATGCTCTAAGCGATCCTCAATAAATTTCACTGGAGCACCTGCTTTACGTGATGCCAAGCAGCTCATGATCACGTATGGCAATACGGATTGCTTAACACCAAAACTTCCACCTGAATCTGGCGCTACATGATGACGAAGTTTTGTTCCAGAAACTTTCAGTGCGGCAGCCATTACGACATGCAATGAAAATGGTCCCATAAAATTTGACGTGACTTCATATGAGGAGTCTGCAGCTCGCCATTGCGCCACTACTCCACCAGTTTCGATGGGCGTACAGGAATTACGAGGATAACGAATATCAACCTCAACGACACTGGCAGCATTTTGAAATGCGCTCTCAGGGTCGCCATATTGATGTGAGCGATCTAATACGCAATTACTACCGATGTCTTTATGAAGAATAATTGATGCATCTGTTAACGCAAGATCTACATCTACTACTGCAGGAAGCGGTTGAATATTCAAAACAACCTTCTCGACGCCATCTTCTGCTAATGCCCTTGATTCGGCTATAACTACTGCTATGGGCTCACCAACATAACGCACATACTCATTAGCTAGTACCCATTGACGCATTGGAGTTTTAACAGCAACAACTAATGGGTTGGACCAAGTCTGTACATCATCAATCGTCAAGATTGCCCTAACACCCCTAATCTTTAGCGCAGCCTCAATATCTAGTGAAATAATTTTTCCATGAGCTATCGGGGAGCGAACAACTGCTGCATAGAGCGTTCCAACAGGTAAAGGAAGATCATCCAGGTAGCGACCTCCGCCCGTTAGTAAAGCGGTGTCTTCTAGACGCTCACATGATTTACCCAAATAGTTAGAACTTGTCTTCAATGCAATCTTTTCAGCCAGATTAAAATAATTAATGCTGAAAGAAGCTTAATGATCAGATAGATAGGATGCTTACCCTTAAGTCTGATAACTTACCTTAGAGTCCGATTATGTGTATCAGGAAAACCCTAGGAATCTAGCTTGGGAGCCTTTTCTACTTGCTGGCGATAGAGGCTTGGAGTAACCCCTTGATGCTGCTTAAAGAATCTAGTGAAATGACTTTGAGCAGAAAACCCAAGTTCATCACCAATATGAATCAGAGACTCCCCTTTATCAGCGAGGGCATCGAATGCAAATTCCATCTTTAGAACATTCGCAAAAACAACCGGTGAAAGACCAGTACAGCGCCTAAAAAGCTCAAAAAAATGTGAGCGAGAGAGGTCAACACTTCTCGCAACCATTGAGATATCACTAAACCCTTGTGGCGAGGTGCGCATGATATGAATTGCTTTACGTATCCTAGGATCCATAAATGCCAATGCGTTACCAGAATTGCGTAAATCACCTTGGGTTAAAAGGTCGGCATCATCCATAAAGCTCAATACGAGCTCAAGCAAGATGTTTTCTAGATAATCATGGGTAATTTGATCGGCCCACCAAAGCTCCATTGAAATCTTTTCCAATACCTGTTTTTGATGAACACCCAAACCAGATAGATTGCTAAGAAAGAAACGAGGATGGCTGCTTGCTAGAAATTTTTTACTAAAGGATGCTAGCCACTTTGGCTCTAGATACAAAGCAAGTAAGATGGGATTTTCACCATTGACTGGCAAATGAAGATAAGAATGCTCTTCCCAAGCGTTGATTAAGACAGCATTGTCGTCTGTTAACGGGCAAAGCTGCCCCCTTACCTGAAAAGCAATATCTGGACCAGCCACCTTGCATAGGATGTGGCAGTGATGATGGGCATGAGTTACCAGAGGCGCATCCATCTCGAGAAGCGCTACCCTACCAAAATCACCATGAAGAAGTCGTATTACTTTTGACATTAAATATAAAGTTGATGAATATATTTTTAGAATAACTCCATATTATCTTATTGCATTGCAACATAATTATCCTCTCTTTATATGCAGTAAGAGGCCTTCCTTGCAGAAAAAAGTCCTAAAGTAAGTGATTCAGCACCTTTTAAGCTGAATTTTATTTTGCTAAAAGGATGCTTTTCAATACTAAGTAGAGATGGCGGAGAGTGAACAAGCTAAAACGACTAACCCATTACTTAGAAAGACTCAAGCCTTAGTGATGGTTTGACTCTTACTCAAAACGACGGTTGCAATAATCAGTGCTGTAAATACAAGATTAATCATGGTTAATTGATCGTCTAGTAAAACGGAAGAAAAAAGCAGGGTGAATACAGGCTGTAGCAAAAGTAATTGACTTACTCTGACAGTACCTCCTAAGGCTAGTCCACCATACCAAAAGAAAAAACCCACAAAAGAGGATGATATTGAGAGCCACAAGAATGCCATCCATGCATTTAAGGGAATGGATGATAAATTGGCCTGATATGTAAAGAAACAAATAATTAAATTCAATGGCAGACAAAATATTAGGGTCCAAGAGATTACGGCAACAGGGCTGATCTTTTTGGATAAAACACCACCCACAGCGTAAGCAAAAGCCGCTCCTAAACAAGCAAGTAAGAGCAACCAATCTCCATATGAGAGACTGCCGACATTTTTGATTAGAGCAAATCCAATCACAAGGGCGCTTCCTAAGACTGAAGCAAGCCAAAAGCCTATCGATGGTCGCTCCCCCGTGTAGAGTGCACCAATGGAGGCTGTAGCCAAAGGCAAAATTCCTAGAATGACACCCCCGTGGGATGGCAACTCATTAGACAATGCTATCGCAGTCAGTATGGGGTATACAAAACCAATGCCCGGCATCATGTATAAAAACTCTTTTAAATACTCTGGCTTAGGAAATGGTATCTTGTTGATCATGATGTAAGCTAGGGCGATCAACCCAGCTAAGACACTTCGCCCTGACCCAATAAATATAGGGTCAAATCCGTCCAAGGCAATTTTTGTCAAGGGCAAAGTCAAGCTAAATAGGATGATTCCGATTAGCCCGAGGGAAAAACCTTTGGATTCTGGACTCAAATCAAGAACCTAAACAAACGAATATTAGGCGCAATTTCTGAAGCCGCTTTTGGGACCAAGTTATAGGACGGGGCATTTGTAGCTCGTCTTTATAGTCGCCAAATAGTTAACATTCAACAAACATTTAAAATTCGCTCTCTTTTCTTTTCAATACGAGACTTTTGCTTAAGAAGATCAATGACAAAGCGAGTATGGAGTGCGAGCCCAATCAGATCGACCTCATCCCTTAATTCCACCTGAAATACGACCCGAGGCAGAGCAAGTTCCTTCACAACACATTCAATTTCAATAGATTGGCCCAATAGTGTTGGAGCCAAGTGATCGACCTCAACCCTAGCACCCACAGAATCCTCGCCTGGCTCATGATGAGATGAGAGCAATTCCCGGCAGGCATTCTCCAAATCGAACACCATTGATGGTGTGGAATAAATGCGCAAATCCTGCCCCATAAATGCAATTGTTTTTTCAGTACCAACCACATGCTTAACCAGTATTTTTGTACCTATTTTTAGAGTATTTTTCATATTATTTAAAGGAGATTAGAGCTTTCTATTTTGGGCGTTCCAATGCTTCTCTAGATTTCGGATCAGTGCTGGACTGAAATGGCAGTAAGCCTGTTCTCGGGCATACACTGCCATATAACGTCGGAACAGATCTAATGACTCATGCGCAACCCTAAATGCCTTTCTATTACTAGAGGAGCTAACAACCCCCGATCCCGTAATGAGACTAATAGTAGTGTCAAGGGTATCTTCCATTTCAGACGGCAGGACAACTTTATCGCAAATCATTTTCCCAATGTCACTATCGCAGTCAATACGACGCTCCATCATGATTGCCTGCCTGGTAAAGCGATCACCAATAAAACGAGGTAACCGCATATTTGCCAGCCCAGGGATGATTCCCTCTTTACGAGCTGGCAAAGTTAAATACGCATCACTGGCAGCAATATTGACATCCATTGCTAACAAATACTGGCATCCACCACCTATTGCAAATGAGTCTATAGATGCAATCCAAAGCTTCTCACTTGTTTCGCCAAGAATTTCGTCTGGAGAATATTCTTTGCTAGCAATACCACGAAAAACTTTATTAATAAAACCCATCTCCCGCTTGAGATACCATAAATAGGAAACTTTTCCATAATAAAGATGAGTTAAATTGATGCCAGTGCAGAATACTCTCTTACCCTGATATTTTCCACTTTCTAAAGCTGCACCGCGCATTACTGCTATTTCGCTCTGTGGATCTAGAGTGCAGATATCAACCGCAATCTCTTGAGCATCAACTGTAGAGTCATCCTCTGCATTCAGGTACTTCTGATTACTTAAATTAGCAATGGCAGCTTTACCAGATCGCTCAAGATAGACCGTACCCAAATTCACTCCTCCAGTACGCGCAAATTCATCCCTATATTTAATAGTTTCAGGATGGGGCAAGAGCATTGCATGGCAGAGATGCAATCCACAGCTTTGGTTTGCCAAAATATGGGCAAAAAGAAGACCTTGATCAATTTCATGTCCGTCCTTATCTCGCTGGACCAATTGGTTTTCAATTTCAATGACCTTTTCAGAAGGCACCAGACCAGGGAAGGCTTTGGCAGCAAGACTAGCAATTTCTTCTACTCGCAAAAAAATGGTTTGCCCTTCAGTTAGCTGGTCATAGACCTCGAATACATATCTCTTAAGGAATGCTTCTCGACTCACCCTTCCAACATCTAGTAAAAATTGTGCAGCATCTTGTTGAGCTGGCGATCTTTCACTTTTTTTTGGCATTTTCCCAAGCGCGTCTAAAAGCAACAACCAAAAACCGGAGCATTCATTTAGGTCTTTTGAAAACCCCTGAGTTAGCTTTTTATTTGAAAGTATTTCTTTGGATATACGAGCCGATATATCACTCGACATCCCTACTGACTGCAATGAAAGTATGCCTTTTTCAATTTTTTCTGATACCAACATTTATTTCCCTTCCAATTAAAAACTTAAATACAGTTATTTAAATTAATATGTCTTTATATTTAGTGGTGAACCCCTAGACCAAGATAAGTATCGATCATGTTTTGATCATTTAGAAGCTCTTTTGCCGAACCCTCTAATGCCACTTTGCCATTTTCTAGAACATACCCGCGATCTGCAATTCTTAGCGCCCCTCTTGCATTCTGCTCAACTAGCAATATAGAAATACCAATTGACCTTAATGAAGCAACTATCTGCAATACCTCATAAACAATCTTAGGAGCAAGGCCTAGAGATGGCTCATCTAACATGAGAATTCGAGGTTTTGCCATTAATGCGCGACCGATAGCAAGCATTTGCCGCTCTCCGCCAGAAAGCGTATCGGCCAGTTGAGCTGTGCGATCCTTTAGCCTAGGGAAAATTTTATAAACTTCATTTAAATTTTCCTCTTGATCACGCATTCCTTTGCGCCATCTATAAAACCCGCCAAGGATCAGGTTGTCTTGAACAGACATAGAGCCGAATAATTCCCGAGTCTCGGGCACTAAGCATAGTCCATTGGCAACCATCTGAGACACAGTGTGATTCGATAGACCCTGCCCCTCAAGCATAAAAGCTCCAGATGATGGGATCATGCCCATCACAGCATTTAACAAAGTACTCTTACCGGCGCCATTAGGGCCAATGACAGTAACAATTTCCCCTTCTCCCAACTCCAGATGAATATCATCCACCGCCCTTACTGGTCCATAGGCTACAGAAAAATTTTCCAGCCTAAGTATCGGGACAGGCTTCATTGAGATTCTCCTGATTGCTCATCTATTCCAAGGTAGGCATCTAAAACACGAGGGTTTTGCTGAATCTCTTGCGGAGTTCCTTGGGCGATGACTGTTCCAAAATCAAGCACCGTAATTCGGTCTGCTAAGTGCATGACGAATTCCATATCATGCTCAATAATTAACACCCCGAGCCCCTCTAACTTTAGCTGCATCAAAAGTTTTGCTAAATCTTTTTTCTCTAAATGGCGCAACCCAGCTGCTGGCTCATCCAATAATAAAGCAACAGGTTGGCCTGACAAAGCACGAGCAATCTCAACAATTCTCTGCTTGCCAAGTGAGAGCGTGCTAGCAATTGCATCCTCAGACCCTTGTAAACCACAACGATCAATCTGCTCACTTGCCTCTTTTTGAAGGGCGCGCTCCTCGCAACGATCCAATCTGAACATTGAAGCTAACCAACCGAAATGCCCCCTGAGATGCGCACCCAAAGCTACATTCTCCAAAACAGATTTGGATCTGAGCAAACGGACATGCTGAAATGTTCTACCAAGCCCACGAGAAGCGAAGTCACGCGCTGTTTTACCAGTCATAGACTCGCCCAATAATTCAATCTCCCCTTCAGTTGGAAAATCAACCCCAGAAATAATATTGAAGAATGTACTTTTCCCAGCTCCGTTAGGACCTATGAGCGCATGGATCTCCCCTGCTTTTAAGTCTATGGATAAGGATTTATTTGCCACTAAACCACCAAAACGTTTAGTCACGTTTTTTGCGCTTAAGAGGACCATCTCCTTTGGAGGCATCTTCCTTTTGGTGAGTTGGCTGGGCTCATACTTATCAAGCGTCGAATTTCTCTTGTTCACTCCAATCAAAGGCTTGAGTAACTTTATTAGTCCAGGCCATAGGCCATCGGGCTGGTATTGGAGGATGAATAGCATAATAAGACCAAAAATAATTGCTTCTGGGTTAATGCTAGCGCCAAAAATTTTCGGGAGGATATCCTGTAAATAACTTTTAATGAATGTAATTAACCCTGAACCCAGTACAGCCCCCCATAAATAGCCAGCACCGCCTATCACGGCCATAAATAAGTATTCAATACTGGCACTTAGGTTAAAGGGGGTAGGATTAACAAAGCGCTGAAAGTGGGCATATAGCCAACCAGAAATAGAGGCCATCAATGCGGCTAGCATAAATACTTTGGCTCTGTAGCTGTTTGTATTAATCCCCATTGATTCAGCCATCAGGCGCCCTGATTTAAGTGACTGTATGGCGCGACCTTCTCTTGAGTTAAGTAAATTATGCGTTAAACAAAGCAATGCAAAAAATACTGACCAGATAAGGTAGCCAAAATAACGCGGATCTACTAAGGGATGTGATGCGATTGATACGGGAGGGATGCCGGTAATTCCCGTGTGACCACCTAAGAATTCTAAGTTACCGAATAAATAGTAAAAACTTAGGCCCCAAGCAATCGTACAGAGCGGTAAATAGAAGCCCGATAAATTCAGAGTAATAATTCCAAGTAGCCATGCCAAGCAACAGGTAATGATTAGCCCAAATATCAAACCAATCCATGGAAGCAAGGATAAACCCAAGGCTCCACCAACAGCCTCCACAATAAAGGGGGAAGTACAAATCCATGCGGTGGCATACGCCCCAATTCCGACAAATGCAGCTTGACCAAAAGAGGTCATCCCCGCTATTCCAGTCATTAATACCAGACCGAGCACCACAATTGCGTATATGCCAACGTAGTTAAGCAATGAAATCGTAAAATCTGGCAGGAAATACCAGGCGCATGTAAATAGTGCAATAAAAAGAGTGGCTAACTTGGCGTTCATTACTCGTCATCCTCCACATGACGGCTGCGCAATGAGCGCCAGAATAAAACCGGCAGAATTAAAGTAAAGACAAGAACCTCTTTGTAGGCGCTTGCCCAAAAAGAAGAAAATGCCTCCAATTGACCAACGAGTAATGCACCAAATAAAGCAAGGGGGAAACTCACTAGTCCACCAATGATGGCAGCTACAAAACCCTTTAGACCTATTAAAAATCCAGTGTCATAGTAAATGATTGATAAGGGTGCAATTAAAATTCCAGAAATGGCGGCAATAAAGGCTGCCATTGCAAAACTTAAATCGCCACAAAATTCAATTGGAATTCCAACCAATTTAGCACCAGTTCTATTAATAGCCGTTGCTCTTAATGCTTTACCAAAAATATTTTTCTCGAAAAATAGGAACAGTAAGGCTACTAGAGAAATTGTGACAAATACGACGATGAGAGATTGCCCCTTGATAGTGACATTACCAATGCTGAGCCCCTGGTCAGTAAACAACGGGATTCGCCACCCCTCCGCCCCAAAGAATAAAAGACTAAAGCCAACCAAAATACCATGCAAAGTAACGGCTGCAATCAACAGAAAGAGAACTGAGGCATTTGCAATAGGTCTAAAAATAAATCGATAAAGTAATGGCCCTAGTGGAGTAATGATACAAATAGTAGTGAGGATATTTCCAGCCAGGCTATTAGTTGGAAGCGCCAAGACACAAAATGTCGCAATCACTGGGAAAAATAATGCCCAAATTAAAGTGCTTCTCCAGTCGACTTGGAGACCCTTTTTCCACCGCCATGATTCTGTCGCAAAAACAATTACTGCAAGACAGATAAGCAACCAAAACGTACCTGGTGTTTTCGCACCACTTAATGAAGCCATTGATAGAGCCGAATAAGCAACCAAATCACCTTGGGAGATAAAAATTACCCTGGTAACCATGAATACCAAAACCAAGGCGATAGCTAGTAATCCATAAATTACGCCATTAACTAAACCATCCTGCCCTAGAAAAAGGGCGATGTCCCAATTCATGAATGTATCCTCAAGCTATTTGCACTCCATCAGTAAATTGGCTACCGAAAATCTCATCAACCTCGCCAACCGAGTTGTTTAATTAATTTAAAGGCTCATACTTCCATGTTCCTTTATCTATTTTGACCATCACACGTGAGCGTTGATCAAGACCCAAGTGATCAGTTGGTGTGGTGTTGTATATACCGTGTGAGGCAGGAACCTCTTTGTTGCGCTCTAAAGCTGAGCGTAAAGCCGCACGAAAAGCCGTCGTTCCAGGCTGACCGCCCTTTAGGGCCTCAGGAATTGCAGCACTCATCACTTGACCAGCATCCCACATATGACCACCAAAGGTAGAAACAGATCCGACACCATAAGCGTCTTCATAGGCTTTGTAATAAACCATTGCAGATTTTTTGACGGGATTAGATACAGGCAATTGCGGCGCTATTAAGATTGGTCCTACTGCCAGGAGAGTTCCCTCTACATCCTTTCCGCCAACACGAATAAAGTCATTATTAGCAACCCCCAATGTTTGATATACCGCCCCCTTATAACCGACTTCTTTTAGGGTTTTCTGTGGAAGAACTGCTGGAGTTCCGGAAGCCGCAATAAGAACTGCGTCTGGCTTGCTACCAAGGATTCTCAAGGCCTGTCCGGAAACTGAACTGTCAGTTCTTACATAACGCTCGTTACTAACAATCTTAATTTTCTTTAAGTCTGCGGCAGTAACAAATGCTTGATACCAGCCCTCACCATAGGCATCGGAGAAACCAATAAAGCCCACCGTCTTAACGCCGTTATTTGCCATATGCTCAGCAGTTGCCAATGCCATGGAAATATCATTTTGCGTGGTTTTAAATACCCAACGTCTAGGTCCATCGACTGGCTCAACAATTCTCGATGCGGCTGAAACCGAAATCATTGGCGTTGATCCCTCAGCAACAACATCAACCATAGCAAGTGAGTTAGGCGAGGTAGAGGATCCAATGATTAAATCTACCTTATCTTCTGATATAAATTTTCGAGTATTTTTAACGCTAGCGGTAGTATCACTTGCATCATCTAGAATGATGTAGTTTATTTTTTGTCCTGCCACTACCTTGGGCAACAATGCGACTGTGTTTTTTTCTGGTATACCTAAAGAGGCTGCTGGCCCTGTTGTAGATACGGTAACGCCAACATTGATATCGGCAAGAGTTAATGTATTGAAACAAAAAGTTGCAGATAACAAAGCGATTTTCTTGAAATGCATTTTTCACCCCCAAATTTAAAAAATTGCTAAAAAAACGTCTAAAGCCAGCTAACCGCCACATATTTCAATTTCGCGCATTCGAAACTTCTGAACTTTTCCGCTTGCTGTTGTCGGATACTCGTTCACTATCCTAACAATAGATGGAATTTTGTAACCTGCGATATTGCCCTTACACCTTGTCCGTAATTCATCGGCATCGAGTATTGCACCATGCTTAAGACGTATCCAGGCACATAACTGCTCCCCATAGAGCTCATCCGGTATACCAAAAACTTGTGCCTCTGCAATTTCGGGAATGGTATGTAAGAATTCTTCAATTTCTCGAGGGAAGATATTTTCCCCTCCACGTATGACTACATCTTTCAAGCGACCAACAATGGCAACACAAGAATCTGATCGCATAACAGCCAAATCTCCTGTATGCATCCATCCATCAGCATCGATCGCATTTTTAGTAGCCTCCTCGTTTTGCCAATAACCCGGCATAACCAGATATCCTTTAACGCACAACTCTCCTGTAACGCCAAGGGGCACGGTATCCCCAGAAATAGGATCGGTAACTTTGACCTGTACATGAGGCAGCGGTGATCCAACAGTCTCCACGCGTTGCTCGAACGTATCATGCAGGGTCGTCTGCAAAGAAATGGGGGAGGTTTCAGTCATGCCATATACAACTGACATCTCCTTCATATTCATCTTATCAATTACCGCACGCAAGATCTCTGCTGGACAAGGCGCACCTCCCATTAATCCGGTCCTTAATGTTTTTAAATCATAAGAATTAAATTCAGGAAGATTTAACATTGCAATAAACATCATTGGAACGCCATAAATTGCTGTACAACCTTCTTTTTGTACAGCATCAAGGCAATTGGTAGGATCAAAAGACTCTGCTGGAAAAACCGCTGCAGCACCAACAGAAAATGCTCCAAGCACGCCGATTACCATCCCAAAGCAATGGAACATCGGCACCGGAAGACACACTTTGTCCAAAAAATGAATATTCAATCTATTGGAGATTTGGATGGCATTGTTTACTAAATTGAAGTTTGTTAAGGCTGCTCCCTTTGGATTGCCAGTTGTACCTGAAGTGTATTGAATACTGACAATTTCACTGGGATCACAGTCGGCAATTGCAGCAGAAATATCTTGATGAGAATAATTGACTGGCATTTTCAGAAGCTCATTCCAAGTAATTGCACCAGGAAATTGCTCATCACCAAAAATATACAACGTATTTAGGCTTTTAGAATTTTTACGAATATTTTCAGCGGCGCCAAAACAATCAAACTTACGAAAACTTGAATGTAAAAAAAGCACTTTACATCCCGAATGTTCTATAACATAACTTAATTCTGTTGCGCGATAGGCTGGATTGATATTTACGAGTATTGCCCCGATCTTTGCTGCTGCAAATTGAACTACTACCCATTCATAGCGATTGGCGCTCCAAATCCCAATACGATCACCCTTCATAACTCCAGAAGTGAGCAAGGAAGCCGCTAAATCATTAGATAAATTATCCAGCTCCTGAAAGTTCAGGGTCTTTTTTTGCCAAACGCTAATCACTGCAGGTCGAAGCGGAAAGCGTTGTACCGCCTCTGCCAATACATCATTAACACAGATGCTGCGAAGAGCTGGTTGATTGGCGCCTGTTACCTCTGAAAGTTGATTTATCAGCATATGTTTTATGTACCATTCACTTCTTAGAAAGTAAATTTTTGTCAAAGAAAGATATAGGCTTCAGACCATCGCCAACCTTCACTTCTTTGGCGTGATCTTTCTTTAGACATGACTGTACAGCTTCAGCTAACAGTAATGAGTCGTCAATATTGCTTTCAATAGCTGGCCTCACAATGCGATTCATTAAGTTATCAAAGTCTCCAAGGCTCTCCCTATAAGTACCACTATAGCCCTTAATTATTCTTGCGCTAACCACTACCTCTAAAGCAAAGTTATATGAAATTTTCTGACTTAAGTCTATAAGGCTTAACCATTCATTTATTGAATTCTGCTCCGCTAAATAGCGATAACCAAAAGGACGAATAATTCTTAACTTAGAAACGAGCCATAAGAGGCTAAAACCAAAAATACTGCTAGTCTGCAGATGCACGCCAAAATTAAAGCGGTCTATAAGATCATGCTTTTTTGCCCAAGCAAGAATTGGATTTGCGAATGCGGGTGGCAAAAATCCACAAAACTCTTCTAACCCCGGTTTAAAGTACTCCGTAACCTTTACAACCGATTCGGGTGCTGCGCCGGCTTCTTTATAGACCCGCTCAAACCTAGATCTTCTTGTTTTTAGGTATGCAACCTTAATTAAGTCATCAAATGACATGCGCAAAGCTAGATAACGAGCAGCCTCTACTAGCAGATGCTTATTGGGCTGCGCCATCACAGTGGGAAGCAAAAATTCAAGTCTTTTCAAATATAGCTTGGCGTAACTAATATTTTGAAAATCTACCAAGCGTCGAATACCCTCTTTAATAAATACATGCGCCTCAGCTGGAAAGATCTCATTTGACTGGGCAATTAAGGTAGCCACATTGTGACCATCAAAATGGGTATCAGTCGAATTTGATTCAGAATTTGCCGAACGCACATCTTTGCCTGTAGCCAAATCATATGCAAGTGAAAAACCAGCAAGATTTGCCTCTACATCAAAGCCGGAAGAGCGAATCACATCCTCAAAGACGCTACGATCAATCGGCAAAATACTGCTTCCTGCTACAGCACCAAACATCACCGAACTAATTGCACTTTTGCTTGCCAATACTGCTTTATCCATATCAAACATAATGGTTGACTTTGCTAATGATCGAACTGCTTTTGCAGCTCGCTCTTCATCGTAGCGACCATCACCAATATGGGATTTTTCAGAAGTGGCATAAACACGATGTTCTGAGGCAATCAATGTTGTTCGATTAGGCGTAATATAGCCTGCCTGCAAAACACGAGCAGCCTCAACTAACTCGGATGCGATAACCAAATCAACCATACCTGGCATAGGCGTAAGTGCAAGAGCTTGCTCGTAGTTTTCCTGAGCTAATTCAATGTAGTAAGTTGTTGCTCCTGTTCGTTGAGCAACCCCCGGAATAGAGGTACATTGAACACGCATGCTGCTTATACGTGCCGCCTCTGCAAGCCAATCGGTTAAGGTGCCTCCGCCCTCACCACCTAATGCGGCAATTAAAATAGAAATAGTCTTTTTTTTCTGATTCATTTATGAGTGCTCATGACTATTTTCTGGGCGCCCACCTTGCATAAGCTCAATAAAAGACTTGCGTAAGAAGTGTAAAAGCGAATCATAAAAACTAGGATTTTGAATAATTTCTACACGATAAAAAGATGGGCAAAGAACAGCGGCATGCGCCACTTCGCCGCAGTTACCGCAGCCGATACAGCTATTGTTAACAGTTGTAACAGGATCTAGTCTAAGAGGATCTGGATTTTCTTTGATTGTGAGCGATGGGCAACCAGACAACCTTATGCAGGAATGGTCTCCTGAGCAAGTATCCTCATCAACCCCAAACTTTGTTTTCACAACCCTTTTTCCCAACTTCAGTTTTTTTGCATTAAGTGGTTTGATTCTGCGCTGTTTAGCAAGTGCGCACTCACCATCAGCAATGATAACTCGAAGCCCTTTTGAGTCATCCTTTACGGCACGCTTTAAGGCCTTAATCATCTTGCCGACTTTGTACGATGGAATAGTCTCAATCCAATTAACACCAACTCCCCGCAAGGCAGACTCAATACTCATATCCACAACTTGGTCTTTAAAATTGACGCCACTGGAGGGAATATTTTGATGGCCGGTAGCAGAGGCATAGCCGTTTTTTAATAAAACTAGAATGCCATTACCCTTATTAAAAACGTAGCTCGCAACCCCAGCAGTCAAACTGCTGTGCCAAAATCCACCATCACCACCAATACTGATAACTGGCTTTTCCATCAAGGGCGATAAACCAGCGGATGATGCTAAGCCCATGCCATAACCTAATATCGTATTACCAGCAAAAAAAGGTTCAAGAGTTGCAAAACTATGGCACCCAATATCTGCACTGATATGCAGGGGGCCAATGTCATCCTGTAATAGCTTTAATGCAGAAAAGACAGGCCTCTCGGGGCATCCGGTACAAAAGGTTGGAAAACGGGGGGGTACTGGGTTGCCAAGCAATGCAGCAGCTTGCTTTTTGATCGATTGAATGTAATCAATTGTCTCAAGCGGGGCATTGCCAACCACAGCATGTATATGCTGTGCAGTAAATTTACCAATTCCCTGAAGCATGATAAATCCAATGTACTCCCCCGCCAAGGGAAAGCAATCCTTACCACTAATACTAGTAGTTAGGTTTAACTCATGACACAAGGCGTTAATTGCTTGCTCTAAAAATGCCGGCTGCCCCTCCTCTATTACTAAGATATTTTTCTTATCTCTACAGAATTTTTCAATCTCGTTTGGAACTAAGGGATACGTAACATTGAGCACATATAAGGGAATCTTAGAATTGCCGTCGTTATCAACCAAACCTAGCGTTTCTAATGCCCTCATAACTCCGTTATAAAGCCCGCCTTGCACCACCATCCCAACACTATCTAGAGGGCCAGCAAAAAATTCATTTAGTCTTCGATCTTGGATGTACTTGATTGCCTCTGGCCACCTCACATCAATTTTTAGCTTTTCCTGTGTATAGGTTGCAGGCGGCAAACTCACCTTATCAGGCTCAAACACTGAAGACTGCAATTTGCTTATGGTAGAAATCTTTGGCTTTATGTTCTTCTTCGTCCTGAAACTTCCAGTCATATGGCATGCGCGAATTCGAAGCTCAAGCATTACTGGGGTATTGCTGGCCTCAGATAAACCAAAGGCCTCTTCAACCATGTTCACTATATGATCAAGGCCGGGGCGAGGATCCAATAGCCACATCTGAGATTTCATCGCGAATGCATGGCTACGCTCTTGAATAATGCTAGAACCCTCTCCGTAGTCCTCACCTATCACGATCACTGCACCTCCGGCAACGCCAGCAGATGCCAGATTGGATAATGCATCAGATGCAACATTAGTGCCAACAATAGACTTGAAGGTAATGGCGCCACGAATCGGGTAATTAATTGAAGCGCTCAACATCGCTGCGGCACTAGCTTCGTTAGCACAATTTTCTACGTGCACACCAAGATCGGAGAGATAGTCGCCCGCATCAGAAAGAACATCAATGAGATGGGATACCGGTGCTCCTTCATAGCCACCCACATAAGAGACGCCGGATTGAAGCAAGGCTTTGGTTACAGCCAAAATGCCTTCACCCTCAAAAAGATCTCCATTCCCTAGCTTGAGCTGAGCAACTTCCTTTTTGAATGAACGTTCCGCCAAGTGTCTTCCTTTTTTACTATTAACCCTATTGAACAGGCTATTTTTTAGGATAGACACTTAATTTGAATCTATCAATACTATAATTAGTATATGTAATATAGATATTATCTATACTTAAGAATATTCACTCAAGAGTAAATACACATGAAAAGATTAGACCTTAATCTAGTCAGAATCTACGTCGCAATTTTTGAAGCCAAATCAGTATCTAAGGCTGCAATCGTGCTCTCAATGACTCAACCATCAGTTAGTTATGGCTTATCACACCTTCGTGAAGTATTTAAAGATAATCTCTTTGAAAGAAAAGGGCGAGGGGTAACCCCTACCAAACGAGCTGAGGAGCTATACATCCAATTTCGCGATGCTCTTAACACTATTGATAAAGCTCTTGAAGATATTGACACATTCAATCCTAAAACAACTCGTCGAGTTTTTAGGGTTGCCATGTCGGATGTTGGCGCCATCTGTTTAACGCCCTTGCTGTTAGCTAAGTTTGATATTGCCGCCCCAGAGTCAACGATAGAAATCGTTCAAGTAAAAATGGATGATTTAATTGACGAATTGGCATCTGGGCATATAGATATTGCCGTTGGAAATCTACCCATTAATCATCCATCCGCACGAAGTGAACTCCTATTTAAGGAGCGTTATGTTTGTGTTGTCTCAAATCGTCACTCCCGTATTAAGAAAAAAATGAGTGCTGAACAATTTATTCAGGAGTGGCATATCGACGTAGTTTCTCCGTTTTCACTTCACCATGAAGTAGATCGAAAATTTAGAGAAATAGGGATAAATCGAAAAGTAGCACTAAGAGTTCAGAACTATGGTGTTTTGCCCACCATACTAGCGGAATACGAGTATATAGTAACCGTTCCATCTGCATTGGGAAAGGTTTTTGAGCAGCTTGCTGATGTGAAGAGTCTGGAGCTACCAACAACTACTCAACACTTTGAGATCAGAGCGCTATGGCACTCTAAGCAACAATCATCAGCAAGCAATATTTGGTTTAGAAATCTTATAACAGAGACTCTAAGACCCCCTCAAGTTAAATAATTAAACTAGTTAATAGATTTCCTTAGCCTGGATCGACTTAACTACAGTGGATGGGAAAGTACCCCTAGTGGTTAACGAGAAATTTCTAGAGTGAATTAGTATTTATGGGTTAGAAAATAACGCAAAGAGAAATAACCCATGGACTAAAGACGCCCCTATCTCGATCTCGTTTCATTCCTAGAACAATTTTGATGCAAATGAATATAAGCACTGTGGCTGTAGATACCTTGCTATACAAAGTGCGATGGCTACCATATTGATGAGCGGATTTGCAAGTTGGAAGCCAAGCTTATCTCATAAAATCAATATTCATTAACGCTGAAACTAAAAAAACCCCGATTTCTCGGGGCTTATTATTTCTGTTATCTACTACCTGCTATCACAAGCTAAAAATTATCTTAGGCTTTCTTTTTTAATGGCGGCAAGTCAGTGCAATGACCGTGGGCCGCTTCAGCCGCAAGACCAACTGATTCACCCAAGGTTGGATGCGGATGAATTGTTTTTCCAATATCCACCGCATCAGCACCCATCTCGATCGCTAAGCATACTTCGCCAATGAGATCGCCAGCATGTGTGCCCACAATGCCGCCACCAATAATGCGATGAGTAGTAGCATCAAAAATGAGTTTAGTGAAACCTTCATCACGTCCATTGGCGATGGCGCGTCCACTAGCAGCCCATGGGAACAAGCCCTTCTCATAAGCAATGCCCTGTGCTTTGCACTGCTCTTCCGTCAATCCAGCCCAAGCTACCTCAGGATCGGTATAGGCAACCGATGGAATTTGCTTCGCATCAAAATAGGACTTTTCACCAGCGGCAGCCTCAGCAGCAACGTGACCTTCATGCACCGCCTTATGAGCCAACATCGGCTGACCAACTAAGTCACCAATAGCAAAAATATTGGGGACGTTGGTACGCATTTGTTTGTCAACCGGAATAAAGCCGCGCTCATCTACCTGAACGCCTGCTTTGCCAGCATCAATCTTCTTACCGTTTGGAGTGCGGCCTACCGCAACCAAAACTAAGTCATATGTCTGTGGTTCAGCGGGTGCATTCTCGCCCTCAAAAGAAACCTGTATGCCATCTGGCTTCACTTCAGCCTTGGCTGCACGTGTCTTGAGCATGATTTTTTCAAAACGTCCGGCATTGAACTTCTCCCAAACCTTCTCTAAATCACGATCAGCACCAG
>TBL_comb47_HYPODRAFT_10001354_pt1 | contig 31915 bp, 28 predicted proteins | sample TroBogypolimnion_40_FD_10682 | JGI IMG/M metagenome (IMG submission 10682) | reverse complement strand
GCGAGGTGGGTTAGGTTGTTTATTGGGGTGGCGACTGATTTCGCCTTGCTAAAGATGATATTTTAGTAATATACAACACATTAACCCTTTCAATTTGAATCTTAAATCGACTTCGGCCAGTGAATCTGTTGAATAATAACCCGTCTCACTAATGGGTATCAACTAGAGTTTTTCCATCGTGTTATCACTGTTATCCTCGAAAAGATGAAAATCGTTAACGGACTACCCGTAATAGAGATTTGAAAGATTCGGCATTTGAAATTATCAAGGATAACTTCGTATGAGTAAGCCACAATTTGTTTCCAAGTATTCCTCATCAGCAATAAAAATAGCGCTTTATTATTTGGTGTTTTCTACTCTGTGGATTCTGTTCTCAGAACAGATCATTCTGTTGTTATTCCAAGATATTCAGTCATATTCAAAAGCTAGTACCTATAAAGGATGGTTTTTTGTGGCGACAACCGCAGTCGCTCTCTTTTCACTTCTTAACCATGATGCCAAAAATTGCCGACGAACCGAGAATTTACTGAAAACGAGTGAGGCATACTTGAATAGTGTCTTCAGCTCAGCGCCAATTGGTATGGCTGTAATGAGCGGTCGAGTTTTCAAAACGGTCAACAAGCGGATGTGTAGCATGACAGGATATTCAAGTGAAGATCTACTAGAAAATAATAGTCGGATGCTCTATGCCACCGATGAGGAGTACGACTTTGTTGGAAGAGAAAAACACCGCCAAATCTTCGACTCCGGCACTGGCAACATTGAGACTCGATGGCTATGCAAAGATGGGCATCTCATCAATGTACTTTTGAGCATGACTCCAATCGATTTACATGATCTCGAAGTCGGCGTGACCTTTACCGCTCTAGATATAACCGAACGCATTCGAGACGCCGAAGCTCTCAAGGAGAGCAAGAACAAATTCGCATTGGCTTTTGATGCCAGCCCAGATTCAGTGAATATTAACAGTCTGGATGAAGGCGTGTACGTAGAGGTCAATAAAGGTTTTACTGATCTGACCGGCTACTCCCGCGAAGATGTTATTGGTAAGACTTCATCTGAAATCGATATTTGGTACGATCTGACCGACAGGCACCGCTTAGTTCAAAGCCTGAGGGCAACGGGGTACAGTGAAAACCTCGAGGCAAAATTTCGCAGAAAAGACGGCAGCCTTACCACCGCGTTGATGTCAGCCAGAGTCATATCATTGAACAATGTTCCGCACATTATATCCATAACACGCGATATCGGAGAGCTGAAGCGAGCTGAGCAGGAAATTCTTGCCCAAAAAAAGCTCTTCGAAACCATGTTTAATGCCATGACCGATGCGATAGTTATTACGGATACAAAACGCCAGATTCAACTGACCAACAAAGGATTGGAGACCACTTTCGGATATAAAACGGAAGAACTGGTCGGCATGACCACCGAGGTGTTCTATGACAATCCAGAAGAATATTTTGGGACAGGGAAAGCTGTCTTTAATCGCGAATCACCTCAGCCAACCAGTTTTTATACCACGTTGTATAAAGATAAGTCCGGAAGAAGCTTTCCCGGAGAGACCTTTGGAACGAAGTTATATGACAACAGTAATATATGGATCGGCAATCTTGCTATTATGCGTGACATCACAAAACGCAAACAAGATGAGGCTGATCTTGAACGTCTGAAAGTTGCCATCGAACAGGCTGGAGAAGTAATCGTCATTACCGATGCGGACGGAAACATCCAATACACTAATCCCGCATTTGAAAGAGCGACGGGATACACTCTTGAAGAGGCACATCTTCAAAATCCACGGATTCTCAAAAGTGGATACCAAGACGAGGCATTCTACAAAAACCTTTGGGATACTATTTCCAGCGGACAGACTTGGACTGGCCGCATGGTTAACAAAAACAAGGACGGCGTCCTTTATACTGAAGAAGCAACAATCTCTCCGGTTATTAATGCTGATGGACAGATAATTAACCATGTGGCCATAAAACGAGATATTACAGCTCAGCTTAAACTGGAAGAGCAATATATTCAGGCACAAAAAATGGAATCGGTCGGCCGGTTGACCGGCGGTGTGGCTCATGACTTCAATAACATTCTTGGGATCATCATCGGGTATACCGAGATGGCGCTGGAGCAAGTTGAACCGACCGAAGAATTACACTCCAATCTAGAAAAAATATACGACGCGGCTATGCGCTCTGCTGACATTGTACGTCAATTGCTAGCCTTCTCGCGAAAACAGACTATAGCTCCAAAAGTGCTTGACCTGAATAACACGGTTGAAGGAATGCTGAAAATGCTGAGTCACTTGATGGGAGAGGATATTGATCTTACTTGGAACCCAGCAGCGAATTTAGCACCGATATTAATAGATCCTTCACAGGTTGATCAGATACTTGCCAACCTCTGTGTAAACGCTAGAGACGCCATCGACGGTGTCGGGAAAGTTACGATTGAAACGAATACCGTCACGCTTGACCAAGAATATTGCGATAACAATCTCGGTTTCCGTCCTGGAGAGTATGTAGTGCTTTCCGTGAGTGACAGCGGATGCGGTATCGAGAAGGAAATCCTCGATAAAATCTTCGAGCCATTCTTTACCACCAAAGGAACACTGGGAACCGGACTTGGACTATCAACCGTGTTTGGTATAGTCAAACAAAACAGCGGGTTCGTCAACCTCTACAGCGAGCTAAACGAAGGAACGACCTTCAAGATCTACCTGCCTACACATAGAGACGAAACCGTCTCGAAAGCTGAGCCCATGCTTGAAAATCCAGAAATGAGCAACGGCGAAACTATTTTGCTTGTTGAAGATGACAAAACAATTCTGGAAATGGGCGTAACGATGCTGAACATGATGAATTACCACGTGTTGACGGCAAATACGCCTACTGAAGCGTTACGGCAAGCTGAGGAGCATGCCGGAAAGATCGATCTTCTTATAACAGACGTCATAATGCCGGAAATGAACGGGAAAGCATTATCACATCAAATTCTCGCGATTTCGCCAGATCTCAAGGTCCTGTTCATGTCTGGATATACAGCCAATGTCATTGCTCATCATGGTATTCTCGATAAAGGCATTCATTTCCTCCAGAAACCATTTTCAAAAAGAGAACTGTCGAAAAAAATCAAAGAAGCTCTTGAGATCGCAGCGTGATTCCTATCATACATTGTGAACGGCAAGCCAGCGTAAGCGGCAGTGCTTCGTCGAGGATTTTGCGATTGATCCGCAGCCAAAGATGGCCCAAAATGAGATGCAAGATGTTTGTGGACAGACCCTTAGTCAAGAGGATTCACCCTGAACCAACGCATATCTAACGTTGAATTCGTCGGATAACCATAATGCTGATCATTTAAATATTCATCAGGGAAGCCTTCAACCCAAGCGTCGTCTGTGTAATGTATTGGAATGGGTGCAAAACATGCTGATCGATGTGTTATATCTCCTCTGTAGCGGGAGAAAATTTCGTGTTATCAGCTTGTGCATTATGGGGATATCGGGAGTCGGATCATGAATCTGTTTCAAGTATTCAGTAATTCAGTTGAATTGGCTGGTAATAATAAGCGCATGCTCTCTGGAAATAATTCTGGTTATTTAATATCTGTCAGATATCATACAGTTAAATATTTAACAAAAATCATAATTCCCGAGGACCATTATGAACAAATCAGAATTGATAGAAGCTCTCGCTCAAGATCAAGGGCTACCTATTAAAACAGCAGCATCCATTGTGAACACGATTGTGGATACAATGATCGAGACGCTGGTAAGAGGCGATGGTATCGAGTTGCGCGGTTTCGGAAGCTTCACAGTGAAGGAATATGATACGTATACCGGTAGAAACCCCAAGACTGGAGCTAAGATATTAGTAAAACCTAAAAAATTACCGTTCTTTAAAGTCGGCAAAGAACTCCGTGAAGCTGTAGATGCAAACCGTGGCAGGTGATCCATTTTTTCGAGGAGATTGAAAAAGGACTTTGTGCGAACAATGAGTCATGCAAATTTCCTCAAATGGATCACCAAAAGTTATAATGAGTCAGGCGGATAAATGCACAGTCAACCTTCTCCAGGATCACCCCTCCCGCCAAACAGCACCCTACCAGTTTTTTTCACTGTTTCTTCCGTTGCCGCCAGAATTCAAAAGATCCTCCAACCTTCCATAGGTAAACAGTTTTGGTTAAAAGCTGAGATTTCATCTGGTCGTGAACGTGGTGGTCATTTCTACTGCAATCTGGTTGAAACTGGAGAAAATGGTAAAATCATTGCTCAGATCAGTTGTCATATCTGGCGTCAAAGCCTCGATGATATTAAATCTAAATTCAAGCATCATAACCTCACTCTCGATCTTTCCGATGGCACTGTCGCTGGGTTACGATGCAGCCTTTCCTTTCATCCGCAATGGGGTATAGCCCTTGAAGTTACAGATGCAGATACATCGGTCGCACTCGGAGAGCTCGAACTGCGTAAGCAGTCCATCCTTGCACGACTGAAACAAGAAGGCCTGTTTGAACCGAATAAACTTCTGCCTCTTCCATTCTTACCGATACGCATTGGTCTAATCACCAGTTCTGGTTCTGCGGCATGTCAGGATTTTTTAACAACTATCCAGAGATCAAATTTTGGATTTCAGATACTTTTAGCTGATGCCACGGTACAAGGCGATAAAACAGAGAGAACGGTACTTAAAGCCTTAGATGTTCTGGAACGATTGGCACCCGATGTGGTTGTGATTATTCGTGGTGGAGGATCCAAGACTGATTTGTCCTACCTGGATAATGAAGCTATATCCCGAAGAATTGCTGGCTATCGGTTCCCGGTATGGACTGGAATCGGGCATGAGATTGATACCAGTGTGCTCGATTATGTCGCCAATCATAGCTTCAAGACACCCACAGCTGTTGCTGAAAGTATTATCGCTATTTTCACTGAGCTACAGCGATATCTTGAAGGAGCCAAACATAACCTCAAGACCTCCTGGAATTATAATCTGCAGCGAGAAAAGGCATGGGTCCATGACGCTTTCATAGGCATAAGGCAAGGAACTCGGAAAATGCTCATGTACCATATATCCACTCTTCAGAGTCAAGGATTGCGGCTATCGAAGAACACCATGCAACATTTATTGGCTGAACAGATTGATATTAAATCAAAAAAAGAAAGATTGGGGCTTTTGGTTAAGCATAACCTTGATCAGAATAAATTGTTTTTACAGGACGTAATCCGTAGGTTTTCATTGGATCGTTTTTCGCGCCAGGTGACGGTGGAGCGAGAACTCCTTCGAAACAAATATTCCATTTTAAAGGCCATGAACCCCGACAATATCATTATGCGGGGATTTGCTGTGGTGCGAGATGAAAATGGGAAAATCATCACTTCCATCCAACAGATTAATAATGGAATGGTGACACACACAACTGTTCGGGATGGTGAAATATATAGCACCGTGAATTCAGTTTCAGGAGACCATACATGACCGAGATTGTAGCAGAACACGGCTCCCCGTCAGGAGGAACCTATGAGCAGAAAGTCAGAGAGTTGGATGATATTTTGAGGAAATTAGATGAATCTGAAATCCCGATAGATGAACTTGGCGAGAAGGTCAAGATAGGTGCTCAGTTGATTATCGAACTTCAGCGACAGCTAAAAAGTGTCGAAACGGAGGTTCAGGACGCCTTTAAAATACTTGATGACTCTTTTGATAAAAATGTCTCAAGTCAAAATGAGGATTAGCAAAAAAAGTGTAACTAAATGAACATTTTCGGTTCATAGACATGATGCTGACAACACTTCCATTTCTTTTTTTATTCTTTTTTGAAAAGAGTTTAAAACTCTCACACTACCGTGCTGTCTTCACGACCGGTAATTCATGCCAGTTAGTCGTATATGCCGGTGATTTCTGTGACTGCTGCATTGACCACGGACGTTCCGTCACGGTTGCTGCTATACCGTATTGAATGGCATTGCGGCCCCATTTCTCATTGATCTTGTCAAGAGCTGCCATGAGCGGTTTGTCTTCTCTCTCTGGTATTACTGGAGCAAACAAATTTTGCTGTTTGAATCCGTGTTTTACGATGCCGGTGATGAGGACTCCAGCCTTTCGATACCGGTAACCTGGTCGATAGATCAATTTGAGACAACGAACAGAGGCTTCGATCATGTCTGGGGTGGATGCTGTCGGTCTCGGAAGTGTAATGGTCTGGTTGTTGGAATATTGAGATTGTTCATCAAATGGTCCGGTTGTGATAAACACATTCAGAGTATCAGCTTCGACCTCTTGTTTTCGGAGTTTTTCGGCAGCTCGTGACACATAACTAACGACTGCCTCTTTGAGATGCTCAAAATCAGTGATCGGATGTCCGAACGAACGTGACGTCACGATTGATTTCGGACATGGAGGCGCTTGTTCAAGTGATATACACGGGATCTCGTTTAACTCCATCAAGGTCCGCGCACCGACAACGGTAAGAAGCTTTCGAATCAGTTTTTCATCAGCTCGCTTAAGATCATAGGCCGTCCGAATGCCGTACCGGTTCAGCTTTTCAACTGATTGTCGGCCTATACCCCAAATGTCACCGATGGCCATCTTTTGCAAAATCTGGTCAGTTTGCAGGTTATCGACCAGGTCAAACACTCCAGTGACGTCTTTCTTAGCCACTCGATTTGCGACTTTAGCAAGTGTCTTGGTTGTGGCGATGCCGATAGAAACAGGGATGCCAACGTTCTTTCGTACCCTCTCTCGAAGCTCTGCAGCGTATTTAAGTCGATTCCATGTTTTGCTTACTGGCAGCGAGATGAATGCCTCATCAATCGAATATACTTCGACATAGCATTCCATCTGGCGCAGAACTTCCATCACTCGATGTGAAAGATCCCCATACAGCGCGTAGTTCGACGAGAAAACATGAATACCGTGCTTCGCAACCAAGTATTTCATTTTAAACAGCGGAGCACCCATAGGTACACCGAGAGCCTTCGCTTCATTTGACCGAGCAACTATACAACCGTCATTATTGGAGAGAACGACAATCGGCTTTCCGTTCAGCTCTGGTCGGAACAACCTTTCGCATGAAGCATAGAAATTATTGCAGTCAACGAGCGCGAAGACTTTTTTGATTTCGAAACTCATGGAAATTGATGAATGACGCTGGTGACTACTCCCCAGACTTCAAATTCAGAATCTTCGGTGATCTCGATTGGCTGATAATTAGCGTTCTCAGCTATTAACCGGCAGGATGTGTGGTTTTTTACGAGTCGCTTGACGGTCAGCTCACCGTTCACGATTGCGATGATGATCTTGCCGCTGGTTACTTCGAGAGATCGGTCAACGATCAGAATGTCATTGTTGTTGATGCTGGCATTTATCATTGAATCGCCAGAAACTCGTACGAAGAAAGTGGATGTCGGATGCGGGATGAGGAACTCGTTCAGGTCGAGCTTTTGATCAATATGATCTTCGGCTGGTGATGGGAAACCGGCTGAAACGCCGCATGTGAATAACGGACGAATAACCTTGGTCTTTAGATCTACCTGGAAAATTTCGGCAATTGAGGAGTCTATTTTCATACCGAGGAGAATAGCACATATTCCAAAAAAGAAAATACGAGATCAGGAGGAGCGAAGACTGAGTTACAGAATTACGTACAGGTTCTTAATTGCGCGGCTGATGTGATCACGAATATTCGTAATTCTTTCGAGTAATCCAAAAAGTGCTGTCATATCAGCTTATTCCAATGACGATTCCTTAACGGCTTAGATTCAGAGCATTTCCCGTCGGCGTTATTTCTTAGCAATGTCTTTAAGCGCCATACGATGTCACAACTCCAAGAGAATCGAGCATACCGACAGATTCTGTATCGAGCTCTTTGAGAGAGGCTATGCAAAGCATCTCTCTTGGACGTGTGAAAGCCACGTATCCAAGTCTACACTTGTCTTGTTTGTCGGCTGAGCGGCAGGAACTATCGGTTTGAAGCCATTTCTTCAGGTCCGAATTGGTTTTTGCGACGACCAGAACTGCGTCAGCTTCCAAGCCTTTTGCCTTCCGGATTGAAGCGTATAACTCTGAACTTGATTTAGATGTTCCTCTAATGAGTTCGCTCCGAAACAATGACAAGTCCTTTTCGAGCTCTTTGGCTGACCGATCACGTATCTTGATTCCAAATTTTTGAGCTACAAATGCTTCGAGTTTCTTAAAATCGTACAGATCCTTGCGAAGCTCGTTTAGTAACTGAATGCCGATGGCTCGCCATTGAAGTCGTGCCAGTTGATATTCCTCACAAACTCTTTTCGGGCTTCGGTCGAGAGCTACAGACAGCAGTTCAAGTGTGTCTCCGAGAAGCGTTTTCGTCCTTCGTCCTATGTTTGAAATTGGTGCTAACTGGAATTGATCACATACTGAATCGAAGGTTGCGTTATCTTCTGATATGTATAATCTGGTTCGTTGCGAATCTTTAGCTTCCACATCAGCGCTTAACTGCTGAAATTGCAGTACAATTATTTCAAGATCCGTAGCTGGTATAAAAAGAACTCTAGGTTCATTGCGCTTTGGTTTAATTGCCGTCTGTTTCAGCTCGCCGCGAAACTGATTTGCAAATGTTACGATTTCTCCGTTCGAGCGATAGTTTTCAAGAATTGGAATTTGTTGTGCCGATTTTTTGAATCGAAAGAACGGAATGTTATCATGACTTGGTGGTGGCTGGCCTCTATATGCAAAACTCATCACATACTGCTCTGGATCACCGACAACATATAAGTTGGTCTTCCCTGCCTTACGAAAGCAATCGAAAACTTCTAGCATACCGATGTTTGCGTCTTGGAATTCATCTACAAAGATATAGGCGAGTCGCTCGCAGATGCGGTCCCGTATGCTTGGATATTTAAGAATTACTCGGGCATTCGATACCATCTCATCATAAGGAACTATTCCTTTTTTTATGAGGTTTTTTGTGTAGGCGTAGGCTGCGCTGGCCTTGCGTCCTTTCTCATGCACATTAATCGGCGCGTAAATGTGCTCAGCTGGGAATAACGAAAGCAACTCTGCGAACGGAGCCAGAATGAAGCGATTCATGAATGAATGGTTTGTGCCGATGAATACATTGCGTCGAATAGGTACTTTCTTTGAGAGACGTTCACGGATCGTATTTGCTGCTGCGTGCGTGTATGTGATGGCTGCAAGAAACCGATGAGGAGGCAGTACATTAATAGCGGCTGCTATTTCATCGACCATAGCATGTGTTTTTCCGGCTCCTGGTCCAGCCTCGGCGAGTCTTGGTGTCAGTCCTTTCTTTGCCATCGCTATCCCACTATGAAGTTGAATGCAGTTGCAATGTAAGCCGGTATTGCCAAGCTTTTGCTCGCGTCGTCCTTTTTGCCTGTCTTCAGGGATGCATCTTGAAGAGTGGATATGAGACTAAAGGCGAATTCGGCTTTGTAATTTGCAATTTCAGCGAAGAAAGCTTCTACATCGATGTCGTTCGTTCCAGTCTGCGCAATGAACGTGGGGCCGTTTTTTGGTTTCGTCGCGGAGAGCGCTTTGAGAAGATGTTGTTTTCCGTCACCGGACTTGTTTGCCAAAACTAGCTCTTTTTCGAAGGTGCTCTCTGTTGTGACTTGAATGTCGATATGGGAAATGTGCTTGAAATCGCCACGCAAGGTCTCGGCCCGATTTTCGGTTTTTGTTCCTAAATCACTGTCTGTAAGTGCCACACATTTTGTAAAGAAACCGTTCTTTACAATTGTCAGAAAGTGTCGAAAGGCGACTCCGTTCACGTTGATGACGGTACAGCCAAGGCTTTCGAGAGTTTTTCCTGTGTGTTGCTCGAACAAAACGGGAATGATGACTTGCTCTGCAATACCTTCAACGAGGATCAGCCTTCGAGCAAAGAACATCCGAGATTTCGTCGCGTCGAGATATAGGCTGAGAAAACGAATCGCGTTTTTCTCTTTGATGGGATCAATACCCTCAAGGACGTAATGTGATGTCAGTTCACCATCGGACTCTCGTCGATATAAAACGACTGTGTTCTCCAAAGAAAGCTTTGTTGCCACGTGGGTGGAGTGGGTAGTCAAGATCAGCTGTAGCGATGTTGAGTGTTCTTTCCTGATATTCTCGATGTTCCTTGCTAAATGGTCTTGGAGGTGAGGATGCAAATGGGCTTCTGGTTCCTCGATTCCGATAAGCCGGAAACAGACAGCGCCGTCCTCTCCGGCTGAGTAATCTGGAGCTTTGGCAAGCTGGGACAATACAAGTGCCACGTAAAGGAGGTTGTTCCGACCGAGACCATTGCGAGCAACCGTGATGGGATTGGTTCCATATACCATCCCAATTTTCTTCAAAATCTCGTCTGACTCTGGTGAGGCGAAGTGTAGCCCAATAGAATGGTCTTCTCCGGGCGTATCAAGCGACACTCGTTTTAGCAACTCTTGAACTTCTGTCTTAACAGCCTCAAGTGATGGATCAGTATCTATCGCATTTTTTAAGTCGTCTATCCGTTGCTTAACATCCGTGTATTGTGACTCGCCTTTCTGTCGAAGGACGCGAAATAATAAACGCTGCTCGCCACCGCCGACCAATTCTCGCTCTGCATCTCGAAGTGCATCGAGAATTTCGACGCAAAGCATTTGTAACAGCCAGGATTCACATTCGTTTGCTGAGCGACCTCCTCCGAAGATCGTATGTCGATATTCTCCAATCGGAAAATCGACATACCGGCTGTAATCTTCTTCTTGAGCATCACCGTCTGCTTCGGAAGCCGCTTCCTCGTCCTGTTTCTTCCTTTGATTGACTGCGTTACGTTGCTCCTCAATCCATTTTTCTCGTTTAAAGTTACCGCGAATAGCGAATCGATATGTCAAAGATGCTTCTGACAGGTCAGTTTTACTGTACCAATCACCGACGACTGAATGTTGCTCATCTTGGATGTCGCTAAGCGTTACATGGATTTCGACCTCCGGAAATATGACAGCGTCCACTTTTATAGCTTGATCGGCTATCTGTTTTTTGAAAGAATTGATGGCAGAATAATTTATGTCGTCAATTTTCAAGCTTCGCTGCTGAGTGACAGAGATTTCTTGGCTGAAAATCAAGGATAGTGCTGCCAAAAGATTTGTCTTTCCGATGTTATTCTCGCCCATGATGAGCGTGAATGGTTGCAGATTCATCGTGAAAGGTGGATCAGAGAAATTTCGGAAGTTCTTAATGCTGACATTACTGACATGCATGGCATTTATCCTGTCAAGTTCTACGTTTAAGTGAGTCCCAATGTCGCATACTTACGAAGCAAAAAATATGCGGAACTGAGGCCGAAGGTCCGAGCAAGACGAGCCCATTCTTCAGCCGTCACACCTTTTGGAACGTGTGCTCCAGGACTAATGAAGGTATAGACCCGTGCCAACATCTCTTCCTCTTGTATTTCAATAACTCCGGCAACGCGGAGAAACTGAAGAGCCTTTCCCCATTGGTAGTCAGGAAATCCTCCGCTCTTCTTCGATTCTATGACAGCTGCTGCTCTCCTCGCAACCGTCTCAAGAGCGATACGCACTTTCGTAGTCGAGCCGTTGAAGTCTGGCGGTTGAGCAACAAAACTTTTTGATGAGCTTTCAATAGCTGTTTTGATTGCTTCATCACCGTCAAGCCCGCTCATTGCGATGTCTTGGAGAAACTTGTCTCGAATGCCAGTTGCCTCTTCTGCTGCTGGTGTAACACGTACCAGTGCGCTTTCTTCAACAATCCATCCGTCATGAAGTGCCCAGCGTTCAAGTTCTTCAATACCGCTAGTGAATACGTGTTTGACTGGTGCCGCTGCATAAAGAACTTTGTTATTTGCGAGAAGTTCGGTAAGCATGGCCAATAGAGCATCATGTTGTGCACCAGCCAGTGCTTGAATAAATGAGGATATGTGCAACGCACCAAGATGTTTGTATAAGAAAATTTCTGCTCCCGTAGAAGAAATTGTCGTTAGAACTTGGCTTATCGCTCCTCGGGTTTGATGACTAAAGATCTCCATACAGATCTCCCAACTCTTGAAATAAATACTGCCCAAAAATGACGCGACAGGATTACCTCTGAGAAGTACGATTTTCGTTAGTTTAACTGGTCAATTGCTTATTTCTTCGCTTGAAGCTAGAGCTTTGCTCAACACCGCTTCCAGAAGACGGCGATTGTTCTTCTCCGTACTTGTGAGCTGTTTTTCTAATTGATCGCATATGGTCATCAGCTCATCTACTCTAGCGACGATCCGATGTTGCTCAGCAAGTGGTGGCAACGGGATTATCATTTCACCGACGTCACCGAGCCTGAAACTGTTTTTTATTCCTCGTTGTGGACCATCAAACTGAAATTTTGCTAATGGTGATCTCAAAAGCTCGGGAAAGTATCTATTTCGGCATATTGGCATAAATCGCAGTAAACAGGTGTGCTGGTTTATGTAAGCTTCTCCGAAATTTGGTGGGATGCGACCGAGATTTCCAACATCTCCCGTGATGGAGATTAACAGGTCATCTTCTTCAAGTTTAGTTCTTGAGCCTTCGCCGTTCGCTGGCGGACTGACAAATCTTTTTGCGTCTAACCTCAGCTCATAACTTCCTCGGGATAAATTACTCATTGTCACAAACATCGCTCCGGTTTTGGAATAATACTTGGCCCAATCTCGTGATCCGGATGTAATCAACTGTGCTATGTCCCAAATTCGTACCCACTTCCAGCCGGTCGGCAAAGCATACGGTGCTTCATCTGGCTTGATTGCTGGCTGTGGTTTGGGCTCCTTGATTAGCCTTTCTTTAACCAGTATTACTTTCTCTTCCTGAATTTGCTTCAATAGCTCAGTTGCCGATTCTTCATTGGTGTCTTGTAATACAAGGTGACCGCTTACTGCTAAGCAGAGAATTGCGTCACGCAGAGGCTTGATATGCTCCCTACGAGAAGTCAATCGCTGTAGATGGTTGAAGTGAAATTGAGTTGCCGCCTTGACGTCATCTGCTGACGCCATACTGAACCGATTTAGGCTGGAAGATACAAGTCGGTCTCGTCTTTTTTCGCGTTTCTTCTGTGACGCTTCTACTTGGTCGCACAGAAGCATCAGTTCATCGACTTTTGTCACAATACGGTGTTGTTCGGCGAGAGGCGGAAGTGGAATTAAGATATTTGAAAGAGAAGCCCGATTCAGTGTCGCGCCTTTTACAGCGTCCTTTTTGTTGCCTTGCCTAGAAAATTGAGGAAGTGTTTTGAAGAGGTATGCCTCCAATGAGCTCAGATGCGGCCGTATTGAAATAATTGCTTCATTGTGAAACGCGGGAATAGCCAGCCGAGCAATTTTCCCGATTGTGAGCTTAAAGCTCATAATCATAGTGCCAATTGGTAACGGTTCGGCTCCGAAAATTTGTTGTTTAGCTCTTTCGCTTACCGTTTCTTTTGTGCTGTAAATAGGCTGACCATCAATCATGTCAGCGATGCTGACCCAATTGTAGTCACCGGTGTTCCAGAACGATGTTTCGTGTCGAGCTGGCGTTCTACCAGCTAAAAAATCTGCTATATCGCTAAACCGAACCCAGCGCCAGTTGTGAGGGATATTGAAGGGTTGCTCTTCTGCATTCACCGTCTCTGGATCAGACTGCTTTCTGATTATAGCATCATCCACTAACTTTGTTTTTCTCTTCTGAATTTGCTCGAGTAACTTCGCAGCTGGCTCCTCGGCAGGGTCTTGCTCCACCAGCTTACCGCGAACTGCCAGGTCGAGAATAAAACGGCGCAGACGTGGCACTGCCTCTGGTGCTTCGCTGATGCGGTCAAAATGTTTATACAAGATCTCCGTGTTCATCTGAGCATTGCCTCAGTCAAAATATTCTTTAGCTGATCCCGCAGTTCGTCTGTCTGCACCTCTGCTTCTTGCAATTTAGCGAGTATTTCTTCCGGCTCACCATGATCTACGGCTTCCGTATGTGGATTTTTAAAATCTAAATTGAAATTACGCGCTTTGATCTCTTCTAAGTTGACTTTCCATGCTTGTTCTGTCTCCTGTCGATTCTCGCGCGCAGTTCCGCCCCACCAGTCCACGCAGCCTTGAAAATGTTCGACTCTGATTGGCCTGGTCATGGAGTACGCTTTCTGTCCTGCTGGAATTTGGTGTTCATAGAACCAAACATCCCTAGTCGGATCTCCTTTTTCAAAGAACAGCAGATTGGTGCCGATACTGGCGTACGGTTTGAAAACGCTGTTTGGCATCCGGACAATGGTGTGCAAATTACACTCTGCTAATAGTTGTTCTTTCAGTCTGGTTTTAACGCCTTCGCCGAACAAGGAACCATCGGGTAAAACAATGGCTGCACGTCCACCAGCTTTGAGCAACCGAATGAACAGCGCCAAAAAGAGATCAGCTGTTTCTTTGGTCCGGAAATGAGCTGGGAAGTTGGATTCAATACCATCTTCCTCTCGACCGCCGAAAGGTGGATTCGTGAGAATAATGTCAACTCGGTCACTTTTGCCGTAACTAATGTATGGCTTGGCGAGCGTGTTATCATGTCGCACAAAACTCGGGTCTTCTACGCCGTGCAATAACATATTGGTGACACACAGCATATGCGGCAGTTGTTTCTTCTCCACAGCTCGAAGACTCGCCTGTATTGCCTTCTCGTCTTCTACCGTCTTAACATACCGCTCGCGCATATGCCGTATGGCGCATGTCAAGAATCCACCGGTACCGCACGACGGATCAAATAAGATCTGTCCTGGCTTTGGATCAATACGATCCACCATGAAAGCTGTCACTGCGCGTGGTGTATAGTACTCTCCTGCATTACCAGCGCTTTGCAGGTCATTGAGTAACTGCTCGTAGATGTCGCCGAAGTGTTTCCGTTCTGACAGATCATTAAAGTCAACTCCGCTAATTTTATTGACGACCTGCCGTAAAAGCTGGCCGGACTTCATGTAATTATAGGCATCTTCGAACACGCTCTTCACTACTCGGGTGCGGTTCGAAATTGTACCGCTTATCGGTAACTCTTTTAATGCCGGAAAAAGCTCGTCATTGATAAACTCCATCAACTTCTCGCCGGTAATTCCTTCGGGGTCAGCGGCCCATGTACGCCACTGATACTGATCCGGAATAGGCGACCGGTAATTATCCTGCATCATCTCAAGCTGCTGGTCTTGGTCGTCAATGATCTTCAAAAAGAACATCCAACAAAGCTGCGAAAGTCGCTGAGCATCACCATCAACGCCTGAATCTTGGCGCATGATGTCCTGAATAGATTTAACGGTCGTTCGAGCTGACATTGACTTATGCTACCTCTTCTAAATAAAGCGCGTCCTGCATTTCATGGACGGCATTCTCGAATTGAACCCTGGAGCCAAACTGTTTGATAAGCTGTAACGGTGTGCCCATGGTGTTGAAAGGCTGAATTTCCAATACTCGAGCGTTATCCAGACCACTGACCACACCTTCGTTCTGGTATTTGTCCAGCAAGGCTTCAAGCACTGCACGAGCTTGTGGCCCGTACTTAGTGAAAATGTCCCGCTTCTTGACATTATTTGCGCGCTCATGACGTGTCAGTGGAGGCTGATCGAAGGCGATGTGACAGATAAGATCGAAAGGATCAAGATCTTTACCGATTTCTTCCATCAACGGCTCCAACAACAAACCTTCAGCTGCCAACTCTTCAATAATTGCTTCTCTCGGTGATGCTGATTTCCAGCGTAGTAAGAAATGATCCAGACTTGCGTATTGCGCCAAAATTGCTTTTCGGGAAAAGTCTCGAAGCGATTCAGTAATAAGCTTGCCGTTTTCATCCAGATACTCAACTCGCTCCGTCAGAACGTTAACCGGCTGACCGTTGATGTAAAACTTAACTGGTGGAGGTGGGGGCGGTGGCGTCATCGGTGGTCCTTCTGGTCCGATTTGTGGGTCTACTAAAATTACCTCATCGTCACCTGGTTCTGGTGGTATTGGATCATCCGGGTCGCTTAACGGTGGCAGGTCATCCGGTGGTGCTGGTGGATCTTCTTCTTCAGCCACATAGATTTGAACGGGCTCTCCGTCAAAGTCTTTATCTGCAAAATGTGCTGTTGCCTTCCGGAAATCTACCACCGTGAAATAGTACTTTTGGGTTTCTTCATGCACTCGTGTGCCGCGTCCTAAAATCTGCTTGAATTCGGTCATGGAACCGATTGTTTTATCGAGAACAATCAAGCGACACGTCTGAACATCAACGCCGGTTGAAAGCAGCTTTGATGTGGTCACAATCACCGGATAAGGTGTCTCCGGGTCCATGAAATTGCCGAGTTCGGCCTGTCCAGTCGCATCATCTCCGGTAATCCGCATGACGTATCGCTCATTTTTCAGGACGAGATCCTGATTCTCAACGATAAGTGCTTGCCGTAACAACGCTGCGTGCTCGGTTTCGACGCAAAAAATGATGGTCTTCTGAAATCGGTTACCACTCGCTTTCAGATAATCGGTGATCCACTTCGCTACTCGCTCAGTTCGTTCGTCGATGACCAGCTTCCGGTCAAAATCTTTAATATTGTAAATACGGTCATCAATAACCTGCCCGTACTTGTCCACTTCGCCGACTTTCGGCCGGTAACCTAAACCGTCAATATCAAGCAGCACTTTAATGACTTTGTATGGTGCAAGAAATCCGTCACTGATACCCTGCTTCAGCGAATAGGAATAGACCGGAGTACCGAAATAATTAATGTTCGATACGTACTCGGTTTCTTTTGGCGTGGCCGTGAGACCGATCTGCGTTGCGTTATTGAAATGCTCTAGAATTTCACGCCAAGCGGAATCGGCGGCTGCACTTCCTCGATGGCACTCATCAATTATTATCAGATCAAAAAAATCTTTTGAGAGCTCTCTGAAAAGCTTCTGGGGCTCTTCTGGCCCGGTCAACGCTTGATACAATCCGAGATAAATTTCATATGATGTATCAATCTTTCGGTGACTATCAACTGCGGTCGTCAATTCGATCTCGACGCCGTTACGCTCGATGGTCTTGCTGCTGGTGCTGAGTTTTGCCATAGTCGCACCGAATGGCCGGAAATCGTTAACCATCGTCTGGTCGACGAGGACATTACGATCCGCGAGATACAGAACCCGCATCTGCTTGTCGGCTTTCCAGCTGGATTTCCAGAGCCGCCAAATGATCTGAAATGCTGTATAGGTCTTACCGGTGCCGGTTGCCATGACCAGCAAAATGCGATTTTGACCTTTAGCGATGGCTTCGACGGTGGCATTGATGGCGTTCCGTTGATAGTAACGCGGCTCCCTGTCGCTACCGTCGGTGTAGTATGGCTGAAGTACAATCTTTTCTTCGGCTGGCGTGAGTCCTTTCCATTCTCGATATTTTGACCAAAGGACTTCCGGTTTTGGAAACTCTTTCATGCTCAGATTAGCTTCGCCGGTTACTAAAAGCCCGGTTTTGTCGTGAAGAACAAATCCTTTGCCGTTACTGGAGAATACGAACGGGACTTGAAGTGTGGTAGCATAACCAAGCGCTTGTTGCATGCCGTGACCGGTGGTAAATTTACTCTTTTTGGCTTCAATCAGAGCTATCGGGAAATGCTGATAATAGAGAATGAAATCAGCTTTCTTGGCTTTACCGCGACTAACGAGCTTGCCGCGCACAATGATCCGACCCTTGGTGAATGACACCTGGCGGCGGATCTGCGTGTCCTCATCCCAGCCAGATTGGATCAAAGCCTTGGTGATGTACTTTACGCTGATATCATCTTCACTAAGTTCGTGCATTCGCTCATGCCTAGTAGGTATTTTTGCTTTCGTGGATGACGGCTGAATTTGAATAGAGGTCTCTAGTTTCTTTTTCAACATCAAAAATACTTTTCAGCACTCCGTCTAGTCTCAGAATCTTTACTTCCGGATTTTCATTCGAAAATGTCCGTAATTCTTCAAGCGCTCTTTTTGTTTCTTCTGTTTTTTGGACACGCGTTTTGTAATCCGTTGATTCATTTGCGATCTTCAAACTTTCGTTAATGACATTCATCAGCGACATGGCAGTGTTTTCGACAGTTTGTATTTCACTTGCTTTCGTCTCAGCTTTACATTTGGTTCTTTTGTAAAAATATCTCAATGTGAAAAATATAACCAAAATTCCGATCAAATACGGCAATACTACTGGTTGTGACGCAACAAAAAGTAACCCGAATGCTGTGAAGGTTATGATCCAGCCAGTTGACATTGAGCTGCTTTGCGACTCTGTCGAACTGGGTGAGTACGTATGACTTGTATTAGAGCTGCTACCGTGCTTGGTATAGGTTGTGTGTGAAAGCCCGGTTCCGGGTATGCCAACTGTTTGCCGTACACCACTTTTACTGACGGTAACTTTAGCACCTCTTACTCCGGCTGACACTGAAACACCGCTCTTGCTGAAATTAAGCCGAACTCCGGGGAAAAGCTTTAAGGTCCTTCTAAACCTGAATCCCATATAGTTTCCTTGTCTTTTTCCGTTAGATTTTGACTATATAAACTAAACGCTCAGCATCTGTGTTGCCTTAGCAAGCGGAGGTGGATTGCTTTATAAAAATTTGAAACAACTGCTTTGGAGGTGATGATATAGGTCTACAACACTCCTTGAGAACTTAACAATTGGCTTATTATGACATAGCTGGTGGGACAAATAGCGTCCAACCACAAATAAAAATGACTGAGCTTGCGTGGTAACCCTACGAAGACAACCGACTCACCTATAGGAAATCAGAAAAAATGCATGATTTCAATACTTGGTTATTAAAGCAATCCTTGTAGCCACCACATGGTGGCATTCTTCGGGATTAACTTTCCAGTAATTCCAGGACGTCCAGCGAATATATAAATTAAAATAGAGGGTCCCTTGTATTATTATTTTTAATATCATAGAGTTGTATATCATGCACATAAATATAGGTGTGCCTTGAATTACACAACATCTTGTCAATTTCAACATAGGTTGACCTGTGCCGAATACTGTGGAAGCCGCTAGGGCTGAACTCAAGAAGTTCTCGTTGACCGGTTCAAAATGCTTGGCATGAAGGGCAAATGTTTCATCGACACAATCAAGCTTATTGCCTACCGTGCCGAAACAACGATGGTGAACATCGTGCGGCAAACCATGCGCCGTCATGACGATGCTCGAAGTCTGATCCGCAGCCAGTATGCAAACGAAGCCGATCTCCTGCCAGATTATGATGAAAAGAAACTTACCGTTCGCCTGCATCAACCGGCCAACCGTTGCAGCAGTGTCACGATTATGCATCTCATTGAGGAATTGAACGCAACGAGAACAACTTTTCCGGGTACGGACCTCCGCCTATCCTACGAATGGGTATCGTAGCAATATCTCCCTAGGCCGTGATGTCTGAACTTATTGATATTATATACATTTAAGCTACCAGCGTACATTTCCGTTTCATTGGACTTCAGCCCAATGTTCCCCTTTTTAGAGAGAGCATATTATGAATTCAAAATGTAAAATTAAAAAGAAATTTGCAATTGTTTTTATTGTAATAATAAGTTTATTGATTGGATCATGTTCAGGTAACACGCCAAAATGTTCTAAAGAATCAACTGTTTTAACTTTAAAGAGACTGCTGATAGAAAATTATAAAGGTGATTCGGCGAATTTTACTGAAAATGATATTCAATATATGCTCAATAAAATAAAAGTTGAATTGCCTGTTCCCGAATCATACGATGATAAAATCAAAAAATATAGTTGTAATGCAAAAATTGTATTACAAGGTGAGCGACAATATGAATTTCCAATAAAATATACGTCACAGCTCGATGACAACAAACAACATATTGTTTCTGCCAGGCTGGAGTTTCGTTTAGATAGCATGGTTACAAGCTTGGCCGAGGACTTGAAAGCGTCTATAACAAATAATAATTTAGAAGAAAGTGCCAGGCTCATTAACAAAGGGGCCGATGTTAATGCAGTTGTATATCGCGAGCCAATGTTGCTAACGGCTATAAAGAGTAAAAACAAAGACATGGTTGAGTTTCTCATTGCTAAAGGCGCCGATGTCAATGCAGGTGAGGGGTACCTTTTGCGGGAGGCTATGAATATTAGAGACAAAAACATTGTTAAGTTGCTCATCAACAAAGGTGCCGATGTCAATACAAATAATGGAGCCCTTTTGAAATGGGCTGTCGATGGACACGAAAAAGACATTGTTAAGTTGCTCATCGACAAAGGGGCTGATGTCAATGCAGATAATGGAGCCCCTTTGAAAACGGCTATAAAGAGTAACAACAAAGACATGGTTGAGTTTCTCATCGCTAAAGGTGCCGATGTCAATGCAGGTAACGGAACCCCTTTGCGAACGGCTGCCTATCACGACCTCGAAGACATGGTTGAGTTTCTCATTGCTAAAGGCGCTGATGTCAATACAGGCCATGGAGCCCTTTTGAAATGGGCTGTCGAGATTAAAGATGAAGGCATAGCTAAATTATTCGTCAACAAAGGGACCGATGTCAATGCAGGTAATGGAGCCTTTTTGGCATGGGCTGTTGATGGATACGACAAAGACATGGTTGAGTTTCTCATTGCTAAAGGCGCCGATGTCAATGCAGGTAACGGAGCCCCTTTGAAAGCGGCTCTCCGTTATCCCTATAGCGAAAGAAAAGACATTGTTGAGCTACTCATCGACAAAGGGGCTGATGTCAATGTAGATAATGGAGCCCCTTTGAAAACGGCTATAATGAATGACGACAAAAACATGGCTGCGTTGCTCATTTCTAAAGGGGCAGATGTCAATGTAGATAATGGAGCCCCTTTGAAATTAGCTGTCACTAGAAACTACAAAGACATGGTTGAGTTTCTCCGCCAATATGATGCCAGTCAAAACTAGAGATCTTCGCTCTCTGGGGTTAGCACCACAGACCCCCTTTAGATCGTTTTTTCGCAGTTAAAATAGTTAGTTCTGGCTTGCAAGGCAGATATAGCAATCCTTCGAAAATAATTTTCGTTCGTGGAGCATGTAAGGATGGGAGGCTACTAAGGAAAACGGGTAGAGTTATCTTGATTCAATAAGCTGAATGTGGAAACGGAGCCAAAACTTCCAGGTCACTTTTTGACTCTACCTGTTTTGTTACTGGACTGGCTCGACGTTTTCTCTTCCAACAAACACACAATTGAAAGCGGATGCGAGCCATTTGTCTTTTTCATCAATTCAGGATTTACCAGTACATTTCCCTTGGCGTCTCAATGCAGGGGCAATACTCCCTAGAAAAAAATAAAGGTAATGCTAGATTGTTAACCGGTCACCCCTGTTTATAAAAAGCCACGGCACTAATAACGAACTAGGCGTAAAGGAAACCCACCCTCTACGCCTAAGTCGTTACCGTCAACTTCGTCATGCGTTGGTTTGTTCTTCACCGTCCTTTTCAGATCTCATCCACCACGTAGCAAGACCATATATAGCAAATCCATAGACAACGGCAGCGCCAATAAACTTGAACATTTCACTCCTCCTTTTTTTAATTTCAGAAAGTTGCGCATGACAGAACAGCCCGCCGGAGGATTACCCGGCTGGCTGTTCTGATGCTCTTAATGGCCAAATTTAGTGCTGCGACAGCAGGTGTCTTTGCTCGTAAAAATCTGCCAACGATGATGGAGGTGCAATCGACTTGGCGTCCTTGTAAGTGTCCAAGACCCCGTTGAGCATCTTGTTTTTCTTAGGCAATGTCAGAAGATTGTTGTCGCGCAGCACATCGGTCACTGTTTCATGAAATCCCCAAAGAGTCGGATCGTACACCCCGCCGAAGTAGAGCTCGTTGAATCGCCCGAACTTGCTGGGAGGAATGATATTGTTCGTCATGATCTCCACCAACAGTATTTTTGCATCCCATTCTGCCAGTTTGAAGTTTTTCAGATCCTCATGCCAAGCTTGGAATTTAATCAAGTTAGCGACCATCTTCTTCATGGCCCGATAGGCTATAAACTCCAACTCGTCATACGAAAGCCCCTTGGTATGTTTTCTCATCTCGACAAATTCTCCACTAAAGGCAAGGTTCTCACAAACGAAGACTCTGGTGCCTGCCGTTATTCCTAAAGCCATGGATTTATCCATCGAATTCCTGATACCGATGGACCAACACAACTCATCGCTGCCGCCGCTTAAATCCCAGACGCTAAACATGCGATTTCCGTTATTCGCTAACACGTAGTCGGTCTTAACGATCTCTAATCCCGTGGCCACGATACCGGAGCGAATTGCATCGATGACTTGACGGTGATGGACTGGGTGGAAAGACCTGGTAAAAGGAACCGCCGGAACATTGATAACCTCTGCCTCTGTTACTTTATTGCTACCGATCAATATTGATTCAGACATGGTGATGTCTCCTGATGTTAAATGGTTATGAAACTAAAAAGCCTCTCCAATCACTGTGGATGGAAAGGCTCTAGGAAATACGGCTGATCAAACATTCTGCGCTGCAACCCGGTCTATAAGCGCAACGCCTCTCGGATCAGTGGTACATCTTTCGCAACTTGGGGTATCCAAAATGGGTTATTCAACACTTCGAGCCAACCAGCGACCTTGACCACAAGCAAATCGCTTAACGTGAAATATCCGAGCTCAGCGTCTTGGCTCCATCCATTCAACAGGACGTAACCAAAGAAGGTGTCGTGCCCGTCCCATTCGATAATCCACCAATGGCATCGATCTGCTGTGAAGTGCATATGAACGACCTTTTCCTCTGTGCGTATATTTTCAGTCTCATACAGGCGTGGCAGCATGTTGAGCTGTTCTCTTGTCGGTGCGTTAATCATGACGTGTTCCTGTTTTAGGGTGGTGACAAAAGAAAACCGCCATACCTCTGTGAAAGAGGCGTGGCGGCTTAAGATGGAATAATGTTCTTTGGGAGCCCGTGTAGGCTGGTTTAAATTGTGCCGTCAGTACTCTTTTATTGGGGAGCTGAGTAAGTACCCAGGCCCATCTAAAAATACTCTTTTAGCACCGCGTGCCAGTGGAAGAGACAATGCAATAATCGAGATGGTTCAAGCCGCTTTTTTGATCTCCAAGAAGGAATACGAACTGCTCTTCTGGAAATCAGCCAGCGATTGGCCATAGTCTTGGAGAAACAGGCCTAGCCTATCCGTATCCAGAACTTTCCTGGAGCGAACCGCTTTGCGGAGCAGTTGACCATGAGCCTTGAACTGACCACGTTGGTCCACGATGGCCAACAGGTCACTCTTACGTATGCCGATCTCTGTTTCCAGATCTCGCTGCTGATGCTGCAACTCGGTAAGGATCTCGACGCTCTCATTCAATTCCTGGACCTCTTCTGCTTCGAACTTGGGGCAATCCATAAGAAAAGAGCAGTAGCCGCACAGAGGACCAGCTTCCATGACCGGAGTGATCAGGTCGCCATCACTGTATCGCTGGTATTGATTCCAGATGGTGGCTGCACGGTTGATCAGACCATCGTAGATCATGGTCTGGGGTGTGTAGCCATTGAACAACTGCATTCCCTGTTTACCGAAGTTGACCGCCAAAATAGCGCCTTTCTCCACGGTATAATCGGGATAGCTGTCGGCCAGCAGTCCCATTTGCAGATACAACTGAGTTTCCCACGAACCATAGGGGTGTTCCGGAATATTCTCCGGTGATTTGACCTCAAGAACAGCCATGGTTTTCTTGGCTTCGGAGATGAAGACAAAATCAAGATGACCCATAACCGGAACGACACCTGAATAACGAACCTCGACCTGCCGTTGATAGTTAGTGAACCCAGCTTCAGTGAACGCGGCAGCTACGATGTCTTCGGCCATGTGACCGCGACGAAACCGTAGCAGAGTGACCAAGTCAGCTTTCGGGGGTTTAAGTTTGCTGAGGATGGTTTTGCGTGGACAGCTACCGATGTCGGATGCTCCAAGATAGGTAGACCGGTCGCCAAGCGTTTCCACGGTTTGCTGGCTGGCAAGCTGCTGCAACGCGGCTTGCAGTGTGATCATTAACTGGTCGGACATGGTGGTATCCTCCTGAGAAATATGGAGAGGATACACAGATTCCCATCATGGGAATGGTATCACTCCCGCTGGGTTTGATTGAGATTAGGTCAAGCTGCTTTCAACATCCAGCTCTTGCCGGTCTTATCCCACTGAAAGCCAACAGCTTTGAGCAGTTCTTTTTTGTCGAACAGATGGTCACCGATGGCTACGACCACACCTTGACGGTTCTCAAAAGTGACGCCAGCTATCTTGGGTAAGGTTGACGCAGGATCACTCGGATCTGTTGCAGGATCAATGGATTGGCTGTTCCTGGGAGGTGGTTGTGTCGAGGATGATTTCTTTCCTTGTAGATAGACGTATTTCAGCAGGCCTTTGTAGGCATCGCTGCCGATAGACAAGAGCGACATGCATTTCTGAATGGCATCGGTGATAGCTCCCTTCTGAGCGTCACCAACATTGCCTTTGATAATCTGCATCTGTCCCTTGTGTGAACCTTTGCAGAACCACGCGTCATCGATTTTGAGAAACAGTGTAATCTCAGCGACTGCCTGGTTCTCGTAAATCTCCTCTTTGGTCAGTTCATACCGCCAGTTTTCCGGTCCAAGGATCTCGTTGACGCAATCAAAGACATATTGGGGCCGGTAACCATACTTGATTTGACCGATGGTTTTTCCTTCTTTGTCGGTCATCTTGATTTCCTGGATCGACTCGATACCGAAGGACCGCAAACGCTCGTTGATCGAGAGTATTTTCTCCTGTAATAGTGCCATAATATTCCTCATTTAATGTTAGACGCAGAGAATCCTTTCCATGCTCAATAACTCTCATGGTGAGATTTATGTACATCTTCAGTAAGTTGCAGGGTGATTCGTGAACAGAATTTAGGGCTGATATTCGAGATGTTCAGAAAAGGGCTTTATGAACAATGGGATTTGAAAGATAAGCAGGTTAGGAATTTGAATCGGACTGTTGTTCGTTGTAGTCTTTTGCAAAATAGGCATTTGCTGCGAAACCGATTGTTTCTGTTATCGTAGCTGCGGTGCTGGCATTGATCGCGTTTCCGTACAATGGTATCCAACCGATCAAGAATTGTGAAAGAGCTCGTCCGCCATAACCCGCAGGTAATGTAAGTAATATGCTCTTAGCGTTAGCTTTGGTGATGGTGTAATCGTATTCAGTCGCAATCGCGATAATCATGGCGGTCTGTAAAGCCATGAGGATCGGCATATCAGATCCTGGGATTTGTGCTAAACCTGATCCAACACCTCCAGCGGTCAATGCCGCTGTATGAATGATTGCGTGAATCTTCCGTTTTTTTTAGTTTCCATGGTGCCTCCGTAGGAATGTAGTAATTTGGAATTACTGGAAAGCTTATTCGCATCGAGCGGAGCCATCCAGCACTCAAAAAATAAAGCAGTCGTTTGGCAGGGTAAACATCATTACACGGCCACTGGCCGTCTTCTTGATCATTTTATTTTATTTTCTCCTTATGTGTCAGAATTAGCAGATGATTGAATGGCGATATATCAACATGGTAATATATATTTGAAATGTCACAAGAATGCAGCAAAGCCAAAACACGATATACAACCCCTTCTACAGGCGCAGTTTAGCGCATGTAGAAGGATGATTTCAGGGATTCTTGATACTCTTCTTGGGAAAATTCTCAAGCTTACTTTTAATCTGTTTATATTTTTCCAATACCTCAGTCTTATCTTTGATCATTTTTTCTAACTCTAAAATCTCCAACTCAATAGTGTCTTTGGCTTTAACGAATTTCTTATCCGAAAGTTTTCGAAAATCGAATTGTGTGAAAATATCCTCTATGTTACGTTCATTAATGAATTTCTCATTTTTGAGACAACGTTGCAAACTTATGTCTTGTTGATTTTTATTCTGATTGATTATTACACCTAACTGGCTGACGCTGAGGTTATCATCATCTGCCATCTTTGCCAGTTCTCTTTTCAGGCTCTCGTCTTTTACACGTAACAACATCACTTTACTGCTAAGAGGCAAATTTCCATACGAATGGAAATCAGTTAAAACAGCACTGTCGACAACAAGGTTAATCGCATTATAGAGCCAAGATTTTGAAGGGTTTTTCTCTCCTTTAACCTTTAACTTATTTATAACCTCGAGAAAGGACTTCCCTTTTTTCGGATCCTTTTTCGTGACACGCTCGTGGTCATCATCATAGAATTCTTTGATGAGATATTCTCCAACCTCTATCATTGCGGTTGTAAAGTTCCTGAAAAACAAGACCTTGATTCGTTTTACGGCATTATCTACCAGTTCATGATCTACGTCTGTTTCATCAGCCATTGCGGGTAATAACAACTCGGCTTTAGCTTGCTCGATTTCTTGGTTTAAATCTTCAGGCATGATGTTCTCCTCTGTTTAAAATCGATAGAATGCAATAAAAGAAAAATTGGAAATGTTACGGGAAAAATGGCGATCCTGATAGTGTTAGAACTGATGACTTCCTCAGTCAACTAGATAGGACGTGAAGGCTGATTGGTTTTGAACTGTCCAATTTTCTGATCTTTTTGTCGGCTATCAAAGCTAATGCTTTCAGTGTTCGCGAGACAACTTTACAAATACGATTAATTTTTATTAAAATGAAATAATATTTACCCGAGCTTTATTAAGAATTCTGCATGTCAATTCAGCAATAGTCACAGTGCAATGTTCGTAAACAGTGGATATGGGAAAAACTCCCTGTCCGATTCAGGTTGCTGTTGCAGAACAGCATCTAGTTTCTTTTTAACTTGTGAGTAGTTTTCGTCATTAATTTCTCTGTAGAACAACCCCAGTTGTTTTTTTATTCCGTCAGCTGGGATAGGTTTGCTTTGTTCTCTGTGGTACTCTTTCTCTATAAGCAGCTTCACGGCCTTATCCTGTGTAATTTTGTCTTTACCAATACCTTCACAATAATCGTAAGCAAGTATCGCATAGCATATGGTCGCAATACTCTCAAGGTGTGTAAATATTTTTGCTTCTTTTTTAATTTCCTTAATCTCTCTTTTTTTCATATCAATGCAATATTCATCATACTCTTTTTTTAGTAGAGAATTTTCGAACGCAATTTTTTTATGTTTTAATGACCATTTGTCGAAAAGCCAAACTTTAATCAATTTGCAAATTTCTTCTGAATATGAAGACAAATCCTCCGAACTACCTTCAGCAATGAGTCTTTCGGGTTTGTCATCACAAAAGGAGATATGTAGCGAACTGGCTTGTACATTTGCAGTTGATCCTGGGTTAACGAAATAAATTCTGGAAATCACCTTAGCATTTCGAGAAAAGTTACATTTGTAAAATCTCGCTGTCCGTCTTATCCAAGTTGTAAGTTCTTGCAATGTAATATCATCTTTCTCTTTTACCTCTTCCTTTTCTTCACCTCTTGCCACCTCTCCTCTATTTTGTTTACACACAATTAAATTTTCAAAGACTAATTCAAAATGAAAAAGGCACATGTATATATTTTGAAAACTGTACCCATAGGTATTTATATTAACACAACTCACTCCATCGAAAAGTGTATTGAGAAAATCAATATACTCTGGCTTGAGGTTATTATTAGAGCTTGTAATGCGCTTACCTTTATCTAATAATTCAAACACATCTTTTAGAGTATTAAAAATTATTTCATGCTCAAATACTGACTCCCTGTCTAATGCAGCAGATGTAGGACTTGAAATATTCATCGAATCAGGAGGCACATTACTCCCATATTGCTCTCTGTTTTGAAATCTCATTTCCAATTTATCAAAATATACATCATCACCTTCTTTACTAATATCTCCAAAAAAATCTCTAAATGCTTTATCACCAATCTTCTGCCTCAAGGTCTCCTTTGAACTCATCGCTTTGTAAGCATTGTGTATTTTTTTGAAACATTCACGAGCGCTTTCATTTTTCATCCAGATTTGTCTTGCCACTAAATTCATAAGCAATACTTGATTTACAACATCACGATAAAGATCACTATATGTAGGCAGAAAACTTTTTTTATTCATATCGGTTATTTCGCTCCTTTTTCTTTAAAAATAAATTTTTGATTAGATCCAAGAAGTGGCTCCAATCACTCGTATAAATTTAACCGTTTTTCATGTGGAAAAACTGCCTTTGTTGTCGCTGCCGCCTATAAACCCGGCAGAATTGCATGATAAACATTGCCAAAAAACTGCCAATGTACAGTTGGTCGATTCTGCCTTGCCTTGCACATAAACGCGAGATCATGTTCTGCAGTTTTTTTTGGCTTTTTTTACATTTGGTGTTTTTTTTAAAATTCTTTTTTTTTCTCGCCATCCGTCATTGTCCAGGACAAGACCTACAGGTCTTCACCAGATACGATCTCGCACACCTCCCGCAAACCGACCAATAGAACGCATTGCGTACATTTCTATCATTAATTACGGGTTAAAGCTACTGAAAACTATATATCCTGGCCGGTAAGTCTTTTTTTGGTCCTATTATGAAAATCTTCAGGACAAAAATAGCCTTTACTATTATTTATCATCCGGTTAACGTCACGTAAGGAATGGGGCGATAATGCCTGAAACAACAACAGCTAGGAGATGATAAATTATGGAAAACCGTTCGATGACAACATTAAATGAACTCTTTCACAAAGAGTGCCGCAAATTCTTGTCGCGGAAAGAAGTATGTGCAGTGACCGGTGCGTATACACCTGAAACTCTGTCAAATTATGATTATAACCACACAGGGATCGAAGGGAAAATACGCATTGGTCGAAAAGTTTTCTACCCGACGGCCGAAGTGCAAATGTGGATTGCCAGAAGACTATCCATAGATAGTTGATGATTTTAAGTAAGCCTATTTTTTAGTATTAACCGGATTGTGTAATTACTTACAACTGGCACAAGCGTGCCACAATAATTGGAGATTTTCGACATGGAACAGAAAAAAATACTAGCTGTAGATAATTGTCATATCAATAACATTGACAATGAAACGCATAGCCTTGAATTATTCAGCGAAAAAGGATTATGCGACCAACTTGTTGATAAAATAATGAGTATTTCTCCGGAATTAAGAGAGAAATTTCAGTTTCAGATAGCCGTCCAAGGTGCTGGATTGAAGATACCCAGATCCGGTTTTGGTGAAATAGAAGTCACTCCCTTCAAGATGCAATTAATTGCCAGCCCTGTATGGTCTAATTAATATCAGTGGTAAATGCCTACTTCAGTCCGCCTGTTGCTAGGCGGACTGAAGTTAATTGTCACCAAAAGGTGGATGAATGATCAAATTAATTGATACAGACTTTAATAAGCCTATCGAGTTTGATCCTGGAGTACCTGTAGAACTTGTCCAGATTACGAATAAGGGTATCAGTCGCGTTAAAGTACAACTGAATAGATGCACCGATCTGCGTCCTGATCATCCAATGATTTCGACTCCAATAACGTTTTCGTCAGACTATTCTTACTTGGTTGCGCCTAATAGCTTACCAGCATGCCGAGTTATCAAAAGTAATAGAAGGCTGAAACGTGGCTTTATAGTGTTGAAAATTCCTGATGGGTTCATACCAGGATATATTGAATATATTTGTAAAAAACCATATTTGGTAAATGAATCTAGCAGAATGATTTGCAATGTGCCTGATGAAATACATCTAAAAAATGTGGTAGGTGGAATCATAAAACGCGGTTGTGATAGATTTCGAAAAAGTAGTATTACCTTTTTATTACGTAATAAGAAGATGAATGCCAATGACATTGAAAATGTTTTAGATTTCCTTGTTGAGCGTGGAGATCTGCAAGAGTTGGACAATATAGACGCGCCAAATCCTGTGGCAGGTAGGAAACCATCTCAAGAATACTTGGTTTTATGGGATAAAAAAATACTTCCCGCTAAACCATCATGAGATAGCAATCGAAGAATAAATACAGAATCAACCCAATTAGCATAAGAATAAATTCGACGTATCAGTGAACGTGTAAATTCCTAGCTCATCCCAACCCTAAGGCGTGGAGTCTTTTTTCTGCAGAGAGAAACGAAGACTTCACGCCAGTGGTGACCTCTGTCGCTGCTTTGAATTGCATGCAGCTTTTCAGTTTTGCCAATCTTGAAGCGCAGTAGCACTTCTCATACCCGAAGCACTTCTTAGTTCATTGGGTAGATTTTACATGAAGGGAGGTGATCAACGTCCATTTGCAAGAAAACGTCCATACGCATGCGCAGGTTGTTAAAAGAAGCGAGGGTCGCGATGTCGTTACTAAGGCCGCTTATAACAGCCGATCCAACCTGACCAACAGGAATACAAATAAAAATAATTACCACCGAAGCAAAGGAGGGCTTTTGTACGAAACTATCCTCATTCCAGGCGATTCACCAAACTGGCTGGAGGAGATGAGTAAAGACAGAGAGGCTCTGTGGTCTGCTGTCGAAAAGCGGGAAATCAGAAAAGATGCACAGTTAGCCCGAGAGTTGGATTTTGGGCTGCTTGAAGAACTGAACGACGAACAGAACATCGCTTTGTTTGTGTCCTTTGTTCAGCGGCAATTTGTGGATAAAGGCATGGTGGCAGATATTACCATCCATGAGCCTCCGAAGGGTGGAGACGAGAAAAATATCCATGGGCATACCTTGCTAACCATGAGAGAAGCGACACCGAGCGGTTTTGGTCTGAAAGTTCGTGCTTGGAACGACCGTAGCCTTATTAGGGACGCGAGAGAAGCTTGGTGCCGCGAAGCGAATCGCTGCCTAGAGCAGAACGGCTTTGAACCGAGGCTTGACCACAGAAGCTACAAGGAACGCAATATCGAAAAAGAACCAACCCGATATCAGGGACCCACGTACAGGAGGTCCAAAGAACAAAGCAAGGAGTGTGATGCACCAAAAGGTCCGATAGATGTCTGGCAGCTCTTGCGGGAGGCCATAGCAAAGGAAAGCGATGGTCGCGACAACAAGGGTATTGAACACGAAAAATGAGGTTTTATCCACGCCCATCAACCAAGAGAGGTTACAGCCGTGGCCTCTCTTCAAAGGAGGTCAATATGTTCCATAACAACATGACAGGACAGAAAGGTACAGCAAGGTTTGCCGTAAAGGCGTCAGATTTTGGCACCTTTGACGAGACCGTAGATTATTCTAATCACATTTACGTAGGTAAGGATTTGCCTGGATCGGTCGACGACATCCAGCAAGATATTATTGCAGAGGCGAAAAAGCACGTATTAGTTTTCGGCGGCACTGGCTCTGCCAAAACTACAGCAATTACCGAAACAAACATTAGTGTCCGGCAAACATCGTTTTTTTTAATTGATCCCAAAGGTAGCTCTTACCGTAGGTTAGCTCCATACCTTGTTGCACTTGGCTATTACGTTTATTGTCTTGCTCCATTTACCGCTGGGGTATCTTCATCATACAACCCGCTCGCAGAGCTTTCTCCTGATGATCTAGAATATCCAGACCGTATAGAGCTGATTGTATCAGCTTTAATAATAGTTTCTATCTCAGATCCGCATTGGGGTAATGCTGCGAGAAGGCTAGTCGCTGGAGTGATTGCATATGTCATCGAAACTCCAGGTGAAGAGCCAACATTAGGGAAGGTGATGGAAATACTGTGCGGCGGCCTCGGAGTTATTATCCAAATTGCCAAAAATGTAGTTAACGATACGACTACGTACAAACCCAATAGCTTGGCTAAAAGAAAGATCGCACGATTTGCTGAACTGAATAGCGACAATAAGGAAGCACAAAGTATCGTGTCAACGGCTCTGACTGAGTTGAACTTCCTTGATAGCCCAGCTATTTGTCAATGTCTTTCAAAAAGTGATTTTAAACTTGAGGATTTGGTAGATCCCAGCAAAAAAGTTGCTATTTTTCTGAATATGCCGCCGGAGAAGCTTGAAACTTACAACAGATTAACACGTTTGATTACTTCCATGGTGATCAATACGATCTCAAGCATTGGAGGAAATCCTGACAAAC
>TBL_comb47_HYPODRAFT_10001352_pt1 | contig 31935 bp, 23 predicted proteins | sample TroBogypolimnion_40_FD_10682 | JGI IMG/M metagenome (IMG submission 10682) | reverse complement strand
CGGCTGGGCATCGCCCTCCCAAGGTAGCCGTTATGGCAGGCGTTGCAGCTCATGTCGTGGTTGTTGACATGGATTGCGTGGGCGCCGGCGTTGGCGGGCTGGGCGCCCAGGGCGTTGGTGGCCGGAGCGGCGAGTCCCGTGGGACCGCTGATCTGGGTGCTGGTGGGCGGGTTGCCATGGCAGGTGATGCAGGAACCGGAGAACGAGCCGACGCTGTTGTTGTGGAAATGGCAGCTGTTGCAGACCGCCGGGTCGCTGCTGGCGTGCTGGGGAGGGTAGATTCCCCCCGGCGCCGGGACGCTGTGGCATCCCTGGCAGACGCCGGTGCCGGCCGGGTTGACATATTCCCGCTGGCTGCCGGTATAGCGGAAGAAGATCTGGCTCTGCTGGCCGGCCCGGGCAAGGTTGCGGCGGATCAGGTAAACGTTCTTCCCCTTGCTGCCGGTGGGGTCGTTCGGGTCGTACTCCACGTGGGCTCCGTGACAGTCGATGCATTGGATGTCCTGCCCCATGAGGTTGTGGCTCTTCTTGCCGGCGTGGCAGTTGGTGCAGAGGTTGAGCCGGTCCTGCTGGCCTGCGGCCGTTTTGGCGCCGCGGAGGTCGCTGCGCAGCAGGAAGCCGTCGCTCGCGCTCAGGTTGTCGAAGCCGGCCTTGCCGTCGACCGTGCTGCTGCGTGAATCGGTGAAGTGCACGCCATGGCAGCTGGAGCAAAGCAGTGTGCGGCCCGAGCCGCTCAGGCGCGCATCCAGATCGGAGGAGGGGTTGGCCGGGTTCGCATTGAGGGGCGGCTGGTTGAAGGAGCCCGGCTTGGAGGCGGCCGCGCTGTCGTAGTTGATTCCGACCGGGTGGCTTCCCTCCAGGTGGGTGGTGACCTTGCGGGACCGGTGGCAGTCGAGGCAGAGCTGGTCCTGGTCGTTGGCGCTTCGCAGGAAGCTGCCGAAGCTGTTGTCGTGCTGGTTGTGGCAGCGCACGCAGGCAAGCTGGTTGCCGGTGCGCGCCCGCAGCGTGCCGGTGGTCATGAGCGCCTGGATGGGGGGTTGCGCGCCGGCTGCGGCGACGGTGTCCGGGCCGTCCCAGCGGTGCGAGGTCTGGTAGCGCCTGGCGCCCCCGGCGGAGGAATGGGTGCCGAAGGGGTCGGCCGCGTCGGCCAGGGTAAAGGGGTTGCTTCCGGCCAATGGGTTGCCGGGCCGGTGGCAGTTCAGGCAGATGTTGTTGTACCCGGTTTTGCCCAAGGTGAGTTGCGCGATGTGGCAGGTGGCGCAGGTGAGGCCCGCGGCCGGGTCGTAGTGAGGCGGGTCGAAAGCGCCGGCGCCCCGGGGGGTGCTGAGAGCAAAAAACAATAAGGCCGAGGCAAATACGAGCGATCTCTTCATAATTGTTCTTGCTCCTGAACGTCCTTGCCGGCCGGATCATCATGGTCCGGTCGAGTGGTAGCGGCGCTTACTGGTTTACTGGTTTACTGGTCAACAAAGCTCATCGGCTGGCGGCGGCATACGAAGGCCTTCCTGCCGCCAGGGCAGGTCTGCCGCCTGCGGCCCCGGCGCCAAGTCAATAAGTTTCCCCATGCCTGCCAGCCTTGCCTGGCCAGTGGGAGCCGGGCGCAGGTTCAGAGCAAGTCCCGGGTTGCCTGCTGCGTTCGCCCCTTTCAGGGCGGCGAATTCCCGCCCCGGTCGGACCTGGTCCGAAGTCCAAAGGGGTGGCGGGTACCGAGCGCCTAGTTAATGGCCACGCTGAACTTGGCCGTCATGTTGGGCAGGGCGGCGGCGTTCAGGTCGAAAATGCCCGTCGGCGCGATGTTGGCGCCCAGGATGAATTCTGCCGGCAATGGTGCACTTCCCGCAGCGATGTCGCAGTTGACCGTCGCGAAGGCTTCGGCGGGTGTCACTCCGTTGCCGCTGATCAGGGTGATGCTCACCCTGTTGGGCGACCCGGGATGGTAGGTCGCCGACAGGGAGGACTGGCTGGCCGCGCCGGCCGCGGAGCCCTTGAGGGTAACGACTCCCAGTTCGGGCACCAGTACCGCAGGGTTAACGGCGGACGGGACGGACCTGATGCTGACGCCGGCGGGCAGGGTCAGCGTGATGTCGATATCGCCGATTAGGGCGCCGCTCGGGACGCTGCCGGCGGTCGAAAGCGTGACGAGCGCAGTTGTCGCCTGGGTGACGGGCGGCACGGTTGCGCCACCGCCGCCACCGCCGCCGCAACCGGCCAGCTGTGCCGCAATAAACAGAATGAATAAAAGGATGGCAGCTCTCACGTGTAACTCCCTATAAGCTTGCGTCAGTAAAGGTTGATCAGGCCGATTGAGGCGCGCAGGATGATCAGCGCGTCGCGGCTGTCAATGGCGCCGTCTGGGGTGGCAACCCCGCTTACCAGCGGGAACACGTCGCCGTGCAACCGGTCCGCGAGCGTCGGCGCGACGATCCCCGAGCCGATGAGCAGGGCCCGCAAGGCGTCTTTGATCGCCAACTGGCCGTCCCCGGAAAGGTTGCCGTTGCGGGTGCTGGCGCCGCCCGGCGCGACGGCGTAGATGTTCAGGCTGGCCGGGTCGTAGCTGACCCCGGTCAGGTCCAGGCTGGAGCTGGCGCCGGAGATGGTGACGGAGCCGACCGGGCCGTTTTTATCCCTGCTTACCAGGACACCGCCGCTCGCGCTCACCTTGGGGGGGTCTTCGGACAGCACGCTGAGCTGCGGCACGCTGGGATCGTAGATCACCGAACGGGTGACGCTGGAGCTGTTGCCGGAACTGTCGGTCGCCCTGAGGACGACGGCATAATTGCCCGGAGCCGCGAAAGCGGGGAGCGTCAGGGCGAAGCTGCCGTCGCCCGCGAGCGCGACCGGTATGTTGGCGCCATTTATCGAGGCGGACACCGTCGCCCCGGGGGTCACCGTGCCCGTGACCGGAAGCGATGGCCGGGCGGTGGCGATGTCCAGTGCGGGAGCGGTCACCGTGAGGGCCGGCGCGCCCTGGGCGTAGGTTACGGTTTGGGCGGTGGAGGAGGTTTTCCCGCTGACCGGGTCGCTCACCTTGACCTCGAAATAGTTCACTCCGGGTGCCAGGGTGACGCTGTAGCTCCAGGCGACGCTGCTGCCACCGGTCAGGCTGCCGGCCGTTTTTGGCAGGGTGCTTGAGCTGGCGGGGAGGCTGTTCACGGTGACCAGGCAGCCGGCAGGGGCCGTGCCGCTCAGGGTGAAACCCGCTGTTGCCGACACGGCGCCATTGGGGGTGGCAACCGTGGCCGCGGGTGCCTGCGGGTCGTAATTGATGGTCCTTACCACGGGCGCGCTGGCGTTGCCGGCGGCGTCCAGGGCGGTGAGGGTCAGGCTGTTGGCCCCGAACGCCAGGGGAACCGAGGTGCTGAAGAGGCCGTTGAGCACCGGCACCGTCCGGCTGGTGCCGTTGACGCCGATCACCACGCTTGATGCGGCGCTGTCGGCGACCGTTCCGGAGACCGTCTGCACCGGCGTGCCGGTGGTTGCTCCGTTTTGGAGCAAAAGGGCGCTCAGCACGGGAACGGAACTGTCCAGGGTTATATTGAGGCTTTCGCTGCCGCTGGCAAAGCCTGGTTTGCTGGCGGTTACCAGGAAGACGTTGTTCCCCGGGGTCAGGCTGACCGCGAGGCTCCAGGCCGATCCGGCGACCTGGGCGGGGACCCCGTTGACGCTGACGCCGGCCCCGCTGGTCACGGTGCCCGACAGGGTGACGCTGGAAGACCCGGTTGCGGCCGGAATCGGCGTCAGGCTCAGGGCGACCTGCGGCAGGCCGCCGCCGAAGACGGTGGCCTCGACGCTGACGCTTTGCACGGTCGTGCCGGCCGGGTTGGCCGCAGCCACGGTGATGACATTGGTGCCGGGGGTCAGGAAGATCGTGCTGGTCCAGGTGGTCCCGATGACGGTCGCAGCCGCCCCGTTGGCAGTCACCAGCGCGCCCGGGTCGGTGGTCCCGCTGATGGTGAGCACCGAGAGGTCGGTCGCCAGCGGCACGCTGTTGATGGTAAGCCGCGGTCCCGAACCGTTCGGGGCTGCGGCCGGGTCGATGCTGTAGAGTGCCAGCGAACCGGTGCCGTTGGCGACGATCAGGCGGTTATTGAGGGCGTTGAACTGATCGTAGAGCAGGTCGGCGGGCACCACCAGCTTCCCCGGGGATGCTCCGTAGCTCCCTATGGTGCTGAGGAATGCGGAGCTGGCGGCGTCGATGACCTGGATGTTGCTTTGGAACGAATCGACCACGTAGATGCGGCTCAGGGCCGAGCCGTCCTTGCTGTACTCGAAGGCGATGCCTTGGGGTGACGAGAACTTGAGCGGCCCGGAGCCGAAGGACCCGAGGCTGCTCTGGTAGACTCCGGAGGTCGAGAAGAACTGCACCCGGCCGTTGAGCGAGTCGGCGACCGCCAGCTGCCGGGAAACCTTCTCGTAGCTGATGCCGGTCGGCAGCAGGAACTGGCCGGTCGCCAACCCCTTGCTGCCGAAGCTGTTGTTGGGCAGGCCGGCTGCGGCCGCTCCGGTGGCAACCGGAGCATAGGCGGAGTTGAATACCTGGACGCAGTTGGAGATGCTGTCCGTGACATAGACAAATCCGTTGCCGTCGACGGCGATGCCGTTGGCTTTTCCGAAACTGCCGAACTGGGAGAGTTGCGCGCCGTTGGAACTGTCGAGCACGGCAACCGCGCTCCCTTGGCTGGCGAGCAGATCGCCGTTTTGGGCAAGGGCGATGCCCAGGACGTCCTTGGCGGTGGCGAAGGTTTTCAGCAGCTTGCCGGAGGCGCTGAATTTGAGAATGCCCCCTGCGCGCTGGTCCGCCACGTAGATATTGCCGAGTTGGTCCGCTGCCAGCCTGACGGGGGTGCTGGTCCCCTCGGCGATGCCGGTCAGGGCGCTGACAACCGGCGCGATGGCGCCCTGTACGGATCCCGGGAACTGGAATGTCCCAAGCAGCAGGGCTGTCGACAGCATGAGGGCTAGCATCGAACGGCGGTGTCTTGTCATCACGTGGTCTCCGGCTGTAGCGCGGGTCGCAGGTAGCACAGCGGGTCAGTCGGCTCCCTGCGCTGTCCGGTGCCCCTGGAGGTCACCGTTTTCAAGCGCCGGCATGTTGCCGAAATGAAAAATACACCTAGATACAGTAGGTTGCGCAGCTTTTATCGGCAAGCCGGGCACAAAAAAACCGGGCAGCAGAATATCGGTAAAAGATATTTCGGCATCCCGGCTGTCTCATGGAGACCCAGTAGGCTTTCCGCCCCATCCTCGCGGATGGTTTAGTATTGTCGTGTATCTGCTCTAGCTTGCCGCCCAAAGCCAGTGGCCGGAGCGGTTGAGCTAAAATATCGGTAACAGTCAGTTGTCGTGACAGCAACGCCGGAATGCGGGCATAAAAAGAGCCGGGGCCTGATATCACATGTGATATTTCGGCATCCCGGCTGTCTCGTTGAGACCCTGTAGGCTTTCCGTCCCACCCTCACGGATGGTTTAGTATTGTCGTTTATCCAGTTCAACTGAATTGTGATTTTAAAATATCCGAATCAAATGCTGTTTGTCAATTTATATTATCGCTGCCAGCTCTGGAAAAAAACTGCTGACTAAAGCTCCCTATCGCTGTGACTGTGGAGCCCGCAGGTGAAACAGTACCAAGGCCGCCTGAGAGAGTCCCAGGAGCTGCAGTGCCTGCCGTCAATGGCAAGGCAGCGGGGGGCGCCTTGATGCTATGCAATGACAACCACGCTGCAGTTTCCTACCCTGTTTAGGGACCCGTGGTCCACGGTTTAGGCGACACCGCGTGGCAGGGAATGGCGAAATTGTTATTCGACTGGTCGGGCGTACAGGAAACACGCACGACGTAATGGACCGCGTTCCGAATCGTCGCCGAGGGGACCCCCTCGAACTGCGGGGTATCCAGCCCCGAGAAATGGGAGACCGCCAGTTTTACCGTGTCGTGGCAGTCGACGCAACTCATGCCAAGCGCGGTTACATGGAAATCGTGCAGGGTCGGAAAGGCTGGCGGCCCCAGTGCCGGCTGTCCGGAGAAGTAGCTATTGTACTGATCGGAAGCTGTTCTTGAGCGATGGCACGAGGTGCAGTCGGCATCCGGGTTTATCGCTCCGGTACGCCAGGGGGGTGTAGGCTGGCCGCCATGGCAGCTGATGTTCAGGCAGCGCCCTCCGTTGCTGCCGGCGCTGGTCAGGGGGCCGGCGCCGGTATAGCGGGCGAAGCCTCCCGTTTTGGCGCTGTACGCGGCGGCGAAGGAGAGGTCGACGGTCTGGTTGAAATGGTTCCGGGTGCCGATCCCCGCGCCGCTGTGGCAACTGGTGCAGACTCCGGTCACCTTGTTGAGCGCGTCGTGCACGTCGTGGGCGCCCCGGACGTTCGGGAAGCTACCCCCCGCCGGCAGCCCCGGCGTTGCGGCGGCCACTCCGTGGCAGGAGACGCAGTTTACGTTGTTGGGAGCAAGCGGCAGGGTCAGGTGGCAGCTGGTGCAGGCCGGTCCGACCCCGCCCCCCGCCGCGCCGTTCAGGTTGGCCCCGTGGCAAAGGGCGCAGGCGACACTCAGGTTCCCGGCGTCGCGGTGGGTGACAGGCCCGCGCCAGGGTGCGTTGTCCGGCGCCGGGGACGAGGGATGGGCGGTTCGGGCGTTGTGGCAGTCCTCGCAGCCGTTCAGCAGAGACCCGATCTTCGCGTTGAACCGGGAGTTGCTGCCGGACCCGCCTGCCGGTGTGGAGGAGTGGCACCCCTGGCAGAATTTCAAGTCGGCCTTCGCCGCCGGACCATGCAGTGCCGGGTCGGTAAAGGGGACCGGGTGGGGCGCCAACCGCGGGACGTGCCCGTTGGCGTGGCAGGTGAGGCCGCCCAGGCTGGTGGCGGAGCAGCTCACCTTGGCGATCCCTCCCTGGCCCCCCGGGACCAGGATGTCGGCGCCGTGGCACTTCGGGCACTGGTCGGGGCTGGCTCGGAAGGCGAGCCTGTGGTCGCCGCCGTTGGCGGCCACCCAGCCGGCGGGATGTTTGCCGGAGGCGTTGAGGTTCGGGGCATCGGGGTTGCTGGTCCCGCACCCCCAAAGGCAGAGCGCCAGCGCGATGATTGCTGCTCCTGGAAACGTTCTCGACACGGTCATCGGCCCTTCTCCTATCTGTGGCAGACAATGCACTTTTCGTTGTTGTTCCTGCCATGGCAGCGGTAGCAGCTCACCGGGTCCAGCTTACCGTCGATCATGTGCAGGGAGAGGTAATCTCCCCGGTGTATCAGCTCGCGGTCCGGCCGGTTGCCGAGCTTGACCGACGGTTTGATCTCAAGATCGCTGGCATGGCAGTCATTGCAAAAGGAGGTGCGGTGGCAGATGGCGCAAAGTTCCTGGTCCTGGGACGCGTACAGGCGGTGCTGCTTGATGAACTGCGTCGTATGCTTGAAGGTGCCATTGGGCTTGCCGATCCCCTTGATCTGGTCCTGGTGGCACTCGGTGCAGTCGGGCCGTCCCTCGCCCAGGGCCTCCGGGTGCCAGGAGGGGAGCCCGTTCTCCTGGGCGACCCAACTGCACGCTGCCAGCAACAGGGTGACGGATACCATCAAAAACGCGGTAAAGAGCTTGGCCCCTCTCATTTTTTTGCTCCTTTGTCTGCTGCCAGGTAGTTGAAGGTGAGCCTCAGCACCCCTTTGAGGTCATCGTTCAAGCGCGGGTTCTGCCCGTAACTGAGTTCCCCCGAGAGAGCAAGGTCGGGCAGCACCTGATAACCCGTCGAGCAGATGACTTCGAAGGCCTCTTTTTTGTTGAAGATGCTGTCCCGGTAAAACTGGCCGATAGCATCGAGACTCGCGACATAGCGGCCCGAATTGTACTGGCCGAAGCCGCGCACCTCGTGATAGGCGTTGAAGCTCGCGGCGCCGTCCACGCGATGGTAGGCAAACCCCGAGCGCAGCTTGCTGTCCAGCAGGGTGAGCCGAAGTTCGGCGCCGTACCGGTTGGAGTTGCCGTTACTGTCCAGATTCGAATTGCTGGAGCGGCTGAAGCGCTTGAAGTCGGCGCTCAGTTCGGCCGGGGCGAATCCGGTCCAGGCGGCGGCTCCCCCGTAGGACTTCAGTTCCCCGTCGCGATCCGGATTGAAAAGGGAATGGATGTTCGAATAGGTGAAGTAATTCTTGAATTTATTCTGGTTATAGTTCCCCGACAGGGTGAAATCCTTCTGGGGCTTCAGCGTCAGCAGGTAGCTGTGCTCCGCGAGGCCGCTGGTGGCCGTGTTGTAAAAGGTATGGCCGTTCAACTCAAGGTGCCGCTCGGGACTGAACCAGAGATCGCCCCCTACCAGGTCCCGGTCCTGTCTGCTCCCGCTGGCCGGGTCGACTCTGACGTTGGCCTCGTGCAGGCCGGACACCCCGAGTTCCAGCAACCCGTTCAGGCGGTAGCTCCCCCGGCCTCCGGCAATGAAATTCCCCTTGTTGTTGCTGTCCCGGTCGAGCTGGACCGGTGCGCCAGCGAAGAGCGCCAGGGCAAAGCCCTTTTTCAGGGTGGCGCGGGCGCTGACACCGTCGATCTGCTCGGCTGCCACCCCCTCGTTAACGAAGAACCTGCCGGCCTTCAGTGCGGCCTTCGCCGTGGGGAAGCGGTAGCTCAGGTAGCCGTAGCTGAGGTCACCGTCGCTGGGGCCTTCGGCAGTGCTCCGATTGGCGAGGTCGACCCTGCCCCAGCCGTACAGGTGCAGGGAAAGGTTGCCGTCGCCGAGCTTGTCCAGGTCTGCCCCCAAAAACTGGGTGGCGGGAACCACCGTGCTTTTGGTAAAGCCGGGGAAGGCGCGCTGTTCAAACCTGAAGATGGTGGTCCCCTCCATCCCCAGGTCGGCGGCCTGTGCCAGGCAAAGCGGATAAGCAGCCAGTGTCAGTGTCAGTGCCAAGGAATGCCATGATTTCTTCATTTCTTACGCTCCTTGCGGAATGTCGCGGCAATTCAATAACGCAAATTAATGGTAGCGATACTAGCTGATATCCGTGCAATGTCAAACGGTGATCTGAAATGACCATATAATGGCTTAAAATTATCAAAATACATAGAATTTATTTTTGGCTGCAACTGCTCTGCCAGACGATTCGTTTTCGGGTCGGTCTAAATCTAGTAAGCATTTTCTCCGAGAGAAAGGGCATGACTGCAGAACCAGTTGACCGGTTCAAATATCCGCTTTATGGTTTACCTGGCTCAGGCATCAATCATTGGGCTTGCCAAGGTCACCCAGTGCACCTAGTTTGCGGGTGCTTTCGGGGGTGTTTTGAGGGTGTTTTGAGAGTCTTTTGAGGGTGTTTTGAGGGTGTTTTGAGGGTGCTTTCAAGGGTGCATCGAGGATGCTTCAAGGATGCTTCGAGGATGCTTCGAGGGTGCTTCGAGGGTGCTTCGAGGATGCTTCGAGGGTGCTTCGAGGGTGCTTCGAGGGTGCAAGGCGGAGGGCGGCCTAAGCAGTATTGTCCGGTAATAGCCCGTGGCATTTATCGGCGCTGCTCAAGCTCTGCCGGAAGTGCAACCGTGGTGCCGGGGTAGGGGGCAGGTTGTCGGGGCGCCGCTTTGGCCTGTGACGGTGGTCACCAGCCGATAAAATAATCCACCACATCAGGACGGGCATTGTTTGTGTTTAACTCCGGAATCTCTGGTAAGATGACCAGGTCGGTCAGCTTGCTGCCGATGCGCTCCAACTGCCCGGGAATCGCGTTCTTGACCGCGTGCCAGACTCCGGCGAGCGCCACGATCTTCCTGCCGGGATGCTTCTTGACATAGCGGGCCATATTCAGAGCCATGCCGCTGTTGCGCAGGGTTTGAGCCTCGCAAAAGAAGGTGAAGGCCCTGCCATTGGTCACATGCTTGGATACATCCTGGAAGTAGCTCTTGAGAAAGGCGGTATGGGGATTGTTCAGGTCGCAGCTGGTATCCTGGGGGAGGTCCTTCTTCTCCTCGGGGGTGAGCGAGGCAAAACCCTGCCGCGCCACCTTGATGACCAGCTCCTTGGGGATGTTGAGGGCAACCATCGGGACGCGGTTGTCGCGTGCGAAGAGAAAGATGTCCCGGTACATGGACCAGTCGAGCGACCAGTTCCTGGCGTAGACTTTCTGGAAATCCTGCTCGCTCATCTTTCCCTCGGTCCAGGCGTCAAGCTCTTGCTGGTTGTCGGACTGGATCATTTCAAGTCCAATGGCGATTGGGATCTTTTTTGACCAGAGGGTTCTGATCAGAGCCAGTTGCATTTCGTGATGCGCCTTGCTGTCGTGGGCTTCCCCGATCAGGACGAGGTCCGTGCTCTCAGCGGCCGCCGTCAACTGGGACAGGGTGACACGCTGTCTGTCGCTCATCCGGGTAATGACTGCGCCGGTGTAGGCTTCAGCCGTCAACGGAAGGCAAAGCGCCAGCATGAGGATCATTCGCACTGCTTTGAACATGGGTACCTTCCTGGAAATGGCGCAGGCTGCCAACTGTTAGGACGCAGAAGAAAAACATATCAAAATTGCGGGCATAACAAATGACATATTTTGTACCGGAGGTGAAGTGTGAGGCGTTTATTGATGTGGAGGGTGCTGGCCTTGCTGGTTCTCTGTTGCCCCGGCGCGGTCCAGGCCGGGGATAGTGGGCAGGGGGGGCTGCGGCAGAGTATCGCGGTCACGCTGATGCCTGAAAGCCATGCCCTGACGGGCGAGAGCACCCTCAGCTACCCCGCGGGGACCAGGCAGGTCGCGCTTCGGCTTTCCAGCTCGGCGCAGGTCGATTCCGTGAGCGTCGCAGGGCGCCAGGTTCCCTTCAGCTTTGCTGGCGGCACGCTCTCCCTTGAGTTTCCGCCGAGCGGGGGAGCTGCGGGGAGCACCCTGACGGTCTCCTATCGCGCGAGCTTCAACGACCCGGTGGCGAGCAGCCCCGCCGCCAGCGAGGATCCAAGCTACGGTGTGAATGCCGCCATCACCAGGGAGGGGACTTTTCTGGGGGACGCCTCGGGGTGGTATCCGGTCCCGCAACAGATCCCGGCGCAGCGCTCCCTGCGGATAACGGCTCCGGCCGGCACAGAGGGGGTGAGCTTCGGCAAAAGGGTCTCCAGGGAGACCGCGGGCGGCGTCACGCGCTCCCAGTGGGAGGAGGCGCATCCGGTTGGGGTGCTCTCGCTCTGTGCCGGGCCTTACCAGGTCCAGGACCGAAAGCTGGGCGAGATCATGATCCACAGCTACCTTTATCCGGACAACGCCGCCCTGGCGCCACGTTACCTCGATGCCGCCGCCAAGTACCTGAATTTCTATAGCGACCTTTTCGGCCCTTATCCCTTTGAGAAGTTTGCCATCGTGGAGAATTTCTTCCCGACCGGCTACGGCTTTCCCTCTTTCACGCTCCTGGGCGGCACGGTCATCCGGCTGCCTTTCATCGTCGACACCAGCTTCCCCCACGAGATCGCCCACTCCTGGTGGGGCAACGGGATCGCGGTCGACGGCCGCGATGGGAACTGGTGCGAGGGGCTGGTCACCTATCTGGCCGATTACCTACTGAAGGAGCGGCGCTCCCCGGCAGAGGGGCGGGAGTACCGCCGGCAGTTGCTGATTGACTTCGCCTCCCTGGTCCCTCCTGGGGCCGACTTCCCGCTCCGGCAATTTGAAAGCCGCAGCGATCCCGCATCCCGAGCCATAGGCTACGGCAAAGGGGCCATGGTGTTCCAGATGGTGCGTTCTCGAATCGGCGACCCGGCCTTTTTCGCCGCCTTGCGGCAGGTGAGCCGCGACCACATGTACGGCAGCGCTTCCTGGAGCGATTTTGCCCGTGCCTTTTCCCGCAGCTCCGGCAGCGACCTGGCACCCTTCATGAATCAGTGGCTGACCCGGACCGGCGGACCGCACCTCAGGCTTTCCGAGGTGACCAGCAGCCGGGAGGCCAACGGGTGGAGCGTTTCGGGAAGCGTTCTGCAGGAGGCTCCCGGTTTTTCACTGGAGCTGCCGCTTCGCCTGGAGGCTGCCGGGGGAGCGCTCAACAGCAAGCTGCCCATCAGCGGTGAGCGGACCAGGTTCAAAATTTCCAGCTCCGGCGCACCGCGGAGTCTGCTGCTGGACCCGGATGCCGAGGTGTTCCGCATCCTTTCTCCCGGCGAGATTCCCGCAACCGTCAACAGCATCAAGGGATCGACCCAACTGGTCGGCGTCATGACGGAAAACTGTCGGGCAGGGGAGGGGACCTTCAGGGATTTGCTGGCCTCGCTCTCCCAGGGGCGGGCCCGGGTGTTACGCGAGGCCGAACTGGAATGGGCGGACGCGGGCGCGCACGACCTCATCTTTTGCGGCACTCCGCATGACCGCTCGTTGCTCCCTTCGCTGCCGGAGGGGATAGAAAACGCGGGGTCCGGGTTCGCCGCTGACGGGGTGTCCTATCCGGCGCCCGATGGCCTGCTCTTTCTGGTGCTGAAGCTCCCGGCAACCGGGCGGGTGGCTGCACTGTTCCAGCCGCTCTCCGAGGCGGCTGCAGAGCAGTACGCACCTAAAATCACGCACTACGGCAAATACGGGCATTTGATTTTTGCCGGTGGCGCGAACCGGAGCAAGGGTACCGTTTCCGCCGGTGAGGGGGCCGCCGTCGTGCGTCTCAAGCCCTGAGTCGGCGGGGTCGGACTTGGCGAAATATCTGCGCTTCGACTCCGCTCAGCGAACGGGAGGTCTCAAAGGTCCCGTGCCCACGCGGACCGTGCTGGCCGACTTTGGCGTTGCTTGCGCTTCGGCTCCGCTCAGCGAACGGGAGGTCCCAACGGTAGGGTGGGCACCCCGTGCCCACGCGGACCGTGCTGGCCGACTTTGGCATTTTCGCGCTTCGACTCCGCTCAGCGAACGGGAGGTTTCTGAGCGGAGCCGAAGGGTGGTCCCTGAGCGGAGTCGAAGGGCCGTCCTTTAACGGGCCGCTTTTCCAGTTCTGACTGAAATATTAACTCCAGTACGTATCATGGACCTGTTCTGCCTATCATCCCTTTGACTGGTTGCAATGTTCCATTCAACTGGCATAGTTAAGCTTCCGACTGTAACAACCTGAGCGGCTATGAGTAACCGGGCCCTCTGAAGGAGCTTTCCTAACATGGATAAACAGGCAACCCGGGTCGTCATCATTGGTGGAGGATTCGCCGGCTTTAATGCGGCGAAGGTGCTGGGGCGTGCGCCTGGCGTGAGTGTCACACTCATCGACAGCCGCAACTACCATCTCTTTCAACCTCTGCTCTACCAGGTCGCCCTGGCCGGGCTAAACCCCTCCGACATCGCCGCCCCGATCCGCAGCCTGCTGTCAAGCTACCACAACGTTCGCGTCCTGCTGACCGGGGCGAGGGCGGTAGACCTGGCAGGCCAAAGCGTGCTGCTCGACGGCGGGGAGAGCCTCGGCTACGACTACCTCATCGTCGCAAGTGGCGCAAGTCACGCCTATTTCGGGCACGAGCAGTGGGAGCAGTTCGCTCCCGGTCTGAAGACCTTGGAGCAGGCGACGGAAATCCGCCGGCGCATCCTCACCGCCTTCGAGGAGGCGGAGATGACCGACGACCCGGTCAAGCAGCAGCGTCTGCTGACCTTCGTGGTGATCGGCGGGGGGCCGACCGGCGTCGAACTGGCCGGGGCGATCGCGGAGATGAGCCGCTTCACCCTGGCCCGGGATTTCCGCAGCATAGACCCGCGTTTGAGCCGGGTCATCCTGATGGAGGGGGCTCCCCGCATCCTGGGCGCCTTTTATCCGGAGCTTTCAGCGGCAGCCGCCCAAAGCCTTGCCAAACTCGGCGTGCAGATCCAAACCGGCTGCGTGGTCACGGAGGTGGACGGGGAGGGGGTGGATGCGGGAGGGATGCGCATTCCGGCTGCGACGGTCATCTGGGCCGCGGGGGTGAAGGCCTGCGCCCTCGCCGGGACCCTGGGTGTCCCGCTGGACCCGCAGGGACGCGTCTACGTCGGGGAGGACCTGAGCGTCAAGGGGCACCCGCGGCTTTTCGTCCTGGGGGACCTGGCTCACTGCCTCGGGCGCGACGGCAAGCCGCTGCCGGGCCTGGCTCCCGTCGCCCTGCAGCAGGGGCGCGCCGCCGGCCGCAACATCCTGCGGGACCTGTCGGGTAAGGCGCGCAAACCGTACAACTACATCGACAAGGGGATGCTGGCCACCATCGGCAAGAACAAGGCGGTGGGCCAGTTCCGCAAGCTGCGCTTCACCGGTTTTACCGCCTGGCTCGCTTGGCTTTTCATCCATATCTACTTCCTGACCGGCTTTGCCAACCGTTTCCTGGTGGTTTTCCACTGGGCCTGGTCCTATGTCACCTTTAAGCGCGGTGCGCGGCTCATCTTGGGCAAGGATTGGCGCATCTACCGGCACAGGGCGAGCGATGACGAGGCTAAGCATTGAGTGCAAGCCGGGTGAGAAGATAACAGCGTGGGCGCTTGAGGGCCGAGACTATGAAATTGGTCTCGGCCCTTGACATTTTACCAAACTAATAGTAAATTGGATATGTGCTATTAAGATGCTGTAACCTTCCTTGCTGCTGTATCAGGCCAGCGCCTTGAAAATGCCCGTCGGTCCTTCAAGTAGCCAGGTATTTCCTTAGATCAGTTGTATAAGATGGGATTATGTCATTGACCCTTTTGGGCGCTGGACTGGGGGGCACTGTGAAGCTCTTGGTAATTGGCACCGTCTGTGTCTGGCTTCTGGTCAGCATCATCGCCATCTTCAGCAAAAGAGATTAGCCTTCTTTTGTCCTGGTTTTCCGCAAGTTTTCCCTTGCAGCACCCTTTCTGAAAGGGAGCTGCAGGTCCTGATCGTACTCCTTTCCCATTATTTCCCAAATTTCCCGTAGCAGTCCACCCTCCGGCTCCAGGCTTGGCCAGCTTCAGGTGTGCACGCCTGTCCACTGCGCCTCTGCGCACGCGACTAAATATGTGAAAAAAGATATTAAAAAATATTTAAGTTTCGGTGCGCTGCGCCGATACTCTCCTTAGTGTGTGCGAAAAAATCTGGCTAGTAGGGATGGCCACTCGGCTAGCCAGCCTTTTTGGCACTGAAAATGTCCCGGTTGGAAAACCACCGGCAGAAAGGCCGGGCCGCCTAGAAAAGGAGAATTACCATGGCAATCAGCGATATCTCTTTGACCGCGGGGATGAGGACGAACCTCCTCAACCTGCAGAACACCAGCACGCTTTTGAACAGGACCCAGGGGAGGCTCTCTTCAGGCAAGCAGGTGAACAGCGCACTGGACAATCCGACTAACTTCTTCGCAGCGCAGAATGCCAGCCAGCGCGCCAGCGACCTCTCCGACCGTAAAGACGGCATGTCTGAAGCGGTCCAGACGGTCTCGGCCACCAACGCCGGTATCACGGCGATCACCGGTCTCATCCAGGCAGCCAAAGGCGTCGCGCAATCGGCTCTCTCCACCAGCGACACCAACGTGCAGTCGAAGCTGGCAGCGCAGTACGACACGATCCGTTCCCAGATCGACAACATCTCGTCGGACTCGGGCTACCGGGGGCTGAACCTGCTCAGCTCGACCAACACCCTGACCGTGAACTTCAACGAGAGTGCTTCGTCCAAGCTGGACGTGGTCGGCTTCCTTGCCAACTCGACCGGCTTGAGCCTTTCCGCGGCCGGCGGCAACTGGCAGTCAGCCTCCGTCATCACTGCGGATGCGGCCAGAATGGATACGGCCATCTCCACCCTGCGGACCAACACCCAGACACTGGCGGCCAACTTGAACATCATCACCACGCGCCAGAGTTTCACCGACAACATGATCAACACGCTGCAGACCGGCGCCGACAACCTGACACTCGCCGACATGAACCAGGAAGGCGCCAACATGCTGATGCTGCAGACGCGTCAGTCCCTGGGCACCACCTCCCTCAGCTTGTCGTCTCAGGCGGCGCAGTCCATCCTGAAGCTGTTCTAGTTCCGGCAGGCGGGGTGGGGGCGCCCCCATCCCGCCTGAATCCTTTGCGAGGGTTCCGCCATGATGACTCATCTACCGAAGGTTGAAAATGCCCCGTTGCCGTCGGCCGAGCCTGATCAATCCTGCCAGCAGGCGCGCACGCCAGAAAAACACCTGGGCGTTAACGTGGAGCTCCCTGCCCCGACGGAACCGACGGCCCCCACGGAGGCGGCAGCTGCCCGGAGCGGCGCGCCCCGGAGCTTCAGAGCCGAGACCCCCGTCGACCTGGTCCAGGAAGGAGCCAACATGCTGGCACTGCAGATGCGCCAGTCCAGGTGCGTCACTTCGCTGAGCATCTCTTCCCTGGCGACCCGAGCTCTCCTGAGACAGTTCTAAAACCGGCGCAGGACATCAAGACGGTCGGCCCAGCGGGCTGGCCTTTTTTTTGCGCGTCGCGCCCCTTCCGGGTGGCTCAACTCCCGCATTCTTGCCCCAAATGCCCTACCACCAGTGGCACGGTCCTCGAATTTTGCTGTCCTGTGCAGCTGCCGGGCGGCAGGGTCCTTTTTGGCAGGTCGGTCCTGTGCCGAGCCTTGCTTGCGCATCTCTGAAGCAGCTAACGCCTTAGCCCAACCGGTTCGCCAGGTCATACCTTGGTGTGGGTCAACACGAGCTTAGTTGAGTATCGAACAAAGCCTTCAAACACGAAAAAGGGGGCCCGGTGAAGGCTCCCATTTTCGTTCTCAGCTAGGGGAAACTATTATGCATTTGCCCTTTTCCTCCAGATGCATATGCCGAAAAGACCGGCTCCAAGGAGCAGGACGGTAGAGGGCTCGGGAACCGGTTCTACCATTACATCGTCAAGGTGCAGGGCGCCAACATCGTTTTGTCCCAGTAACGAGATGTCAGTCAGCGACTTGGTAGCGGTGAAAGTAAGGGCGTATTGTGTGTACGGCTGCCATCCACCGTTTTGAATGTCCAGCAGGGTTACTCCGTCTGCCAGGGCAATAAACTGGTTGATGCCGCCGGAATTGGCGAGCGCGAAACTTAGGACGTATTCACTTCCAACATTTGTCAACACTGATTGAGACAGGGAGCCGGGGGTAAAAGGTGTCCCCATGTAGGCCGCAAACGACCCGCTGTTGGCATAGGTATCCACACCAAGGTAGGGGCCTGATGCGACCCAACCGGAAAAATCTCCCGTCTCGAAATCTCCATTGGTCACAAGAGGCAAGGCGTGTGCTGGAATGGCAATGAAGGTCGCCAGTAGCATCACACTTGCTGCGATGTTTGCAATCCGACATTTGATTCGTTTCATTTTGTACCTCCATGTGTAAGATAGATGCATAATTGCTATCGCTCTTATGACTGTATGACTCTCTTATGAGCAACTTGAATGCCAATATGTAAATTGCTGAAAATACATGGTTTTTAGCGTTGCGTAGTGAAATACCTTTGGCGCTTGTAAATTATCCCGACACTGTTTTCTGGTTAACTTTACACTCCAGGAATGCGGTGGTTGAACGTCCAGGGATGCGGTGGTTGAACGCTTACATCTGCTCGGGCCCTCATGGTACCTCCAGATCCCGCAGGCGGCCCGCTCGTCAATGCGACAGCAAGCAGCAGGGACAGGCGAGCGGCAGAGCGCGACGCAAGGAAAACTTGGGCCAAGGTGGCACCGGAACTATGAAAAACTCGTCCCGTCGAGTTGCTATCTCAGTTCCGCCCCGCTGACGTCGCCCTTGCCCGTTCACCTCAGATAGCCGTAGCTGGAGCGAAGAGAGCCGTCATCTCAGGGCTGCTCGGCACCGACCTGGTTCTGCCCGATGCAATTGTCCTTCTGGTGCGGTCTGCCGGGGCTGGCTCTTTTGGCGGTCCAGGTTGCTCTGCCCGGAGCAGCTCAGGATACCATTCCCTCGGCGCTTGAACCCCTTTGCTGGCAGGGTTTTTGCTTTGGTATACTCCAGGTCCGCGGTCTAGGCCGCCGGGTCTCCGCAGCATTGTATTGTGGTGCAGGGAGGCAATTAAACCAAGCCTGGAAATGGGCACTATAATTGCTTTTTCACCTTGTTTGGGAGCCTGCGAATTTTTGCGACCGTTGAATGTGGTGTCATGCAAGGAGGGGCGCAATGCTTATTCAGGTTAATTGGACAAACAACCGATATGATTATGTAAAGGACTTCATGCTCGACAGCCTGATTGAAGCTGGGGTGGTGGCGAGATTCCTGCGCAGTTCGGGATGGGTGACAGTCGGTGTAGATCCAGTACGGAAAAGCGTTCCTGTTGATGAATACCATGGAAAAGAAAGAAGATCCCTGAACTCCGCCATCGGTTGATTGATCTCTGGTCGCCGAAGTCGGCGTGTTGAAATACTTTACAGGTTGATGCGTTCTCTGTCGGGAAAATTTACAAGGAGCATGGGAAGGGCGGTGCCGATCGGGTGCCGCCTTTTTTGTTTGCCCACGCGTGCGGTTCCTACTTCAAGAGGGTGCCGGCAAGGTGGCCGGCGGCAGTCTGGAATTACCAGAAGTACCAGCTGCCGCTGTAGAGGACATATCCGGCAAGCGCCAGGTTGGTGACGGCGTGAGCGAGGACGCATTGGCTCAGGCTGCGGGTCTGGTAGATGATGATGTTGTAGCAGGCGCCGGCTACCATGCCGGCCAGGATGATGTCGTGTTCCAAGCCAAATAGCAGTGTGGTGATCAGGAAGGAGGCCCAGCTGAAGCGCCCGAGGGGGACCGCCTCGAAGTCGGCATTGATGACGAAGCGTAGCAGGAAGGACCGCCAGAAAAGTTCCTCCATGAGAGGCACTACCAGCACAGCGCCTGCCACCCGGACCGCCGTCAGGATGATCCGGATCGCACCCTCCGGCAGGAGCATCGGGTTGAACCCCTGGGGCGCCGTCGTCGAGAGCTTCCAGTCGATCGAGATCCAGATCACGAAGGTCGCCACTCCCGTCAGGCAAACGGCCGCCGTCGTCCCGCCGCTCAGAAGGTCCCTAAGGCGCAGTTCCCGGTACTCCTTCCTCCAACAATACAGGAGCGCCGCCACGGAGAACGTTTTGACGGGGTAGAGGTAATAAAGGGCGTGGTCGGGGAAGCTGATCCAATGGCCGCGCCGCGCGGCGACCAGGCACTCACTCAAGGCGACGAATGCCATGAAGAGGGCGAAGGGGAGTGCGCGCCGGAGGATGGCGACGTCGATGCCGAGCGCTTTGGCTGCTGCTGTTATCATGATTGATCCGTCATCACTTCTCGAAGCGAGGCCGTCGCTTGAAGACCGCATGGCCTGCGAACCCGCTGAAGAAACCTCACCCTTGTCGAGCAAGACCGAGGGCGGATCGGGACCGGCCGCTGCGGGTACCCGGTCCTCAAAAATCGATCCGCAAAAAAATAAGGGAGGCACCCGGTGGTGTCCCCCTTATTGCACGCCCTCCCAAGCCGTCTAGGCGTTTTTGCGGCGCTTGCAGTAGATGGCGAGGCCGAGGGAGCCGGCTCCCAGCAGCATCATGGTGCCAGGCTCCGGCACGGGGGTTATGGTACGTGGGGAGCCCGCGCTGGTGAACCCGGTGGTGCCGGAAGCGACGGCTGTGGCGTCGGCCATCAAAAGGGAACTGCTGGCCGTTGCCCGAGCCCTGGCGACGGGAAAACCGGTGATACGGGACGATTGCGTCGGATTGCCGCTGAACAAGGCATCGGCCTTAACCGCACCGGTACCGGCCCCCAGGATGCTGAACCCGTTAGCGCCATTCAACGTCAACGAGAGGTTCGGGGTCGCCTGCGCCGCGGTTGCCATTCCCATTACCAGCAACGCCACTACCAGTGGTGCTGTTAAATTTTTCATAAGTCGTCCCTTTCTGTTTGCTGCTGCTAATAACATTCGAGTGGCTGATATGAGTGGTAGCAAATGATGTGCCGTTACTATAGGTGGCCGTAATTGCAGGCGGTTGCCGGGTGACGGCTTTTATATCGTGCCCCGGCTGTAAAGAACCTCGACACATTGCCGCAGGGGAAGGTCACTGTCTGTAGCCTTTGTCGACGTTGCCGGTGCTGCCGGAGAACCGCGGCCCGATCGGGCCCCGGGCTCCGGCGGCAGTCAACAGGGTTAAAAATTATTTTGACCTAATTAAATCGGGTAAGTAAAATGATTAATCTTGCTGTTATTATGCGTAAACACTGATGAATACCTGTTTTGGGGTGCCGGCCATACTATGGAAATCAAATTGGAAATGTCCCGCTACGTGTCTCATTTGATTTGAGGTTACTTGATATCGTGGCATTCTTGTGTTAAGAATTCCGACAGTACATTTTAATCCTTCGGTTTTAATATGAAAATTTGCATTCGCTTTGGTTCGGAGGGCAGGCTCATGAAACATCGCTTTGTGCTGCTGGTCGTCCTACTCATCTGTTCTGCCTGCGGCAGCAAGACCAAGGAGTCGCTCTACACGGACGGGCTGAAGCAGTTGGAGGCCGCCAACCCGGGGAGTGCCGTAGTCTTTTTCAAAAGCGCCCTGGAAAAGGATGGCAATTTCAGCGACGCCCGTTTTCAGCTGGCCAAGGCCTATGTCGCACTTGGCAAGTATGAGCAGGCGGAGAAGGAGTTCACCAAGGTACTGCGGCAGGATCCCACTCGTGACGAAGCCCTGCTGCAGTTGGCGAGGCTCAACAACGCAGCGGGCCGGGGGGAGCAGGCCTTCAACCTCGGGGAGCAGTACCTCTCCATGCGACCCGGCGCCGCGGACGGCCTGGAGGTGCTTGGTATCTCGTATGCCGTGAGAAAGAACTACCAGGAGGCGCAGAGCTACCTGCTCCAGGCGCTCAAGGCGGATCCTGCGCGTTCCGCCACCAAGCTGGAGCTCGCCTCCGTCGCCTTGGCGACCGGCGAAACTGAGCAGGCCAAGACGTTACTGAACCAGGTTCTGCAGGCGGATCCGAAAAATTTCCGGGCCCTTTTCATGCTGGCCACCCTGGAGAAAGGGGCCGGCAACAGCGGGAAGGCGGTCTCGTTGTACCAGAACATCCTGCGACTGGATGGCAATCAGACCATGGCGCAGTACAAACTCGGGCTGATCCAGGTGGAAAACGGGGAGCTCAGCCAGGCCGAGGCCGCCGCAGACGAAATGATCAAGGCCTTCCCCAAGAAGGGGGAGGGCTTCCGGTTGAAGGGGCTGGTGAGCTACTACCGGAAGAACTACGCGGATGCCATAAATTCCCTGCAGCAATCCATACGATTGGCCCCAACCCTCGACGCCTACCATTTCCTCGGTCTTTGTTACTACGGCAAGGGCGACCTGGAGAGCGCCCTGAGCCAGTTCCGCCTCATCCTGGACCGGGTTCCCGACGCCCGGGAGGCCCGGCTCATGACCGCCCAAACGCTGCTCACCCAGAAAAGGAGCGAGGACGGCATCGCCGAGTTGAAGAGGCTGCTCGCCTCGGATGACGCGGATGCTGCGGCCCACAACATGCTGGGCGGCGCCTACCTGTCCCAGGGGCTCTTCGCCGAGGGGATGCGCGAGTTGAACCGCGCCACCAAGCTCGACCCGTCGCTGGTGACTGCCTATCTGAAAAAAGGGGTCTTCTATATCAGCAAGGGGAAGACGAGCGAGGGGGAGAGCGAACTGGTAACCGCGGTGCAGGTCGCGCCGGACCTGGTGAACAGCAGGCTGCTGCTGGCTTCCTATTATCACCAGCAGGGCAAGGGAGCCAAGGCGCTCTCGCTGTTGCAGTCGGGGCTCACGGGGGGAAAGCAGGACGCCATGATCTACAACGCCATCGCGGTCCTGCAGTTCGCCGCGGGCCGCAAGGCGGACGGGGTGCAGAGTCTGGAGCTCGCCAAGCAGCGGGATCCCTCCTTCCCGGCCTCCTACCAGAACCTGGCGGGCTTCTATGCGGCAAGCGCCGATTATCCCAAGGCGCTGGCCGAACTGGGCGAACTTTTGGCCAGGGACCCGAAAAACATGAAGGCGATGCTCGGCCTGGCGGCTTTGAACGAAATTTCCGGCAAGGAGAGCGATGCGCTTTCCTACTATCAGAAGGCCGCCCAGACCAAGTCCCCCGACGCGCTCCTGGTGCTGGCTGCCTACCATCAGAAAAAGGGCGCGCCGGAAAAGGCCCTGGCCGTGCTCGACGAGGCGATCAAGCTCGATCCGCGCAACGCCGCGCCGCTGGAAGCCAAGGGGCGCGTCCTGATGGCGCAAAAGGAGTACCGCAAGGCCCTCAAGGTGTTTGAAGAGGTGGAGGTCCTGGATCAGGAAAAGGGGGTCTCCCTGGAAATCGGCGCTTACCTGGCCACGCGGGAGGGACCCAAGGCCGTTCAGCAGGCCGGGAGGCTCATCGCCAAAAAACCGGGCTCCGCGCAGGGGTACCTGGTGCTCGCCTCGGTCTACCAGAGCCTGCACGACCTTCCCTCGGCCCTCGGTTTGGCGCTGAAGGCGGTCCGGGTCGACGCTAAGAGCGTTGAGGCGCGGCTGTTTCTGGGCAGTATCTACCAGGCCCAAAAAGAGAACGGCAAGGCGCTGGCCGCCTACCAGGAGGCCCTGCTGATCAGACCCGAGTCCGTGCCGGCCCAGTTCGCCATCGCGGCGCTCTACGACACCACCGGGAAGAAGCGAGAAGCGGTGGCGCGCTACCGCGCCATCCTGGATCACACCGACAGCTTCGCCCCGGCGCTTAACAACCTGGCCTATCTGTGCGCCGACGGTTACGGCAACAAGGAGGAGGCGCTGCGCTTTGCCATCAACGCCTTCAAGCTGCAGCCCGGCAACGCGGGGGTGATGGACACGGTCGGGTATGCCCTGTTGCGCAATGGCCGGGGCGCGGACGCGGTCCGGGTGCTGGAACGGGCGGCGGCGCTGCTTCCCGCCGACCCCACCGTGCGCTACCACCTGGGGCTTGCCTACCACCAGGTGGGGGACCGGGTGAATTCGGAGCAGGCGCTGCGCAAGTCCCTGGCGCTCGGCGAGGGGCCGGATGCCCAGGCCACCAGGACGCTGCTGGCACAGTTAACCAAATGACGCCGCAGGTGGTGTCCCCCCGGGGGCGCCGCCTTTTTCCCTGACGCAGCGCTTCCCTCGGCAAGGCCCGGGACGCCAACCTCACAACGACCACATGGGTAAACGCCATGGACTTTGGATTTGCCTTGATGCTGATCTCCGATGCGCTGCTGGCCTTAGTCGCCCTCCTCGCCGCGACCTGGCTGCGCCTTGGCTGCGTCCAACTCCCCGACGGGCTGCTGCCGGAGCAGGGGGTGAAGGTCTGCGCCATCTTTGTCCTGGTCGAGCTCTTTTCCTCCTACCTCATGGAGGTTTACACGCTCGCCAGGGGGGTCCGCAAGCGGGAGATCTTCGTTACCTGCCTGCAGGCAGGCTGTGCCGCCTTTGCGCTGCTTTCCGTGGTGTATTACCTGGACCCGAGCGTGATGCTCGGGCGCGGCGTGCTCTTCTTCGCGCTGGTTATCTTCGTCCTTTTCCAGTTCGCCTGGCACGCCACCTACGGCTCCGAAGCGCGCCGCAGCCGCTTCGCCCACCGCGTGCTGATTCTGGGCACCGGGGAGGTCGCCAGCCAGCTCGGCGGACTGCTCACCTCCCAAAGCGGCTCCTTCACCCTGGTCGGCTATCTGGAGTGCTGCGGGGGCGAAATCGGGCCTGCGCCGTCCGAGCCGGATCCGGGCCCTGCCGGGGCCCAGCTCATCAGCAAGGAGGGGGACCTCCTGGAGACCGCACGCAGCAACAAGGCGACCATGGTCGTGGTCGCGCTTGCCGAGCGCCGTGGGGTGTTGCCGCTGCAGGAGATGATGCGCTGCAAGCTAAACGGCGTCGAGGTGGTGGACGCCTCCACCTTCTACGAGATCGTCCAGGGCAAGCTCATGCTGGAGCAGATGACCCCGAGTTCGATCATCTTCTCCAGCGGTTACCACAGGACCAGGCTGATCGACGCCTGCAAGCGCTGCTTCGACCTCCTGCTCTCGGTAGCCATGCTCCTGCTGAGCGCTCCCTTCTTCCCGCTGATCGCCCTGGCCATCAAGCTCGATTCCCCCGGCCCCCTCTTCTTCAGGCAGGTCCGGGTCGGCAAGGGAGAGAAGTCCTTCGTGCTCTACAAGTTCCGGTCCATGCGTCAGGATGCCGAGCGTAACGGCGCGGTCTGGGCGGTGAAAAACGACACGCGCGTCACCAGCGTCGGGCGCTTCCTGAGGAACTCCCGCATCGACGAGATCCCCCAGCTCTACAACGTGCTGAAGGGGGACATGAGCTTCATAGGCCCGCGTCCGGAGCGCCCCGAATTCGTGGCAGGCCTCCAGAGGGACATCTACTATTACTCCAAAAGGCACACCATCAAACCGGGGCTCACCGGATGGGCGCAGGTGCGCTATCCCTACGGGGCGACCGTGGAGGATACGGTCGAGAAGCTCCGTTACGACCTCTATTACATAAAAAATATCTCCTTGCGGCTCGATATGATGATCATTTTCGAGACCATGAAGGTCGTGCTCTTTGGCCGCGGACGCTAGCCCAGGCGCGCGTCGCCCCGGGCCGGATTCACTTTCCGGCCGTCCCGATTTTCAGCTGCCGCGCAAGCCACGCGGCACACGGTGGTAAGCCTAACCTCGATACGGTTTTTTCGGAGCCTCGTATGGTAGAACACGCACCCGCCTGGTTTGCCCTGTATGTGAAGCCGCGCCACGAATTCCTGGTGAACCAGGACCTGGCGAAAAACGGCATGGAGGCGTATCTGCCGGCGATGAGCAAATTGAGCCAGTGGAAGGACAGGAAAAAGCGGATCGATCTCCCCCTGTTCCCCGGCTACCTTTTTGCCCGCGTGCTGCCGGAGCCTGAGCACTTCCTGGGGCTGCTGAAGACCAGGGGGGTGCTGCGGGTTCTCGCCAGCGTTCCCGGCCAGCCGACCCCGGTGCCCGACGCTGAGATCGCGGCCCTGAAGTCACTACTCACCGGTTCCAGTGATCTGTACATCAATCCGGAACTGCGGGAAGGGAAGCCGATCCGGATACGCAAGGGGGTCTTCGCCAACGTGGAGGGTATCGTCTCCAGGATAGGCGAACAGTTCCTGCTCCACGTGAACATCGCCATGCTCGGCAGGTGCGTCACCGTGAAGCTGTTCGCTGACGATGTCGAGCTGCTGTAGCGCAAAACATACCGGCTCCGGTCCGGCAGTCCCCTGACTGCCGCAAAAAGCCGCCCTACGAAATCTACGGGTTTTACGTTTTCGGTCCGCGTCATGTAACTGAAGTGGCGAAGCTTTGGCCGGCGCCGGCAAAACCGGGCCGCTTGGGCCGATTTTGCCGCCCGATTCCAACTAAGAGAGGTAGCTGCCATGTACACGAAACTGCTGGTTCTGCTGGTCGCGCTGACGCTGCTTGTTCCGGTCGCCTCACGGGCCGGCGACTACGTGATCGGCGAAGGCGACACGCTCGACATCGCCGTTTGGGGGGTGAAGGAGCTCTCGGTTTCGGCCCGCGTCCGGCCCGACGGCAAGATCACCGTTCCGGGCCTGGGTGACCTGCCGGCCAGCGGGCAGACGCCGACCGCCCTGCAGGCTTCCCTGTCGGTCCAGCTCAAACAGCTGGTGAAAAATCCGATCGTCACCGTGGCGGTCTCCGGGATCACCAACTCCAAGGTGTATATCTTCGGCGGCGGGGTGACCTCCCGGGTAGTGGAATTGTCGCAACGGTCGACCCTGCTGCAGCTGCTCTGCACCCTGGGCGAGGTGAAAACGGCCGATTTGAAGAAGGCCTATCTGCTGAGAAAGGGGAAGAAGATCAAGGAGGATTTCCATGCCCTCTTCATCAACGGCGACACCGGGGGGGACGTCCAGCTGGAGCCGGGTGACTCGCTTTTCATACCGCTTTTGCTCGATAAGAGCATCTATGTCCTGGGAGCGGTCAACACTCCCAAAGCCATCGAGTACCGCGAGGGGATAACCGTCATGGAGGCGATCCTGGAATCCGGCGGCTTCACCAAATTCGCCAGCCAGAACAGCACCCAGATCCGCCGCAAGGGGAGCGCGGGAGACCTGTCGATCCCGATCAAGGCCAAGGAGATCATACAGGACGGGAACATGGCGCTGAACGTCAAGCTGAAGCCGGGCGACTACATCATCGTGAGCGAAAGCATCTTCTGATCACCCAAAGCACTAGCTGCGGGCAGCACCCATGAATATGGAGAAAACAGATGGCGTCCAGCGAATTCGACTACACGAAATATCTGCAGATGGTCAGGAAGAACAAGGTGCTCTTCATAGTCTCGGCGCTCGCCATCATGACCGTGGCGACGGTCAGATGCTATCTCATGCCGAACATCTACGAGGCCAGAAGCACCATCTTCATCGAGAAGAGCATCATCGCCGAGCTGCTGAAGGGGTTGACCATCACCCCCTCGGCCGACGACAAGATCAAGGTGCTTTCCTACGCCCTCAATAGCAGAACCCTCATAACGAAGGTCCTGGACGAGCTGGATCTCAACAGGGCGAGTCAGGCCGAGCAGGAGGGGATGATCAAGTGGGTGCAGGAACGCACCCAGATTCGGATACTGGAACGGGAAGGTCTTTTTGTCATCTCCTTCCGGGACAAGAGTCCCAAGCTGGCCCGCGATTATGTCAATGCCCTGGTGCGGCGCTACATCGAGGAGAATTCCTCCAGCAAGAGGGAGGCGTCCTACGGGGCGACCCAATTCGTGTCCGAGCAGCTGGCCGATCTGAAGCGCAAACTCGACAAATCCGAGGCAGCGGTCAGCGCGTTCAAGGCCGGGCCCAACTCGACCTCCAGCATGGACCTGCCGCTGCTGCTGAGGGAGATCAACGAGGGGCAGCAGCGGCTGGACGAGATGAGGATCCGGCAGGCCCAGCTGAAATCGGCGCTGGCCGGCTTGAGCAAGGTGAGCGCGGCCCAGTCGAGCATCGCGGCGCTGCAAAAGAGGCTGCAGGAGCTGCAGCTGCACTACACCGACAGCTACCCGGAGATCCAGCAGGTCAAGGACGATATCCGGGCGCTGGGAGAGCAGCTTGAGAGCGGCCAGGGGATCTACCGGCAGGCCGACACCCCGGAGTATGAAAAGCTCGCCGCGGAACTGAGCGCTCTGCGCCAGGCCGAGTCCAACCTCAGCAGCACCATCGCGCGGAACCGCAGCCTGCTTAAGAGCGTCCCCGCCGCGAAGGCGACCCTCGAGGACCTGGAGCGCGAGAGGAATTCGCAAAAGAGCCTCTACGAGGCGCTCCTGGCCCGCCAGGGGCAGTCCGAGGTCTCCAAACAGATGGAAGTCCAGGATAAGTCCACCGTGTTCCGGGTGGTGGACCCGGCGATGCTTCCCTACAAGCCGGTCGCCCCGGACCGGGTGAAAATGATCCTGATGGGAATACTGACCGGGATCGGCGGCGGACTGGCACTGGTATTTATCAAGGACAAGTTGGATGGCTCCGTCAAGGACCTGGAAATGGCAAAGCAGTTCGGCTTTTCGGTGCTGGCCGTCATCCCGAGAATCGAGGACCCCAGGAAGTTGGCGGCACAGACCATGCGGGACCGGGTGCTGTACCTGGTCGCCGGCAGCTATTTTTCGCTGTTTCTGGTGGTGCTCGCCCTTGAGATGAAGGACATCGCGCTGATACCGAAGATCATCAGCAGACTGACGAGTTAGGGGCAGCGCATACCACCATCAGAACAGAGCAACAGGGTGAATACATGAGCCGAATTGAAAAAGCACTGGAGCTGGCGGCGCAAATGCGCACCGGCGCGCCGCAAGCCGCCCCGCAGACCGCCCCTCAGGCCGCCCCGCAGGCTGCCCCGGCCGAAAAGGTGGCGCTGGCCGCACGGCAGGGGAGCTCCCGGACCGTCACCATCAACGCCGGCAATCGACTGCTGGCCACGGTCTCGGATCCCCATTCGGCGGTTTCCGAGCAGTTCCGCAAGCTGAAAAGCAGGGTGCTGCAGCAGACCAAGGGGGACCGGCTGCGCAACATCCTGATGGTGACCAGCGCCTCCACGGGGGAAGGCAAGAGCCTCACCGCCACCAACCTCGCCATCTCCCTGGCCCAGGAATACGATCTGACCGTGCTCCTGGTGGACGCCGACTTGCGCCGGCCCAGCATTCACCGCTACCTCGGGTTCGAGCAGGGGATCGGGCTGTCCGACTGCCTGCTGGACGGCATCGACATCGGCGACGCCATCAATAGGACCGACTTGGGCAAACTCACCGTGCTGACCGCCGGCAGGGAGGTGGAAAAGCCGCTGGAGCTGTTCGCCTCCAAAAAGATGCAGGAACTGATGGCGGAGATCAAGAACCGCTACGCCGACCGCTATGTGATCATCGACACCCCCCCTCTGTTGCCCTTCGCCGAAACGCGCTCCCTGGCCCACCTCGTGGACGGCGTCGTGTTCGTCATCCGCGAAGGGGCGACCTCGAAGGAGTGCGTCCACGAAGCCATGGAGGTCCTGAAAGGGTGCCCGATCCTCGGGGTCGTGCTCAACGAATCGACCGCGGTCAGCCCGGAAAACTCCTATTACGGCGAATATTACGGAAGACAGAAAGCCCTCTGAGGAATTAGCGGAGCACAAGCATGTACTGTTCCTTCTTCAAGCTGACGCGAAAGCCGTTCGACCTGGTCCCGAATCCGGAATTCATGTTCCTCAGCAAGACCCACAGAAAGGCCATAACCTACCTGGATTACGGCATCCGGGAACGGGTCGGGTTCGTGCTGTTGACCGGCGAAGTCGGCTCCGGCAAGACCACCATCATCAGGGAGCTGATCAGCAAGCATCTCGGCCGGGTGGTGCTCGCCAAGGTATTCAATACCAGCGTGAACTCGGAGCAGCTGCTTTCCCTGATCAATGACGATTTCGGCCTGCCGGTGCGGGGCAAGGACAAGTTGGAACTGCTGCGGGATCTGAACCACTTCCTGGTGGACCAGTACGGCGCCGGGAACCAGCCGCTTTTGATCATCGACGAAGCCCAGAACCTGCCGCTTGAGACCCTGGAGGAAATCCGGATGTTGTCCAACCTGGAAACCTCCGACTCCAAGCTTTTGCAGATCATCCTGGTGGGGCAGCCTGAGCTGCGCACCCTTTTGGCCAAGCCGGAACTGCGCCAGCTGCGCCAGCGCATCAGCATCCAGTGCGTGCTGAAGCCGTTGAACCGCCAGGAGGTGGAGGAATACATCCTACACCGGATGGAGGTCGCGGGCAATCGTCAGGCGCTGAGCTTTTCCCCCGAAGTGCTCGACCTCATCTTCGTCTACTGCTGCGGCATTCCCCGGCTGGTGAACATCGTCTGCGACTTCCTGCTGCTGGCGGCCTTCGCCGAGGAGGTGCAGGTCGTCGACGAGGAGATGATCCGCGACGTCATCGGCGACCTCGATTTCGACAATTATTACTGGGCGCAGGAACAGCCCGCCGCGGCCAGCGAGGCCGGCTTCACCCTGGCGGGCCCTCAGCGCTCCAGCTCACTTTGGTCCGAGCGGCGCATCGAAGACCTGTTCGGCTCCTTGAACCAGCGCCTGGCCAATTATGAAAAGGAATCCCTGGCCCAGGCCAAGGCGCCGCTCAGGGAGCTCGATGAAATAAACGACCGCCTGGAGCAGCTGCAGGACTCTTTCACGCTGCAACTCAACAAGACCGAGGCGGTGGTCGCCCAGTTGCACAAAAAGCTCGACGAGCAGCCCGAGCAGGTTCCGGCGGCTCAGGCTGGCCTGGCGAACGACCGTGCGTCCAGGTCGGGCCTCATGCGGAGGATCTTCGGATAATGCGCCCTGTGAAAGAAATGCCCCGTGCAACAGGTGGATCGGTGCCTCCAACAGCGCCCCGGCAGGCTCGCGGCGCCTCCAGCCGCAGGCTGTCGCTGGGCGGCGCCGCGGCCGGCGCGCTGCTCTTGCTCGGTGCCGCCCGGGCCCTGGGGGCGGATTACAGCGTAACGCCCAGCGTCACGCTGAGCGAGGAGTACACGGACAACGTATTTGACAGCAACCAGGGGAAGAAATCCGACTTCATCACCCGGGCGCGCCCCGGGTTGAGCGCCAGCTACCAGGCGCCCCTCTGGGACTGGGACCTCAACTACGCCTACGATTACCGCTACTATGCCAAGGGGAGCCAGAAGGACGATTGGAGTCAGAACTGCGTCATGACCGGGCTCGTGAAGCCGGTGGACCAGACCCTGTTCCTTGCGGTGAGCGACACCTATCAGCGGGTCTCCCTGGACGTCACCCGCGACACCAGCAAGGAGACCCTGTTCCAGAACCAGTCCGACCAGAATGTCGGGACGGTCTCCCCCTACCTCGTGCTGCGCCCCGCCAAGACCGTCATGGTCAAGGCCGGTTACCGGTATATCAACACCTGGTACAAGGACCCCCGCGCCATCAGTCAACAAAGCCACGGCGGGTTTCTGGACACCAGCTACGAGCTGACGCCGCGCTTCTTCGCGACGGCGGGGTACAGCATCACCCGGGAGGAGTCCGAAACGGCGGGCAGCAATCTCACCCGCCAGGAAGCCTATCTCGGCCCGCGCTACGAGTACGCCGAAAAATCTTTCATTTTCGCACGCGGGGGGGCGATCATCACCAGGTACTCCGCGCAGCCCGACTCCATCGTCAACTCGTTTTGGGACGCCGGCCTCACCCACAGCTTCGACACCGCCACGCTCAACCTCAAAAGTTCCGTGGCGTATGCCGTGGACCCGCTCGGCGTGGCGACCCTGGACACCAGCTATGCCGGCAGCCTCGCCAAGATCTTCCAGCGCGGCACGCTCACCCTGCAGGGCTCCTATAACGAGTTTTCCAGCGGCATCACCGAGCAGCTGAACACCAAACGCTACTCCGCGGGCCTGGCCGGCAGCTACGATCTCAGCGAGGACTGGCACGGCAGGCTCGGCCTTTCCTTCGACCATTACGACTACCCCCTCACCGGCATCACTACCAGGAAATACACGGCGGACGGCGCGCTCAACTACCAGTTCGCCAAGCAGGCCAGCATCGGGGTCAACTACGTGTACGTCAAGTATGCCTCGGCAAATCCGGCCGGCGACAACAGGGAAGTCAGCCGGGGGATCGTCGAGGTGAGCAAGACCTTTTGACCCGGGTTGGCAGCTGCGGCCCGCGCGCCAAGGGGCGGGGACACTGGAAACGGACGGGTATACCGTCCTTCATCTCGCTTAAAATGAGGAGCCTGGAATGGAAGTGCCGGCAGGCAGCGCAACGAGAACCCCCTCCGTCGTGATCACTCCCCTCAAGGGGCTCTTCCAGCTCGACCTGGCAAGCATCTGGCGCTTCCGGGAACTGCTGTACTTCCTGGTCTGGCGCGACGTCATCCTGCGCTTCAAGCAGACCCTGATCGGCGGGGCCTGGGTGATCCTGCAGCCCGTGATCACCATGGTGATCTTCACCCTCATCTTCAGCAAACTGGCCAGGATCCCCTCGGACGGAGTCCCCTATCCGGTATTCGCCTTCTGCGCCCTGCTCCCCTGGTCGTTTTTTTCCGCCGCCCTGGCGCGCAGCTCCAGCTCCGTAGTCAACAACGCGAACCTGGTGACCAAGATCTATTTCCCCCGGCTGCTGATTCCCTTCGCCGCCTCGCTCGGGCCGCTGGTCGACCTGATCTTTTCCTTCCTGGTGCTTTTGGCGATGATGGTCTGGTTCAGGGTCGTCCCCACCTGGGGCCTGCTGGCTTTGCCGCTTTTCCTGTGGCTCGCCATCATGACCGCCCTTGCGGTGGGACTCTGGTTCTCGGCGCTCAACGTGAGGTACCGGGATGTGGGGAACATCATCCCGTTCCTGATCCAGGCCTGGATGTACGCCTCCCCGGTGGCGTACCCGGTGAGCCTGGTCCCGCAAAAGTGGCGCTTGCTGTACAGCCTGAACCCGATGGTCGGGGTGATCGAGGGCTTTCGCTGGGCTTTGCTCGGCAAGGGGAGCCTGGACCCGGTGATGCTGGCGCTCAGCCTGGTGGTCGTGTCGGCGCTCTTTTTCGGCGGGGTCGTTTTTTTCAAGAGGACCGAGCAGACCTTCGCGGATGTCATCTGAGGGGGGCCGCCGGTTCCGCCCGGGGGGCACGGCCGGTCCCGTAGTGTCGGCCCTAGAGGCCGCCGGAT
>TBL_comb47_HYPODRAFT_10001350_pt1 | contig 31973 bp, 21 predicted proteins | sample TroBogypolimnion_40_FD_10682 | JGI IMG/M metagenome (IMG submission 10682) | reverse complement strand
GCAATGTCATTAAGTTAAGGATTATGTCGATTTATTTTCTTTGTGTCCGTCATATGACGGATTGTGTTTTAGTGCCTTAGTGGCTATTTTTTCCTGCCACAAAGTCACGAAGACACTAAGAAACACCAAGGAATTTACTAACTTAATGACATTGCCCGTCCGGGACGAAATCTAACATCTCAACCAGTTTTCTACCCATATGAAATCCCTAAAGGGATACCAAAATCAATTATAAAAATCTTAGAAAAAGCAGTATTCCTGGTTATTTTTTTGCTGGTTCCTCTGTTTTACTACCTGTTTTAAAAGCACTTTTCGCATAGTTAATCCCCATGATGTCATACCGTTTGGTGAAAGTTTGGATGCGGCGGTAAAAATCATCCCAGTTTTTAACCTCTTTCGGACTCCACAAAGCTTCTGCCATCGCTGCAATCCGCGGGAAGGTCATATATTGAGCATGTTTTATATTAGAAACGTACTCGGTCCAGAGATTTGCCTGGCCTCCCAGGATATGTTTGGCAGCTTGGGCATCGAGTTCCTTGGGAATCGGATCGAAATCATATACCTTATTCAAAGGATTAAAACCTCCGATAGCCAGTGGCTCGTCATTTTTTGGGCCCTGATAATGGTCGAAATAGCAGGGTTGACCAGGTGTCATCACGACGTCATGTCCCTGTTTTGCTGCATCGATACCACCCTGTGTTCCGCGCCAGCTCATTACAGTAGCCTTAGGAGGTAAACCACCTTCCAGGATTTCGTCCCAACCCAACAAGACACGCCCTTTGGTATTAATGAATTTTTCAATCCGTTTGATAAAATAGCTTTGGAGTTCACCCGAATTCTTTAAACCTTCGGTCTTAATCCGCTTTTTGCATTTAGGACATTTATCCCACTCTGTTTTGGTTGCCTCGTCGCCACCGATATGGATATATTTTGAAGGAAACAAGTCGATTACTTCACTCAGAACATCCTGCAAAAACAGGAAAGTAGAGTCATTCCCGGCACAGTAAATATCGGTTACAGGCCATACACCTCCCGGAAGAACTGTAAATGGACCGCCTGAGCAGGAATATTGAGGATAGGCTGCCAAGGCTGCGGTAACGTGTGCCGGCATCTCAATTTCAGGAATTATGGTGATGAATTTGCTTTGTGCATAGGCAACCATCTCTTTTACGTCAGCCTGAGTATAAAATCCGCCATTGGTTGCTTTTTCTCCGGCAGTCTGTTTCGGACGTGAATTCCACGGTTTATCCTCACGGTCAACACGCCATGCACCAATTTGGGTAAGTTTTGGATATTTTTTGATCTCAATGCGCCATCCCTGATCGTCAAGAAGGTGCAGATGGAGCGTATTTATTTTATGAATAGACAAGTAATCGACCATTTGAAGAACTTCCGCTTTGGAAAAAAAGTGTCGGGATACATCAAGCATATATCCCCGCCACTGGAATGCAGGGCTGTCTGAAATCGAGATTGCCGGAACCAGCCAATCAATTTTATCCTGTTTTTGAGAGCTTTCAATTTCCGGAGGAAGCAATTGACGTAAAGTCTGTATTGCATAAAAGAATCCTGCAGGTTTGGCTGCCTTTATTTCAATCCTGTCGGTTGTAACATCCAGCCTGTAACCCTCGTCACCTAATGTTTCATCGGTTTTGAAAGATACCTGATTTGCCCCTTCGGCTCCCCCTGTAGTAATTTTAAGTTTCCATCCGGCAGGTTTAGCGAACAAATTGGAAAACTGGTCTGCAATAGCCTGTTGATCATTATTCTGAACGATTAAACCGGTGTTCTCTCCAACTTTAAATGAAGAGGTTCCAAGGGTCATTTTCCGGACCTGCGGGATCAGAGAGATCTCCTTCGCGATAAAGGTTTTAGGTGGCTGACAGCCCCATAAGAAGCAGCATAACAGCAAGATAAATATTCCTGAAAATTTTTGTTTCATATCGTTTGTATTTTGTTTTAGGAGGCAACAAGATAGGTAGAATTCATGGCAGAATAATTATATTTTATAATAACTTTGGCTAAGTTTATCAAATTATTTTAAAAGTAGCAGTAATCCCTGATCTATTCCAATTCAATGAACTAAATTTGCGATCTGAAAATAATAACTCATCAAAAAACACTTTTTCTATGAGATCAATCCTTCTTGTTATCAGCTGTTTAATGCTCTCTTTTTCAACTCTTTTCGGTCAGCACGCCGAGCAGACCTACACGCCTGATCCTAATCCTGTAATTCAAAAGCGGATCGGTGAATGGCAGGATATTAAATTTGGATTGTTGATGCACTGGGGGCCTTACAGTCAGTGGGGAATTGTGGAGTCGTGGTCGATATGTCCGGAAGATGAAGGATGGTGCGTCCCGGATACAGTGAAAGACTACTTTGCCTACAAGAAACATTACGAAAATCTTGGCAAAACCTTCAATCCGACTAAATTCGATCCGGGAAAATGGGCAAAAGCAGCCAAGGGGGCCGGAATGAAATATGTCGTTTTTACGACCAAGCACCACGATGGATTCTGTATGTTCGACAGTAAGTATACCGATTATAAAATCACAGGTAAGGATTGTCCGTTTCATACCGATCCCCGGGCTGATGTAACAAAAGAGATATTTAACGCATTTCGTAACGAAGGTTTATGGGTGGGTGCTTATTTTTCCAAACCCGACTGGCATACTCCCGATTATTGGTGGTCCCATTTTCCTCCGCTTGACCGGAATGTTAATTATGATCCGGCTAAATACCCCGAAAGGTGGAATAATTTTGTGAAGTTCACCCATAATCAGGTGAGCGAGCTATGCACAAACTATGGAAAGATTGATCTTTTTTGGTTTGATGGTGGCTGGGTTCAGAAAAACGGTGCGGTTGGCGAAAGGCCGCACGCCCGTGGCTACAGTATTAAAAAACGTTTTGATCAGGATATCAAGATGGATGAACTGGTAAATGAAATTCGTGCAAAACAACCTGAAGCCATAGTGGTTGACAGAGCCGTTCCCGGAAAGAACCAGAATTACCTGACGCCTGAAAATACTGTTCCCGATAAATTGTTACCCTATCCGTGGGAATCGTGCATTATTCTTGGTGGCGGCTGGTCATACTCGTTTAACGCAAAGATGAGACCAACGCGCGAAATGATTCATATGCTGAATGATATTGTTGCAAAAGGGGGAAACCTGTTGCTGAATATCGGTCCGGGCCCGGACGGAACCTGGTATGATGAAGCCTATGTCCGATTAAAGGAAATGGGTGAATGGCTAACGGTTAATGGCGAAGCGATATATAATACCCGTCCAATCGCACCTTATGTTGATGGACAGCTACGGTTTACTCAAGGGAAGGACAGATCTGCAAATATCATTTACCTGCTTAAAGAAGACGAAAAACTGCCCGCAGAAATTCGGGTAAATGGTTTTGTCCCTGAAAAGGGGGCAAAGATTTCCATGTTTGGAAAAAAAGGATCTTCGGTGAAATGGAAAGCTGATGGATCGGGATTTAAGGTTTCAGTTCCGGAAACATTGATCAAGGGTGCCCCTTCAAAATATGCGGTTGTTTTGCATATCGACAAGATCACGAAATAATAATTCAATAATTTTTTAAAAAATAAAAATGGGTTCATTAGCAATTGGAGTTGATGTAGGTGGCAGTCATGTAAGTTGTGCCGCATGTAATATCGAAGAAAAGAAGTATTTGGCTGAAACGTTTTCGGAATCCGATCTTGATAATCAAGGTACGGTTGATGAGATTATTGGTGTTTGGAGCAAGACCATTCAATCAACCATTGATAAGGTTGGTTTTGAAAATGTGAGCGGGATAGGTTTTGCCATGCCCGGTCCGTTTGATTATGCCAATGGAATCGCCATGTTCAAGGGGAACAATAAAAAATATGAAAACATCTACGGATTGAATGTTCCGGATGCATTGAGGAAAAAGATGAATCTTCCGGTCGATTTTCCGATTCGGTTTATCAACGATGCCACGGCCTTTGCAATCGGAGAGGATTGGATCGGGAAAGCGAATGGCTCAAAACGTTCAATGGCTATAACTTTAGGAACAGGTTTTGGATCGGCCTTCTTGTGCGACCGATTACCAGTAGTTTCAGGTGAGGAAGTTCCGGATATGGGTTGTGTTTGGTACCTCCCTTTTAAGGATGGGAATGCAGACGATTTTTTCTCCACCAGGGGATTTTTGAATCGTTATTTCGAAAAAACCGGAACGCAGCTTTCAGGGGTAAAGGAGATGGCCAAACTTGCAGAAAACGATGTAGTTGCGAAATCACTTTTTGATGATTTTGGCACCCAGTTAGGAATCTTCCTGTGCCCGTGGATGGTTAAGTTTGGTGTTGAGGTTTTAGTGATCGGGGGAAATATATCTTATGCTTTTCCCTTGTTCGGTGAAAGTCTGAATAGTTACCTGAAATCTCAGGATGCTGACATCTTAGTTGCAGTTTCTGAATTAAGAGAGTCTGCCGCAATGATCGGAAGTGCAGTTCTTGTTGATAAAATCTATTTCGAAAAGGTGAAATTATTGTTGCCTCAAATGTCATAAATCAAAAAAACAAATCATGCCTTTCGTAAGATATCCCGTGTGCAGAACTTTGGTATTGTTCATCTTATCTGGATTTCTGGTTTCGTTCACTAATCCGAAGCGGCCGTTTAATCCATCGGCATATGTCGATCCGCAGATTGGTTCTGTTCATGGCCGCTGGTTTTTTTATACCCCTGCGGCCTTGCCATTCGGCATGGCCAAGCTGGCCCCGCATACCAATGCGGCCGGAAGTCCGGGCAGCTGGGAGCCTTGCGGTTACGACAATCGTCATACCTCAATTGAAGGATTTGGCCATTTTCATGAATTCCAAATAGGGGGCGTCGTATTTATGCCCGCTGTTGGTGAGATGAAAACCATTCCCGGAAAACAGGAACACCCTGAAGGTGGATATCGTTCCCGTTTTGACAAGAAAAGTGAACATGCCGAGCCGGGATACTATACCGTATTTTTGAAAGATTATGGAATTAAAGCAGAGTTAACAGCTACTGAACGGGTAGGATTCCATCGTTACACCTATCCGGAAACGACTCAGGCCCATCTGATTATCGATATCGGGCACAAACAAGGGGAGAGCAGCGACGTGACCGATGCCTTTGCACAGGTTGTAAACGGCAATGAAGTAGAAGGTTACGTTGAAACTTATCCCGAATATGTGAAATTTGGGGATCCCGGGAAACGGGTGATGATGTATTTTGTAGCCAAATTTAGCAAACAACTTAAAGAGAAAGGCTCATTCAAAGATTCCATTCAACAAAAAGGGGCCTCTTCCACTAAAGGAGTTGGGAATGGTCTTTTTTTGACATTTTCTATGGCTCAAAATGAAAAGCTCGAGATCCGGACCGGTTTAAGTTATACTTCGATTAAAAATGCCCGGCTTAATCTTCAGGCTGAATCGGAAGGAAAATCATTCGATGATGTACACAAAACAGCACAATTAATCTGGAATCAGAAGCTCGGACGCATCAAGGCCGAAGGGGGTGACAGCCTTAGTCGGGTAAAGTTTTATACCGGATTGTATCACGCCTTGCTGGGTCGGGGTATTTCAAGCGACATTAATGGACAATATCCGCTGGTGGATAAAGGCATAGGACAAATACCACTTGATGAAAAGGGCAAACCCAAATACCACCATTATAATACAGACGGGATATGGGGCGGTTTCTGGAATTTGAGCCAGCTTTGGGCGTTGGTTTATCCTGAATATTTTACGGAATACGTTCAGTCCAATATCGATTTTTACAAGACGCGTGGCTGGCTGCACGACGGTGAAGCTGCAGGTGTTTATACCAACGGCGTTCAGACTAATTATCAGGGACTGATGATCGCCACCGCCTACAATTGCGGAATCCGTGACTTTGATGTGAAAACCGGTTACGAAGCCGCCCTTAAAAATGAGGTGGATTACCACGAACGTAACCTTGGAAACGGGAAATATGATCTGAACTATTTTGTAAAAAATGGGTACATCCCTTCTCGTGATACTTTGCTTTCGAATGGCTGGAAATTTAATTTTGGCAGTTCCCATACATTGGAGTATTCCTATAGTTCCTATGCAGTAGCTCAGCTGGCCAAGGAATTAGGACATCAGCAGGATTATGAAAAGTTAATCAGACAAGCTGGTTATTACCGTAATCTCTTCGACCCGGAAACAAAGTTTATCAGGCCCAAATTGATTGATGGTACGTTTATTCCGATTTTTAATCCCATGAAAGCATGGGTTGGATTCCAGGAAGGTAATGCATTTCAGTACACATGGTATGTTCCTCATGATGTGGCAGGCCTTGTTCAATTGATGGGAAAGGATGAATTTAAGAGCAGGCTCGAAAAAGTATTTGTTACCTCTCAAAAAAGCAAGTTTGGAGGTGGCTCAGAAGAGGTAGACAGCTTTTCGGGTATTGAGGCGATGTATAATCATGGAAACCAGCCTTGTCTGCACGATTCCTGGTTATTTAATTATGTGGGTGAGCCCTGGTTAACCCAGAAGTGGACACGGGCAATCTGTGATGAATTTTATGGAACTGAATCGCTTCGCGGATATGGAGTCGGCCAGGATGAGGATCAGGGTCAGCTGGGTGCGTGGTACGTAATGGCTGCATTGGGTATTTTTGATGTTCAGGGTCATGCCGGCATGAATCCCACATTCCAGTTTGGAAGTCCTCAGTTTGACAAGGTGACCATTCAACTCGATTCAAGGTATTATACTTCAAAAGAACTGGTCATCACGGCAAAAAATAATTCACAAAAGAATATTTTTATTCAGTCACTTTCTTTGAATAACAAAAAGATAGAAAATTGCTGGATCGATCGGAAAAAGCTTATAAATGGAGGAACCCTTATCTTTGAGATGGGACCGGAGCCCAATAAAACATGGGGAGTTAAGGTTCCGCCGCCAAGTATGAGCGATCTGCCTGACAAAATTGAATAAATCGAGCTATTTGATTTGAGTAGTATTTCAAATACATTGCCTGATAATTTCTAAAATCAAGAATAAAATGTTTTTATACATGAATAAAAGGTATTTTCCAATATTTCTGCTTCTGACTCTCTCTTTCCAGTCAATGGCACAACACGAAATGATTAAGCTGAATAGTGGCTGGAAATCTAAAAAGGCAGTTGAAGTTTTAGTCGATGGAACTGTTATCTCTGCAAAGGATTTTAAGTTCTATGATTGGATGGATGCCGTTGTTCCGGGGACAGTGCTCACAACTTTACTTCATAACCAAAAAGTTCCGGACCCGTTTTTCGGGATGAACAATGAACTGATTCCCGATATTTACCAGACAGGTGCCGATTATTACACCTACTGGTTTTACGACGAATTTAAATTGCCTGGGTTAAATGATGGGGAACAGGCTTGGTTGAAATTTCGTGGGATCAATTATTCGGCTGAGATGTTTCTCAATGGCAAAAAGATCAATCCGGATACTCACGAGGGGATGTATTTGAGGGAGAAATACCTGATCACTCCATATCTTGAAAAAGGGATAAACCGGTTGGCTGTTCTGGTTCATCCGCCCGATCCTGTCGGAGCCCCCAATGGCCAGGGTGGCGATGGAGTGATTGCGAGATCGGTGGCCATGCAATTCACCGCGGGCTGGGATTGGATCTGCCCGATCAGAGACCGAAATACCGGAATCTGGGATGAAGTTGCCCTCGAAATAACCGGTTCGGTTGATCTGCTTGATCCCTATGTTCAGACCAAAGTGCCAGGGAAAAGAGTACCGGGTGGCAAACAGGCTCCTGCGACGGTTTCAACCTCGGCAGATCTTTTTAACAGCACCGATATGATTCAAAACGGTAAGCTGATTGCCCGCTGCGGAAAAGCGGAGGTATCGAAAATGGTGGCAATTCCCGCCGGCGGAAAAGTTACCGTAACCCTGCCGGAGATTAAAATTGAAAATCCTTTGCTTTGGTGGCCCAATGATGTGGGAGACCACCCATTATATAAAGTTGAATTTTCATTTGTCGGGGATAACGGTGCTGTATCCGATACTGAAAGTGTCCCCTTTGGGATCAGGCAAACAGGATCCCGTTTTGACAATAATCTGAATGCCAGAATTTTCACCATCAATGGCCAGGATATTTTTATTAAAGGCGGGAATTGGATTGCCTCGGATGCACTCCTGCGGTTATCTGCTAATCGCTACGACACCGATGTGAAGATGCATGCCGAAATGAACATGAATATGATCCGTGTCTGGGGTGGTTCCATGACTGAACGTCCTGAATTTTATGATGCATGCGATAAATATGGCATCATGGTTTGGCAGGACCTTTACATCTCGGGCGATTGCAATGGACGGTGGTTTGACCCCATGAAGAAGGAGACCCAGGAGAGACGCCGAGCCTATCCGGACAATCACTCGCTATTCATTACTACTGTTATTGATCAGGTTAAAATGTTGCGTAACCATCCAAGCCTTTATCTGTGGTGCGGAGGCAATGAATACCCCCCTCCGGCTGATATCGCCAAAAAACTTGCCACAGGGGTTTTCCCGCAATACGACGGCTCCCGGTACTACCTTGAACAATCTACCTCGACAGATCTGGCAAAAAACAGCTTAGGCGGAAATGGTGACGGGCCTTACAATATCCAGAATCCACTAAATTTCTTTACGGTCACCTCTTTCCCTTTCAATCCTGAACTAGGATCGGTGGGCGTACCCAACGTGGAAACGATGCGCAAAATAATGGAAGAGAAAGACCTTGTACTTCCTTCACGGCATGGTGAAAACCCTACATGGAGTTATCATAAGTACATTTCCTATAATAATTATATCGACCAGTATGGTAAAGCTGTTGGTATAGCTGATTTTTGTAAAAAAGCACAATTGGTAAATTATGAGCAATACAGGGCATTGCAGGAAGGTTTTAATGCCGGAATGTGGACTACCTACTCGGGAATGCTGGTATGGAAAAACCAAAATCCATGGACGGCCCTGCGCGGACAATTTTATGATGTTTTCCTGGAACAAAATGGTGGTTTCTATGGGTATCAGCACGGAGCAAAGTCACTTCATTTGCAATTAAATTTAAATGATTCGTCCGTTTGCCTGGTCAATCAGACATTTTTCGATCTTAAGGATCTGACTGTTTCATCGGAATTATTTGATATTCATGGAAATATCCTTTCAAAAGATCAATTCAAGACTTCAACTTTAGCAAATAAAGTTACTGTTCTGAGTAAGATAAAAACCATCGATCAGAAAGAGCCGGTCTGCTTTTTAAGATTGAAGTTGATCGATAAGGATAACCAGGTCAGGGATGAAAATTTTTATTGGTTGTCGAAACCCGGCAAAAGTTATGAAAAACTGAACGAATTAAAGCCGGCAACCCTCGAAAGTGAATGGAGGACCAATGCCAAAGGGGAAAAATTGTTGCTGATCCGTAATACTGGGGTTGAAACGGCATTTTTTGTCAGGCTGAAAGTATTAAAGGGAAAAGGGGGAGAACTTGCCCTGCCTGTCTTTTTTACAGATAATTATATTACGCTGTTTCCCGGGGAAAACAAGGAAATCAGGGTTGATTGTACCAAACTTTCAGAAAGTGCCTCAAACCCTTTATGGATTGAGGCAGAGGGCTGGAATGTGAAAAACTATTCGATAAAAATGGATTAATATGAAGACAATCATTTATGGGTTCACGCTGCTGTTTTTGTTCCATTTAGGTTCGTGCAGGAATCAGGCTGATCGGAAATCGGCCGAACTAAAGATGAAGATTAAAAATGACACCTATTTTTCTTTTGTTAAGGCAAAAGCGCTCGGCGTGATGAAGACCGGATTTAATGCCGGGGATGGATATCGGGAGGTATGGATTCGCGATTATAATACCTTTATTCAGCTTGCGGCACAGGTCAATGATAAAGCGACGCTGAAAGAAAACCTCCTTGTCTTTTTCCGGATGCAGGGCGATGACGGTAATATTCTGGATGGATTTACCCCAATTGAGCAGGTTGGTAAGGAGAAATATGATTTCTACTATTCTAAACTCGAACCACGATATGCAGGGCATAAAAATACCGTGGAAACCGACCAGGAGAGTTCATTGATCCAGGCGGTTTACAAATATATCCAGTTAACAGATGACCGAACTATTCTGGAAGAAAAGGCAGGGGATAAAAAAGTCGGTGACAGGCTTCAATGGGCTGCCGATTTCATCATGAATCACCGGTTTAGTCAACAATACGGCCTGGTGATTGGTGCTACTACAGCCGATTGGGGAGATGTGCAGCCCGAGCATGGCTGGGGGGTAGACCTCGATGCCAATACCCATCCTGCTATTGATGTTTATGACAATGCAATGTTTCTGATTGCCCTTAATGATCTGATGGAGATATTGCCTGATTCGAAAGTCAAATGGGAGAAAATCAGAAACAGCATTGCCCAAAACTGTCGCAAATATTTGTGGGATGAACAAAATCAGAAATTCATTCCCCATATCTATCTCGAAAAGGGGTCGCCTTTCCCAAAGGATTTTGACGAAAATAAAATATATTACTTCGGAGGTACTGCCATTGCCATCGAAGCGGGACTGCTGAGCAAAGCCGAGATTAAAACATCGCTCCAAGAGATGATTAAAAGGGTAAAGCTGGCAGGTGCTGGTTCAATTGGTTTAACTCTTTATCCGCCGTATCCGAAGGGTTTCTTTGCCAATAAAATCATGAACCCGGAATACAGCTATCAGAATGGCGGCGACTGGACCTGGTTTGGCGGAAGGATGATTCAGCAGCTCATCAAAAACGGGTTCGTCGCAGACGCTTATGAGCAAATGATTCCTATGGTCAAAAGGGTAAAGGATAACAACGGATTCTATGAATGGTACTCAGTGGATAACAAACCGCGTGGCTCAGGCACTTTCAGAGGTGAAGCAGGCGTTTTGTTTACCGCAATTACCATGTTTGAACAGTGGGCTAATTAATTTTCCCGCTCTTTTGTCTCCTCTATGCCGGAGGGGTTATGAGGTATGCGGAGATGAAATTAATAAACTGTTCAAATTTCTCGGTGGGAGATAAATATCAATAGAATAGTATATATCTGAAAACAAATTTCCCGTATGGAATTAACCGGTTATCTGTTAATGTCCTAATGAACAGTGGTTTTGCTATGACTCGCTTTTCTATTAAAATTGATGCCCTATGGGCAAAAAAAAGTTTACTTATTTTATGGCGCGCAAAGTTCGCAAAGTATCGCGATGAAAAAGTTTTATTACTTAGCGGTCCTGGTGTCTTTACGCAAAGCTAAATTAAATTAATCCGATGAGAATTCTATTGACACTTGTTTTGATTTCTTTGCTGACGTTAAGTTTAAGCAGACCTACCAAGGCTCAGCCGAAGGTAAACGAGGTTATCGTCGTTTTCAAAACCCATTTTGATATCGGGTACACCGATTGGGCTGATAATGTGGTTTATAATTACTCACATGCAACAATTACCGGGGCATTGGATATGATTGAAAAATCGAAACAATTCCCCAGAGATCAACAGTTTAAATGGACGATCTCGGGCTGGCCACTGACACAGATGCTCTTAAAATCAGAGCCCGAAGTAAAACCCCGGATCGAACAGGCAATCAGGGATGGAAATCTGATTGTGCAGTCGATGCCACTAAGCTTTGAAACCGAGGCCCTTGATTTGGAACCTTTAGTCAGGTCGCTGGCCTACTCCTCAAAAATCAATAAAGATGCCGGTTTACCCTTGCCTGTTGATGCCAAACAAACCGATGTTCCAAGTCATTCCTGGATTCTTCCTACCATGCTGACGAATGCCGGGATTAAATTCCTGCATATTGGATGCAACGCCGCTTCAATGTCACCCGAGGTTCCCTTGCTATTCTGGTGGGAAGGTCCTGATAAATCGAGGGTCATGACCATGTATTACGGTCCCTATTACGGAACAAGTCCTGCGCCTCCCCAAAATTGGCCATTCCACACCTGGCTTGCAATTGTCATGACAAATGACAATACAGGAGTTCCAACTTTCAAGGAATATGCAGAGGCTATTAAGGATATTGAAAAGCAAAACCCCGGGGCAAAGGTCCGGACGGGGAGTATGGGCGATTTTTATAATGCCCTGATCAAGGAAAAACCTGAATTACCAGTAGTCAGAGGTGATATGCCCGATACCTGGATTCATGGATATATGTCGATGCCCAGGGAGGTTAAAGCGGGAAGGATTTTAAGTAAATCGGTGGCCAACCTTGAAGCATTAAATATGCTTGCTGGCATATGGGGAAACCAGACCGAGAAACGGATAACTCCAATCGTGGATGATGCCATGGAACAGATTCATCTCTGGGATGAACATTCATTCGGGATGGCGATGAGCCATGGTTCTGCCGGATACTGGGCGTATGGTGATGAATTTGAGAATCTGAGGGCCAAAGGGTATTACGAGCCAATTGAATATTCATGGAAGGAGAAATCAAACCATATCACCCTGGCAACCAAATTGATTGATCCAGTGTTAAGCCGGGAAATCAAGGGGCTGGCTGCCTCGGTCAATATTGCCGGTGAGCGCATCGTGGTTTATAATCCGCTGCCCTGGGAACGAAGCGATTTAGTAACCATCCAGACCAATGAGTCACTGAAAAAAGTGTTGAAAAATGTTTCAACCGGCGAAACTGTTCCGGTGTTCAGAAACCACAACATCGTGCAATTTCATGCAAATCATATCCCGCCCATGGGTTATGCGACCTTTGTTCCAGTCGACGATATCATTCCTTTAAATACCCCGACCCTGGTTTGTGATGCCAAAAACGGAATTCTGGAAAACAAATTCTTCCGGGCAGTTTTTGACCTGAAAAATGGAACTGTCAGCTCCCTGATCGATAAAAAATCGGGACGCGAAGCAGTTAATCAGAATTCAGATTTACATTTTGGACAATATGTTTATGAACGGTTCAGCAAGGAAAATACAGACAAATATGCCAAAGATTATATCAAGGGAGGATATAACTGGGCTTATCCTGAGCTTGGACGGATTAATCTGACTAACGAGCCATATCATCGGATGTCCGGTAAAAATGCACGTGTCGAATTTCTTAACGATTCTGTTTCTGTTTCAGCGGTTATGCATTTTGATGGTGACCCGGATTTAAAGCATCACTATTCGCTCACCTTTAGCTTAACAGAAAATAAGCCGGTTGTCGAAATCATCTGGAGTATCAATGGCAAACCGGCTGATGCCTGGCCGGAGGGCGGCTGGATCAGCTTTCCCTTTAATATTGAGAAGCCGCAGTTTAAATTGGGTCGGTTGGGCGCTGTTGTGGATCCTGCTACCGATTTTATCAAAGGTTCAAACCACGATTATTATTTTCTGAATTCAGGAATGGCGGTGATCGATTCAAAAAACCAGGGATTTGGAATCATGTCACCCGATGTTCCTGCAATCAGTCTCGATCGTCCGGGGTTATGGTCTTATTCACCAGACTTTGTGCCGCAAAAGAGTAATGTTTTCTTTAATTTGTATAATAATCAATGGAGTACTAATTTTACAGAATGGGTTGAAGGATCGTGGAATGCCCGTTTTTATATCTGGAGCATTGACCAGTTTATGAATGAAGCATCTATTATTACCCCCTCGGAGGAGATCCGGAATCCTTTAATGACCGCTTTGGCTGAAGGAATAGCAGGAAAGCTTCCCTCTGCCGGTCAAGGGATTGGTTTATCAGCAAAAGGTATTCTGGTGACTGCATTCGGGAAGAACAGGGATGGAGAAAGTGACGTTGTGCGTCTTTGGGAACAAAGTGGAGTCAATACAAAATGCATTGTTTCCCTTCCAAAGGAGAGCGTTTATAAACTGGCTCAACCTTGCAATCTGAGAGGTGAAAAGAGCGGAAACGCTGTGATAATTACCGGTCATTCGTTTGAAGTAAAGCTCAACGAATACCAACCGGCTTCTTTTATTCTTTATAAATAATAAATGGCTTTTTAGGCTTTTAGACTGTAGGCTTTTAGACTATTAGGTTGTAGGCTTTTAGACTATTAGGTTGTAGGCTTTTAGACTATTAGGCTGTAGGCTTTTAGACTATTAGGTTGTAGGCTTTTAGACTATTAGGCTGTAGGCTTTTAGACTATTAGGTTGTAGGCTTTTAGACTATTAGGCTATAAGGTATAGATTGAATTTCTTAAAATATTAAGCATTAATCATTAACCATTAACCATTATTCCCATGGCAAATAAAATAATAACGATTACACTAATTCTTGTTCTTTTCCTATCTTGTGATCAAAAACAGAGATTGATTCAAAATCCTGAGAGACAGTCAGATATTCAACGCATGTTGACAGTTCAGAAAGGACTTACCTCAAAGAGTCTGCTTCCTATTTGGGATATCTTCAATCAGCCACTCCCGGAATCCGAAAAACAGGCCATGGAGTTTTTATACGCCTATATGCCATTGAGCGATCTGGCTGATTACAAACCCGATTTTTTCCTGAAGAACGTTCAGCAAAGTCTGCAGGTAAGACAAGATATGCCCTGGGGTAAGAAAATCCCGGAAGAGGAATTTCTCCATTTCATCCTTCCACTTAGGGTGAATAACGAAAACCTGGATAATTTTAGGGAAGTGATGTATCCCGAAATCAAGGAGCGGATAAAAGGGTTGCCGATGAAAGAAGCAGCTCTTGAGATCAATCATTGGTGCCACGAGAAGGTCAATTACCGGGGTACTGACTCACGTACCAGTGCCCCGTTGAGTGCTATAAAAAAGTCATTCGGACGATGCGGGGAAGAATCCACGCTTACAGTTACAGCGATGCGGACTGCCGGAATCCCTGCCCGCCAGGTTTACACCCCACGTTGGGCTCATTCAGACGATAATCATGCCTGGGTTGAGGTGTGGATCGACGGCAAATGGAACTACCTGGGTGCCTGCGAGCCCGATGTTGATCTGAACATGGGTTGGTTCAGCGAACCCTCACGCCGCGCGATGCTGGTCCATACCCGCGCTTTCGGACGATACTTCGGAAAAGAGGATGTTGTGATTGCCACTGACCGTTTTTCAGAATTAAACCTGACTTCAAACTATGCGACCGTAAAAAAGATAACCATCTCAGTTAAAAATAGTGATGGATCCTGTGCTGACAGTGCTAAAGTAGAATATCAGCTATATAATTACGCTGAATATTACCCGATTGCAACAAGTTTCACTAACAAGAGCGGTATAACCACCCTGACTACCGGAATGGGCGATATGATCATCTGGGCATCCAGTAACGGGAGGTTTGCTTACCATAAATTCTCGGTCCCCGAAAGAGATACATTGGAATTGGTCCTTAATCAGGTTGTTCCGGCCGATACGAGTGACGCCTTTGACTTTATTCCACCCCATGCGGCAAAGGTACTGAGGAATGTTTCCGAACAGGCTGTCAAAGAAAATGCAAGACGTTTTGGGGCTGAAAATTCGATCCGTGGAGCCTACCAGAAAACCTTCAGGGATTCGGCCTGGATATCGGGTTTTGCGAAAAAAACAAATCTCCCTTTTGATACTATTTCGCGCTTCTTTAAGCTGAGCTATGGAAACTGGGATCAGATAGCCTCTTACCTGGAAAAAAATACTCCATCATGCAGAGGTACACTGCTTGATATGCTCATTCAGATATCTGACAAGGATTTCAGCGATACTCCTGAATCTATTCTCACCGATCATTTGGTACAGGTTGCAAAATCTGCCGGTCAACAGAGCGTAACTTCGAAGGAGTTATTTACCAGATATATCCTGTCTCCGCGAATAGGTCTTGAAAAATTGAGTCCGTGGAGAAGCTTTCTGGTCAATTCATTCAGTAAGGAAATGGCACAAGCATCCCGGAATGATATATCCGCACTGACTAAATGGATCCGTGAGAATATCCGGATCAATGCGGATGCCAACAAGCTTTCCCGGAATCCAATCTCTCCGGCCGGGGTGTATAACCTGAAAGTGGCTGACCCAACCTCCAGAGATATTTTCTTTGTGGCTGCATGCCGTACATTTGGAATTCCTGCACGACTTAATCCGGAAACCCAACTTCCTGAGTATTTCAAAAACGGAGAATGGCTCCGTGCAGGCTTTGACCCTGAAGCGATCGTTCAACCCGAAAAGGGGAGACTTCAGCTTATCGATAAAAATAATCAGGTTCCACCCCAATATGCCCTGCATTATACCATTGCAATTTTAAGAAACGGGTTTTACCGGACACTCGAATTTCCGGAAGGAAAAATATTAACCGAATCGAAGGATCCAATTTTGCTCGAGGTTGGCCATTATGCACTTGTTACCGGCAACCGGCTTGCAGATGGTTCTGTATTGAGCAGCCTGACTTTCTTCACTATTGAAAAAGGGAGACTAACTACTGTGCCGATTGAGCTGCGCAAACAGCCGGGAGAACTCAAACCGTCGGGAAAACTGAACCTTGATCAACTGAGCATTGAAAAAACAGGTGACGGTAAGGTGGAGCATCTATCTTCACTGGTATCCGGAAAATATTCAGTACTGATCCTTCTCGATCCGGATCAGGAGCCTTCCAAGCATATTCTGAACGACCTTGGTCCATATGTCGATCATTTCAATAAGTGGGGAGGCCAATTTATTTTTGCCATGCCTGCTGAAAAAGCTGCCCAGGCCGGGGTTTTGAAAACGTACAATCTTCCTGCCAAAATGATCAGTGGCATTGACAAGGATGGGAATATTTTCAGGGCTATTTCAGCTATTTATGGTGAGGGAATGAAAGATAAGTTGCCACTGGTTTTACTGTGTGATGAATCGGGCAATGTTTACCTGTTTTCATCAGGATATAAAATTGGAGCAGGGGAACAAATACTAAAGGTGATTGCAGGTGTTGAAGCGATTCAGAAAACCAGAGCAATTAAAATTTCGTGCACAACCAAGTAATGAGAATATGATTTATTTTCTCGTTAGAGTATAGGTTGATAATCTTAGGTGTTACATATAAATAACCCGGTAAAGCGTGCTGTACCGGGTTATTTTGTATAGTTGAAGACCAAAATTAAATGTCGAGACGATTGTAATAATGGGGAAAAACCAGACCATTATTTTTTTAGATCCTTGATTTCAGCTAACGGATCTGATTTATCCTTATCGTCATGCTCATCTTTCAGGTCTTCATCATTATAGATCTCGAGTATTGGCTCATTAAAAGCCTTGCTGGTCAGTCGTTTGTCGAGGGTCAGCAATAGTGATGGAAGAACCATAATATTAAAGAACATGGCAATCAGTAAAGTTGTCGAGATAAGAATTCCCAGAGCCTGTGTTCCCCCAAAGCTGGAGACAATAAAAACACTAAATCCCAGAACCAGCACAATACTTGTATAAATCATACTGAAGCCGGCTTCGTGCAGTGCACTGATTGCTGATTGCTTGATCGCACCATTGGTCAGTTTCAGTTCATGCCGATACCGCGAAAGGTACTGAATAGCGTTGTCGACCGAAATTCCAAGTGCTATACTAAACACAATAATGGTTGAAGGTTTGATTGGTATTCCCGTAAAACCCATTATCGCGGCGGTAATTAACAAGGGAATAATATTGGGAATCATCGATACCAGAATCATCCTGAATGAGGAGAAAAGCAGGGCCATCAGCAGTGAAATCATCAGAATAGCAATCAATACGCTTTCGAAAAGATTTGTTATCAGGAAGTTAGTTCCACGGGCATAAACCACACTATTTCCCGTTACAGTAACCTTATATTTGGCAGGACTAAAAATGCTGTCAATCTGAGGATGAATTTTGGCCATTAAGGAATCCATGTGGCGGGTACCAATATCGGCCATTTGGTAACTCACACGCGTGTACCTCTTAGTACTGTCCAGGTAGGCATAAAGAAGGTTGTTTTTCTTTCCGTTTTGGTTTTTGGGCAGATATCCAAGGATAAAACCTTTTTCAACGTTGCTTGGCATCGAGTACATCGAAGAGTCGCCTCCAAAATAGGCTTGTTTTGAAAACTTAAACAATTCAGCAATGGAGAGCGGTTTTGAAAACTCCGGATGGCTGTTAACCATTTTCTGAAGCTCATTAATCTTATCCAATGTCGAGCCTACGAATACACCATTTTTCTTTTTAGTATCGATGGATATTTCAAATGGCATAACCCCGCCGAAATTATGTTCAAAAAACTTTAAGTCAAGGAATATAGGATCATCGGTCTCGAAATCATCCACAATCTTTCCCGATGTTTTCATCATGCTGATTCCCAAACCACCAATCAGCAAAAGACCGATAGCTATCCCATAAATAAGGTTCCTTTTGTTGCTGATTAAGTAGATGATCTTATTGATAATTGCACCGAAAAAATTACTGTCCAGATGCTTCACATGTTTTGGAGAAGGGGGATCCAGGAAGCTGAATATTATTGGCAAAAGAGTAATGCAAATCAGGTACTCCAGCATGATGTTGAGTGCGGTTATGATCCCAAATTCACGGAGCATCTGATTAGGAATCAGAATGAAAGCGGCAAAACCCAGTGCCGTTGCTGCATTGGTCATCAGAGAAGCAAACCCGATTCGTTGAACAACCCGGATCAGTGCCCTGATTTTATTTCCGTGACTGCGATATTCCCAGTGGTATTTATTGAGTACGTAAATGCAATTTTCGATCGCAATAATGATAATTAACGAGGGGATGACTCCGGTAAGTATCGTTATTTTGAAATTGAACATAACCGTTGTTCCCAAAACCCAGACAATACTAATAGCAACGATGAGCAAAGAGCTTAAAACTACCTTCACAGACCTGAAAAACAGATACATAATGAGTGCTGATATCGCGATGCTCATTAAAATAAAAATAAAAAGCTCATGCTTCACCTGTTTCATCATGATGGTCCGGATATAAGGCATCCCGGAATAATGAACTTCTGTTTTATTCTTCTCCTCATAGGCTGCAGCCGCCTTTACAATATTGCCAACCAATGCTATTCTCCGCTGATCTACTAATATGTTTTTGTTCAGGGTTATCGCCATTAGTGCGGCACTGGTTTTCCGGTTATAGAGCATCCCTTCGTAAAACTTAAGTCCGAGCAATGTATTTTTCAGACTATCCACCTCACTTTGAGAAGTCGGGCGGTGCTTAACCAAAGGAAAATAGTCGAATTGATGTGTCGCCTCATTTTTTATCAGATTAAGACCTCTTGTCATGCTGATTACATCCTCAACCCCGTCAATCTGCCGGATGTCGTTACCAAGATCATACCATGCGTTAAATTGCTCAAGTTTAAAAATATCAGGATTTTTTATTCCGAGCATCAGCACAGTTCCATCCTCACCATATTGGTCTTTGAACTTTTTGTATTCAACCATCGCACTGTCTTTCGCTCCAAGCAGTGCCGTATTCTCGTAGGATAATTTAACGCTTTGAGCCTCATATGCCATATAGGCTGTAATAACTGAAAGCAGAACGATGATTATAGCTCTGTTCCTGAGAATAATGCGGGATATTTTTGTAAACATTCTGAGTTAGATAATAACTTTTATGTTGGCTTAATTACAATTTTTACTATGCAATTAAGGTGCCAAAAGTACTACAATAATAAATCTTTCCAAAAGTCTTTTTTGATCTTTAAGCAATAGGGGATCATCACATATATTACTCTTTTCTCTTTTGCCTGAAACAGGAAGGATTTTGGCTGGTTTTCTCTTTGAAAACCTTGCTGAAGTAAAATATAGAGCAGAATCCAAGATTAAACGATATTTCCTTAATGCTTAAATCTGTATTATTCAGTAGATAAATGGCGTGCTGTATGCGCAACGACAAATGATATTGATTTGGAGACAACCCTGTATACTTCTTAAACGAAGACCTGAAAAGTGAATAGCTGACATTTAACCCTTGCGCCATCTGTTCAATATTCAGATTTTTGTCCAGGTTTTCGCGTATAATCAAACATGCTTTCTGAATAACGGTTTCCACCCGGCTGTTACTTGAACTGATATTCCTTTGAATACCAACGATGATTCCCAGAATCTGAATGATTAATCCGGAACAGATTTGCTGATAGCCCGGTTTTTCTAAACTGATTATATTAAAAATGTCCTGAAAAAGATGCAGAATCTTGTCTTCAAATCCAATATGAATAATGGGCACATCTGAAGACAGCAGGTAAACTTCGAATATGTTTTGAGCAAAACTCCCGTTAAAGCCGATGTAGTGTTCTTTCCATCCACTGTTTTTTAAAGGTTTGTATCGATGCCATTTATTGGGCCGGATAAGTATCACTGACCCCTCTTTAATTTCATATTCACCATTTGGGGTTTCCAAAACACCTTCACCTTCTGTAATGTAATTAAGCTGATATTCCTGTAAAATTCTCCCGTTTTCCCAATTGAAGTTATAACCACTGGGGTGACCCTTGGGCGGATAATCAGCTCCCAATGGTATGCTGGCAATGCCTGCGACATTCAGGTACATGCCCCACGTTTCATCTTCCGGATTATGGACTAAATATTTAAAAGTGTCATTCATATTTTCAGTACAATAATAGGATTTTTCATAAAGCTTAGGCCCCTTCTGACGGGTTCGGCTTAAAATATTACTAATAAACATAATTCTTTGATATAATTGCCATTAATTTCTCTGATTTTTATAGATTGCGGAATATATTTATTTTCATCATTAAAGAAATTATGCCGATGCATTCATTAATTCAATTGTTACTTGGCACTGTAATCTTGTTTTTAGTGCCAACCAACACTATTGGTCATTCTCAGGCAGATAAACAAGGAAAGCAGGTAAGTGTTAAATACATTTCCTTAAGTGGGCAGACTATTTTCAAGAATAGTCAAATTAGAACTGATTATTCAAGCCATTCTGCCAGGCTTCATTTAATGCGTTCCAGGTCAAAAACGCCAAGAGGAACTGTTTTATTGCTTGAAGGCACCCCTTATGAGCCATTAAATTCGGGACTTGGGGACAGTAGGGTAGTCCTTTTTTTGAACAACCACGAGTTTGATGTTGTGAAACTTGAATATACTTCAGGTAAAGATTCACTTACACCCAACCGGATCCTGAGCGACGCACTGAAAGCATTCCGGCTCCTTCGAACAAATTCCAGGAACTTTGGATTACAGGGGGATCGAATGGATATCATGGGTATTTTGGCAGATGGTAAGATTGCCGCCCGGATAGTCCGGAAACTGGATGACAACGAACAGCCCGATGATCTGATCCTGATTGATCCCTCAAACTTTGATGAAACACTCCCCGGAACAGTGTATGCGTCTGTAATGCCGCCGGTCCGGCCAAAGGCAAGATTGCTTTGCACCTTTTCTGCCAATGGAAATAAGGAGTGGATAAGAAGTGCCCGGGAATACACGAAAACATGGATCGGTTATGATGGACGGGCCACCTTTAATTTAATTGCCGATAGTGCCAACTTCGCCGCTGGTTGTAAAAATCTGACAGCCGTTGATTCTAAATTGGCTGTAGCGCTTAAACCCTTTTTGGAGAAGAAAGACGAAATACCCGCATCTGCCATAAATCCTGCAGCGATTCCTGTTGTAGGATATAGTCCTCGCCGTCATATGGCGAAATTATCGCTTATTGGGAAAGAGAAATTTGATCTGATCATGATCGGAAACTCAATAACCAATAATTTTGAGAGACCCGAATATCAGCCTGTCTGGAAGCAATTTTTTGCGCCCCGCAAAGCAATAAATCTTGGCTTTTCGGGATACCGCACCGAAAATCTGCTTTGGAACATTCAAAATGGGGAACTCGAAGGACAATCACCCAAAGTGATCGTATTGGAAATCGGCACCAATAATGTCGATGAGAAGAATTATCCCACAAGGCATACGGCGGGTCAGCTTGCCGGTGGGATCGAAGCGATTGTGAAACTTTTACGTAAAAAGTGTCCCGATTCGAAGGTGATTGTTATGCGCTGTTTTCCTGGTTGTTATGGGGGGCCAAACCCTACATCGCATCGTGCCATTCTGGAACGCGCCTCTGATCTGGTTTCGCGACTCGCTGATGGAAAACATATTTTCTACTGCGATGTTAATCATGTTTTTCTCAATATGGACGGATCGATCAACCACGATATGATGCCCGACTGGTTGCATCCAAGTCCTGAGGGGGCAAAACGGTGGGCTCAGGCTATGGAGCCACTGATGTCAGAGCTTTTTGGTGAAAAATCCCTCGATACCGGGATCCCGGCGAATTCAGCGATTGTGCCGGTGTCTAAACTTGAGACGGATGGTTATAATTGGTGGGGACGTCATGCCGAGGTCTTACGGATCAAAGACTCGATAAATCCTGAAATTATTTTGATTGGTAATTCGATCACCCATTACTGGGGCGGAGAGCCCCGCGTCAGAAATACAGACGGAATCCCCGGCACTCCCAATGGTCCCAAAACCTGGGCTTCACTGTTTGGAGATTACCGGGTTTTAAATCTTGGTTTCGGATGGGACCGCACTCAAAATGTCCTTTGGCGCCTTGACCACGGGGAGCTTGACGGACTTCATCCACGCTCAGTAATCATCGGTATCGGCACAAATAATACCAGTCAGACACCAAACGCCAGGATGAACAGTGCTACTGAGATTGTTGAAGGAATTCGTGCAATTTGTCTCCGGGTCCGATCCAAGGTTCCCGGAACAAAAATTATCCTTATGGCAATCTTCCCGCGTGAACAAATGCCCGAGAATCCTCGCCGGGTTCTGATTAATGAGATCAATCACCAATTGGAACTGTTTGCCAAAGAAGAGAGAATTACTTTTGTGGATATCGGTTCCAAAATGCTTTCAACCGATGGGACGATTTCCAAAGATATAATGGGTGACTTTTGTCATCCTACCGAAAAGGGGTATCAGATTTGGGCTGATGGAATCAGATCATTGATTGAAGAACCTTAATGGTTTTAGTTTTTCTGACCGCCTATTTAAGATTACATCCAAACTTCACAATAAAATACGTAGAAATTTTGTAATTTAGGATTGAAAATCTATTCTTTATAGTTTTCATTGAAAGACTTTACAATTTATTCAATGGCAATCGAAGAATCCGGGGTTTTGATACCCGACGAACGAATCGTGGATAAGATTTATCTGATAAGAGGGCATAAAGTGATGCTTTACAGAGATTTGGCTGCTTTATTTTCTGTAAAAGCAATACGACTGAGGGAACAAGTTAAAAGAAATCCCGACAAATTTCCTGCTCATTTTATGTTCCAGCTTACCGAATCGGAGGTTGATATCATGGTATCGCATTTTGCGATACCTTCCAAACAACATCTTGGCGGATCACTGCCTTTTGTTTTTACCGAATATGGGGTATTACAACTAGAAAATATTCATAAAAGTAATACTGCTGTTCAAATGAGTATTAAAATTATTGAAATCTTTGTCCAATTACGTCAAATGCTGACAGATACAATTGAATTAAAACTTGAAATCGAAGAGATAAAGAAAAAGCTTCAAAACCAGGACAAAAATATTGAACTTGTTTTCAATTATCTCGATGAGCTAATCAACAAGCAGGCAAATCCAACTCCCCGAAAAAGTATTGGATACTAAAATGGATAAAGAAAAAGACGTAGTCAACCTACCTGATGAAATCATCAGCAATAAGATATTCTTAATCAGGGATCAAAAGGTTATGCTGGATAAAGACCTTGCCGAATTATACGGTGTTTCAACAGGAAATCTAAATAAGGCAGTTAAACGAAACATCAAACGTTTTCCGGAAGATTTTATGTTTCAACTGAGCCATGAAGAATTTAAAATCTTGCTATTCCAAATTGGAAGAGCAAGATGTATTATCCAGATAAATACTTTAGAGTAAAGCAAAGTAAAGAAACAAGGTATTTAGTATTGATAATATCACAATATCAATTATTTACAAGGTGAGTCAAAGTTCATATAAATTCGATTAGACTAAATTAAGATATATTATAATAAATATTAAATTGTTTCAATATGTCGTTTTATGTATGTATATTTGTACCATTACATACATTTTACAACATGAAATACTCTTACAGTTTTTTCCCTGAGAAACGAAATGGCATAACCCAGAACGTGCCTGTTACGCTGTCGGTGACTTACTCAAAGCAAAGAATGTTATATTATACCGGCCTTCGCTGTAATATTGATATTGACCCTAAAAAAAGTCAGTGGGATGCTGTCGAGGGTAAAATGAAAAGGAACCAAGTTGCGGGTAATGGTGACAATTTAACACAGTCGTTTAATTCCGAACTTACAAGAATATCCGGCGCGGTCGATGACCTGTTTAAAGTTTATGAAGTTGCCGGCTCTGCTCCGGCTCCTGCAATACTTCGCAATGATTTGAAAAGAAAGCTAGGTAAGGAAATCAACGCAAAGGATAGGGAGGATTTTTTCAGTAGGTTTGATAAATATATTCGATTTGCCGATTTGAGCGATAGCAGGAAAATAACAATGTTATCAATTCAAAGTAAGCTAAAAACATTCAATCCAGATATAACTTTTGAATCTTTGAATGTAGAGGAGTTTAAAAAATATCTTAGGGATACCGGTTTAAATGATAATAGTATCATTATGTTATTGACCGGCTTAAAGACGTTTATAAAGGAGGCAATCAAAAAAAAATATACCGATGCTGAGCCGTTTAAGGATTTTAAAATAGGTTCTGAAGAATACGGTGATCCTATTTACTTATCTATCGAAGAGCGCGATTTGTTGTTTAATGCTGACTTGACTGATCCTAATTTGGCGCTGATCCGCGATATATTTTGCCTTCAATGTTTTCTTGGTTGCAGGTATGGCGATTTAATGAGATTTACTAAGGAGAATATTAATGATGGTGCGCTCCAATATATCGCAACTAAAACAAAAAAACATAAGCAAATTAAGGCGCGTGTTCGATTAGTCGATAAGGCGATTTTGATTTTATCCCGATATGATTTGTCCGACGGTCGATTAGTTCCATACGTTAAAACACCTAATTTTAATTATTATATTAAGCAGGTTTTTAAGGCGGCGGGTTTAATACGGTCGGTTACATTCAAGGATGAGAAAACAAAGATCGACACCCATAAGCCGATAAACGAACTTGCCTCCTCACATATGGCGCGACGAATTTTTATCGGTGGCCTTTATGAAAAAAATGTGAAGAATGAGATTATAGCTTCCATGTCTGGACACGTTGCAGATTCAAAAAGTTTTGCAAGGTATCGGCATATTAATGAAAAAATTCAAGATGCCGCGATGAAATTAATTGAGTGAGTTCTCAAGGATCCTACCGAACCGAACCGGCAAACTAATCTTTGACCGGTTTTGTTTTTTTAGGGGGATGGTAAATTCTCCAGCCCCTGTTTACACCCCTGAGAGGTTCAGAAATTACACCGCGATTTTTCCGGCCTTTCGTATTTGGTCAAATAAGGCGATTTTAGGCATTATCTTTTCAAAGTGGGTGCTAAGTATGTTTCTTTGGCAATAATTGTTAATAGCAATTACTTTGTTGGCATGGCTTGGATTATTCGGCTCAAAGTTCCCTGAGAAGTCTAAGGCGTATCTTATTTTATCCTCCGACCATCCTAAACCAAGAAATTTCATTATGGTAGTCCGGCCAATTCCGTTTTTCTTTAGTTGGTGAAAGTGTTCCTTGTCTGAGAATAAGGGATTAATAGATTCATTAATCCCAATTTCCTCCCAACTTTCGCACCTCCCTAACTCCCCATTTAAATAATCCCGAACCGTTTTAACCGTTTCAATTAAAAACGCTTGGTTATCTTCGGCGTGATCCGGCTGATCATAATACCCTGACAGGTTCAGAAAATTGCAAATTGTATTATTTCGGATTGGTGGCTGTGGGGTGTTGGTAAATTCTCCAACACCTGAAGTTGTTTGGTAAATTCTCCAAGCAAGTCTATTTAAAAGCGGGTTGGTAAATTCACCAAGCTGAAAATAAACCTTTGGTAAATTCTCCAGAGGTTGCCCGAATTATTATTTTGGATCCGGCGAAGGTGATCCGTTCCATTGCTTCCATCCGTCCCCTAAAAATTTTAATATTACTGAGTATCCAACACTCATTCCTTTTGATGTTTCAAAACTTCTTTGAGAATCAAATAGACCTTGGACGGTTTTGTCTAAGGTTGTCCATTCATTTGATTTACTTAGTTTCGATGCGATAAAGTCCCGAACCGTTTTAACCGTTTCGATCAAAAACGCTTGGTTATCTGGTCAAATTACCCCCTTTTTTGCACCAAAATAACCCGTTTTTAACCCTATTTTTGCAACATGGATAAACCTAATTAACTGTATATCAATAAGGCAAATTTGACCCCTGAACGCAACAAAATAAATTTCAGTCTTTTAATAGGTTGGTTTATATGGGTTTAGGGTGAATTGTGCTGGTCTTACCCCACAGAAGTTTCAAATATGGCGCGTGTGTAAAGGTATCTACCATCGCGATTTAGGGGCTTGCTTTGGAGCTCTTGGGAGTCCCTCCCCTTATTGTATTGCATTTCAATTAGTTACGATACATGGCTGAATAGTTATTTTTTTGTTTCATCCTGACAACCTAAGTTCAACTTAGGCCGTTCATTCAGTCCATTGGTCGTGTCCTGCTGTATTGGTTCCGGTTCGATCTGATCCGGCCGGCGCAACCTAATTACTTTTCTTTAATCTCAATTCAAAGTTGTTTAGTATAAAACAGAAAAGGAGGAACCAAAACTTTCGTATCGGCTCCCCCTTAATTTGGTTTGTTCCTTTAATGCTTATTATGTGCTAATCTGATTCAATTAAAAATAAAAAAAAAGCGCTCATGTGATAGCATGTAATCATATTATATTATAGTATTATAAACTATTACTATATTAATAAACATGCTGTGCCTCTTGCTGTGCCTCTTGCTGTGCCTCTTGCTGTTCTGTTGTTGCATTATAAACATGCTGTAAATCCTCTTACAATCTATTTGCGGCCTCTCTGATCCTTTTCTTTAAATCCCTTGAATCTTTAGTACTTCTAATAAGATCGCTCAACTCTTCCGGCTCCATGTACTTACTGAAATAAATAACTGATACTTTAGGCGCCGATAGGTACATAATGAATTTATTTTTTGTGAGCGTGAAAAGTAATTTATCTATCTGGTATCGTTTGTTATACTTTTCAACTGTGGGTAAAAGGTAATCCTTTTTATCATTTTCTGTCGTATAATAGTCAAATGCTGCAATGCTTTTACATCCGATCATTCGCGATATAATGGCCGGTTTATTACCCGTTGCAAATTTACGTTGCCCGATTAATGAACTGATCGCGATATATACCCGTAATTGATCAAAATTACCCGACTTGTAAGCGTCGTAAACATTAGATATTTTGATACTAGGCATTACATCACTGCCAAATCTTTGTTCAAAATTCAATCTTAAATTAGCAGCCGTCTTGTAATTATTAATTGTTGAATCCATGCTAATTACTGTTTGGTTTAAATATTCGGCGGCTTGAATTATTTGATGTCGATAAATTGCCAATAACTTTAAATTGGGGTCTGATTCAAAGATTTTTAATAGATCGCTTATACTTTCTTCCGGATTAAAATTAAGGCCATGATTAAGGCCGTTAAAGCCTTCGTAATCTGGATCAATATAAATTACTCCTTCGCTTATATACTGCTCTATTTGGGTTAATAACTCAATTTGAATAGTTGCCCGATTCCGATAATAAGAGTACATTAATTGTCGCGCAACGTCAGCAAGTTGAAAATTTTTGCAACTCTCTGAATAGTGAACAATCCCAAAATCTAAAATCAAAGCAAATCCATTTAACGGATCCTTATATGTTCCCATTAATAGGCACAAGGGGAATTGAACATATCTATCCTCGCGGCTAATTTCCTTTTTCATTTGCTGAATGTTTGTTCGTACCAATCCAGAAACGAAGTGAAGTCAGTAGCAACATAATAAACTCCGCCGGCCTCTTCAATCGCGGCTTGGTATCTCCTTTGCGCGTCGCTCATCCGGTCGCGGCCGATCTTAATTTCGATCTTTACGGACCTTCCGGCAATGGTCGCGCTAATGTCGGCACTCCCATTGGTACCGGTTCCAGGTATCCATTCAATCCGGCCTATTGAACGCGTGCGGCCGGTTACATCGGTGAATGTTTGTTGCCGGTCAATCGCTCTGCCGGTGGTGCTGATCCGTTCGGCCTGAAAACCGTTCAACCGGATAAACGAAGTAACGCAATTAGTGAGGCCGTTCGCTGAATTATCTTTAAACTCAGGTTCGGATAAATACGGCACATTTGGATAAAGAATTTTCTTCCGATCAAGCGCGAGTTTTTCCAAGTATTTCACTGCCGGCGGTTTGATATATCGCTGAGTAGCTTGCTTTGATTTGCCTTTAATCGGCGCGGCGGTTGTATATTTGGTTAAAATATAGGGGTCAAAATCATTTTTCATTTTTTACCGGTTTTGGGTGTAACTTCAAGCGCGGCGAGTACTTTTTCTGCATCGAATAAGACGGTTCTAAAGGCTTGGAAATATGGTAATTTACCGGCCTTTTTATACTTGTGAAGGGTTGGCACGGAAATCTGTAATAAGTCTGCCATTTGTGAAATATTGAGAAATCGTGAAGGTGACAATGTTTGATTGGTCATAAAAAATCAATTTTAGGTTAATACTAATTGAATAAAAGGGGAGGTTGGCAAATCGGGAGGTTCGCACGCGCTCCCCTTCAGTCAGAAAGCACACGTAAAAAATAAGGTAGGGGAGTAAAGCCGATTGCAGGGAATATGTGAAGCTGCTTTGATGAATTACCCCCCTGAAGGGTTGCCCCTTAAATTAGTTGATCGCGGTTTGAATAGTATGCAGTGAAGAATATAATCGACTGCCTGAACATGGATGAAATACTGATCCGGTGGTTTTTTCTGATCTGGTCAATTAACAGGTATTCGGCCTCAGTTACACGAAGATTTATTTTTTTTGTTTTGGGTTCTTTAAGTAGGATCATTGGAATTGAGATAAATAGGTTTTAGAATCTTTGAAATTTAAAAAATCAATCACATTATTAAAGGCGCAAATCCGTGACCATTGGTCCGGTCGATTTGTCAGAATCCAATTCATGATAATAGCGGCCTTTTGTTCGGCTCTGTTTGTCTGCCTCAATTCGTGCCGTGCTGCTTCGTTTCCACGTGAGCGCTCAATTTGTTTTTGGCAATAAACGAAGTAAAGCCAGATAGTAAAGAAAGCGGGGTCGGTTTCGTTTAACATTGGTTAACTGCGGCTTGTATTTGGTGGAGTGATTCGCGATAATCTGCATCTTTGGCCGTGGTGGTTTGGTCGGTTCTGTTTAACAGCCAATTCTCAAAATGGGTCATAAAGAATTGCGAAAACCACGGTTTAGGGGTTATATTTAACTTTCCGGTGATGGCCTGAACAAATTGATCGCGGGAATTACCGGCCGTTAGTGGTGCCTTTCCCACGACTGAACGATAGATTTTTTCAAAAGATTCATTCAATATAGCGACTGTTTCGACAAGTTCCGCTTCTAAGCTGTGAACTTTGAATTGCTCAAGATCGTAAGAGGGATCAATTAAGAAAGCGTTAAAATCGAAATATAATTCGTTTGAAGTCCGGCCGATTTTGTTTGCAAGGAATGATTGAACATGAATTTTCTTATCCAACATGTTGAGGTTCCAGATAGCCTCAAACATCTCTTTGTAAATCGGTGGATAATGATCGAGATAATCAAAGAGGGTGTTATATTCAAAAGCCAGGTTACCACCGTTTGCCTTAAACTTCTCAGAAATTGAATAATATTTTGGATCATTCAAAAGGTTTTTGAGGTACCAATTCCGCAAAACCTGAGCGAAAGAATTTTTATTTACCCGATCGTCACAGCTCAATTTGTTCGGTGATAAAAATTTTATAATCGGTTTTAGTGCTGCATCGTTCACCAATTCGGCGCGGATGTCTTTGAGTTCGATAATTTCGGCTTGGGTCAAAAATGTTAATCGTGTTCGCATGTTATTTAAGATTTAAGGTTTTTTAATTCGTTATCAAGTCCGGCAAAATAGAGCTGAAGTTCCTTTGCCCATTCAATTTGTGAGGCTGTCACCGGTTTATAGGCTCCTAGTTTTGCCTCTAAATTACTTCTTTGTTCGGCCTGCAATACATCGAAACGGCGTTCGGCGGCCTCAATTAATGCGATTGTTTCAGGACCAAAGGAGCGAACTTCGCCACATGCGTACTCAATAACGCCTTTTTTACCGTTCATACTGATACTGTTTTGATTAGATAATTTACTCATAATTAAAGATATTGGTTAATACTAGGAATACTTTTGTTTGTTGCTGTGTTTCCATTTGGTAAATTTAGAGGCTAATTCCAATAAACACGCAGTTTTTTGGCCTATATTTTGGGGAGTTATTAACAATATTTTCTAATCCGCTGAAATATAGCGAAGTAAAAAATATAATAAATTTGGAATTGTAAAAATAATTTAGTATGTGATCAAATCGGTTCGGTCTGGGCGACCTACTGAAAAGGGGAGCGATTAACTCCCCCTCTATAATACATACATATAACTAGTAATTTTTGAGCGTACAATCGAAAATAAATGTCTACACATATATAAACGAATAATAATCGGCTACATATACATAAACACATAATAATCCGAAAATATTACTTTTAACCGGTTTATTTTAATCGGTCAAATCCACTACCGGCCGGCGTGAAATTATCTTTAAAGTATGCGTTTTTGTATGTATAAACTGTAACTGATTGATTTATATATATTATAATATTCCAAATTGGAATATCAAATTGGGGAGGGACTCGAAGTTTTCCATACGCGTTTACAGAGCAAGGAGTTGCTATGTTGTCAGGAATATTAAATAGCGATCGTGCAATAGCTGTCAATATCCAGATCATGCGTGTATTCACCAAAATAAGATCAATGTTGACCGACACTCTTGAATTAAAACTTGAAATCGAAGAGATAAAGAAAAAGCTTCAAAACCAGGACAAAAATATTGAACTTGTTTTCAATTATCTCGATGAGCTAATCAACAAGCAGGCAAATCCAACTCCCCGAAAAACGATCGGATATTAAAAGTATAATAATACATTTTATGAACATAAAGGTTTTATCAGGGATACTGATACTTTTAATCAGCTCCGGGTATTTAGGCTTTGCACAACAACAGATAGTTATTGATCCGTCAGCTAACGGACGCGTCTATGAAGGTATTGGTGCCCTGAGTGCCGGAGCCTCCACGCGGCTTCTGATTGATTATCCTGAGCCCTACAGAAGCCAGGTTCTCGATTTTCTCTTTAAACCTAAATTCGGGGCAAGCCTTCAGCATCTGAAGGTTGAGATAGGAGGAGATGCAAATTCCACATGCGGGACTGAGCCCAGTCATGCCCGAACGCGTGAAGAGTTTGACCATCCAAAGACAGCGTATTTTGAGAGAGGTTATGAATGGTGGCTCATGAAAGAGGCTAAAAAACGAAATCCCTCAATTTTTCTCGATTGCCTTGAATGGGGTGCCCCCGGCTGGATCGGCGACGGAAAATACTATTCCCAGGATAACATCAATTATATCATAGCCTTTATAACCGGGGCAAAAACTTATCATCAGCTAAAAATAGACTATACCGGAATCTGGAATGAACGGATGTATGACATTGAATTTGTTAAAAATCTGCGAAAAGCATTGAACGACAATGGACTGAATGAAGTGAAACTGATTGCCGCCGATCTGTGCTGCCATCAGCAATGGCAGATCGCCGATGATATGAAAAGGGACGATGCACTCCGTCAGGCCGTTGATGTGATCGGGGACCATTATACCGAACGGGACAGAGATTACCACAGCAGCGATAACGCCAAAAGTTTTGGAATCCCGGTATGGAATAACGAAGGTGGTCCATGGAAAGGCGACTGGAGCGGGTTTGAGTATCTTGCAAAAATGTATAACCGGGATTATATTGAAGGGCGAATGACCAAAAACATCA
>TBL_comb47_HYPODRAFT_10001348_pt1 | contig 31989 bp, 24 predicted proteins | sample TroBogypolimnion_40_FD_10682 | JGI IMG/M metagenome (IMG submission 10682) | reverse complement strand
TTAGGCGGTGAAATTGGCGTTCGCGGAGATATTAATACCAGTGCATTTTATTATGAATTATCTCTTTTCTATTTGCATACTGATAATGATTTTGACAGATTCAGAATTACAAGCCGCCCTCTTGAAACATTCTATAGAAATACGGATTCATTAGGCAATGCTTTATCCAGCAACCGCTACGGTGCTGAATTGTTCTTAAAATATAAACCTTCAAGCGTTATTACTCTTCAGGCTGCATATACATTTTCTTATTTCAAGTACAGCCTTAATGCTCCTGAAAGAATTATTATGGACGATCCGACTGTTATTAAATATGTTAAGGATGGTAATTTCCTTCCTAATTCTCCTCAGCACCAATTATATGTCGATTTCCAGTATGACATTACCAAGAAATTTTATTTCGGGTTAAGTGCTGAAATTTACAGCCAGTCTTACATTGACGGAGCTAACATTGAAGCTGAATCGGTTCCCGGCTTTGCATTATGGAATGCAAGAGTTGGATATAGATTCACACTATTAAATTATGATTATGATGCTTACATTTTTGCAAAGAATATTTTAGATAGAAAATGGGTTGCATTCACAGAACCTGATCCCGGTGGAAATTCATATCAGCCGGGTGCTCCATTTTCTTTATTCGTAGGCTTAAGTGTAAAATTATAAACACAATTAACATCTTTATGTGAAGGGAGCGCAGGCTCCCTTTTTATTTTAAACCTGTTACCTGGCACACCGAAACCCGTCGCCACCGTTCCGGTTAACAGGGTTGACCCAGTTACGGAAAGTAACACGGCAGTAATTAACACTAATATTCCAGGAACCGCCACGCAAAACACGGTAAGTACCTCTATCCGGGCCTTTAGGGTTATTTCCCGGGCTGCTGCTATAATAATTTTCACCATACCAATCAGAACACCACTCCCAAACATTCCCGCTCATATCATATATACCAAGTTCGTTAGGCTTCTTTAGGCCTGCAGCATGTGTTTTATTACCACTGTTTGCACTATACCATGCCACTTCGTTAAGATCATTACTGCCGCTATATTTATATCCCCGGCTTTTATTTCCTCCCTTTGCTGCATATTCCCATTCTGCTTCTGTAGGCAGCCTTTTACCAACTTTCTTTGCATATTCATTAGCATCATTCCAGCTTACATTTTCCACAGGTGCATTTGGGTCCTTAAAACTTGATGGATTATTTCCCATTATTTTTTCATATTCGGCTTGTGTTACTTCATACTTATCTATGTAAAAACTGTTTACAGTTACGCGGTGAACAGGTTTTTCATCGGCATTATCATTGCTTCCCATTTCAAAACTGCCCCCTTCTACATATACCATATCAGAAGAACTGTTTCCTTCTTTTAACTCTATTTCTTTTACAACAGCTTTATTCTCTTCTATACTTAGGCTTATTTTTTGCGTTTCATATCCGGCGCATGTTATTTCCATTTCATACGTACCAATCATTAATTCTTTTAATTGTTTTGCCCCCTGCCATTCTGTTATTTGCTTACCTTCTTTGTATAGTTTTACACCTGCATTAACAGGCTGTACCGTAAACTGTAAGCCGCCTGTTTTGGCAGTTAAGTTATAGGTTTTATTTAGTTTATCCCCCAATTTTAAATTAATAATTTCATTAATGCCCTTATATCCTTCCCTGTTTATCTCAATCTGGTAACTGCCCGGTGCAAGTTCTTTAATACCGGCTGCAGTTTGCCTCTCTTTATTAATAAATATGCCGGCATCGGGCGGCGTAACATTTATATTTATCATAGCTGCATTCTTTGTAAGAGTGTAAGTAAATGTATTATCTCCATTTTCCTTTACGGTAAATTCTTCATTTATTTTCAAATAACCGGAAAGGGATAATTCTATTTTATATTTACCCGAGAATAAAAAGAAATCTTTGTCGGTTTTGCCTTTTTCTATATTGTCAATAAAAATTACAGCTTTATCAGGCGTGCTGCTTATTCTAACCGGTACAGCTTCCTTCTGCTTTAATGTATATTTAAAATAGTTATTATCCTCAGTTAAATTTATTGTTTCTTTTATTTCATTATATCCTTCTTTGTAAATTACAATTTCATGTTTGCCTTTGGATAATTTAATAGGGCTGCCGCTTTTCTGTGCCCCTCCGTCTACTGTAAGAGCAGCATCATCAGGTTCTATTGTAATTATAGTTGGAATAATATCAAGCTTTTTATCCCCTGTTATTTGTATCTGCCATACTTTACCGCTTTCTAATTTTATCCCTAAATCGTTCAAAATAAGTTTTAACGGATTATAACCGGTTTGATAGATCATAACTATTTGTTCTGATTGCTGGAGGTAAAGCAAATCGCGCCCCGGCCTGGAATTAATTTTAATAATTTTATTATAACTGTCATATGTAGGCCCTTCAAGGTTATGCTCAATAATCAACCCTGCGCATTGTTCTCCGTTGGCGTCCCTAATATCTTTTGATATCAGCTCTCCTGCAACAATTTCAGCTTTGCCCACTATTCTAAGTTTAGGAACTTCCTGAGCATTAATTATATTCAATGTTAATAAAATGGCTGTAAACAGCAGTTTTTTTAGCATGGTAGTTTTCTCGCTTTTTTAAAACCTATCTATAAAATATTTTTACGATCCAACTTAAGCTTAAATGTTAGTAGAAAGATTCCCTTATAATCCTTTTAAATCTAATATTTCAGGATTGACAAAACAATAGTAAAATTATGTTTATTTTAGAGCAATATAGATTTTCCACAGCAGGAGATAACCATCAAGTTTTAGATATTGAATTCTTTTATTAATTATTTAATTGATACAGGGGTAAAGTTTTAATATTATTATTATTAAAAAATTTTAGATAAGGTTAACCGGCATAATGGATAATTCACGCTACATAAAATTAGAGAAAGCATATAATTTCAGGGAAATTGGGAATCTGCCTGTTTCAAGTGGTTTTAAAATGAAACCGGGAATACTTTTCCGCTCCGATGAATTATCAAAGCTGACAAAAAAAGACTTAAAAAGAATTGAGTTGTTAAACATTAAAACAGTTATAGACCTGCGCGCTCCTGCGGAACTGAAAAACAAAATTGACAGGCTCCCTTCAAATAACGGAATTAGATATTTAAATATGCCTATCTATAACGATAAGTCCGATGCAGAACGATTTAAGCTTTTTCATTATCTTACAAAAAAAGCGAAAGATATAGATTTTGAAAAATACATTGTCAATTATTATTATGGAACTGCATTTGAGCGCACAGAAAGAATTAAGGAAATTTTCACTATTCTTTCCGATGAAAAAAATCTCCCGGCGCTAATACATTGTTCTGTAGGCAAAGACAGGACCGGATATATTTCTGCACTGCTGCAGCTGCTTGCCGGTATTCCGCGGGATGTTGTATTAAATGAGTATATGCTTACTAAAGAATATATCCTCCCAAAGACAAAACAAATTATCCGCTTTTTCCGAATGATGAGTTTATTCAGGATTACCGAGGAACAGGTTAAGCCGATGCTCGATACCCGTCCCGAATACCTGAATACTGTGCTGGATATTTTGTTCAGCCGCCATGGTTCTGTTGAAGCATACTTAACTGATGCTTGCAGTATTGACAAAGAAACAGTGATAAGACTTAAAAAATTAATAGTTGAGTAACAGAGGTAATAATTCCGTGGCAAAAATTTATGCAGGCACAGCAGGATGGTCATATGATGACTGGATTGGAAGTTTTTATCCTCAGGCTCAATCCAGGAATTTTGACTGGCTTGAATATTACTCCCAATTCTTTAATGTAGTTGAAGTTAATTCCACCTATTACACTTATCTTTCTCCCAAAGTTGTTGAAGGCTGGCTTAACAAGATTGAAAATAAAGATGATTTCCTTTTTACAATTAAACTGCATCAGGATTTTACCCACAAGAAGGATTTCGATGAAAATAAAATTAAGGCCGTAAAATTTAATCTTGATAAACTGGTGCAAGCGGAAAGATTGGGCGGACTGCTAATTCAATTCCCCTATTCGTTTGAACTAAACAAAGGAAATGCCAACCATGTTAAAGACCTGCTCGATATTTTTTCTGAATATGATAAGTTTATTGAAATAAGGCATAAATCATGGCTGATGGAGCGTTTTTTTGATTTTGTGGCATCCAATAAAGCTTCCCTTTGTACTATAGATCAGCCTATAATTGGTCAGGCAATAGAATTTAATCCTATAGCTGCAGGCGAAAATCTTTACATCCGTTTTCACGGCAGGAATGCTAAAGCATGGAAGAGCTCGTTGACTAATATGGGGAAAAAGCAATCCTATGAAGAGCAAAGTGAACGGTATAATTACCTCTACTCTCCGGGTGAATTGCTTGAAATTGAACAGAAAATAAATGAAGTATTTAATACTGTAAAAAAAATATTTGTTATCCTTAATAACCACCCTAAAGGAAATGCCGTAGCCAACGCACTGGAGCTCCTGCATTTATTAAATGAGCGGATTAAAGTTAATGTGCCGGAAAACACTTTGAAGGCCTACCCGAGGTTGACGAATATCAAAATATAGGCATATTACCTTTCAGGCAGGTTTGTTTTCAATCAGGCCTATATATTTATTAAAAATTTTTATCTATTTTTACAAAAATAATATAACATTCAAATAGTTGAAGGAGCGGATTATGAAACGGCTGATTTTCTCTCTTGCGGTAGTTTTCCTCTTTATTTCATTAATAACCTCAAATACTTTTTCACAGACTAAAGATTTAAACACTAACGCGGCTAAAATGAAAGCTCAATCAGTTAAATCATTCAAGCAGCAAATATTCGATTATGCATTCGGCGAACCTGCAAAAGAAGGCAAACCGGTTATTGCTATTGATTATAATAAAGAAGGGCTTGTTATATCAAAAACTGTTTTCGATAAAGACGGCGGTTTTGATAATAAGATGAAATTTGAATATGACAAGAAAGGAAATATTATTTCCGAAACCAAAGTTGATGAATCGGATAAATTCGACTCAAAGACTATTTATAAATATGACGACCAAAACAGGGTAATTGAAAAAAACGGCGTAAAAGAAGACGACAGTATTAAAGACAAGACAACTTACGAATATGATGATACCGGCAATTTGGCCGTTGAAACTCTATTTGATGCGGACGGCAATATAGATAACAGAACAATATACGGTTACAATTCTGCAAATAAAATTGAGAAGAAGGTTTTATATAGTTCAAAAGGCAAGGTAATAGAAAAATATGCCTACTTCTATGATGATGATAACAATCTGATCTCCGAAATTAAATATGATGAGGACGGCACTGTTGTATATAAAGACTCCAAAGTTTACACTGACGGGGGCAATTCAATTGAATCAACACGCTATGATAAAGGAGGTTCTGTTCTTGAAAAAACCACTCTAAGATATAACAACAAAAGGCTGGTTGACCGCAGTTATTATAAAGAAACCGACCTTGTTGAATCGGAGACAAACAGGTACGATGCAAAGGGCAACTTAATTGAAAATACAAAGCATGGTAAAGAAGGAAAACTTCTTTGCACCCGCAATTTAAAATATGACAGTAACGGAAGAATAACTGAAGAGACAGTTGATAATAAGGATGAAGATACTTTTGAAAAATATAGCTATAAGTATGATAAAAACGGCAACCTTGCAGAGAAAATATTATTGGATAAATTGAACGAACCTAAAAAAACAATTCGTTCTACTTATGAACATTTTTAATAATTACTGAATCAATTATCAGGCCCGGCTCTAACCGGGCTTTATTTTATAAGAGGAATATGAAAATTAAAGCAATAATATTCGGTTCTACAGGCATGATAGGGCGTGGCGTACTGTTGGAATGCCTTGAAAGCCCGCTTGTGGAATCAGTACTGGTAATTAATAGAAGGCCATGCGGCGAGAACAACCCTAAACTAAAAGAAATTATCCATAATGATCTTTTTGATATATCTTCACTGGCCGAAAAACTTACCGGATATGACACATGTTTTTTCTGCCTCGGTATTTCTTCCGCTGGTATTACAAAAGATGAGTATTATAAAATTACTTACGAGCTTACAATAAATGCCGCACAGATTTTATTGAAAGCAAATAAAGATATTACATTTTGCTATATATCAGGTGCAGGTACAGACAGCACCGAAAAAGGGAGAATGGCATGGGCACGTGTAAAAGGTAAACTTGAAAATACTCTTTTAGCTATGCCTTTTAAAAAAGCTTATATGTTCAGGCCTGCTCTAATTCTTCCTAAAAAAGGGATTAAGTCAAGAACAAAATTGTATAATATATCCTATGCCCTTTTGAAGCCATTTAATTCTATCCTAAAACATTTTGAAGGCTCGGTTACGGATACTGAAATTCTCGGCAAAGCAATGATTCATGTTGCCGCTAACGGATTCAATAAAAACATTCTGGAAAGTATTGATATAAATAATATTGGGAAAGGAAAATAATATTTATTTTGGTGTGGCAGGGAAATATTCCCTCTCATTGCTAAGTTTTATTTAAATAAGTAATCAATACTCCCAAAATTCTTTAATAGTAAATCCATAGTTTGCCTGTTCCTTTTTAAGGTTATTCATAAGTGCATATTTATGATAATACCCCACAAGAACTACAATCTTTTTATCTTTAAACTGAGTTATATATTTAAGAATATTTTGTGTCATTGCATTAGTTCTAACAATCCAGAAATCTGCTTCTTTTTGTCTGGCATCTTTAAAGGCAGTAAGGCCGGGAGTATCAGTGCATATTTTTACGAAGCCGTTTAAGCTCATATCCTGCCTTAATTCCATTAAAGCCGAAGTCGTAGGCTTATTTATGGTAACCAAATCGGATCTGTCAAATACGTTTAGTACTTTATTGATTCTTTTATATGTTTCATAGAAAGTTTGTGAAGAAGGGTCCATTTTACCTGCTTTATAAATGCTGTCAATTGCGGCAGAAAATTTATCTTCCAGCTCAAATGTATTATTATCTTTATAATATTTATTCCGGTCTTTAAAATCAATCGGGCGTTTGATGAAGGAATGGATTTTTTCATATTCGCTTACGGCTTCATTCTCGTTGCTTTTAAATGAATATAGAACTTTTCCGGTTGAGTCCATCAGCGAGCTATCAAGTTCTAATAAAAGTACATCCGGCGATATTTTCTTAAGGGCATCAAGAATTGCATTAGCATTAATTTGACCGATTGGATTATGCATCGTACCGATTATTGTAAGGCTTGTTTGAGCTTTGAAAGACTGAGCTAAAAATAAAATGATAATACCTAAAAATAATCTTTTCATTTTGCCCCCGTAAATAATTTAGTTTTATACTTAATTAGATGTCTTTCAGGGGTTCAAAGTTCGTAGTTTAGGGTGATTTTCGGTCTCAAGAGACCAATGGAATTGAATAGCCGTCCGTTATCACATTATATCTGAGAAGACAATTTAAACTTATTTCTCCAAAACTCGATCAACAGCCTCTTTAAATTCCAAATAGCTTTTTTTACCCTCTATAAAAAGAGATTTCTTACCTGTTGAATCATAAATTACAGTAGCAGGAATGGCACCTGTAAATTTAGGGTCAATAAAGTTTATTAACTCTTCATCATTTTTGAAATTATTCACATAAACCTTAAAATCAGAATTATGTGAATTTAAGAAAGGTATTATTTTTGTTTTTATATCTTCCGGATAATCCAGGCTGATGGCAATAATTTCAAGAGTTTTCTTTTTATATTCTTTGGATAATTTAACTATGTCCGGGAACTCCTGCCTGCATGGAATGCACCATGTAGCCCATAAATTAAGAAGCAGGATTTTCCCGTTTCTATTTTTAATTATTTCCTCAAGTTTAGCTTTATTGATTGTCTCTACTTTAATATTATTTTTTTGCGCCGGTATACGGCAGTTGGCTACTAACATTAAGATAAAAATAACAATAATTTTTTTTTTCATTCTTCACCGACCCTTGAAATCTTACAGCCTACTGCTTTTGTTTCTGCATTAGAAACTTTTTTGCCTGATAATATTTCATCAAGAGCCATGCGTAAATCTGTTTTGGTCACTTTGCTTTCATTGCGGGAATCATCAATTCTGCCATGGTAAAGAATTTCAGAATTATTATTTAACACATAAATTTCCGGAGTAAATGAAGCTTTGAATTTATCGGCAATAACATTCTTTTCATCTTTAAGTATTTTGAATTTCAAACCATTTTTTGCCGCATGATTCTTAATTGCTTCTGCATTATCTTCTTTATTTGAGTTTACACCGAGAAAGGCTACCCCTTTGTCTTTATAGTCCTCATAAAGTTTCTCCATTCTTGCATTATATCCGTTTGATACGGGACATGCAACAGCAATAAACATTACAACAACTGCTTTTGAGTCTTTAAAATCCTTTAATTGATAAACATTGCCGTTATAATCTTTGAGCTTAAAATTTTCTACTTTAACCGGAGTTTGGGAATTTATGATAAATGGGATTAATAAAACTAAAACGAATGTGTATTTAAGATTAAACATCCTTGTCGCCTTTCTTTGTTGTGTTGTATTATTAAATAAAACAACCGGAATAATTTCTTAGTTCCTTTTTCTATACAGCGTATTAGTTCTTCATGGATAGGAATAATTTTTTCATAAGTGTGGTATCAGCTGCACTATACTATTTCCCCCTCCTGTCCGTTTCGGATAGGAGGGGAACAAAGGCTTGCCCGCCAAATTTTCCGGGGCGGGGGGTGGTCACCCTACGTACGCATGAAGCAGCTTCTCTTTGTCAAGACTGTTAATGAGAATAGCCTCTTCATAGTTAGCGGGATTATCGGGGTCGCCGAAGAAGCGGTTCTCGTTACTCTCTTTCTGGGTTATGGCAAGGGCTTTTTCCGCCGCAAGTACGGAAAGTTTTTCAACTATGATATTGCTGCCGCCGTCAACGTCAATTCTCCCTTCCACAAGATAAGGCCCCATGGATAAAGTAAGTTCTGCATACTGCTGATATGTTTTAGGGAACAGCACAGCTTCAAATGTTCCTGTTAAATCCTCAAGGGAAAGGAATTTCATAATTTCCCCCTTGCTTGTTTTAATTCTTTTCGATGCCATATACCAGCCGGCCATTTTAACCCTGCGGTTATTGAACTTTGCCATATCGCGTGCCTGAACAATTTTTACCTGATTCGTTTCGCCGGTAAAAAACTCCAGCGGATGGTATGTAACCATATACCCGAATGCTTCAAATTCATTTACCGCAATTTCCTCTTTAGAAAACTGGATATCCGTTTTCATTTCTTCTGCAAGCCTGATTGTATTTTCAAAAAACAGATCCTGCCCGTTTTCAGTTATAAGCGTGCGGCAGTTAAAATAAATATCGAGCATTCTAAGAAGTGCGGGGCGGGTTAAGTTAAGACAGTCCATCGCGCCGCATTTAATAAGAAGCTCGCTTTGTTTAAATCCGCAGTTAGTCCGGTTTAAAAAATTCTGCAGAGAGATGTAATTTCCGTTCTTAATTCTTTCTGTAATAATTTTTTTTGCCAGTGCTTCATCAAAGTTCTTAACGGCCAGCATGCCTATGCGTATTTCTTTTCCGTGTCCGAAGTATTCATATTCGCTTTCATTTATTGAAGGGAGCAGAACCTTAATTCCCATCCTCTGCGATTCCGTTATGTACACAGCGGCGGAGTAATACCCTCCTCCGTTGCTTAACACAGCGGCCATAAACTCCGCAGGGTAATGTACTTTAAGGTAAGCCACCTGAAATGACAACAACGCAAATGACGCGCTGTGCGCTTTGCAGAATGCGTAGCCCGCAAAAGATTCTATCTGCTTCCAGAGCTGCTGTGCAATGCTGCTGCTGTATCCTCTTTCCTTACAGCATGAAAAAAATTTATTAATGATTAGTTTCATTGCATCGTGCGAACGCATCTTGCCGCTCATTGCACGCCTTAGAAAATCGGCCTCTTCAAGAGTAAGTCCTACTATGTGATGCGCCACCTTAATCACATCTTCCTGATAGACCATAACGCCGTAAGTTTCGCCAAGGTATTTTTCCATTTCGGGAATTAAGTATTTTCTTCTTTTGGGGTCCTTATGCCTTTCAATAAATTCTTTCATCATGCCCGATTCTGCAACACCGGGACGTATAACGGAGGAAGCAGCTACAAGCATCTCGAATGTATCGCAGTTAAGCCTTCTAAGTAGGGAGCGCATGCCCGGGCTTTCAATGTAAAAGCACCCTATCGTATTCCCCTCGCGGATGATTTTCCTGGTAGGCACATCATCAAAAATCTTCTGGTAATCGAATATATTAAACCCGGTAGCACGTATTATTCTTGGTATTGCATCGAAAATACGCGTTATTTTGCCATTTTCGGGCATTTTATAAGACATCATATCCAGTAAAACATTCTTGCGCATAACTAAATATTTTTTAAAATTAATAGTGTATATTTGTACACTATAATATAACCTGTTTTTTTCAATTTGCAACAGGAAATTTTAACCTGATTTTGTGTAAAAATCGGCTTACGATACTAAAGTTTTGTTCTTTGGTCCTTTGCGGCAAAAAAAATGCCACGAAGTCACAAAGGCACTAAGCAGCACTAAGGATTTTAAACGGCATGTTACAGTAAAATGGCAAAGTTCAAAAAAAAATTATAATAATTTCCCTCTGCTCCCCTCTCTCTGAAAGAGAGGGGCCGGGGGTGAGTTCAGATTAAATGAGACCAAGGCAAAAGTTTTGTTCTTTGGGCCTTTGCGGCGAAAAAAATGCCACGAAGTCACAAAGGCATTAAGCAGCACTAAGGATTTTAAACGGCATGTTACAGTAAAATGGCAAAGTTCAAAAAAAAATTATAATAATTTCCCTCTGCTCCCCTCTCTTTGAAAGAGAGGGGCCGGGGGTGAGTTCGGATTAAATGAGACTAATGCAAAAGTTTTGTTCTTTGGGCCTTTGGGACGAAAAAAAATGCCACGAAGTCACAAAGTCACAAAGGCACTAAGCAGCACAAAAAGTTTTGAAGTGGTGCATTAAGGAAATATTATAAAATAACTCACCCCCTCTGCACGGGTAAGTTCAGAAGAAGGCTTTAATGAAAACAATATTTCATCTTGATATGGATGCCTTTTTCGTTTCAGTGGAAAGGATATTAGACCCTGCTCTTGAAGGGAAACCTGTTATTGTGGGGGGCGATCCTCACGGGCGCGGAGTGGTTGCTGCATGCAGTTATGAAGCACGCAAATTCGGGCTCCATTCCGGAATGCCTATCCGCACAGCATTCAGGCTTTGTCCCAACGGTTTATATCTTCAGGGGCATTATAAAGAATACGTACGTTACTCGCGTGCAGTAAAAAAACTGCTTGAAGGATATTTCCCTGTTATTGAGCAGGCATCGGTGGATGAATTTTATCTCGATTTCACCGGATGCGGGAAAATACACGGCAAACCGGATCAGTTCGCAAAAAAAATTCAGGACTTGATCTGGGAAAAAATTCACCTTCCCTGCTCAATAGGCATTGCATCAAACAGAACAATAGCCAAGATAGCATCCGATTTTAAGAAGCCAAGAGGAATAACATACGTGCCGCACGGCGAAGAGAAAAATTTTCTGCACCCTCTTCCAATTGAAAGAATTCCGGGCGTTGGTAAAGTAACATTCCCTGTTTTGCGCGCACGCGGATTTAATACAATAAGCGATATTGCCAATACATCGCAGGATTATCTTTCGGCACTCCTCGGCAAATTCGGAATTGATTTATGGGAAAAAGCAAACGGGAGCGGAAGCGATTATATATCAACCGGACATGAAAGAAAAAGCATATCCAAAGAAACAACTTTCGGGAATGACATTGTAAGTTCACAGGCAATAGAAGCAGTAATATTCGAACTCGCCGCAAGTGTATGCCAGAACCTCCGCAATGAAAACTGGATGGCTTCAACTGTTTCAATGAAACTACGCTATTCCGATTTTACAACTATCACACGAGCAAAAACTATTGCACCCACAGATGACGACAAAACGGTATATGAAACGGCGGCGGATCTTTTCAGAAAGGCATACACGCGCAGAGTAGGTGTAAGGCTTATTGGAATTCATCTAAGCAAGCTGTGCCATTTTCTGGAACAGGAAGTTTTGTTTGAAGATGATGAAATTACCCGCAAAAAAATGTTAAGAGCTGTAATGAAGATAAGAGACAAATTCGGTTACGAGGCAATAAAAATAGGAAAGGCAGGGAAATAATCATGTTTACAATGCACGCACACTCTTACTATTCCCTGCTTGAAGGCACTATACCAATTGAAGAATTAATTGATTTTGCCGTGGCATGCGGAAGTCCATTCGTTGCGCTCACTGATACGAACTCTATGTACGGATTAATCCAATTTTCCAAAATTGCGGCATCTAAAAAAATAACTCCGCTGCTCGGCGCTTATATAGACTGCCCGCAAAACGAACTGTATAATGCTGTTTTTATTGTTAAGGATACGGAAGCATATCCCCTGCTCTGCAAAATTATTACAAGCAGAAAACTGAAAGAGGATTTTTCCCTTATTGAATTGCTTAAACAGGACTTGCGCGGACTGTATATCATCACTTCTTCCATAGAACTGCTTAAAGCAGTAAGTAATAACATGCCCTCTAAGCAGAATCTTTTTGCGGAGCTTATAATAACGGAGAGACAGAAAAGAAAAACGAGGCTTCTATATGAATTTGCAAAGGAAAACAACATACAGATTATTGCATCGCACCCGGCTTATTTTGCAAAGCAGGAAGATTACATCCTTTACAAAGTAATGAATGCCATAAGGCTTAATACTACTCTCGATAATTTAAAAGAACCGGAGCTTGTAGATAAGGAATACTATCTGCACACTTCAGGGGAGATGATTAAAAAATGGCAGAGCCTTCCGGCAGCGCTCCTTAATGCACAGAAGATTGCACAATCATGCAGTGTTGATTTAGGCCTGGGAAAAAATAAATTCCCTATATATTCACTGCCGTTGGGGGAAACTGCTTTTTCTTTTTTATGGAAAATAACTTTCCGCGGACTTGAGGAAAGGTATCAGCCTATTACAGATCAAGCTATGAAACGTTTACAGTACGAACTTGAAGTCATAGATGAAATGGGCTTCTGCGATTATTTTCTTATCGTATGGGATATAATCAGCGAAGCAAAAAAAAGAGGCATACACCACATTGGGCGCGGCTCGGCTGCAAACAGCCTTGTTGCTTACTGCCTTGGGCTTACCGAAGTGGACCCGATTAAATACAATTTATATTTTGAGCGCTTCCTTAACCGCGGCAGGCTTTCTCCCCCCGATGTAGATTTGGATTTCTCATGGAAAGAAAGAGATGACATTATTAAATATGTTTATGAAAGGTACGGCTACGATAAAACTGCTATGATCTCAACCACTGTAACATTCCGTGCGCGTTCCGCTTTCCGCGAAGTAGCCAAGGTTTTCGGCATTTCGGAAAGTGAAATTTCAAAGTACAGTAAATTTATTCCATGGACAAGCGCACGCAACCTGCCTAACCTTGCAGAAAAATTCCCCGAAACTAAATCATTCGATTTTAAAGTAGAACCATGGAAAAGTATTATTGATATAGCATCGCGCCTCTCTTCTTATCCCCGCCATTTAAGCATTCACCCCAGCGGCATTGTTATCACTCCCGATAATATGACCAACTACGTTGCGCTGGAATTTGCAAAGAATAAAGGATTGGGTTTAATCATTACGCAACCTGATATGTACTCAATTGAAGAACTTGGACTTATTAAAATTGACCTGCTTAGTCAGCGCTCTCTTGGACTGCTTAAAGATACAATGAGAAGGATAAATGACTATGCCCCCGGCCGCAATTTTTCATAGGATGCAAAGAATCATCTCTACCTGACTACTTGATAAGGTGTAAGAATTAAATGGTTGAGTTTGTACTGATTTTTTTTGCGGATAATGCTAAATCAATTTGAAGGTAACTTTAAAAGTAGTACCAACACCTTTTTTACTTTCAACCTCTATTTGACCGCTATTAAGATCACAATAGCTTTTAACCAGAGCCAAACCAAGGCCATTTCCTTCAAAATTCCTTGTATAACCTGTCTCTTCCTGAGAAAATGGAATAAACAAGTTGGGTAAGTATTCCTCAGAAATGCCTATACCGGTATCTTTGATATAGACAGTTACAGTTTTATCCTTAGAATCTTCTAATATGATTGATATACTTCCCTTTTTTGTATACTTGATTGCATTATCTATTAAATTAACAAATAGCTGCGAAAGCGAATAATGGTCCCCCATAACTAAATCATTTACAGCATTGTTGATTATTGTAAATTCAAGCGAGCGCGCATTAGCATTCTGCTTTAATTCATTGTATAAATCAAGAAGCACATCTTTATATAATTCAATCTTTTCGGGAAATACTTCCTGGCTGCCGCTTTGCAGTTCGGACATGTTAAGTATAGAGTCAATGGTGCGTATAAGCCGGCGCCCGCCATTTTCTATAAAAGTAAAACTTTCATTTAATTCGCCTGATACTAAATCTTTGATCTCCGATTTCAATAAGGAAATCCAGCTTAAAATTGTATTTACGGGCGTTCTTATTTCATGAGACATCTGAGCCAGGAAATTGGATTTCAACTGATTAGATTTTTCGGCCTGCTCCTTGGCTTCAATAAGAGCACTTTCTATAATTTTATGCTTTGTTATATTATGCAGAAGCGCGACAATAGCAATATTCCCTTTATAATTTATTGCTGCCACACATGCATCTATATCAAATAGCTCTCCGGTTTTTGAAATATGCCGGGTTTCATATTCGCACCATTTTTTATTTTCAAGTGTTTTTATAAAATTCTTTTTTGCTCTTTCAAAATCGGTTGTAATATTTGAATAGTTGAGCCCTGCAAGCTCATTTTCCGAATAGCCGTACATGGTACATGCCGCTTTATTACCAATAATTATAGAATGTTCATAAGGATCAATTATTAAAATGGCGTCATGCGAGTTTTCAAATAAACCGCGGTATTCATTTTCCGATTGCAATAATTTCTTTTCAGTAATTATTCTTTCGTTTAATGTCTTTTTCAATTTTTTATTTAGCTGTTGAATCCTTCTAATTCTGTATTTATAATAAATAATAGTGAAGGAAATAAATAGAATTATTGCCAGACTAATAAACCACCATTTGCGATAATAGGGGGATAAAACAGTGAAGGAATAGCATACAGGAAGTTTGTTCCATACACCGTCATTATTGCATGATAGGACCTTAAATGTATAAGAGCCAGAAGGCAGGTTGGAATAGGTTTCCGAATTCTTCTCTGTAGTCTGATGCCATTCTTTATCGAAATTCTCAAGCATATATTTATATTGGACTTTGGAAGGATTTCCCAAAGAGATACCAATAAAATCAATAGTTACATGATTCATATTGTATGGAAGTTTTAAATTTCTCGGCAAAAACCTGTTTTCTACAACATCTCCGTATTGAGATAAATCTTCCTCCCGGAAATTTATTTTAATATTATTAATAATAGTTGTTGGCTCAACATTATTTGTTTTTATCTTTGAAGGATCACACCTTATCAATCCTTTATTTGTACCAAACCATAGTATTCCCTTAGAATCTTTTAATGAAGCTGCCTGATTATATTCGGCATGTGGTATGCCATCCTCCCGGTTATATTTTTTAATATTAATCTGATTTTTCTCATAATAATCATTAAGCGAAAGAAAACATAAACCTGCTTGCGTTCCAATCCACAGTCTTCCATAATCATCAGTTTCAATTAGATAAATATTATCGCTTATAAGGCCGTCTTTAACTGTTATATTCCGAACATTTAAATGCTGTTTATCATTGCCCGTTACTCTATAAAGTCCACCGCCGAACGATGCACACCAGAGGCCACCCCATTTATCTTTTTTTATGGAATAGATTTCTTTTTTAAATGGACTATCGGCAGAAGAAAAATTAGTGAATTTCTTTCCGTCAAAAATAGAAATGCCGCCAACTGTACTTATCCAGATGTTACCATTGCCATCGTCAAAAACATAAAAAACTTCCCCGGGTAAAAGTCCATTTTTATCATAGAACCTTTTGAAAGTATTTCCATCATATTTAAATATACCGGCATCAAAAGTACAGAACCATAAATTATTTTCTTTGTCACCATAAATAGCAGAAACACCGCTTTTTTGCATGAGAAGCTGGCCTGTTACTTTCTTAATATCATTGCCATTGTAGGTATATAATCCCGTTCGTGCAGCAAGCCAAAAAATTCCACGCACATCCTGGTATATGTCATAGTACTGGTTATCATCCGGGAATTTCTGTTTTCCTAATATTTTGAAATTCCCGTTGCTAAGTATTGAGAATCCATACTTGTCTGTCGATACAGCAATTTCATTCTTGTTATCTTCAAAAATTGACCATACCATATTTTCGGGTAGGCCGTTTGCTCTATCATATTTTACAAAAGCTTCATCTATAAACAGTTCAAGCCCTTCATTTGTACCAAACCAAATATTATCTTCTTTATCCTGAAAGATTTCGAATACCAGATCCGAAACTAATCCGTTTTTTACATTATAAGCAATAAAGTTCTTCCTGTCATATCTTACAATACCATGATCTCTTACAGCGAACCATAGATTTCCGTCTTTACTTTCAAATATTTTCAGAATTTGATTATTATATAAAATATTATTACGTGCAAATTTTTTGAATGAATTATTTTCAAAATAATAAAGCCCAGAAACAGTTGCCAGCCATAATCTTTTTTCGGAATCATAAAATAACTGTTTAATTACATTCCTGGGAGAAGGTATTGGAATAGTATAAGTATCTATTGATTTATCAGATATTTTTTGAATAATTGAGCCATTAGCAATCCAAATATTGCCGGCATCATCTTCCTGAATAGTTCTCACATTATCAACAATACGTTTTTTATTAATTCCCTTTATTTTGGTAAATGTACCGTCATATTTAGTAAGGCCTTTTTTACTGCCTATCCAATATGTTCCTTTTTTATCCTCTATTATAACAGAGATATCATTATCAGTAAGTCCGTCCCTATCTGTAAAGAACTCATTTCTCTTCCCATCAAATTTTATTAACCCCCGGGAAGAGCAAAACCAAATATTATTTTTCGAATCTTTGAATAATTTAAAAATATCATTAGACCGAATAGTCTCGTTAGGAAAAGGGAAATTTGAAAAGGATTTTCCATTATAAGTAATAACAGAACTTCCCTCTGCGCACAAGTACATTACTCCATTCTTATCCTGTACAATAGAATTAATCTGTGTTTGTACTAATCCCTCCTCTCCGGAAATAAGTTTGATATTATACTTTTGAGCTTCAATAGAGTATGCCTGCAGAAAAATAAATATAAGGCAGATTTTTAAATATTTATTACTGTACAAAATTAGGTCCTTTTTTAGGCTATCGAACAACGTAATTATCGAAAATAATTTCTTTAATTTCAATTTAAAATACAATCAATTGATACTATTTAAAACTTTAATTTATATGAAATATGGTTAGATTAATTCGCCCTGAAGAAACACTGTTGTTCCCGAATAATTAGCTTAATAATTTTGTAATAAGCTGCAAAATCTGTTTAAAAGTGATTTAAAAAAACGTAAAAAAAAATTTTGGGTCTTTTTTTTATAAAATTGAGAAGATTTTCGGACTAAAAGGAGATTAATAAAAAGGCAGGAAATTGATTCCTGCCTCTGTTAAAGATGTAAAATCTAATAAATTATTCGGTTATTACTAACCCATTAAGGAAATTAGTCATTTCAGTTTTGTATTCTTCAAATAGGTTTTGCGATGTATAAGTTATAACCTGAATAGTCCCCTGTGCACCTGTATAATAATAGCTGTAGTAAACAAATTTAATTCCTTGAATTTCCCCTTCTAATTTTGCGCACATTACTTTTGTCTTGTTAACAATACGGTACTCCTGGAATGTAAACCTGGCATCCGGAGAAACAGATTTAGCATTTGTAAGAGCAGCGCTCAAAAGTGCATCCATAGTCATTTCCATCCTTTCGTAAATGATCATGGAGTAGATCTCCCCGCTTTTATGGTTGAAAACAGCTTTAACCGGGTCAGTAGATTCATTTTTCAACCAGCTGTTTGCATCATACCAAACCGATACTTTTTCTCCTTTGGTAGCATATTGAGTTGATGCCGATGACGATTTTGCAAATGTTTTATTTGAAACAGCTACTTCTTTATTGACTGCATCTGCATATTTCCATGTAAAATCGCTCTTTAGTACAACCTTCTTGCCATCGGAAGTAGTAGCTTCAATATCCTGACAGTAGACCTGAGTCTTACAAACTACAGCAAGTAAAATAATGAATAATAATTTTTTCATAATAACTCCTTTACTATTATTGAATAATCATTTATGACGGAAATTAAAAAAAATCAAAATTAAATGAGAGATTAATAGCTAACTCCGGCTGCAAATTAAAAAATATAATTACCAGTCGCAATTAAATTTTCTTAATGCAAATATATAATATCCTAAATCACAATAAAAAAGCCCGCATAAAAATGGCGGGCTTAAATAATACATTATATAATAAAAATTACTTTATACCTGCAATAGCTTCAAGCATATCGGTAGTCAGGGATTTAGGCCTTTCAAGAGGATAATTTAATGCGCGGGCCCAAATTATATTCGAACAAACGCCGAAAGCCCTGCCAATTCCAAACATAACCGTATAGAATTCATATTCTTTTAATCCATAATGCCACAGAATAATACCAGATTGGGCATCAACGTTAGGCCATGGATTTTTAGCTTTCCCCTGTTCAAGCAAAATTGGAGGAACCACTTTGTATAACAGGTCGACATATTTGAATAATTCATCTTCAGGCATGTTCTTAAGGCAGAATTCTCTCTGTGCAGTATAACGGGGATCTGTTTTACGGAGAACGGCATGTCCGAAACCGGGAATTACATGCCCTGATTGAAGTGTATCAAGAACAAATTTTTTCATTTCTTCTTCAGTAGGGATTTTGCCTCCCATAGCCTTATGCACACCTTGAATCCAGCGGAGCGACTCTTCATTGGCTAATCCGTGTAAAGGCCCTGCAAGTCCATCTAACATGCCGGATATAGAATAATACATATCCGATAACGCACTGGAAATTAAGAATCCGGTATGGGCGCTTACGTTTCCGCTTTCATGGTCACTATGAATAATAAAGAATAATCTGGCTACATCATCAAAAGGTTTTGGTATTCCCATCATATGAGCAAAATTAGCTCCGAAATCCAGAGAAGGATCAGGTTCAATTATATCATGGTTTTTATATTTCCACCTGTAAATAAATGCAGCAATTTCAGGAAGAGTTGCAAGAAGTTTCATTGCATCTTCATAGTAAGCATCCCAATATTCATTCTTTTTCAGGTTATGATAATTCTTAGCAAAAACAGATTCGCGCTGCATAGACAATACTGCAGTTGAAAACATTACCATTGGATGAGAATCTTCCGGCATAGCTTTAATTATGTCGAACACATATGAAGGGACAACTCTTCTTTGTTTATATTCTTTGGCAAGATTAGAAATATCTTCTTCGGTAGGTATTACACCTGTAAGAAGAAGATAAAACAAAGCTTCAATGGTTGGTATCTGAGAGCCTGCCGGCTTAGGCAATTTTTCAAGTAATTCCGGAATTGTAAAATTACGGAATCTGATACCTTCTAAAGGATCAAGGTAAGAAATATCAGTTACCAGTGATTTAATATCGCGCATACCGCCAATAACCTGGCCAATATCAACTTCATCAACTTTAACGTTGCTGAATTCTTTTACAAGCCTGGCTGTCCTCGGGCGCCATGCATCAATTTTGGAAGAAAGGCATTGCTTCATTGTAGACATACTACCTCCATTAAGTTAAAAAACTTTTTCATCAAATCCCGGGTTAATCAACTTTTCGTAACCTGAAACAAAAAATCTAATCTTTCATAACAGCTTCTGCGGCCATTAAACCGCTCTTAATTGCTCCTTCAATAGTAGCAGGAAGTTTTGTGTCTATCCAATCGCCTGATAAGAACATGTTATTTACCGGACAAAAAATATTTCTTCTTTCATTATCTGATGCAACATCCGGTACAAAGGTTGCACATTTTTCCTTTATTATAATTGAATCAATAATTTTGCAATTCACAAAAAAAGGAAAAAATTTTCGGATTTCCAAATAATATTGTCCGATTATCTCATTCTTTGAAAGGGAGATAATATCCTTTGCTGCACTGGTCAAAAGGGAAATATGGGTGCCATGATTAAACAGCCAATGAATTGGTGAACCGGAAAATCCATAAAATTTCTCCTTAAACGGATTTTGGTCCAGCCATAAGTGGAGAGTAATAATAGGTGAGTAAGTCAATTTTGGTAAATTAAATTCGGGTTTATTAGGATAAAATATAATTTTTTCAAATGAATTTAGGGGTACTGCCGAAATAACTGCATCGAAACCGGAATAAACCTTTTCCGCTGTATTAACACTTGCTACTTTATTCCCATTGAGAGAAATTGACCCAACCCTCTCATGGAGGTGAATTTCCCCGCCATTTTCAAGGATGAATTTTTCAGCATTATCTATGAGTGAATGGCCAAGTGAATTTTTAGGAAGCACAATTTTAGATGATTCCCTTCCGCTGAAAAACACAATTCTAAGCACATCCCGAAAAACCTTTGCAGAAGCTTCATCAATGGAGGAATTAAGTGTACCAACAGCAAGAATTTCCCAAAGGTTTGAAATTGCATTTTGAGTCTGCCTGTTTCTTCTCAGCCATTGTGCAACAGTAGCTCCTTCAGGCTTATCTGCATTGTAATAAATATTAAAAATAAAAAAACGGATAACTGAAAATCTTTCCTCCGGAGTAAGTGCTTTATAATTCATTAAAGCCGAAAGTAAATTATAGGGATAAAAACCGGCCCCGGCATCAAGATAATTGATTTCCCCATTTCCATTAACAAAAGGGATCCTTAAACTTTCCTGAAATTCTATTTCATTTAAAGCGCTTATATTTTTAATATAATCCAAAGTATTTTTATAACAGCCCATCATAATATGCTGGCCGTTATCAATAAAATGATTATGTTTGCCGTTGAAAAGAGAGTATGCTCTGCCCCCTAATTTAGGAGAGGATTCAAGAAGTATAATTTTATGGGAATTGCGTAATAAAGAAACTGCTGCAGAAAGGCCCGCCAGTCCCCCGCCGATAATAATGCATTTCTTCATTAATAAACTATGCTGTATTTTAACCAGACGCCAAGAGAGATAAATACTTTTTCAAAATTATTTACGCGAATCTTCTTGCTAAAAACATCGTAATTGTTATTTTCAATTTTATGTAAGAGTTTTTGATAAATATGCTGCATAGAACGCGCAGCAAATAGTGAGGATTTATCTTCTTCGTTTAAGAGTCCGTTAGCTTTATTAAAAAATTCCTGCGCCCGCTCAGCTTCAAACTGCATTAAAGAAACAAAATTCGGATTATAGCTGCCTTCAAGCAATTCCTTTTCTGAATAATTAAATTTCACCAGGTCTTCATAAGGCAAATAAATCCTGCCGTTTTCGGCATCGGCTTTTACGTCACGCAGTATGTTGGTCATTTGCATTGCAAGGCCAAGGTTAACGGCATATTCTTTTGTAGAAGAATGTTTATATCCGAATATTTCAATGCACATCAAGCCTACAGTGGAAGCTACTCTATAGCAATATTCAACCAGATCTTCGAACTTAATATAGCGCTTTTTCTGAAGATCCATTTCCATTCCGATAATCAATTCAAAAAAAGGTTCTACGGGAATATTAAACTGCTTTATAATATTGCCTACTTTATTAAGCATCTGATAATTCGAATGGCCCAGCAGTGCTTTTTCAAATTCAATACGCCATTTACGAAGTTTTTCATATTTTACTTCATCCGGTTCCTGCCCTTCATCTACAATGTCATCCGTCTTTCTGCAAAATGCATAGACAGTATTCATTGCATCCCTTTTAGGAGGAGGAAGAAGACTGAAAGCATAATAAAAACTGCTTTTGCTTTCTTTAGCTATTTCTAATGTAACGTCGCTCATCTATCCCATCAATCCCTTAAATACTAAAATAATATAGTCTATTTTCGTCAAATGAGGCCGCTTATTTAAAGTATCATAATTCATATTTATTATTTTATAAAGAATTTTTTTACCGCCGTAAATAATTAATGAAATCTGGTACTTAAATTTATATGGAAGTATTTCAATTAAAAAGCTTCCTTGCATAAACAATTTCAGATTTCTCTGAAGTTGAAATTTCATTAAGTCCCTGAAACTATCAGAAACTTCTTTTTGGGCGAATAATGATTCACTAATACCGAATCTTTTCATTTCGTCCTGCGGAATATATATACGCCCTTTTTCATAATCAACTGCAATATCCTGATACATGTTAACTAATTGCAATGCCGTGCATACATAATCGGAATATTTATAGCATTCAGGATTTTTAATTTCAAAAAGCTGAAGCATTATTCTGCCTACAGGATTTGCTGATCTCCGGCAATAATCTGAAAGCACTTCAAAATTCTCATATCTGTTTTTTATTACATCCTGTTTAAAGGCCGAAAGCAGGTCATAAAAGTATTCCTGTTTCAGCCCGAACAAATCAAACGTATTTCTAAGCGCTCCCCAGAAACCATGCTGCAATTCTCCTTTAAGACATAGTGTCAGTTCATTTTCGTAGGCATCAAGTTTTTGAAGTTTAACATCGGGCGAATCATTTCCTTCATCTGCAAGGTCATCTGCAGTTCTTGAAAATTGATATACTACAGCAATATGTTTTCTTAAACGTTTTGGTAAAAATCCCGAAACTACCGGGAAATTTTCATAATGCTCTGAAGCTAATTTCAGTGCATCGTTATATGCGTTTTCAATTTCCGACATAAATGGGCTTAAATTAGGCCTTCCAAATTAAAAAAGCAGTTTTTTAATGAAAAATGTGTTCAAATTTATCTAAATAACGGCAAAACTATAAGATTTAGTTCTTTTTGTTTCATAAATTTAGGATATTAATTTAATCAAATTATTATGAAAAAATATTTCTTATTTCTTTTTATCCTCTTAAACGGAGCTATATATGCTCAAAATTATAAAATTGTAATTTTAAGTAATTTAAGCGGATTAAGGACAAATCAAGATTATACCCCGGATTCACTACTTAGTGCAATTAAAAAAGCCGGGGGAGTCAATTCCATTATATGCCTTGGAAGTGCTACTAAAACAGGCACATTCTCTGAAATTGATGATTCTAAGAAATTCCTGGACAGTCTAAAATTAGATTATAAGATTTTATTCGGGCAGAATGAGTTTTTGCAGGGTGCAAACGGTCTGCTTAATATTCAAAAACTTTATGAGAATCAGAATTTCTTTTTTGATGAAGGGAAAATCACATTTATCGGTTTACAGTTAAATGATCTTAAAGATTTTGAAAAGGGACATGTTTCAATTAATAATATTAATTGGCTTAAATCTGCTTTGCCTAAAATAAAAAATAAGAGCATAATTTTAGTGTTAAGTACTGAAATTGAAAAAATAGATAACTTCGAAAAACTTATTCCTATTTTAAAAGATAAAAATGTAGTTGAAATAATAACACCTGAACTGCCTTTCAATATTCCGGATGGCAGCAGTAATGAGAACAACGCAAACATTCCTCCGGCTATTTTTAATTTAATAACATTAAACAACGATACATTGTATACTTATCAATTAAATCCAGGCAGCGATCCTCAACTTTTAGAAAAGAAATTGATGAAAAGTATAAAGCTTGAAGGGATTGCCGGAACAGTTAATGAAGAGCATAATTACACCGAAATTCTAAATATAAACACGACAACCGTATCTAAAGTATTGCATTATAAAAGTAATTATATTATTTCCGATATCAGCGGCAAAATAACAAATTACAATCCCAACTTTACAACAAAATGGCAGTACACTCTTTCCGGCAAACTTGCAGCATCGCCAATAATGGTAGAGAACCGTTTGGTAATTGCATCTGGGGATGGAGATATAATTGTTCTCAATCCGGAAACGAAAGAAGAAATGCAATCAATTGGTGTGGATTGTAATGTTGTTTCTCCCCTTTTAGCAATTGATTACAAAGGTACTAAAGAACTGCTCATACCAAAATCAACTTCATCGGTTAAAGCTCTTGTATTTGGGGATGCACGCGGCAATATTTATTGTTACGATATGGAGACATTACAGGAATTGTGGATTAACAGTGACTCCAAACTTCCCGTAATGCAGGAAATTATTGAGGCAGATAACAAACTTGTATTTAAAAACTGCGTTGGCAATATATTCTGTATAGACAGCAGAACAGGGCTTTTAATCTGGAAATGGGGCTTCAACGAGTCTGCTTCTGATAATAAAACCGGACTCCTGTTTAACGGTAAAGAAATAATTACCTTAACAACAGACAATCAGGCAGTTGGCTTAGACCTCCTTTTAGGGCTTCCTAACTGGCAAATTGAAAACACCTTAATAAAAGATATTTTCATTTCCCCTGCCAATAAAAATAATCTTATTGCTGTAACCGATTATTTCCTTACAATTTTCGACTCCCGGAGCGGTAAAAAAATTAAAGATATAAAATTAAAAGAAAGAAACATTACTAAATTTTTAAATACAGATATTCCTTCAAAGCAGGCTTTCGTTCTTTCTTCGGATAATATACTCTATTCCGTAGATGATTCGTATAATCTGAAAAAAGCTGCTTACATAGGTACATCATCTATAGTTTCATTTTCACTTGATTCAAGCAATCTTTACTTAATGAATATTGACGGCAGCTTTTTTAAAATCCCTCTTAACTGACTATGAATAAATTTGACGGTATCATCTTCGACATCGATGGAACTCTTACATCCACCAATAATTTAATATTTGCTTCCTTTAATCATATTACTAAAAAGTACCTTAATAAATCTTATACATGGAAAGAGATTCAGGGACTTTTCGGGCCGACTGAGAATGTAATCATTAAAGATTTAATAAAAGATCATTATTCCGAAGCCAAAAAAGATTATTACGATTTTTATTCTGAAAATCATAATGCCATGGCTAATCTTTACTCCGGCATACACGACCTCATTATTAAATTAAAAAATAATGGAATACTCCTTTCAATTTATACAGGGAAAGGAAGAGAAAGCAGCGAAATAACACTTAAAGAAACAGGCATATTCGATTTTTTTGATCTGGTAGTTACCGGAGATGACATTCCAGACCATAAGCCATCACCTGACGGCATTACTATTTTCCTTGATACATTCGGCCTTAAAAAAGACAGAATAATAATGGTGGGCGATGCTCCTGCAGATATTAAGGCCGCACGCAATGCGGGAATTAAATCTGCCTCAGTGTTATGGGATAGTTATGCAAAAGAAAAGGTTTTGGAGATGGGAAGCGATTACAATTTCCACTCTGTAGAAGATCTGGCTGATTTCTTATTGAAGTAAATTATTTTTTACTCAGCCATGACTGCGGATTTTGATAATTCCTTTCATTCCAGATTTCAAAATGGAGTATTTTCCCTTCAAGGCTTTCAGTCACTTTGCCAAGCTGTTTACCTGCCGTTACTTTTGTTCCTTCAACTACCGTAATATCTGCAACGTGCCCATAAACGGTTCTGTATTCATCTTTATGCGTAACAATAACAACGCTGCCGTAACCGGGAATCCAATCTATTGCAGAAACAATCCCTTCAGCAACTGCATATACTTTATCATCGCCTGTGGCAAGGATATCAACGCCGTAGTTCAAAGTAACAGTATTTAATTTTTCATTTTTGTTTTCACCAAAATCGCGTGTAATTTTTCCGGATGCAACCGGCCAATGCATTTTACCTTTTAGAGCGCCAAAATTTTCAAATTTATCATAATTAAATGTTTCAACATGTACATTACTGTTATTTACACGGCTTTTAATTTCGTTGGCTTTGCGCTCCCTGTCTGCGTCAATTAATTTTGAAATCATATTCTTAATTGTTATTTCAGCTTTTCTTTTGGACTCAATTTCCTGAACCAGAGACTGTTTATCTTTTCTAAGGGATGAAAGAAGATTCTTTCTCTCCTCTTCCTTCTTTTCAAGAGATTCCTGTTCGTTTTTCTTTGTATCCACAAGCCTTGATTTTTCTAAAAGCTCATTATTCAGATTGGTTTTAATTTCAAGAATACGCTGCTTATCCTCAGTCAGCTTATCGAGCACTTCTTTATGCTTTGTAGTAATGAAATTCAGATACTTGTACCTTAGTATTGCCTGTTGGAGGGATTTAGAGTCAATTATATATTTAATTTCGGAATAGCGGCTGTGCATATAAAACCAAACAATGTACTTCGAATAATTATCTTTAAGCCGCGCAGCTTCCGATTCTATCATACCCTGGTCTTTCTCAACATCAGCAATTTCAGCTTCTTTTTCCGCTTCTTCCTGCGAAAGTCTGTTTATTAATTTTTTAAGGAGCAGAGATTGTTTTGAGATTTTCTCAAGAGACTGCACATTTGCTTTTTCCTGTTTGGATTTAGAGTTTAGCTCAACTTCCAGTTGTGCAATCTGTTTCCTAAGCGCTTCAAGTTCCGCTTTTTTATCATTAATCTTCTGCTGGGCATAAATTACCATAGCCCCTGCAATTGCAATAACTGTAATAAGAAAATATTTAAAAAATGTTTTTACCATTTTACGATTTTCACATCATAAGGTACTATTAAATCAATATTATCTATAGGTTTATTTACTTCATAATTACGGTATTCAATAATAAGCTTTTGCTGAGTTTCTTTGTACTCTAATGTTGTCTTCATTGGTATTGCAATTTCATCTGTTATTTTATAATTAGTATAGGTTCCCGTAAGAATTTCTTTATTAGCATAAGTAATTACTTTATAATTAGAAATAGTCATATCTGACATGTCAACTTTATAATAACATTTCCGTTGGGCAAGGGAATCGTTGAATGTAAGCTGCAAAGATCCCTGATTTGAATTAAGCACTGAAGGCGGGCTTGTAAACCTGTCTGTCATGCTCATAGCACCTGTAAGAGATTCATATAATTCATCAAAGCTGATATCCAATTTAATAAGCTGCTTTAATACTGCCTTGTTATTTTTCCCCGTATAAAGAGTATTATTCATAACATCATAGAACTTAAAATTATTCTTTGTTACAAGCATCTGAGCTAAATCAATTCCAAAAGGCCCGTAGATAATAATTTTAAGTGAATCGGGGCGTTTTACGAAAACTTCAAAATTGCCCGAAAGGCTTTCATCTTGTGAAAAAACATTCAAAGACCCAATTCCGTAAAAAGACTTAATTCTTATCTTATTAATTTCAACTTTTTTTACAAGCCTGTCATAAGAAGCTTCTTTTTCTTCATACACAGGTTTTGACGGTACACATCCCTGCATGAAGCTAATTACAATTGCAGCACAAGTAAAAACAAAGATTATGTTTTTTTTCACTTTTAACCCTTTTCTATTTTCAATTTTATAGTTTCATTTTCCGGTTCAAGTTTCAAAGCTTTTTTCCAATTTTCCAAAGCTTTATCTTTTTTATTCAGCTTTAGATAAACGTCTCCCAGATGGTCATATAGGGAGGAGCTTTTTTCACCGTTTTTTATTGCATCTTCAATATATTTTTGTGCGGATTTCGGATCCCCCATTTTAAAATATATCCACCCTATGGTATCAAGATAAGAAGAATTTTTCGGATCTTTTTCAAGCGCTTTTTTAACCATCTTTAAGGCAGTATCAAGATTTATTCCTCTTACGGAAAGAGAGTATGCATAATTATTTAGAATAACCGATTCAGTTGAATCTAATGATAATGCCTTAATGTACATTTTATCGGAATTGGCATAGTCCTTTTTATTTTCATAAATAAGCCCGGTAATTGCTAATGCCTGAATATTATTAGGATCCACGTCCAATACCCTGTTCAGATACAGAAGAGCATCGTCATTCTGTTTAAGCTGCTGAAGTGTATAACCCAAAGCAGAGAGGGCCATTACATCTCCGGGATTAAACCTTACAGCTTTCTCCAAAAATGGTTTGGCTTCCAGGTGTTTATTTGTCTGAGAAAGAGCCAGCCCGTATAAAAGATTTACACCATAATTTTCAGGGAAATATTTATATGCTTTTTCCATTTCTGTTTTAAGAAGCTGATACTGCCCTTTATCAAAAAGAGCACTGCCGTACCTAACCCAAATTTCAACATTCCAGTCGGCAAGTTCCGATGCTTTTTTATAATATTGAATTGCTATAGAATCTTTTTTATGAGCAGAATAAATTTCAGCAAGATGAAGTTTCACCTGCCAATCCGTTGTATCTTTATCTATAGCCTGAAATATTTTGAAGGCATAATCCCCCGCAGTTGAATCATCTTTTGCTTCGTCTGATAAATTCAGCGCTAGTTTAACTTTGTCGGAATATTTTATTTCAGGACTTGTAATAATTTTTAAATATTCACTGCCTGCTTCACCCCATTTTTTTTGATCCATTAAAATCTGCCCCTTATATTGAATAAAGGTAGTATTGTAAGGATATAGGGTAAGAACATCATTAATTACTTTTAAAGCTTTATCATAATTTTTAGCTTTTATACAAGTCTCTGCGAGCAAATTTTCTAAATAAATACTGGACGGATTAAGTTTAATCAATTCTTCAAGAGTTTCAATTGTCCTGTTAGTATTGCCGATAGATTCATTAATTGCGGCTATCTCAAATAAAATTTCAGGTGTAGGCCCGATTATTTTAATAAGCTTCTCATACATTTCCAATGCAGTTTTAGGATTTCCGGATTTATTTAAATCTGCAAGGCTGAAGTAGGCACGTGTATTGAGTGAATCAATTTGCAGCACCTTTTTATAACAAGCCAAAGCTGAATCTGTAAGCCTCCTTGATTCATAAATAGCAGCTAATAAAAAATAATAATCCGTATTCGGGGTATCTGACTTTACAGCTTTCAAAGCTGTTTGTTCGGCAGGCTGAAGCCGGTTAAGCCTGAAATAATCGGCAGCGAGAGTGAAATATATTCCTCCTGAGGAATCAAACTCTAATGCTTTTTGATATTCCTGTGCCGCTTCATCAAACTTATCTTTCATATCCAGAATTTGACCGGAAATGAAATGCTCCATAGCAATTTTAGTGTTATAAGTAGAAGAGTTAGTATCTATGTTGGATGTATCCCTGATTACATTTGCAGAACAGGCAGCCAGCAGAAAAATTGAGGCAATTAACAACGTTTTTTTCATAAAACTCAAAATAATTAAATAAAAAATATCAATTGAAGCGGTTATTAACAAGGTAAATACTCATAAAATAGATAAATTATGGCTTTGAAATGGCATTTTTTTGTTTACAAGCCAATAATGCCCAATTTTTGACAATTATCTGTACCGGAGAAGAGACGGCACAAACTATTTAATTCTTTTTCTTAACCAAGGGAGATTATGGAAAATTTTGATCTTGCAATAGCTTATACATGGGAATACGATTATGATTTTATTAACCTGCTTGAAAGTGTTTTACAGAGTAACGGGCTTAAAACTTATGTGATAACCTCGGGTAACCTTTCTGAGACCTATGAAAAAATAAGACGCAAAGAAATCTGTTTTGCTGCGCTCTTCGATCGTGCATCCGATGAAGATCCGGCATTTGCAGAACTGCCCAAATTGCTTCTAAAACAAGGCGCCTACATTATCAATAGATATACACCGTCAATTAATAAAGTTGTAACTAAAGCTACGATGCACAAAATACTTTTACGCAATGATTTGAGAGTACCCGATACTTTTATACTCCCCAGCCATGATAAAAGCAGCAACATAGGCATTGAACAAAATGACCTTGATGGCCTGGCTACCCCGTTTGTTGTAAAACCATCATTTTACAACGGCGCCGGGGATGCAGTAAACCTCTTTGCTTACAACCATAATGATATTCAAAATACCAGATTGATTTATACGGATGACCAATTTTTAGTGCAGAAGAAAATTTATCCCCAATACCTGGAAGGGAAACGTGCATGGTTCAGAGTATATTTTTTCTTAGGTAAAATAGTACCTACCTGGTGGGATGATAACACTCACATATCTACAATAATGTTCCCTGATGAAATTGAAAGGCTTAATCTGAAAAAACTTTTAACAATTACAAGGCAATTATCAAAAATTGCAAAACTTGATTATTTCTCTACCGAAATAACATTATCCGAAGACGGCCTTTTTTACTTAATTGATTATGTTAATGACCAGTGCGATTTCAGATTTAAATCTAAATTTTATGACGGCGTTCCTGAAGGGGTTATTATTATTTTTCTGCACAAGATAATTGAGAAAATTCTGTCTCTTCAAAAAAACAAACCTTCTTCAATAGTAAGAAGGATATTTAAGTAGCTGTCATACCTTTCCTGCGTAATTATTCCGCCATCTACGGCTTTAATTACTGCACACCCCGGTTCATGATAATGAGTGCAGGTATTAAATCTGCATTCATCTGCAACAGGAACTATTTCTATAAAATAGAGCCCAAGGTCTTCTTTCTTAATTCCATAAGGATCAAATTCTCTAATACCCGGAGTATCTATTATAAATGTGTTATCATCTATTTTATTCATTACACTTGTTACAGTCGTGTGTTTGCCTTTGTTGGTTGATAGGCTGATTTCGCCCACTTTGAAATTCAGTTCCGGATAAAATGCATTCAGTAATGATGACTTACCTACTCCCGATTGCCCGAAAAATAAACTTATTCTTCCTTCCAGCTCTTTTTTCAATACTTTTATTGATTCTTTGTCATATATCGACGTAAAATAAACATTATAACCAAGATTTGAATAGAGCTCTTTGAAAAATTTTATTTTTTCATCAACCCCCAAATCAATTTTATTGATAATTATATTCACCTTAACTTTAGAGCTTTCCCCGGCAACAATCAGCCTGTCTATAAGTTTATTATTAAAGGTAGGATTCAATGCACTCGATACAATAAAGACATTATCTATATTGCAGGCAATAACCTGCTCAAGCCTTTCGCCTCTCTGTCCTGCGCCTTTAATTCTTGGCGCCTTTCTTGATATGTAATTTTTCCTTTCCTCAATTTTTGTTATAGTACCGGTGTTATCTTCATTGAAATCAAATTCAACCTTATCCCCTACAATGCCTATATCAAGTTTATACAGTTTATCTTTCTTCAGGTTAAATTCTTTTTGAAACTTTCCGCGGAGGTTGCAGCGTACAAGGTTGCTGCCCGAATAAACGTAATAATCTTTACTTTCTATTCTTGATATAATGCCCTTGATAATTACTCCATTTTATCATTTAAAAATAGCAATCATTTAATTAGGCGTCAAGGCGGCGGGGTGTAGATTCCGGTTTATTATTAAAAATAAAAAAGGCATGGATTGCGCCATGCCTTATTTAACCGGAATATATTCAAAATTATCTTAAACCGAGTTTTTCTGCAATTTCTTTTGGAAGAGCATCTTTATGAACCATAATAGATGTTGTAGATAGACGGAAGAAAGGGGCTGAGAAATAGAGATAACCGTTATATGGCCCTCTGGCTCCCCATGAATTTTTCACATAATAAAATTTGTGTCCTGCCTGATCATTGGCAATACCTACAATGTGCATACCATGATCATCTGTTGTCTGATATGAATCATATGCTTTCTGCCTGATTTCAGGAGTAATTACCTGTTCTTCAATAGGTTTCTTAAATAATGCAGGGATATCTTCTTTTTTCATTTTTGTAACATCCTGCTGAGGAACTACAAAAATTCCGCCGTTGGAAATAGCAGGGCCGCCGCCTAAATCTGTTGACCATGCAACTGTATATCCGTTCATAATTGCATTATCTACTACTTGTTCCATTTCATCAAGGGTGATGTTATATGGTGC
>TBL_comb47_HYPODRAFT_10001346_pt1 | contig 32006 bp, 27 predicted proteins | sample TroBogypolimnion_40_FD_10682 | JGI IMG/M metagenome (IMG submission 10682) | reverse complement strand
GGACAAGACACTGGCCGACGCTATCCTCGACCGGTTGGTGCACAACGCCTATAAACTTGATCTGAAAGCAGATGAATCGATGCGCAGAAGAAAATCTACCATTGACGCGAAAACAGAACCTGTGACAAAGTGACATCCCACACCTCGCGGCTACCCGGTCGCAATCCCCGGAACGCTGGTCGCAATCACAGCGGAACGGCGGTCGCAATAACGTCAGGTCACCCGGTCGCAATCATCGGAATACGCAATAGCTTCCGTCAGCATCCGGAAACGGTTATCAGCCCGCCGCATTTCACCCACATTCTGGAGGGCTGCGCTAATCAGCACCAGTGATCTATCGCCCTTGATTGACGATTCAAACATGCCGATGAACTCCTCGCAAAGAATGAAACACCTCAGGTTGCCGAGTCAGCAGACAAGAAAGTGAATTCACGCTCTGCCAAAAAAAACGGGTTGCCGATATCGTGTAGATATTTCGGCAACCCGGCTGTCTTCTGGAGACCCAATGGGCTTTCCGCCCCATCCTCGCGGATGGTTTAGTATTATCGTGTATCAAAATATCCAGTCCGACACAAGGCATCGCAAATTGTGACCAGGCATGGGTTATCTCGGGAAGCGTTCGGCGTTAAGCCATACAACTTTTAACCCGAACTGGGTGTAAAGTCAAATAAAATGCATTGGAGCACCCTTAGAAACAGAAAGATAATCTATCTTAAGCATTCACGTGCGACGACTGACACCTCGCCAGCCTGGGGCCTTCTCACTTCACGTCATTCGTAGACGATAATTTTTTCTCGCTACTGTAGGGCTGTTGCGCCAACAGTAATTTGACATTTTTTATGTTAAGGTTTTTTAAATTACCCCCACCCAATAGTGGCGATTGCGTCACCTGGAAGTAGAGTTGGGTCGCCAATACCACAAGCACTAAGGAGGTAACGAATGCTATGTAGATCTCGATCTTTTTTGGCTTCATGACTCTATATTTTTGCCTGTTTATAAGTTCGAATTCAGCATTGAATTTCTCACTGCCATCAGCATCGGCATCAGACGAGATATTTTCGATTACCCGCAGTAGTTGCTCATCGGTCATTTCTTTGTAGCTTTTGACTTTCCCCTTCACTTGTGCCATGCAAGCCTCCTTTTAGAAATAAAATAACAATCGGCACGTAGCAGGCAGATTGCTTGGATGCCTTCAGGTCGGCCGGAGAATATTGAGGCATCCCATAGCGTCGGGATCCCCCTCCCGTAGATTATCCTAAGGGGAAATGTCTACCAGCCTGACGGTCCTGCACTATCGGGCCTCGAGGTTTTGTGCCGCTTCAGGATGCAAAGGAATCCTCCGTTCCCAGATTCGCAGATAGATATAACACATTAGCTGCTACTTTTCTTATTTTTAATAAATCTTGGTTACGGGTTTGCCCGCTACGCTGGGCAAACACAAAAAGAGGCCCTGATTTCTCAGGGCCTCTTGGACTGCTTTGTATTTAGCTGTATTCCGCGGTATGCCTACGTGGTGCCCGGGACCGGAATCGAACCGGTACGCCCTTACGGACGAGAGATTTTAAGTCTCTTGCGTCTACCAATTCCGCCACCCGGGCTGAACACCGGCAACCCGGCTACTACATGTTGTTGACCCGCTCCCGTAAATCCTTACCGGTTTTGAAAAACGGGGTCTTCTTGCTCGGAATGCTGACGATCTCGCCGCTCTTGGGATTTCTCGCCTCGCGCGGCTCGCGGTCCCGGATGGTGAAGCTGCCGAAGCCACGGATCTCAACTTTGTCGCCGGAGGTGAGCGCATCGCTCATGGCGTCGAATACCATCGAAACCACTGCCTCCGAATCCTTGCGCGTCAGGACGCCACGCACTTCCACCAGCCTGTCAATCAGTTCGCTTTTAGTCATGTCCACACCTCAATAAGCTAATTAAATTACACCTGTCGGCGAAAGTGACGTCCTAGTCTTCAGCGTTCTCGCTGCTCTTCTTCAGCTTCTCTTTCAGCAGGTCGCCGAAGCTGGAGGTTGCTTCACCCTGAGCTCCCATGTACGAGGCGAGTTCTGCCTTGTCGATGGCGGTCTGCAGCGATTTGATGGAGAGGGCAATCTTCTTCTCTACCATGTCCACGCTCAGAACGACTGCCTCAAGCTCGTCGCCCACGTTGGCGAAGTCCTTGGGGGTTGCCACTTTCTCGTGGGAAAGCTCGGAAACGTGCACCAGGCCCTCGATCCCTTCCTCGATCTCGAGGAACACGCCGAAGTCGGTCACGGAGGTGACGCGGCCTTTGACCCTGGAGCCGGGACGGTAGCGACGCGGGATCTCGTCCCAGGGATCGGGCACAAGCTGCTTGATACCCAGGGAGAGTCTCTCGTTCTCGACGTCGATGTTGAGAACGACTGCCTGCACGGTCTGACCCTTGGTGAACAGTTCGCCCGGGTGCTTGACGCGGCGGGTCCAGGAGATGTCGGAGACATGCACCAGGCCGTCGATGCCGTCTTCGATGCCGATGAAGACGCCGAAGTCGGTGATGTTCTTGATCTGCCCTTCGATCTTGGTGCCGACCGGGTAACGCTCGCCAATCACGGTCCAGGGGTTCACTTCGGTCTGCTTGAGGCCCAAGGAAATCCTGCGGTTGCCCGGATCGACGCCCAGGATGACGGCTTCGACTTCTTCGCCGGTCTTCAACAGTTCCGACGGATGACGAACCCTTCTGGTCCAGGACATCTCGGAAACGTGCACCAGGCCTTCGATGCCGTCTTCCAGCGAGATGAATGCCCCGTAGTCGGTGAGGCTAACAACTTTGCCGCGAACCTTCTCGCCTTCCTGGTAGCGGTCGCCCACGTTCAGCCAGGGATCGGGCACGGTCTGCTTGAGGCCGAGGGAGATCTTGCCTTTCTCGCGGTCGTACTTGAGCACCATGACGTTCAGGGTGTCGCCCACCTTGACCATCTCGGAGGGGTGGCCGAGGCGGCCCCAGGACATGTCGGTTACGTGCAGCAGGCCGTCTACGCCGCCCAGGTCGACGAACGCGCCGTACTCGGCGATGTTCTTGACGACGCCTGCGACGATATCCCCTTCCTTCAGGGTTGCCAGGGTCTCGGTCCTCGCCTTGTCGCGGTCCTCTTCGAGGAGTGCGCGGCGGGAAAGCACCAGGTTGCCCCGCTTGCGGTTCAGCTTCAGGATCTTGAACTGGTAGGTCTGGCCGATGAAACGGTCCATGTTGCCGCCGGGACGCAGGTCAACCTGCGAAGCGGGGAGGAAAGCCTCGACGCCGACATCGACGGTCATGCCGCCCTTCACCTTGCCGGTGATCTTACCTTCGATGACGCCGCCTTCGCCGGCTGCGGCGATGGTTTCCCAAGCAACCTGGGAATCGGCCTTCTTCTTGGAAAGGACCATATGGCCGCGGATGTTCTCGCCGCGCTCGAAGTAGACATTCACTTCGTCGCCGACCTTAACCTGCAGTTCGCCAGCCTCATCGATGAACTCGCCGATGCGGATGCAACCCTCTGACTTGTAGCCGACATCGACCAGAACCACGTCTTGCTCGATCTGGACCACCACGCCCTTGACGACTTCGCCGCTTTGCGGCTGCCTCAGGCTGTCTTGGAAGAGGTCGGCGAACTCGCCTTGCTCTGACTGCTCCAGCTCCTCGTCAGTATCGTGTAACCGCCTAATCGGCATATCTTTTTTCTTAAACGTCTTTTTTTCGTCACCCATCGAAGACCGTACCCCCTGAAGTAATTCTCTCTAAAATCGAGCTAATTTATCACATCTGTGAAATAATTCAATCTATTTTATCCCTATCTATCTCTGCAATGCGAGCTAAGACGTCATCGATGAGCCATTTCGGCGTCGAGGCGCCCGCAGTGACCCCGACTTTCTCCACTCCGGCGAACCAGGACGGGTCCAATTGGCTCGCCGTTTCGATGTGGTGGGTGCGCGGCAAAAGCTCCGAGCAGACCTCCGCGAGCCTCTTGGTGTTGGCCGAGTTGAACCCCCCGATGACGACCATGCAGTCGACCTTGCCGGCGAGTGCCTTGGCCTCCTCCTGGCGCACGGCCGTCGCGTCGCAGATGGTGTGGTAGACCCGGATCTCCCCGCCCTTCCCCAGGCAGGCGGTCACCACCTGCTTCAGGTTCTCGAAGGACTGGGTGGTCTGGGCGACCACGCCGATCTTCGCCATGCGGGGCAGCCGCTCCGCCTCCTCGCCGCTCCCCACCACGTAGACCTTGCCGGTCGCGTAGGAAACGATCCCCTGCACCTCCGGATGGTCGGCATCCCCAACCACGACGACGTCGTAGCCGGCGCGCGACAGGCTCGCCACGTGCTCCTGCGCCTTCTTGACGAACGGGCAGGTGGCGTCGACGATCTCCAGGTTGCGGCTGATGGCCGCCTCCAGTTCCTCCGCGGCGACGCCGTGGGAGCGGATGATGATGGTGCCGCTCTCTACTCCCGACACGTCGGACAGGGGCTTCACCCCCATCTCCTCGAGCCGCTGCACGACCTGGGGCGAGTGGATGATCGGCCCCAGGGTGTAGGTCTCGCCACCCTTGTCGGCCGCCTCGAAGGCGAGGTGGGTGGCCCTTTTCACGCCGAAACAAAATCCGGCCTGCTTCGCCAGTATGACTTCCATTAGTTGCTCCCCTCTTCGAAATGCGCCGAGCTCTCCGATATTTTACCCCAGCCCCACCCCGGCCATCCCCTTGAAGGGGAGGAACAGATGATGGTAGCGGAGGATTGGGTAACTATCGGTCCCGTGCTAGGCGCCCAGCCTTTGCTTCACGGTGGACTCCATGAACTCCAGCACCTCTTCTATGGAGAGCGCCGTGGAATCGACCGGCACCGCGTCCTCCGCCTTTCTAAGCGGCGCGTGCTCGCGCCCCTCGTCCTGGCGGTCCCGGCAGACGACCTTGGCGATGGTCTCCTCCAGCGTCGCCTTTTCACCGCGGGCGACCAGTTCCAGGTAGCGGCGCCGGCCGCGCTCCTCGGCACTCGCGAAAAGGTAAAACTTTACCTCGGCGTCGGGAAACACCACGGTGCCGATATCGCGCCCCTCCAGAATCACACCGCCTTCTTTACCCATGACCCGCTGCATGGCGAGCAGGGCGTCGCGCACCGGCTTTCTGGCCGAGATGCAGGAGGTCAAAAGACCAACCTCCTCGTTCCTGATGGCGCTCGAGACGTCCTCGCCGTTCACCAGCACCCGGCAGTTCTCGGCATCGCGCTGAAAGGTGATGGAGAGTCCGCGGCAGAGTTCGGCAAGCTTCGCATCTTCCTCGCAACTGATGCCCGCGCGCTGCGCCATCAGGGCAACGGCCCGGAACATGGCACCGGTGTCGATATGCAGGTAGCCCAGGCGCCGCGCCAGCATCTTGGTGATGCTGCTCTTCCCCGCGCCCGACGGGCCGTCAATGGCAACGATGACCCCATTTACCCGGGCCGCGCTCAACGGGAAACCACCCCGGTCAAGAGTTCCAGGAAGCCGGGGAAGGAGGTGGCGATGCACTCCGTGTCATCCACGCTGGTTTCCCCGCTGGCGGCGAGCCCCGCGACCAGCATGGACATGGCGATCCGGTGGTCACCGAAGCTCTCGGCCTGGCAGCCGGCCAGGCGCTCCACGCCGGTGATCTCCATGCCGTCAGGTGTCTCCACGACGCTCACACCGGCGCGGCGCAGGTTCGCGGCCATGGCGGCAATGCGGTCGGTTTCCTTCACCCGCAGCTCCGCGGCTCCGCTTACTTTGGTCGTGCCGGCGGCCAGCGAGGCCGCGACGCAGATGGCGGGGAATTCGTCGATGGCGCGCGGCACCAGCTCGCCGGAGATCTCCATGGCGTGCAGCTTCGAGTAACGCACCCGGATATCGGCGACCGGCTCGCCCGACTGCTCGCGCGGGTCCAGGAGTTCCAGGTCGGCCCCCATCCCCTTGAGGATGTCGATGACCCCGGTGCGGGTCGGATTGATCCCCACGCCGCGGATCAAGAGCTCGGACCCCGGCACGATCAGGGCGGCGACCATGAAGAAGGCCGCCGAGGAGATGTCGCCGGGGACCGCGATGTCGCTTGCCACCAGTTCCACGCCGCCGGTGAGGCGCACGCCGCCGGGGAAGCTTTCCACCTGGGCCCCGAAGTGGCGCAGCATGCGCTCGGAGTGGTCCCGGGAAAGGTGCGGTTCCCTGACCGTCGTCACGCCTTCGGCGTAAAGTCCGGCGAGCATGATGGCCGACTTCACCTGGGCGCTGGAGACCGGCGAGCTGTACTCGATGCCCTTAAGCTTGGTCCCCTGGATGGCGAGCGGCGCCTTGTCGCCGCCGGCGCGCCCCGAGATGCGGGCGCCCATGAGTGCCAAGGGCGCCACGACCCGCTTCATGGGCCGGGCCCGCAGGTACTTGTCGCCGGAGAGCACGGAGAAGAAGTTCTGTCCGGCCAGCAGGCCGGTGAGAAGCCGCATGGAGGTGCCCGAGTTGCCGCAGTCCAGCACGTCGGCCGGCTCGGAGAGGCCGTGCAGCCCCTTGCCGTGGATGATCAGCGTCTCGCCGTCGTCCTCGACCTGCACCCCCATGGCGCGAAACGCCTCCAGGGTGGCGAGGGCGTCCTCGCCGCGCAGAAAGCCGGTGACCTTGGTGACGCCGGTCGCCAGCGAGCCGAACATGATGGAGCGGTGCGAAATGGACTTGTCGCCCGGTACGGTGATCTCGCCCCGCACGCCTTTCGCGTTTTGCACGGTGTAGCTTTGCATAAATACCTCTAGGCACAAGACCTTTAGCCACGGAGAAAATCTGAGGAAATCTGAGAAGACCGAAAAACTTGAGGTTTACATCTCCACGGCCTTCTTTCCTGCCCCGCCGCCCCACCTGCGGCTGTAGTAAGGCACCTGACTCTGGTTTACAGTATCGCGTCGCGCTTTTGCTTCGAGTTCAGGAAGAAGCATTCCAGCGCGCTGGAATCGCCGGTCTCCACCATCGCGCGCAGCTTGGCCAGGTAGCCCGCGAAGAAATCCATGGTCTCCAGGATCGCGTCCCGGTTGGTGAGCGCGATGTCGCGCCACATGACCGGATCGGAGGAGGCGATCCGGGTGAAGTCCCGGAATCCCCCGGCGGAGAAGGAGAGCAGCTCCCCGCCGAAGCGGTCGTAACCGTCCACGGCGTTCACCAGGGAATAGGCGACCATGTGCGGCAGATGCGAGATGGCGGCCACCACCCGGTCGTGCTGCACCGGATCCATGAGCGGCACCGAAGAGCCGGCCAGCTTCCAGATTTCAATCACCTTGGCGAGCGCGGCGGGATCGGTTTTGGGAGTCGGCGTCACGATGCAGCGTTTGCCCTGGTAGAGCGTGGCGAAGGAGGCCTCGACTCCGGAGTGCTCGGTCCCGGCAATCGGGTGACCGCCGACGAAGAAGGTACCCTCCGGCATGAGCGGCTCGCAGGCTTCGACCACGTATTCCTTAACGCTCCCCCCGTCGGTGACGACCGCGCCGGGCGCGAGGTAGGGCGCTATCTGTGCCACCACGCCGGGTATGGAACAGACCGGCGTGGCGATGAAGACCAGATCGGCCCCGCGCACCCCTTCCCTGGCGTCCAGGGAGTAGCGGTCCAAAACGCCCAGCTCCACGCCCCGTTTGAGGTTGGCTTCGCCGCGTCCGATGCCGACCACCTCGCCCACCGCGCCTTTTTCGCGCAGCACCCGGGCCAGCGAGCCGCCGATCAGGCCGACGCCGATCACGGCCAGACGTTTCACCAGCGGCAAATCGGCTTGACTCATGAACGGGCCCGCGGGTAGGAGCCGAGCACCTTGACGAACTGGCAGCAGGCCGAGAGTTCCTGCACAGCGACGGCAACCTGGGGGTCGCTGATGTGACCGGTCAGGTCCAGGTAGAAGATGTACTCCCACGCCTTCTTCTTCAGGGGGCGCGACTCTATCTTGGAGAGGTTGATGCCGCGCTTGGCGAAGGGCTCCAGCATCCGGTGCAGGATGCCGGGCTCATCGCGGACCGAGAACATGAGCGAGGTCTTGTCGTCGCCGCAGGGGTCGGCCAGTTTGCGGCCGATCACCAGGAAGCGGGTGAAGTTATTCACCTGGTCCTCGATGCGCGCCTTCACGACCTTCAGGTTGTAGATTGAGGCGGCGTACTCGCTGGCGATCGCGGCGGCGTTGTAGTCCTCACCGACGATCTGGGCGGCGAGCGTGGTGGAGGCGACGTCGACCAGCGGCACGTTCGGGAGGTTCTCGGCGAGCCATTTGCGGCACTGGGCCAGCGGCTGCGGGTGCGAGTACACCTTCTTCACGTCCTCGAAGCGGCCGGTCCGGGAGAGCAGGAAGTGGGAGACCTCCAGGAGCACCTCCGCGTTGATCTTCAGCTCGCTCTCCATGAACATGTCCAGGGTGTGGGAGATCATCCCCTCGGTGGAGTTCTCCACCGGGACCAGCCCGTAGTAGGCCTCGCCCTTCTCCACCGCCTCGAAGACGGCGGGGATGGAGCGCTCCGGCGAGAGTTCGGCCGAGAGGCCGAACTGCTGCATGGCGGCCAGATGGCTGAAGGTCGCCTTGGGGCCGAGGAACGCCACCTTCATGGGGGATTCCAGGGCGAGCGAGGCCGAGATGATCTCGCGGAACACCCCGCGCACCGCGTCAGCCGGGAACGGTCCGGGATTGGCGGCGGTCAGCCGCTCGTAGATCTCCCGCTCGCGGCTGGGCACGTGGAAGTCGCTCTGCGCCTGGGATTTCAGGGCGCCGACCTGCATGACGAGGGTGGCTCGTTGGTTCAGCAGGTCGAGGATGCGGTCGTCGACCGCGTCTATTTCCTGTCGGAGTTTTGCCAGCGTTTGCTTTTCTTGCAAGCTTTAGGTCACCTTTTAGGCAGGGATAGTGGCAGCCAGCGAAGCGTACACTTATAGTTCAAGCCACTTCATTTTGCAACGTTTTTTTGGATTTCTTCCTTTCCACGCCGTGCCTTGACACATCTCCCCCGGGTCCTGCCGATAGGGGGCGCATTGAGTCCCCCCTATGGAATAGGGGGGAAGCTGAACGCAGTGAAGCAGGGGGGTGTTTGGCCGGGAGAAAGACCCCCCTGTCTCGCTGCGCGAGCCTTCCCCCCTACTGCGCAGGGGGGACACTGCCGAATCCCCTATCTCTCACCCCACCTCGGGATGGGCGTCGGGGTTCATCGGGTTCATTCGGACCGCCAGGGAAAAGAGGTAGGGATAATCCTTCTTCAGGTGCCACATGTAGGAGACCCACTCGATCAGGAGATGAGTGTGGGCCCGCTTCATGTCGCCGGAGAGGTGGTCCATGTCGGATTCCGGCAGCCCTTCCAGACTGCGGCGCGCCTGGAGTTCCTCGATCAGGTGGAATACGGCCCAGAGGAGGTCGGTGAAGGCCGCGTGCTCCAGCAGGTTGGGGTTTTCCATCAGCATCAGCATGGTCCCCTTCTGCTCCGCCAGGAAGCTCTTGAGCGCGGGGAGGTCGCCGCGGCGCGAGTCCAGTCGGATATCCTGCCCTTTCAGGTAGTCGTGGGCCGCCACGAAATCCTTGTCGCGCCACTGGGGGGTCGGGCGCAGCGCCTTGGTGAGCTCCGCGCCGTCGGGGAAGAAGCCGAGGAAGTCGCGCAAAAGGTGGGTTCCCACCTCGCTAAAGAAGATGCCGATCACCATGTTCATCTTCTTGAGCATCGCCTCGCGCTCCCGTTCCTTGATGACGCGCTCGATCATCAGGGTGACGAAGAGAACGTACACCGGGAGGAAGGCGACGTTGGACATGAAGCTGAAGCCGATCTCGCCGGCGCGCCCGAAGAGGAAGTAATCGGCGAGGTAGAGGATCAGGGAAACCAGCAGCAGGAGCCAGACGATCTTGTCCTTGGGCATGCGCATAAACTTCAAAGGGGACCTCCATTTAAATAAAGCCTAACCAAGAGGACACAGAGTACCACAAAGGAAAATCAAAAACGAAGCCGAAGCAGGCCTAAACAAAAGATCTTAGACTTTTTAGGGGGTTTCCTCTGTGATCCTCTGTGCCCCTCTGAGGTGAAGCCTTTGACTCTTTAGACATTCGGGCAACACATCATCCGATGCGACGCAGGCCGTCCGCCACCTTGATAGTCGCGCCCCGCCAGGTCGGGAAGATCCCCGAAACCACGCCGACGATCAGGGAGGCGAGCAGCTCCAGCAGGATGGTCTCCCGGGAAACGCTGAAATAGGGGAAGTACTGGGCCAGCTCGCTCTCGATCGAAAGCGCCGCGGGGAAGGTGCAGAGCACCCCGACGGCGCCCCCCAATAGCGAGATGGTCACCGACTCGCCGAAGATGAGCAGACCCAGGTGGCTCGCCTTGAAGCCGAGCGTCTTCAGCGTGGCATACTCCCCGATCCGCTCGCGCGCCGTCATCGCCATGGTGTTGGCGGCGACCACCATGATGATGGCGATCACCATGTAGGACACGATCTGGATCGCCACCATGATCGCCTCGGTCATGGAGACGAACCCCATCTGGAAGGCCTTCTCGGTCTCGGTCAGGGTCTCGGCCAGGGAGTTCTTGAAGAGCGCGTCCACGGCGAGGGAGACCTGCGGGGCGATCTCCGGGTTCCTGACGCCGATCATGTAGAAGCCCGCCTGGTCGGCGCGCCGCGGGGTGATCTTCTTCATGGTCTCGTTCAGGTAGTCCCAGTGAAAGAGCAGGATGCGCTCCTCGGTGGTCTTCTCTGCGCCGCGGAAGATGCCGTCCAGCACGAACTCCCACTGCCCCGGGTAGATGGTCCCCTTGAGGGTGATCAGGTCCCCGACCTTCCAGCCGTAGGTCTTGGCGAGCTTGCGCCCTACGATGCACCCCTTGCGGTCCAGTAGGAAGTTGCTTTTCTCCTTGGGGTCCAGGATGAATTCGGGGTAGAGGTTGAGATAGCTTTGCGGCTCGACTGCGTAGTTGGCGAAGAAATGCTTCTCATCGATGTAAACCCCGCCAAACCAGTTGCCGTAGGCGACCGATTGCACCCCGGGCACTCCGCGGATGCGCTCCAGGTAGGAGACCGGGAGCGGGAAGATCAGGGAGATGGCGTTCCTGGTGACCAGGCGGGTGGCTGAGGCGTGCTCGGCGCCCGAGTACCAGAGCCCGACCAGGGTGCGCAGCAGGCCGAAGGCAAGCACGGCGACGGCGACACCAACCACCGTCAGGATGGAGCGCAGCTTGTGCCGGAACAGGTTCCGTATGATGAATTTGATCATGAACATGCGATTGTCCACCAAAACTAAAACCATTGGCCACGGAGGGAATCTGAGGAAATCTGAGAAAACAAGTAACCTCACGGATAGACACCATTACCTGCTTATTGCGTCGGACCAGAGGCAAGGTAACTGCTTAACACGGGGAAAGTCAGAATCAGAGATCGGACTTCCCTTTGGATTTAAAGCGTTCCTCAGATTTTCTCAGATTTTCTCCGTGGCAAATTTTGTCAGCTCGCTCGTAATGCGGTCACGATGTTCATCCGGGAGGCCCGGACCGCCGGCAGCATGCCGCCGATGAAACCCATGACGACGGAGAAGAGCAGCGACTTCCAGAGTATCCCGAAGGTCAGGGTGAAGGAGAAGGCGAGTTCGGAAAAGGATGCCCAGTTCATGGTGGAGATGGTGATGAGCTGCATGAAGGAGGCGGCTCCCACCCCCAGTATCCCGCCGCACAGTCCCAGCAAAAGCGCCTCCATGAGGAAGGCGGAGAGGATGCTGACCCTTTGGAAGCCAAGGGCCCGAAGCGTGCCGATCTCGCCCACCCGGTTGGCGACGGCGGCGTACATGGTGATGGTGGCGCCGATGACTGCACCTATGGAAAAGACGACCGTGAGCACCATGCCGAGGATGCGCAGGAAGCGCGCCATCGACTCGGACTGGTCCAGGTAGTAGCGGGTCTCGCGCTTCGTCTCGACGGTGAGCCTCGGGTCCCCCTCCACCCGCGCCTTGAAGGCGTCGAACTCGGCAGGGTTGCGCATCCGGAAGATGACCGAGGAGTACACCGGGCGGCGAAAGGCCTGCATCATCTGGTCCGAGTCGCCCCAGATCTCCGAGGAGAATCCGGTGGTCCCGGCGTCGAAGATCCCTACCACCCGCCAGTCGCGCATGCCAAAGCGCAGGGTCTCGCCCATGCCGCACCCCTGGAAGCGGCGCGCGATGCTCTCGCCCGCGACCACCTCGGCGGAGCCCGGCCGCGGCATGCGCCCGACCTTCAGGTGCACCGCCGGCCGCAGCAGCAGCGAGGCGGCGCTCACCCCGCGGATCACCACGTTGGCCGGCTTGTCGCTGCCGCGCTTTTTCAGGTTGATCAGCACCACCAGCTCCTTGGCGAGCAGCGGGTTGCCGTCCGGGCCGATCGCCACCTCCGGCTGGCTCTCGATCAGCGCCGCCTGGCTGCGCTCCACGGCGCTTTGCACCTCGGAATTGGCCGATTTCCTGATGACGATGGCGTTGTCCGGCGAGCCGGTCGCCACCAGGGTCTGCTGCAGCCCCTCGGCGAGCATCAGGGTCGCCGCGAAGACGAACACCACGAGCCCCATGCCGCTCGCGGTCAAAAGGGTGGTGAGCCGCCGGGTCCAGAGGTTGCGAAAGCTGTAGGAGTAGGGGATGCCCATTGCGCCTCTATCAGTCAAATTAAGCTACTACTCCCCCCGGTGGGCTAGCAGGCGATCCGGAAACGGCAGTTGCCGAGAACGCAGGTGTCGCAGACAACCTCAGGCATTGCCGACGTCGGCCAACGCTTCCTCAATGTCAGGCATGGTAACTGCGATTCCCTGCTCCTTGAGATATCTTCGGGCGGATACTGGATCGAGTCCAAGAGATTCAGCCAGTTTGCCGAGGCTGATCAGGCCCTCCTGGTAGGCAGCCAGGGCCATTTGTTGGCGGCGTTGCAAGGCGGCGTCCGCCGGCAAATCCAAGTCAATTTTCACTGAGCTCCCCCTTCTCCAGGTGCCGGATGATGTGGGCCTTCTCGGCCGCGCGCGGGTCGTGGGTCACCATGATGACGGTCTTATTGAACTCGCGCACCAGCCGGTCCATGAGCTGCAGGATCTCCTCGGCGGAGGCGCGATCCAGGTCGCCGGTCGGCTCGTCCGCCACCAGGATCTCCGGATCGGTGACGATGGCGCGCGCAATGGCGACCCGCTGCTGCTGGCCGCCGGAGAGTTGGGAGGGGTAGTGGTCCATGCGGTCGGCGAGCCCGACCACGGAGAGCACCGCCTCGACGTGGTCGCGCCGCTGGCGCCTTTTGAGCGAGGTGAGCAGCAGGGGGAGCTCGACGTTCTCGTAGGCGGTCAGCACCGGTATCAGGTTGTAGAACTGGAAGATGAAGCCGACGTTGCCGGCGCGCCAGCGCGCCAGCTCGCTCTCGGAGAGCCGGGTGATCTCCACGCCGCCGATCAGGATGGAGCCGCGGTCCGCCGAGTCGATGCCGGCGATCAGGTTCAGGAGGGTGCTCTTCCCGGAGCCCGAGGGCCCCATCAGCGCCACGAACTCGCCCTCGGCAATGTCGAAGCTGATGTCGGAGAGGACCGGTAGGATCTGGCTCCCCCGCCGGTAGCTCTTGGAGAGGTTGCTTATGACGACAATCGGCGCGCTCGGCTCCCCCATGGCTACTTTTCCGCCGTCTTGACGCGGCTTTGATCGTGCAGTTTTTCCAGCGGCTTGACGGCGATGCGGCTGCCGGCCTTCACGCCGGAGACCACCTCGACTTGGTCGCCGACCCGCGCCCCGAGGGTCACCGGGGTCTGCACCACATGGTCGCCCTGCACCACGAAGACGACGCTCTTGCCGTCCCGGGTGGCGACCGCGGCGGGCGCCAGCGCGACCCGGGCACGCCCCTCGCCCGGCCCGACCGGACGCTCCAGGAAGGCGACCTTGGCGCTCATCTCGGGAAGCACCCGGGGATCACGGTCCAGGAAACGGACCTTCACCATGACGCTCCCCTTGCTGCGATCGGCAGTCGGCACGATGGTGTGCAGCACGCCGCGGAAGCGGGAGTCCGGCAGCGCGTCCAGCAGGATCTCGCAGGGCTGCCCCACCCGCACCTTGCCGAGGTTGGACTCCGAGACGTCCGCCTCCACCTCGAGCGAGCTCATGTCCGCCAGGGTCACGACCGCGGCCTTCGCGTTGGCGGCCGCCGCCAACGGCGACACGATGTCCCCCACGTCCGCGTTCTTGGTCAGCACGACCCCGTCGAAGGGGGCCCTGATCTGGGTGTATTCGAGCGCCACCGCGGCCCCGGTCAGGGCTGCCTGCGCGGAAGTGATCGAACTGAGGGTGCCGGCCGTAGCCGCCACGTCCCTGTCGTAGCGCGCCTGGGCGGTGTCGTAGTCGGACCGGGAGATGATCCCCTGGTTGATAAGTTCCTTGGAGCGCGCCAGGCTGCGCTCCGCATCCTTTTGCTCTACCCGCGCCTGCTCCAGCGCGGTCCGGGCCGTGGCGAGGTTGGCGGCGGCCTGCGCCCTGGTCGCCGCGACATCGCCGCTCTCCAGGCGGGCCAGGAGCTGGCCGGCCTTCACCACGCTCCCCTCCTCGACGCCGAGCCAGTCGAGCCTGCCGGTCGCCTTGGAGGAAACGGCAGCCTTGCGCTGGGCCACCACGTAGCCGCTCGCGTTTAACAGGGAGAAGGTCTGGGACGGGTAGACCAGCGAGACCGTGGCAACCTCCACCTCGATGCTGCGGTGCAGCGCTACCCTCCAGGCGACCAGTGCCAGTAGGAGGATCGCTATGCAGGTCACCGCCCAGAAGCGCCCCCGTTTCCCCTTTTTGGGGGCGGCGGAGTAGCGCTCCTTGTCGATGGTGAGTCTATTCAGGTCTTCTTGAGCCATGGTCCGTTCACCCCGTTGCCACGATTCTAATGCGCGGTTTTACATACCACTTTTACCATAAGCTGTGAAGCTTAATTTGGTTATAACTCCTGCACCAGGACCTCCGTCACTTCGAGGTCCGGGCGCTCCTGGAGCAGCCAGCGCTCCAGCTCCTGCAGCAGGCGCCTGGCGTCGGCCGGGCTTTGGGCGAGCGTCACGAAGGCGAGCTCCGAGTCGCCCGGCTGGTCGTGCAGACCGGCCTCGCTGCAGGCGACATTGAACCGGTTGCGGGACCGGGCCAGGATGCTCTTCACGATGGACCGCTTCTCCTTGAGGGTACGGCTGGTAAGCCGCAGCCGCAGCATAAGCAGTAGCACGTGCATGCTTTAGGACTCCTTCTGGTGGCTTTCCGATGGAATTCTGATTACTATGCAACCGGGGCTATTTCGTGTTCTGCGCTTCGACTCCGCTCAGCGAACGGAAGATCCCGGCACGGAACCGGAAGCGAAGGGCGGTCCCCGAGCGGAGCCGAAGGGCGCGGGGTCGGACTTGCCTTCTGCCATGATCGCGCCTGCCAACCAAGGTCGGCAGGAGGATTCCCAGCTAGATTCTAGCACCTGATGGCCCGGTCCGCCAAGTGTTCCCCTGTATACCGGAAGCACCCGCCCCGGAGGCATTCTCAAGTTGTCATGAGACGGCAAATTCGCTACACTGGGCGCCTTGTCGCAAAAGGAGCCGTCATGACCTATTTCCGCCGCATCGCCCTTTTTTCTCTTCTCCTTGGCACGCTCACCGGATGCGCCGCTGTGTCCCTGCAGACCTCGCCGCTTCCCGAAGGGTTCGCCGTCAGGAATCTCGCCAAGGCCGATGCTGACGCGCCCTTCTCGGTCAGCCGGACCGGCAGCTTTGCCGTCATCTCGGAGAAAAACCTCCAGCTCATCGATGCCTCCGGCGGACCCGGCCGCAGTATCGCCAAGGCGCCGGCCACCGATCTCAGCTTTTCGCCCAGCGGTGAGCGGCTGGCGGCGGCCTTCGCGACCCCCAGCCAGAGCTTGCTGCAGCTCTTTGACCTGCAGGGCAAGATCATAGCCGAGGCGCTGGTTCCGGGGAGGATCACCTCCCTCGCGTGGCGCTCGGAAAAGGAGCTGCTGGCAACCGCTCTGACAATCAAGAAGTTCAGCTTTGGCTCCGAGCTGAGCTCGACGCTCTTTCGTTGGGACACGGTGGCCCCCCCGGTCGCCACCCTGCTGAACGACGTAACCGCCAGACTGAAGGTCACCAAGCTGCCGGAAGAGATCCTCTACAAGTCGCTCAGTTTTGCGATCTCCCCCTACGGAGATGAAATCGCCTACTGCGCCCTGAAAGATCCGCCCCTCTTCCTCCCGTACCTGCGCATCGTCGTCAGACACCTGGAAAGCGGCGCTGAGCGTCAGGTTGCCGAAACCGGCATCGGATCGGGCGGTCCCATCTACCACCCTGACGGTGAAAGCCTGCTGGTCGGTGACCGTCGGGCCATGACCCGCCGGTTCGCGATTCCCGCGGGGAAGGAGATCGACGCCTGGCCGTCAGCGGGTGACCGCATGGCGCTCTCCCCATCCGGCTCCTATCTCCTGATGGACGGGCGCCTGTTCCTGGGTGGCCGAGATATCCTCAGCTTCCCGACCCAGTCGGCGGCGGCCTTCCTGCCGGACGGCTCCGGGATCGCCATCAGCTACGAGGGATCACTGTTCCTGGTCACCGGCCTTAACGACCCGCCGGTCCCCAGACTGCCCAGGGATCTGGACCGCACCCTCGAACTGCGCCGGCTGCGGGCGCTCGGGCTCATCACGGATCAGGAGTTCAAGGCCCGCAAGACGAAGGCGCCCGCGCTGTGATCGGGAGAGCGGGCTTTTGCTTCCTCATTTTTTCGGCACTGTTTCCCACTGCAGCGCTCGCCTCTGAGCCGTGCCTTCCCTGCCACCTGGAAAAGACCCCGGCGGCCGTGGCACAGTGGCAGGGGAGCGCCCACGCCAGGGCGCAGGTCGGCTGCGAGAAGTGCCACGGGTCGGACCATGAGAAGATCGTCAGTGGCGCGGCCCGGGTCGACATGAGGGTCTGTGCCCCCTGCCACCAGAAGGCGTTTCGGGAGCACAAGGCGAGCCGCCACGGCATGGGACTTCATTCCGGCTGGGGTTGCACCCGGAACCGGCCCAGCCTGAAACGGGACGAGTGCCGCTTCTGCCACCGGGATGGGGACCGGGTGCCGGACTCGGGGGTGCAGTGCGCCCGCTTCCTGAAGCAAAGCGCGGAGATGGGGGAGATCGGCTGCAACTACTGCCACTCCGTGGAGAATTCCTGCGACTCCTGCCATTCCAAGCACGCCACGGACCTGAAGATCGTGCGCGACCCGAATTCCTGTGCCAAGTGCCACATGGGGCCGGACCACCCGCAGTGGGAGATGTGGCAGACCTCGCTGCACGGCACCCTGAACGTCAGCGCCGGCCGGGCGATGGGGCCGGACTGCCAAAGCTGCCACATGCCCAAGGGGACCCACGACGTTTCGACCGGCATGACCATGAACTCGGGAGGCGTGCCTTTCTCAGCCGAACAGGCCAAGGCCGGCCGGGAGCAGATGGTGCAGACCTGCTCCGGCTGCCATGCGCCCGCCTTTGCCAGGCGCGAACTGGAGCGCGGCGACGCGGTGCGCACCCAGAGCCTTGACCTGCTGAAGCAGGCCGAGTCGATCATCTGGGACCTGAACGACCGCGAACTGCTCGACCCGATGCCCATCGACCGGGAGCCGCATCCCCTGAGCGGACCGCGGCTGGTGACGGACAGCCAGATGCTCTACGAGGACACCTCCCACATCGAGCGGCTCTTCTTCAAGATGAAGAAATACGATTACGCCCGCACGGTCAAGGGTGCCTACCACCAGAACCCGGCCTACACCCACTGGTACGGCAACGCCGAGCTGAAGATGGACCTGGTGGATATCAAGAGCGAGGCAAGCCGGCTCAAGGAGAGGGGCAAGCGCGGCCTGCCGGGGGGAAGCGCCGAGGAGGCGCTGGAAGTGCTGAAGAAACGGTACGAGCGCGGCGCCCTCTCGCCGGAGCAGTACGCCACGGAGAAAGCACGGGTGCTGGACCGGATCAAGTAACTTTTTGCGGTTCATCGTTCCCGCGCTCCTGCGTGGGAACGGGATCTCAGGACGCTCCGCGTCCAGCGCCGGAGGCGCCGCGTTTCCCCCCGCGCTGCAGAGCGGGACGCGGGAGCGTCCCTGGATGCATTCCCACGCGGGAGCGTGGGAACGATAGTATGTTCGCTGTGCGCACTGATTCCCCTTTCCCGGAGGGCGAGGGAGAGCTTAGCAAAGCCGTCCGTGTTGAAAGTGGCACCTCCGGAATTTTCACTCAATATTCCTGTGCCTTACGGCCACCGGGCCGTTTCACCCAGATCATTTAACTTGCCCCAAAGGGACAAAAGGTGTATCCATGCTGTCCCGAACAGCACCGTTCAGCACAAACCGAAGGAGAACACGATGGGCATCCTCGCCAACACCGTAAGCATCTGCCATTTCCAGGTACAGGGGGAACTCCCGAAAGACGAGCTTTACGCCTGGGCCTCAAAGCAACTCGCAGCAAACAGGTTCAACCCGATCGACCAGGGCACCGAAGAACTCTCGCTCGGCTGGGTCCACCTGGACGACCCCAAGTCGTCGGACTTCGCCACACCGGCAGTCTGCTGGCGCGAACACTACCTGATCTTCACCCTGCGCCGCGACCAGCGCTCGGTCCCCTCGGCCATCCTGAAGGCGCATCTCGAGAGGGCGCAGGACCAGTTCCTGGCCGAAAACCCCGGATTCACCAAGGTCCCCAAGCAGAAGAAGGAGGACCTCAAGGAAGCGGTGCGCGCCATGCTGCTTTCCCAGACCCTGCCGTCTCCCGCCACCTACGATGCCGTCTGGGACACCCGTACCGGGCTTTTGACCTTCAGCTCCCTCTCCCCCAAGGTCATCGAACTGTTCGAAGAGCTCTTCAAGAAGACCTTCGAAGGACTGCGGCTGAGCGCCTTCCATCCTTACGCGCGGGCCGAGAGCGTTCTGGACCAGGGGAACCAGGTGCTGCTGAAGCAGGCGAACAAGGCGGGAGGGGACAACTTCCTGGAGCTCGTCAAGGAGAACCAGTGGCTGGGGACGGACTTCCTGCTCTGGCTCATGTACCAGACCATGAACGAGGCTTCCGAATACTCCGTGAACCAGGCTGGCGTGCTGCTGGAGAAGGAGCCCTTCGTGGGCTACCTGGACGACCGTGTTGTGCTTTTGGGCGCGGGTGAGAATGGAGCGCAGAAGATAACCGTGGCGGGTCCGCAGGACCGCTTCAACGAGGTGAGGAGCGCCCTCTTGAACAAGAAGCAGATCACCGAGGCGACGCTCCACCTGGAGACCGGCGACGACCACTGGAAGATGACGCTGAAGGGCGAGCTGTTCCACTTCGCCTCGTTCAAGTCACCTTCCGTCAAGGTGGAGAAGGACAACACGACCGACGCGGGAATGGAGCAGGAGGCGGTGTTCTTCGAGAGGATGGTACTTTTGGAAAAAGGGACCCAGCTCTTCGACTCCCTGTTCGCCATTTTTCTGAAGCTGCGGCTCTCCGCCGGCTGGGGCGAGCAGGAGGCGGCCATCCAGGGGTGGCTCAACGTATGTCCGAGCTGCCAGGGGGCGCTTTCCTAGCGGCCTTCCGGCAGTCTTTTGAAAGGTTGCCACCCTGAAACGTCAAACCCCCTCCCCGTTTATGGGAGGGGGTTTTTTGTTCCTCCTGCTGGCCTGCTATAGCACATACTTTCGTGCACCTCATCCGAAGGAGGGGGACTGGCTCCGCCAGGTGCCTGTCCCCCTGGAGCATCGAGAAGGCGGCTGGCTGAAAGAGCGTTCCGCTAGGGGGACAGGCACCTAAAAAGGTGCCTGTCCCCTCTCCCTCCATCGCGACATGCCAGCTAGTGCAACGCCGCCGTGATCCTGCCGCCGCCCAGCAGTTCGTCGCCGCGGTAGAACACGACCGACTGCCCCGGCGTTACGGACTTCTGGGGCTCGGAGAACCTGATTTCGCCGCTGCCGTCAGCCCCGGTGGTGACTTGGCACTCCACGGGCTGCTGCCGGTAGCGAATCTTGCAGGTGACTTCTATGCTGGCTCCCTGCGGCGGGATGATCCAGTTCAGGTCGGAAACCAGCAATCCGGGCGCATAGAGCCCCCCCACCTCACCGACGGTGATCCTGTGCAGCGCCGCATCGATGGCCACCACGTAAAGCGGCTCTTTCCAGGCGATACCGAGCCCTTTTCGCTGCCCGACCGTGTAGCGGTGGGTACCGCTGTGCCGCCCGAGCACGGTCCCGTCCAGATGGACGATCTCTCCCGGGCTGCCGATCTTTTCCGGGTCCTGTTCCAAAAACGCGACATAGTCGTCATTCGGGATGAAGCAGATCTCCTGGCTCTCGCTCTTTTGCGCCACCGGGAGACCGAACTCCCGGGCGATCCGGCGCACCTCGTCCTTGCTCGGCATCTCGCCTAGAGGGAAGACTACCCGGCTCAACTGGCGCTGGGTGAGGGTATACAGGAAATAGGACTGGTCCTTGGCGAGGAAGTTCGCCTTAAGCAGATGCCAGAGCCCGTCGCTCCCCTGCTCAGTCCTGACGTAGTGGCCGGTGGCGAGGAAATCTGCCCCGAGTTCCAGCGCCTTGTCCAGGAGCAGCCCGAACTTGACGAACTTGTTGCAGCGCACGCACGGGTTCGGCGTCTCGCCGCTGAAGTACTGGGCTCGGAAATCTTCCATGATCAGGCGGGCGAACTCCTGTTCCAAGTGAATCTGGTGGAACGGGATGCCAAGATAATCCGCAACGACCTCTGCGTCCCCCTTCGCCTCCGGGTCTTCCCCGGCGCGCTCGAAAAGCTTCATGTTGATCCCGATCACCTGCGCCCCCTGCTGCTGCAGTAGGGCGGCAACCGTGGAGGAATCCACCCCGCCGCTCATGGCGACGGCTATCTTCATGCCTTGATAATCTGCCATTTCCTGCTCCCTGCCCTGCCTTCATTAGTACCCATCTGCCCCATAGTTGACCGATTAGCCGGGCGAGCGCAACAGTTTATTTTGGAAGCTGGCCGCTTCAATTAATTTTCCCCAAACATACCTTTCGGATTCTGCGGCCAACCTCGCGAATATATTCATTAGAGTCTCGGAGCTGAGCGCAATTTCTGCAGGAATGATTGCCACGTTCCCCCGGCGTAGGCGGATTTTCCAGCAAAAACGGCGCATGGTCCGGTTTTCAAAAGGCTTCCTATGTTGTATTCTCAATGAATGGACCAGAATACCCTTGGGCGTCGCGGTCTCAAGCCCGCCCTTCGCTGTCAATAGCCGTCAAACAGGAGAGCCCACATGGCCCTTTCACTCACTATCAGGCGTTTGCTGACCACCCAGCCGATCGAGCTCCCGGTTTTCCACCCTATCGCGATCAAGCTGCAGCATTTGCTGGAAACTTCGGACTTCACCATGAACGAGGTCATCGATCTCGCCAATGAAGACCAGTCGCTTGCCGGGCAAATCCTGAAGATGGCCAACTCCACCGTCTACATGGGTCGCGTACGCACCGAGACCATCAAGGACGCTGTCATCAGGCTGGGCGCCCAGCAAGTGTCCAACCTGGCGATGGCCGCCTCCCAGGCGGGACTGCATGTGTCCGAGAACCGGGTGCTCAACGGCTTCCTGCAGTCGCTCTGGCTGCACAGTCACGCCTGCGCCGTCGGAAGCCGCTGGCTCGCCAGAAGTGCCGGGTATCCCCAGATTGCGGACCAGGCGTACATGGCGGGGCTGTTGCACGATGTCGGTAAACTGTATCTGCTCAAGGCGCTGGAACGGCTGAACAAGATGGGAGTGGCTCACGCGGCGCTGGAGCAAGACCTGCTGCTGGAAATTTTCGCCGAACTGCACGTCGAACAGGGTTGCCGACTCATGCAGCACTGGAACATGCCCAAAGTCTATTACAACGTGGTCGCCAATCACCACAACAGCAACTTTGACAGCACCGACACGGTGCTGACGGTCGTGAGGGCCGTGAATAACGCCTGCAAGGCGAAAGGGATCGGCCTGGTGCAGCTGCCCGATCTGGACCTGATGACGGTGCCGGAGGGCGCACTGCTACAGCTTTCCCAGGAAGAGGTCGACGACCTGTACGAAGTCCTCGACGACTCACTCGAATTTACTCTGTAAAAATTGGTTCTACGTTCTACGTTCCACGTTCTACGTTAGAACCACCATCAAATTGTGAAGTGGACCTTAAACTTAAAACTTAAAACTTAAAACTTAGAACGTAGAACGTTGAACGGTTTTAAGTCCCTGGTACTCGGCAATGACCGGAAGGTCGGCGTCGGCCCAGTCCAGCTCCAGCATCCGCTCCGCAGGGAGCCAGGAAATCGCGGAGTGCTCGAAAAGCTGTATCTCTCCCGAGACGATGCTGCAGACAAAGGGGTAGAGTGTCACGGTGAAACTCGGGTACTCGTGGGTTGCGGGAGTAAGCGGCTGCCCCACCAAAATCCGGACCCCCATCTCCTCCACCAGTTCACGCTCCAAGCACTCCTCCAAAGCTTCGCCCGGTTCGATCTTGCCTCCGGGAAATTCCCATTTAAGCGGCAGATTCATGGAAGCGCTGCGTAGCGCCGACAACACCAGCCCGTCGCGCTCGATGATCGCGCAGGCAACATGGACATGCCTTCTGGTCTCTTTTATCATGAGGGCACTATAGCATCGCGCGCCCGACAATGGGAGTGGGAAAATCATCAGTAGGAGGGTCTTTCCAGGATGCGCAGCGGGAGATTTCGCAGGGATTAGCCCAGAGAGAGCCTGGGCGAATGATGATTCGCCCCTACGAAACCTGGGCTGCACGCTTGGGGAACTATCAGGAAAGGGTCTTCTTGAAGCGCAGCACGGCGCAGGAAAGGATGCTGACACCGAGGATAAAAAGGGCCAGCAGCTGGGGCCAGAGGATCTCCACCCCGACCCCCTTCTGAAAGATGGAGCGGATCAGGACCAGGAAAAAGCGCATCGGGTTCAGGTAGGTGAGCCACTGCACGGCCTGCGGCATGCTCTCGATCGGGAAGGCGAATCCGGAGAGGAGCATGGCGGGGAAGATCACGAAGAAGGCGGTCATCATCGCCTGCTGCTGGGTCCGGCTGACCGTGGAAATGAGCAGGCCGATGCCGAGCGAGCTCATCAGGAAGACCGCCGTCGCGCCGAACAAAAGGATCAGGGAGCCCCGAAGCGGCACCTCGAACCAGAAGACCGCGACCAGCGAGACCAGCGCCACGTCGATGAAGCCGATCAGCACGAAGGGGATGGTCTTGCCCAGGATGAATTCCCCCTTGCCGATCGGGGTGACGATGACCTGCTCGATGGTGCCGATCTCCTTCTCGCGCACCACCGCCATGCTGGAGAGGAGCATGGTGATGATGAAGACGATATTGGTGATGACCGCGGGGACGTAGAAGTTGCGGCTCTCGAGGTTTTCGTTGTACCAGGCCCGGGACGAGAGCTGCACCCCGCCCAGCGCAACGGTCCGACCGGCGGCCCGCGAGGCGGCCTCAACCTGCAACTGGGTGCTGTAGCCCGCCGCGATCTTGGCGGCGTAGTTGAGCACGATGCCGGCCGTATTCGAGTCGGTGCCGTCCAGGATCAGCTGCAGCGCGCCGGGGCGCCCTCCGGAGAGCGCCGCGCCGAAGCCGTGGTTCATCCTGAGCACCGCCTTAACCTCGCCGCGGTCGATCAGCTCCCGGGCCCGGCTCTCCTGCGTCACCCGCTCCTGCAGATCGAAATAGCCCGACTTTATGAAGCGGTCCGCGACCTCGCGGCTGTAGCTGGAGTTGTCCAGGTCGTAGATCGCGGTCGCCACGTGGCGCACGTCCGTGTTGACCGCGTAGCCGAAGATGACCGTCTGCACCGCGGGGATGACGAAGACGACAAAGCGCATGCGCGGGTCGCGCAGCACCTGGATGAACTCCTTGATCAGCATGGCCTTGAGCCGTTCGAACACAATAAACCCCTTAAAGCATTAGCCACAGAGAAAATCTGAGGAAATCTGAGAAAATCAAAAACTTGGGTTAAATCCGAATCAAAAGCCTGTTTTTCCCCTTCCCGTTTCAGATTTTAGCCTTTCTCAGATTTTCTCAGATGTTCTCTGTGGCCAAAGGTTTGTTTCACTCGATCTTCTTCCTGAACTTGAAGAGCGATAAGCCCAGCACGAAGGCGGCGAAGAGGGCGAGCAGCAGCGCCTCGCCCCCCAGGGTGCCGAGCCCCAGCCCCTTGAGGTAAATACCGCGCAACAGCACCACGAAGTAGCGCGCCGTGATGATGTGGGTGAAGACCTGGATCGGGTAGGGCATGTTGGCGATCGGGAAGACGAACCCGGAAAGCAGGAAGGCCGGCAGCATGGTGGCGACCAGCGCGATCTGGCTCGACAGGAACTGGCTCTTGGTGATGATGCTGATCAGCATGCCGATGGAGAGGGCTCCCACCAAAAAAACCGCCGAGGCGGCGAAGACCAGCCAGAGCTCCCCGCGCAGGGGGATATGGAATACGAACTGCGCCACCAGCACGGAGAGCACCAGGTCGAGCAGGCCGATGGCGAAATAGGGAACCAGCTTGCCGAGGATCAGCTCGCCGCCGGTCACCGGGGTCGCGATCAGCTGCTCCATGGTGCCCACCTCCCACTCTCGCGCGAAGGTGAGCGAGGTGAGGAGCGCCGCGATCACCATCATGACGATGGCGATCAGGCCGGGGAAGATGTAGTTGCGCGACTCCATGTCCGTGTTGAACCAGACGCGCGGCTGCACGTCCAGTCCCGCGGCGGGCGGGGGGAGCCCGCTGCGGCGCAACAGGTCCAGGGTGACGCGCTCGCTGTAGCCGCGGGTCACCGCCTCGGCGTAGCCCAGGGCAAAGGAGGCGACGTTCGAGTCGGAGCCGTCCAGGATCGCCTGCACCGTGGCGCCCCGGCCCGAGGCGACCTTCCCGGCGAAATCCACCGGGACCACCAGGGCGATCACGGCGCGGCGCGAGGCGATGGCCCGCTCGATTTCCGGGTAGCCTCCGGCTCCCTCCAAAAGCGCGAAGTAACGCGAGGCCCGGAAGGCGCCCACCAGCTCCCGGCTGGCGGGGGTGGCGCTCTGGTCCCAGACCATGAGCGGCACCTGGTCCACGTCGAGGGTGAGCGCGTAGCCGAACAAAAAGAGCATGACGACCGGGATGGCGATCCCGATACCGAGGCTCCTCCAGTCGCGCAGCACATGGAGGAACTCCTTGCGGGCGATGGCCGACACCCGCTTCAGCTTCATGAGGCTTCCCGGCCCAGGGCCGGGTCGGGGAGCAGCAGCGGTATCTCGAAGCGGAACACGGAGCCCCCACCGGGGCGGGCCTCGGCCCAGATCCGGCCGCCCATCAGCTCGGCGATGCGCCGGGCCAGCGTGAGCCCGAGCCCCAGCCCCGGAAAAGCGCGGGTCACGGAGCCGTCCGACTGGGTGAAATCGTTGAAGATGCGCGCCAGGTCCTCCTGGGCCAGTCCGATGCCCGTGTCGGCAACCGAAAAGCGCAGCCTGGGGGCGGCGTCCTCGCGCAGCTGCACCTCCAGCCCGACCTCCCCCCGGGAGGTGAACTTCAGGGCGTTGCCCAGGATCATCGAGAGCAGTTTGCGCAGCATCCCCTGGTCCGCGCTGACCGCCTCCGGCAGTGCCGGATCGAGCTGCATCCCGAGCTTGAGCCCCTTGGACTGGGCCTGCGCGGCATGCTCTCCCACCACGACCTCTAGGAAGGTCCTGAGCAGGAACGGGGTGTTCTCGAGGCGGACCAGCTCCCCCTCCAGCCGGCTGGTCTCGATCAGGTCCTCGATGATGCCGAGCAGTTTCATGGCCGCCTTCTGCACCAGGGAGAGGTACTTCCTCTTGTCGTCGTCCTCCTCCGAGGTGAGCACCAGGTCGGTCATGCCGAGAATCGGGGTGAGCGGGGTGCGCAACTCGTGGCTGATGGAGCGCAGGAACTCCTTCTTGGCCCGGTCGGCCGCCGTGGAGAGCGACTCCAACAGGTCGCGGTAGCGCTTGAGCTCCAGGTGGTTCCTCACCCGGGCCCGGACGATGTGCGGGCTGATCGGCTTGGTGACGTAGTCGATGGCACCCAACTCCAGCCCCTTGATCTCGTCCTCCTCCTGGCACATGGCGGTGACGAAGATGATCGGGATGTCCCGGGTGGCCGGGTCCCCCTTCAGCAGGGTGCAGAGCTGGTAGCCGTCCATGCCGGGCATCATGACGTCCAAAAGGAGCAGGTCGGGCTTGTCCGCCTGGATCAGCTCCAGGGCGTCCCCGCCGCTGGTGGCGAAAATCAGCTCATAGTCGTCCCCCAGGCTCTCGCTCAAAAGCTCGATGTTAGCCGGGGTGTCGTCCACGATCATCACGGTCTGACGCTTCATAGGTGTTCCCTTCCTTGGGAGGCCGGCTCCCCTACCCTGCCGGAGAGCCGGGCCAGCAGCGTGCGTGCCTGCTTGAAATCGAGTTTTTCTATGCACACTTCCATTGCCTTTATTTCCATCGGGAATTCCCCGGGGGGGAGCGCGTCGCGCAGCCTGACGAACTGGCGCTTGGCGCCCAAGCTGTTCTTGGACAAGAGCCGTTCCAGTTCCGCGATCTCCGCCTCCAGCTGCGCCTGGCGCGGGCCGGGTCCGGCCGGGGCCGGGGCTGCCTGGGCCTGCGCCGGAAGCCGGTCGATGCCGGAGACGAGCGGGCCCAGGGCGAGACCCAGCTCCTCCAGCAGGGGGGCGGCCGCCGCGCCGCGGGCCAAGGCGTCCTCCAGCGCGAACGCGGCTGCCTGCACCCGGGTGGCGGAAAGGTTCCCCGCCACCCCTTTCATGGTGTGACTCAGGCGCCGGGCCAGTTCCGGCTCACCGCGCCCGAGGGCTTCGCCGATCGCCTGCACCGAGCCGCCGAAATCATCCCGGAATTCGCGCAGCAGCTTGACCAGGAGGGTGCGGTTGCCGCCCAGCCGCTTCAAGGCTCCGGCCAGGTCGAAACCGGGGAGCCCGGCCAGGGGATCGGCGGCGGCTGCGGGCTCCGGCGGGTCCTGGGGACCCCTGGCCGGTTCCCGGCGCGGCTGCACCCCGAGTTCGCGGGAGAGCGCCCGCACGATGCCGTCCAGCAGCAGGGAATTGCGCGTGGGAAGCCCCAGCACTCCGCTCAGGCCGAGATCGGCCGCCCGCTGCCGCACCCCGTCCAACCGGGCGGACGGCACGGTGACCAGGATCTCGGGACGGGGAGCCTGGCGGCTGCCGACCTCCCGGCAGAGCCTTTCCAGGCCGGCGGCGCCCGCCGTCGCCTCGGAGATCAGGAGGAGGTCGAAGGGGAGCTCCCCGGGGCGCACGGCGCGCTCCAGGGCATCGAGGGCCGCCTCCGGCGTGGCGGCGAACTCCTGGAAAAAGGGCATGCCCGACAGGCTCTGGTTGATCCGGTCGCGCGAGAAGGGATCGGCCTCCAGGGCCAGGAGCCTCAGGTTGCGCAGCTCGGGGTCCCGGGGCACCCCCGGCTCCTCCAGGACGACCGGCAGCCCGAAGCTCAGGGTGAAAGAGACGCTGCTCCCCGCGCCCGGCACGCTCTCCACCCCCAGGCCGCCCCCCATCAGCTCGACCAGCTGGCTGCTGATGGAAAGCCCCAGGCCGGTGCCGCCATACCTGCGGGTCGTGGAGCTGTCCGCCTGGGTGAAGGGGGTGAAGATCTTCTCCATCTGCTCCGGGGTCAGGCCGAGGCCGGTGTCCTGCACGCAGAAGCGGACCGCGACCTCCTCGACACCCCGGGAGACGGGCCGCACATCGACGACCACCTCCCCATTTTCGGTGAACTTCACCGCGTTGCCGATCAGGTTGTTCAGCACCTGGGCCAGCCGGAGCGGGTCGCCCAGCAGGATCGTCGGGATCTCGGGAGCAAGGCGCACCTGGTAGCTTATCCCCTTCTCCTGCGCCTTCGGGCCGAGCATGTCCGAGACGGTCTTCAGCACCTCCGCCAGGTTGAAATCGGTGGTCTCCAGCTCGACCCGCCCCGCCTCAATCTTGGAGAAATCGAGGATGTCGTTGATGATCTCCAAAAGGGTGCGGCTGGAGGAGCAGATCTTCTCCAGGTAGTCGCGCTGCTTTGCGTTCAGCTCCGTCTGCAGGGCCAGGTGCCCGAGACCGATGACGGCGTTCATCGGGGTGCGGATCTCGTGGCTCATGTTGGCCAGGAACTGTCTCATGGCGCGGCTGGAGGCCTGCACCAGGTCGCGTTCCTGGCGCAGGGCTTCGGCCTCGCGCTTGGCCGTGACGTCCTCGATCACCCCGGTGAAATATTTCGGCTCCCCCTGGGGGGTGTGCACCAGGGACATGGAGTGGTTCACCCAGACGACGGAGCCGTCCTTTCTGAGGTGACGCAGCTCCAGGGAATAGTTGTCGATCTCGCGCCGCACCAGGCGCTCCACGTGGTCGCGCTCGGGCGCCAGGTCATCCGGGTGCACGATGTCCTCCAGGTTCCGCCCGAGCAGTTCGTCCTGGGTGTAGCCGAGGATGCTGCAGAATCTGGGGTTGATGCGGATCAGCCCGCCGGCCAGGCTCAGGTGGCAGATGCCGACCGCCGCCTGTTCGAAGGTGTTCCGGAAGCGTGCCTCGCTCTCCTTCAGGAGCTCCTCGGCGCGCTTTCGCGAGGTGATGTCGGTCAGGATGCCGAGCAGCCCGTAGATGCGCCCCGCGTCGTCCTTCAGGGGGATGAGGGCCTTGCTGACCCAGGCGTGGTCCCGTTCGCGCCGCTGGTCGCGCTCCTCCGGCACCCCCGCCTCCAGGACACGGGCGTCGTCCTGCAGGCGCTTTTGCGCCAGGGGGGCGGGGAAAAGGTCGTAGTCGGTCTTGCCGAACACCTGCTCCGGCTCCAGGCCGAGCTCCCGCGCGAAGCTGGAGTTGCAGGAAAGGTAGAGGGAGTTGCGGTCTTTCAGGAAGATGCGCTGGGGCAGGTTCTCGATCAGCGCCCGGTAGCGCTTCTCGAAGAAGAGGGCGCTTTCCGCCTCCCGGCGCCCGGTAATGTCGTGCACGGCGCTCACGACCCGAAGCGGGGTCCCGGACCCGTCGCGGAACAGCTCTCCGGCCTGGGAGACGAAACCCTCGCTCCCGTCGGGCCGCAGCACCCGGTGCTCGACGGCGTAGCAGCAGGCGTCCCCCGCCAGGGCCCCGGAGATGGACGCTTCGACCGCTTCCCGGTCCTTGGGCGGGATCAGCTCCAGGAGGTCGCGGTAGCTGGCCGGGCCGCCCCCGGAGGGGACCCCGAAGATCCGGCAGGCCTCCTCGGAGCAGTTCACCCGGCCGCTTGCCAGGTCCCAGTCCCAGCTGCCGACCTGGGCGATGCGCTGGAAGCTGCGCATCCGGTCACTCCCCCTCAGTGCGGCACGCTGCGGCCGGCGCACCCCGGGAACCAGCAGGGCCGCCGCCCCGGCCAGCAGGGCCGGGCAGGCGCCGTTCCAGGGCGCGGGGAGCAGGTAGCCCGCGAGGCCGGCGCAGAGCGCAAGCGCAAGACTGGGGACCAGGCTCCCGGCGGAAGTGCGCTGTCCTGACAGGTCGGTTTCGGCAGTACTACGCATGAGTCCACCTTGGTAGTGGGGAAAGGGGCGGGGAAGCTTCGGGACGCCAGCCTCGCGCAAGCAGTGCGCGGTGTCCCCCCTTCACTCCCTATCGGCTCTTGGGACGCCAACATGAGGGAAACCAGGCGCCCTCCTCAAGCCGACGGCGCCCCGGCGCGTTTTTCGCGCGCCTCCATGAAGGAGACGAACAGGTCCTCCAGCGAGGGGGAGATCCGTTCCAGGCCGACCGTTAGACCGCTCAGCGCCTCCCTGATGACGGGGATAGCCTCCCGGGAGTCGTCGACCGTGAGATGGAGCCCGGCCCCGAAGAGGCCCGCCTGACGCACGCTCGGGATGGCGTCCACCCGCGCCAGCGCCTCGAAGGGGTGCTCGCAGCGCAGCTCCACGATCTCCCCGGGGAAACCGAGTTTCAACTGGGCCGGGCTCCCTAGGGCGATCAGCTCGCCGCCGAAGATGAAGCCGAGCCGGTCGCAGCACTCCGCCTCCTCCATGTAGTGGGTGGTCACGAAGATCGTCACCCCCTCCCCCGACATCCGGTAGATGAGCTCCCAAAAGCTGCGGCGGCTGATCGGGTCGACCCCGGAGGTGGGCTCGTCCAGAAAGAGGATCGGGGGCTCGTGCAGGATGGCGCAGCCAAGCGCCAGCCGCTGTTTCCAGCCGCCGGAAAGGGTCGCGGTCCTCGACTGGCGCTGCTCGGAGAGACCGGCCATCTTGATGACCCACTCCTTCCTCTGCTGCTTCTTCGCAGCGGGTATCCGGTAGATGCCGCTGTAGAAATCGATGTTCTCCTCGACGCTTAAGTCCTCGTAAAGGGAGAATTTCTGGCTCATGTAGCCGATCTGGGTCTTGATCTGCTCCGACTGGGTGGCGATGTCGAAACCGGCGACCGTCCCGCTCCCCGAGCTTGGGGGGAGGATCCCGCAGAGCATCCGGATGGTGGTCGACTTCCCCGCGCCGTTGGGGCCGAGAAAACCGAAGATCTCGCCGCGCGCCACGTCGAGGGTGACCCCGTTCACCGCCGTGAAGTCGCCGAAGCGCCGGGTCAACGCGCGCAGCGAGACGGCGGGGGCGGAGTCGGGTTGGTTTTCTGGCATCGGAGAACCTCTTGTTTTTCATCGGACCGATCAGTCGGATCGGGCCGATCGGACTGATTATCGGACGATCGGACAAAAGACGGCTGGGCGCCTAGCGCAGCAGGGAGACGAACAGGTCCTCCAGGGTCGGCTCCACCTGCCTCACGCTCGGCTCCAGGCCGGCGGCATTCAGGGTCGCCGCGGCGAGCCGCCCCGCCTCCCGGGGCTCCGGGGCGTACAGGTGCAGCCGCTCGCCGAAGAGCGCCACGCTCCCGGAGGGAAACTGCCCGGAAAGTAGCCGCACCGCCTGGCGCGGGTCGGAGCTCGTCAGTTCCAGAACGCCCCCCTTCATGAGCTTCTTGAGCCCCTGCGGCGTGTCGCAGGCCAGAAGCTTCCCCTGGTGCATGAGCCCTACCCTGCCGCAACGCTCGGCCTCGTCCAGGTAGGCGGTCGCCACGAAGACCGTCACACCCTCGCCCAGCAGCCCGTACAGGATGCGCCAGAAGTCGCGCCGCGACACGGGATCCACGCCGTTGGTCGGCTCGTCCAGGAAGAGGACCCGGGGCCGGTGCACCAGGGCGCAGGCAAGCCCCAGCTTCTGCTTCATGCCGCCGGAAAGCTTGCCGGCGGCCCGGTCCTTGAACGGAGCCAGCTTGCCGAATTCCAGCAGCTCCGCGATCCGCTCTGCGCGCCCGCGCCGGGGTATCATCTGGATGTCCGCGTAGAAGCGGAGGTTCTCCAGCACGGTCAGGTCCTGGTACAGGCCAAAGCGCTGGCTCATGTAGCCAATCTCGGCGCGCACCGCTTCCCCGGCCTTTTTCATGGAGCTGCCGAGCACCCAGGCCTCGCCCTCGGAGGGGTCCATGATGCCGGTGAGCATCCGGAGCGTGGTACTCTTGCCGGCGCCGTCCGAGCCTACCAGGCCGAAGAGCTCGCCGCGGGGTATGCTCAGCTCCAGGCCGTCGACCGCCTTCAGGGGACCGAAGGACTTACTGAGCCGCTCCGTCTTGACCGCCTCAGCCTCAGCCATGGAGCGCCTCGGCCGAAAGTGCACCCGGACGGCTCACTGCGGGGCTCCCACCTGGATCTCGGCATCGGCCGGCATGCCGGGCTTGAGCTCCATCCCGGGGTTAGCCAGCGTCACCTTGATACGATACACGAGCTTCACCCGCTCCTTCTCGGTCTGCACGCTCTTGGGGGTGAACTCGGCCTCGCTCGAAATGAAGCTGACCTTTCCCGGGTACACCTTGCCCGGGTGGCTGTCCGTGGTCACCCGCGCCTGCTGGCCGAGCTTCACCCGGCCCAGCTCCGTTTCCGGAATGTACCCCTTGAGCCAGCACTGCCCGGTGTCGCCCAGGGTGACCACCGGGGTCCCCGCGGAGACCTGCTCTCCGGGCTCTACCGACTTGGAGAGCACGACCCCGGTCAGGGGCGCCAGCAAGGTGGCGTAGCCCAGCCGCTCCTTGGCGGTGGAGACCCGCGCCCGGGCCCCGGCC